>JAEEGL012190350.1_pt1 | contig 69729 bp, 52 predicted proteins | sample 9134231 | NCBI WGS metagenome assembly JAEEGL01 (sample SAMN16246548, study PRJNA631951) | gut metagenome | biome: gut microbiome; feature: rumen; material: fiber-attached | host: Bos | place: Iran: Karaj | collected 2018-10
CAAGCCTTAACTACAGCGGTATCATGAACTGTGAGACAAAGTAATTTCCCTCCAGGGAGCTCTTGAAAATCCCATCGCACTCATCCAGGGTGTCTCTTACGATCTTTAGTCCAAGGCCATGATTTTCCTTATCGGGCTTGGTGGTGGCAAGGTCAGGATTTGCGGCAATCTTTTCCGGATCCACTTTGTTGCGGATCTCGCAACTCAGATAATTCCTGATACATTTCATAATGATATGGATATCGGGGTCTGTCACCTGCTGGCAGGCCTCGACAGCGTTGTTGAAAAGATTTAAGAAAACTGTGCAGAATTTCTCCTCATCTACCGAGAGGTCTTTGGGCAGCATTATTTCTGTATAAATCTTGATGTGCTGCTTTCTGGCCTCAATTATCTTCCTATTAATGATGTAATCTATCATGGTGTTTCCGGTGGAGACATCAGAAATCTCCTCCATCTTACGGCCAATGGAGTCGTCCAGATACTTTTCCAGGTCTTCATATCTCTTTTCACTCAGGAGCGTTCTGATATAGAGATAGTTGTTCTTGAGCTCATGACGCTCTTTTTTGATGCGCTCATCCAGCTCCAGGGAGTAGCGGTATCTGTAGACCTGGGCTTTGGTCTCCGTAAGGGCGGCGTCCAGGCGCCTCTGATTCTCGTAGGAGTTCACCAGGTTGATGAAAAGGTCGTAGAGGATGGGCAGCGCCGGAAGGATGATGAGGGACAGTATGGCATCGCTGTACTTCACCACAAAGGGGATGTGTATAAGATTCATGGCAAAGAAGATCAGCAGGCCAACTGGAAAATAAGCAAGCAGGATCAGCCTGGAGTTCAGGCTTCTCTTTATCTTGGGGATTGAAGATCTGAACAGCTTGTAAAAGACCCATAGAAAAGCCAGCAGCAGTAAGATGGAAAAGATATCCAGAAAGGCGTAGAGCTCCCTGCTTATGGTAAACTCCAGATCATATAAGGGCGACCATACCATCTTGTAAAGCTGAATGAAAGAAGTATTGAACAGCACATAAAGAAACTTTCCGGATAAGCTCCCGGGAAGAAGAAAATGAGACGAGGCAAGGGCCAGGGTTATATTTATAAAGAAGTAATACCAGTAATGATGCGGCCTTACAGTGAAGGGCAAAAGGTAAGTTATATAGTACAGGACTATGTAAACTGAGATGGATGGGACAAAGTACCGCAGTGCCATGCCCCTGTCCTTCCGGTCACCGTACATGCTAAACAGCGCAATGATCAGAAATATGAAAAGAGCCAGTCCGTCCAGCTCCCAGGTTCTATATATGGAATACAGCATAATTACCTTCCTTTAATTCCTCTAATTCATAGAGTGAGAAAGAAACTCCTGCTTCACCTGCTCCCTGAGCCCCCTGGAAAGGGGAAGTTCCTCCCCTGTTGTCAGCAGCACGGAGTCCTTCTTAATCTGGGAGACAGCGTCGGCATTGACCAGGAAACTCCTGTGTATCTTGATGAAGTTGGAGCCACCCAGAATCTCCTCCAGGTTCATGAACTTGATCCTAACCAGTGAGTCTTTTCCCTTTGTGTGTATGACGCAGTCCTTGCGCTGTGCCTCTACATATATAATGGTCCTGACGTCGAAGGAAAAGACATCTCCGCTGCCGGGCTCCTCGAAGCGGATTATCTTCGAATCCTTTTTGGCCAGCTCGTTTAAAATGGCGTCAACCAGGGACCCCACCAGCTGGTCCAGTTCACTCTTTCTGATGAATCTGAAGGGCTGTACCTCGAAGGTCTGGAACACCAGGGACTCCTTGTTGGATATGAAGACTACCATGGCGTCCGGGGCAATCTGCCTTATCTTCTTGCAGACAGAGATGCCGTCAATCCCCGGCATCTCTATATCAAGGAATATCATGTCGTAGTGGAAGTGCTCCTCTATCATTGGCAGGAACTCTGTTCCCGACAAAAAGAAATCGAAGGCCACCGGCACATTTCTCTCTGCGAAAGTCCCGACCAAAAGAGTCTTTGTATTTTGAAGAAACACCTCTTCATCCTCTACAATTGCTGCCTGATACATGTCTTTTCCCTCCGTAATATATCTCAATTATAATGGAATTTTTGTGCCATTCGTACCATATTTTTGCATTTCGTACCGATTTTCAATATTTGGGATTTTTTCTGATAAGGTGATATCACAGAAAAATGCTTATAAAAAGACAGTGCAGAAAATGGAGGAATGAAATGGAAACGAAAAAGTTTACCCGAATCTGGACAGCGGTAATTGCCATCGTTGCAATCCTTGCAATCGTGGTTACCACAGTTTTACTTGGACCGCTTAAGACAGTAATGAACATGTATTTTGGAAAGGGCGACGTGGTAGTCACCAATAAGGCAGGGACAGAGAACCTTGATTCCGATTACTACAAGGCCGAGATCACAGATCCTGATGCCCTTCTTACAGCAAGCCAGCAGCTGGCTGAGAAGGTTGAGGGCGAGGGAATAGTTCTTTTGAAGAACGAAGGAAATACCCTTCCTCTCACATCAGGGGAAAAGAATGTGTCCCTCTTCGGACGTACTTCCGCAGATCCCATCTACACCGGAGCAGGAAGTGCTGCAACAGAGAGCTCACCTGTTGATTACAAGACAGCCTTTGAAGCTGAGGGTTTTAATATCAACAGCGACCTGTACAACTTCTATGCAGGACACAAGATCTCAACTGAGACCATCAAGACATCAATGCAGACCGGAATGGGCCCCATGGATGTTGAGTACACAGGAAGAGGCTTCATCTCAGCCATGGGTGCCGCAATGTTCACAGGCGACATCATCGCCGAGGTTCCCGCAGCAGATTATCCGGATAGCCTTGAGAGCACATACGCACAGTACGGCGATGCTGCCATCGTCATCATTGGACGAGTTGGAGGTGAGGGCTGCGACCTTCCCACAGATATGAGTGAGCACGCAACAACAGCTGAGGACAAGAACAAGACTTACCTTGAGCTGGACAGCAGAGAGATCGACATGCTCAAGATGGTCAAGGCTCAGAAGGATGCAGGTACCATCAGGAAGGTAGTTGTTGTACTCAACACAGCAAACGCCCTTGAGGTTGATTTCCTGAACGACGCTTCCTACGGAATCGACGCTGCCATCTGGGTAAGCTGCATCGGCGACCAGGGTGCAAACGCAGTTGCAAAGGTTCTCGACGGCAACATCAATCCTTCAGGAAGGACTGTAGACACCTATGTTGCAGACCTCACAAAGGATCCAAGCTATGTGAACTTTGACGATACCTACTACTCAAATGTTGACGGCTCCATCGGCGGATATGAGTCAGGGTGCTTTAATGAGTACGAGGAAGGCATCTACGTTGGATACCGCTACTATGAGACAGCAGCCGCTGAGGCAATGGACGGAAATTACGCAGGCTTTGATTATGACAGCGAGGTTGTATATCCCTTTGGCTACGGCCTCTCATACACAACCTTTGACACAGCGTTTGACGGAACACCTTCATATAATAATGGAACATATACATTCAATGTAAAGGTTACAAACACAGGAGATGTTGCAGGAAAAGACGTAGTTGAGATCTACGCTGAGACTCCTTACACAAAGGGCGGCATCGAGAAGAGCAAGGTAGTGCTTGCAGGCTTTGCCAAGACAGCAGAGCTGTCTGCAGGCGAGTCAGAGACAGTTACCATCACAGTTAATTCAGAGGATCTTGCATCCTATGACTACAAGAACAACGGATGCTATGTTCTCGACAAGGGAACCTATGGCTTCTACCTGAGCGAGAATGCTCACAGCTGGGCAGAGATAGACATAGCAGATTCAGCAAAGTATTTCTCAAACGAGCTCTCAGAGACAGTATTTGATGAGAACAACAAGAGAAATTCAGACCTGGTTGCAGCAACAAACCAGTTTGATAATGTATCAGCAGAGTTTACAGATGTAAAGACAGAGGGCAAGCCCCTCAACTTCTCAAGAAGTGATTTTGCGGGAACCTTCCCCACAGCTCCCACAGCAGCTGACATCGAAGCTGAGGATTATATCAAGACAGCACTTGAGACAGTATTTGATGAAAAAACAGACGAGCTTACCGGAAATGTAGAAGGCAGCAAGGTATATGCTTCCTCAATGCCTACAACCGGCGCTTCAAACGGACTTCAGCTCATAAGCCTCCGCGGTCTCTCATACGACGACGAGGCATGGGATGCACTCCTCGACCAGCTGAACGTATCAGATGTAACAGGTATGCTTGCAAACGCAGGTTACAACACAGCTGAGATCACATCCATCGGCAAGCCTGCTACACTGGACTACGACGGACCTATGGGATGGTCTACATGGGTTTCCAAGAACGGCGCAGATGCTATCTGCATCGGCTTCCCTGCAGAGGAACTTCTTGCAGCTACATGGAATGTTGACATCGCAAGAGAAATGGGAGAGCTCATCGGCGAGCAGGGTCTCTACAACGGCTTCAACGGCTGGTATGCACCTGCCATGAATACACACAGAAATGCCTTTGCCGGACGTAACTACGAGTACTACTCAGAGGACGGTGTCCTTGCCGGCAAGATCGCTGCAGCAGAGGTCAGCGGCTGCATGAAGTACGGCGTATTCACTTACCTCAAGCACTTTGCCCTCAACGACAAGGAGAACGGAAGAAACGGTATCGCTACCTGGGCCAACGAGCAGGCAATCAGGGAAATCTTCCTTCGTCCTTTCGAGATCACTGTAAAAGAGGCAACAGCTGACGTAAACTACTATGATGAGAACAACACCTTAAAGACAAGCACTATCAAGGCAGCAACAGCCATCATGAGCTCCTACAACAGGATCGGAACAGTATGGTCAGGCGGAGCCTATGGCCTCCAGACGCAGATCCTCAGGAACGAGTGGGGCTTTGACGGAGCAGTGATTTCCGACTACTACGGCGGATCAGCTTACATGGATCCCGACATGGGCCTTAGGGCAGGAAATGACCTGATGCTCAACACCTTCGCTGACGGTGGCCTTACAGATACAAGCTCAGCCACAGGCGTTACAGCCATCAGAAACGCAGCCCACAACGTGCTCTACATGGTTGCCAATTCAAACGCAATGCAGGGAATAGTATCCGGCTCAACCGTATCCTACAAGATGAGCGGATGGCAGAAGGCCCTCCTTGCAGGAGATTTCGCAGCAGCACTTATAGTAATACTCGGTGTATTCATGATCGTTAAAAAGAAAAAAGCTAATTGATAGATAATAATTAAAAAAGCGCACCGCCGGAGGTTTAAACGCCTCTGGCGGTGTATTTTATTACTGAAATTTCTCATTGCTGTCATGAACCTGAAATGGTAGTATATCTGACAAGCGAAATATTCAGAGAGGTTTAACAGGATGATCATCTTTTTTGATATAGACGGAACACTGTGGGATTACAAAAACTACATCCCTGACAGCACTAAAGAGGCCATAAAGACAGCACAAAAAAACGGCCACAAGTGCTTTATCAACACCGGGAGAGCCAGGGCCTTTGTACATAATAAAGAACTATTGGGAATAGGCTTTGATGGTATAGTATCCGCCTGTGGATGCATGGTAGAATATAATGAAAAGACTCTTTTTAATCACATAATAAACAGAGAGGACGCCATAAGGACCCTGGAGTCGGTGAGACGTCACAAGCTTAAGCCAATCCTGGAGGGGCCGCAGTATCTTTACATGGATGTCGAGGACTTTTGCGGGGATATGTACGGCGACAAGGTCATAAATGAAATGGGTGACAGGCTCCTTGGAATCTCCGATAACTGGGGAGACTGGGAGATGAACAAGCTATCCTGTGACTGCAGGGGGGCCGACAGGAACGCGTGCTTTGAGGAGCTTTCGGACCTGTATGATTACATGATACACAACGAATTTGTGGTGGAGATAGTGCCCAAGGGCTTCAACAAGGGGACCGGAATCCGGGAGGTGTGCAGCCTTCTTGGCACTGACCCCGCGGATACCATGGCCATAGGTGACAGCATCAACGACAAAGAGATGCTACAGGCGGCAGGGATTTCCATCGCCATGGGCAGGTCCGCCAGTGAGATAAAAGAGATATGCGACCACACGACGGATATGCTGGAAAACGACGGGATATGGAAGGCACTGAAGAGGTATGACATCATTTAAGGATTGTGTGAGTGAGAACATGGAGCAATCCGTGACTTTGCTTTTTTTCAACAATAAAGGCGATAAATGACATGAATTACACGTATATTCTGGAATGCAGCGACGGAACTCTGTACTGTGGCTGGACAAATGACCTGGAAAAGAGGCTCCTTGCCCACAATGAGGGGAAGGGCGCCAAGTACACCAGGGGGCGCCGTCCTGTAAAGCTGGTGTACTACGAGGAGTTTGAGACCAAAGAGGAAGCGATGAAGCGGGAGTGCAGCATCAAGAAGTTGGGGAGAGACGACAAGATGAAACTTATAGGTGACGGGAACTATAGAGCAGAGCAGTTCCCAAGTGGCGCAAAACTGTGAAAGGAGACAGCGACTATGGAAAAGAAATGGTGGCAGCGCAGCGTGGTATACCAGATATACCCAAGGAGCTTTCAGGACAGCAACGGCGACGGAATAGGTGATCTGCCAGGCATCACAAAAAGGCTTCCCTATATTGCAGAGCTTGGAACAGATGTAATATGGCTATCGCCAATATATGCCTCTCCCAATGACGACAACGGCTATGATATCAGCAACTATCAGGCCATAATGAAGGAATTCGGCACAATGGAGGACTTTGATGCCCTCCTTAAAAAGGCCCACGAACTGGGGCTCAAGATAATGATGGACCTGGTGGTGAACCATACCTCCGATGAGCACGACTGGTTCAAGGAGTCTAGAAAATCCAGGGACAACCCCTATAGGGATTACTACATCTGGAGGGATCCCAAAGAGGGGATGAAGGGCGGAGAGCCCGGCGCTGAGCCCAATAACTGGGGATCATGCTTTGGCGGAAGCGCCTGGAAATATGACGAGACAACAGGGCAGTACTTCCTGCATCTCTTTTCCAAAAAACAGCCTGACCTGAACTGGGACAATCCCAAGGTCAGGGACGAGGTCTTTTCCATGATGACCTGGTGGCTGGACAAGGGAGTTGACGGCTTCAGGATGGATGTGATCAGCCTCATCTCCAAGCCTGAGGGGCTGCCGGACGGCACACCTTCGGGAACAGGCTATGCCAGCTGGGAGGGTTGCGCAACAGGACCGCACCTCCACGAGTATCTGCAGGAGATGAACAGCAGAGTCCTCTCCAAATATGACGTGATAACCGTTGGTGAGTGCCCTGGTGTATCAATGGAGCAGGCCCGCCAGTACGCAAATCTGGAGGGGACGGAGCTCAACATGCTGTTCCAGTTTGACCATATGGTGACTGACTATGCTGAGGGAACCGGGCGCTATGGCCTCACGACCCTGGACCTTCCTAAATTAAAGGCGGCCATGAACAAGTGGGAGACAGGGCTTGAGGGCTATGCTTGGAATTCCCTTTACTGGGACAACCACGACCAGCCCCGCTGCGTTTCGAGATTCGGTAATGACAGCAGCGAGTACAGGGAGCTCTCCGCCAAGATGCTGGGAACCTGCCTGCACCTGATGAAGGGCACACCATACGTATATCAGGGCGAAGAGATCGGCATGACAAACTGCCCGTGGGAGAGCCTTGATGAGATAAATGACATCGAGTCCAGCAACAATGTCCGCCAGAATATTGAGAAGGGACTTATAAGGCAGGAGGACGCCATTGAGATAATGCGCCGCCAGAGCAGGGACAACGCCCGGACCCCGATGCAGTGGGACGATACGGAAAATGCGGGATTCACCACAGGAAAGCCATGGCTTCGCATCAACCCGGACTATGTGACTGTCAACGCCAAAGATGCTGCAAACAGGGATACTTCAGTCTATGCATATTACAGGGAGCTGATAAAACTGAGAAAGAGCAGCGATCTCATAGTTTACGGAGAATTTGAGATGCTTTACCCCGACAGCAGCGAGATATTTGCTTACACAAGGACTCTTGGGGATGAGAAGCTCTTTGTGGCCTGCAATTTCACAGACCACGACGCTGAAGTCCAGGCACCTGATGGCTTTGAAGGAACTGAGAGGGTGATCGGAAATTATGAGGACGCTCCAAAAGGATCCGTTCTTAGACCCTACGAAGCAATTGCCGTAAAGATTTGTTGAAAAAGAGACTGTCAAATCATCTGTTCTTTTTGACACTCTTGTTATTATATGATATAGTTAGGTACTGAAATGAAATAAAATATTGTTGAAAATGAATATATTTTTCAGGCAGGAGGTAGTCTATGAAGCACGTTAAGTCTTTAGTTACAAGAAACCTTAAGGAGTCCATGAAAAAGGGCGGATGCGGTGAGTGCCAGACATCATGCCAGTCAGCTTGCAAGACTTCTTGTACAGTAGGCAATCAGAGCTGTGAGCAGCTTAGCAAGTAATTTCTACCGATAATAAAAGATTTTATGTCGGGCAGCGGCGATATCTTGTCGCTGCCTTATTGTTGCAATACTTGCAACAATGTACAAATTGCAATTTACAGGAGTTTTTATGATACACGCTTACAAGAACAACGGCTACAACATCGTGCTGGATGTTAATTCGGGTTCAGTGCACGTGGTTGATGACGTTGTCTTTGACCTTGTCCCGGTTATTGAGAACAAGTTGAAGTCAGTATATGGCACGGCAGCCAAAAGGGAACAGGGTGAAACGGGGGACGACGAGGATTTCCTGATGCTCTTCGGCGAGATTAAGGAATCCGAGATCTCCGCAAGATATCCCGATGAGGATATAAGAGAGGCTGTTTCAGAGATACTGGAGCTGAGAGCCTCAGAAGTTCTTTATACCGACGATGTCTACGAGAATTATGTTGATGACTTCCAGAACAGGGAGACGGTGGTCAAGGCGCTGTGCCTCAATATAGCCCATGACTGCAACTTAAGGTGCAAGTACTGCTTTGCCGACGAAGGAGAGTACCACGGCCGGCGAGGCCTCATGAGTGAGGAAGTCGGGAAGGCTGCCCTGGATTTTCTTGTTAAGAATTCCGGGAACAGAAGGAATCTTGAGGTGGATTTCTTTGGCGGCGAGCCCCTGATGAACTGGGATGTGGTCAAGAAGATCGTAGAGTACGGCAGGAGCATTGAGAAGGAGGCCGGCAAGAACTTCAGGTTCACCATAACCACCAACGGCGTTCTTCTAAACGACGAGATACTTGAATATGTAAATAAGGAAATGGGCAACATTGTCCTTTCAATAGACGGACGAAAAGAAGTCCACGACGCCATGAGACCCAAGAGGGGCGGTCAGGGAAGCTACGACGAGATAGTTCCCAAGTTCCAGAAAGTTGCAGAGTCCCGCCACCAGCTCAGGTACTTTGTGAGGGGAACCTTTACCCACCACAATCTTGATTTTTCAGAGGATGTGAAGCACCTGGCTGATCTGGGCTTCAAGCAGATATCAGTAGAGCCCGTTGTGGCAAGGCCGGAGGATGACTACGCACTCAGGGACGAGGATATAGAGACCCTCTGCAATGAGTACGACAAGCTGGCAAAGCTGTATCTGGACAGACGCAGAGAGGGGAGAGGTTTCAATTTCTTCCACTTCAATATAGATCTCGAGGGCGGCCCGTGTGTTGCCAAGAGATTATCAGGATGCGGTTCGGGATGTGAATATCTGGGTGTTACGCCCTGGGGCGAGCTGTATCCCTGTCACCAGTTTGTGGGCAATGAAGATTTTATTATGGGTAATGTCTACGATGGCATCACAAGGCCGGATATAAGGGACATGTTCAAGAAGAGCAATGTCTACTCAAGGCCTGAATGTGAGAAGTGCTTTGCAAGATATTACTGCAGCGGCGGCTGTGCTGCCAATGCCTACAACTTTAACGGTGACATCAACACGACATATAAGCACGGCTGTGAGCTTCAGAGGAAGCGAATAGAGTGTGCGATTATGATAAAAGCGGCTTTGGCCGAAGAAGGTAATGCGGAGGAATAAAAGTATGAAGCGTTTGAAGTATGTTTTGGCGTTGATCCTGATGCTGGGTCTTTTGGTGGGCCTGGGGTACTCATCGGTCTACGGACTCGGGGCTGACAAGTCAGGATCTCTATCAAGTATCGATCTCGGTCTCGATCTTGCCGGCGGTGTCAGCATCACCTACGAGGTTGTTGGTGAGCAGAACCCTGACAAGGAGGACATGGCAGATACTATTTTCAAGCTCCAGAAGCGTGTAGAGCAGTACAGCACTGAGGCTCAGGTTTACCAGGAGGGCTCCAACAGAATCAATATTGAGATCCCCGGTGTATCCGATGCCAACGCTATCCTTGAGGAGCTGGGTCAGCCCGGTAATCTGTATTTCATTGCACAGACCGATGCTGACGGCAATCAGAACTACACTTACAGCTCAGGCATCACACAGGATGCTGACGGCAATTATGTAATGGATCCAAGCGGCCAGGTGGGCTATGCACTCAGCAAGTCAATTGAGGAGCTCCAGGCTGACGGCCAGATCGTTCTCGGCGGCGCAGACGTGACCGTTGCCCAGGCAGGATATCAGAAGGATTCCTATGGCGCACAGGAGCCCGTTGTTTCCCTTGAGTTCTCAGAGGCCGGCAAGGCAGCTTTTGCTGAGGCAACCAAGAAGGCCTATGCAAACGGCGAGAGCATCGCTATCTACTATGACGGACAGTTTATCAGTGTTCCCAACGTTCAGGCTGAGATCACAGACGGCAAGGCTGTCATCACAGGTATGGAATCATTTGAGGCAGCTGACAACCTGGCTTCAATGATCAGAATCGGTGGACTTAAGCTTCAGCTCAACGAGCTGCGTTCAAACGTAGTAGGAGCTCAGCTGGGTTCAGATGCCATCAGGACCAGCCTTATAGCAGCAGCTGTTGGTTTTGCACTGATCGCTGTATTCATGATCGTATTCTTCAGACTGCTGGGCCTTTCAGCTACAATAGCACTGGCATTCTATTCAGGACTTATGGTATTCCTTCTCTCAGCCTTTGAGATGACACTTACACTGCCCGGTATAGCAGGTATCATCCTCTCAATCGGTATGGCTGTTGATGCCAACGTGCTGGTTTTCTCCAGAATCAAGGAGGAGATAGCAGCAGGCAAGCATGTGGATGAGGCAAGGAAGAACGGATATAACAAGGCTCTTTCATCAATCCTTGACGGTAACATCACAACACTTATCGTTGCAGCAGTTCTCTGGTTCCTTGGAACCGGAAGCATCAAGGGATTTGCCGAGACACTTATCCTTGGTATCATCCTTTCAATGTTTACAGCTCTTGTTGTTACAAGGACAATCACTTCAATCCTTTACGGAATTGGTCTTCAGAGCCAGGTTCTCTATGGCAAGGCCAGGCCTGTCAAGAAGTTCGATTTCGTTGCAAAGAGAAAGATGTTCTACGGAATATCACTTGCCATCGTGGCAGCAGGACTTATTGTTATGGCTGTCAATGCATCTGCAGGAAAGGGCGCCTTCAACTACAGCCTTGACTTTATCGGTGGTACATCAACAACCGTTACCTTCGACAGAGCCTATGACCTTGCAGAGCTGGAGTCAACAGTTGCACAGGATATCAAGTCAGCTGCAGGTATAAACGAGCTTCAGATCCAGACAGTAACAGGAACCAATCAGGTTATCTTCAAGTCCTCAACTCTTGATGTTAAGCAGAGAGAGGCAGTTGAGAGCATCCTTGAGAGCAATTACGGCGTAAGCAAGGACAATATTGCAGCAGAGACAATTAGTGGTGTCATCAGTTCAGAGATGAGGACCAGCGCCATCGAGGCCCTGGTTGTTGCCCTTATCCTTATGCTGATCTACATCTGGATCAGATTCAAGGACATAAAGTTCGGTGCTTCTGCTATCATAGCTCTTGCACACGATGCACTCATAGTAGTGGTTTCATACGCATTTACAAGACTTTCAGTTGGTACCACATTTATTGCTGTAGTTCTTACCATCATCGGTTACTCCATCAACGATACAATCGTCACCTTTGACCGTATCCGTGAGAACATGCACCTTGCAACCAATAAGAAGGAGACAGCGGCTCTGGTTAACGACAGCGTATCCCAGACCGTGACACGAAGCCTCTTCACATCAGCTACAACCTTCTTCACAGTACTTGCTCTTTACATCTTCGGTGTTGCTGATATCAAGGCATTTGCGCTTCCTCTTATGGTAGGTGTTATCAGCGGAACTTATTCTTCAATCTTTGTGGCATCACCTATGTGGTATGACCTCAAGACCAAGTTCAAGACACTCTTTGGCAGCAAGACAGCTGTTGAGGCAGGAACTGAGAAAGCTTAATTACACCAGATACATACAAAGTTAAATATACTGGGAAGTTTATGACCCTCTTTTTGTGGTATTGTAAGCCGCAAAGAGAGGGTCAGTTATACTTTTGGAGGAGATAAATGTCGAAATGGATGGTGGCGGCCAAGAAGGCCGACTTTGATGCTATAGCAGAGAGGTTCGGAATAAGGAATATCACCGCAAGGCTCATAGCCAACAGGCTGATCACAGCCAGGGAGCTCTCGGGGGAGCAGTGCAATGAGAGGACTATAGACGCCTACTTAAACGGCGATGAGTCAATGCTGGGTGACCCTCATGGCCTTGCTGACATAGAGAAGGGCGCCGGGATAATTCTTGAGAGGATCAGGAGCGGTGCCAGGATAAGGGTCATCGGCGACTATGATGTGGACGGTATCTGCTCATCCTTCATCCTTGTATCAGGTCTCAGGCTCTTTGGGGCAGATGTTGACTACAGGCTTCCGGACAGGGTCAAGGACGGATACGGCCTCTCAGTCAAGCTGGTGGATGAGGCGCTGGATGCCGGGATAGATACCATCATAACCTGTGACAACGGCATAGCTGCCTATGATCAGATACAGCATGCCAGACAGAAGGGGATGACTGTGGTGGTGACTGATCATCATGAGGTTCCCTTTGAGACAGCGTCGGAGGGAACGGATACCGGAAACGACGGTTCTGATGGCAGTATGGCTTTAGAGGGCAGCAGGAAAGAGATACTTCCCCCTGCCAATGCGGTCATAGATCCCAAGAGGAAGGATGACAGCTCTCCCTTCAGGGAGATATGCGGGGCAGTTGTCGCCTACAAGTTTCTTCAGGTGCTGGCTGACCAGTCGGCTTTGGTCTCTGAGGCAGAGGGGAATTTTGGCGGCGGTGCATCCGGCTTTCCCACAAAGGAGGAGCTTACTGATTTTTTCAGCGAGATGCTGATCTTTGCCGGGATTGCCACAGTCTGTGATGTTATGGAGCTGAGGGACGAGAACAGGATCATTGTAAGGAAGTCCCTTGAGCTGATTTCCGGCTGCAGGAACAGGGGACTTAAGGCACTTATCAATGTGACGGGACTGGATGCAAGGGCGATGTCCTGTTACCAGTACGGCTTTGTGATCGGTCCCTGCCTCAATGCAACAGGAAGGCTGGATCTTGCCAGCAGGGCGCTGTCTCTTTTCTTTACAGAGGATGAGAATGAGGCTGCTGCGATTGCGCAGGATCTGAAGGACTTAAATGACAGCCGCAAGGACTTGACCAGACAGGGAGTGGACAGCGCTTCCAGACTGGTTTTGGACAGTTCCGGTGAGGGAGGGCTTCCTAAGGTTCTTGTCATATATTTGCCGGAAGCACACGAGTCAATTGCAGGAATTATTGCAGGACGGATCAAGGAGAAATTCTACAGGCCGACAATAGTTCTGACAGACGCCGGCGACGGTGGTATCAAGGGCTCCGGCAGATCCATTGAGTGTTATGATATGTTCGAGGAGCTGTCAAAATGCAAGGATCTTTTTACCAAGTTCGGAGGACACAAGATGGCTGCAGGCCTGTCGCTTCCCAGGGAGAACCTGGAGGAGCTGAGGAGAAGGCTCTGTGACAACTGCGCCCTGACGGATGAGGACTTTATCCCGGTGCTCCACCTTGATATGCAGATGCCCTTTAAGGCCATAGACATGGATCTGGTCCGGGAATTTGCAAGGCTTGAGCCTTTTGGCAACGGCAATCCCAAGCCCCTTTTTGCACAGAAGGATGTCCGCCTGTTATCCGGAAGGATCCTGGGCAGGAACCAAAATGTGGGCAAGTACCGAATCAGTGATGAAAGCGGTATAATATATGATATGATGTACTTTGGAGATATTCCGAAGTGGCATGAATTTCTAAGGGAGAGGTTCGGCGACGACAGAGTCAGGGATCTCTATGAAGGTTACACCGACGGCAGCATGAGGATAATGATAGCCTATTATCCCGATATAAACAGCTATCAGGGAAGGGAGAGCCTTCAGCTTGTCATGAGCGACTACTCATAATTATGTAGAATAAGATAGCAGATACAGGAGGGAATAAAATGAAGCTGGACAGTTTACTATCAGATCTTGAATACAGGGTGACAATCGGCAACTCTGAGCAGACTATTGATCCATCAGAGGTTGATATCACTGATGTCGTCAATGACAACAGGAAGATCGGAAAGGGATCCCTCTTTATATGTATAAAGGGTGCCAACTTTGACGGTCACACCTGTGCCGGAGAGGCCTTTGAAAAGGGCGCGGGCGCAATTGTGGCTGAGCATGATGTTGAGCTTCCGGAGGGCTGCAATATGCCTGTAGTCAGGGTCAGTGACACCAGGTATGCAATGGCATTCATCTCTGCAGCATACTTCGGACATCCTGCGGACAAATTAAAGACAATCGGCATCACCGGCACCAAGGGCAAGACCACTACCACATACCTCATCAGGAGCATGCTGGAAAATGCGGGCTACAAGGTGGGCCTCATAGGTACTATCGAGGTGATAATAGGAGATGAGCACATCCATGCCGAGAATACCACTCCCGAGTCCTATACTCTTCAGGAGTACATGGCCAGGATGGTGGAGGCCGGGTGCGACGCTGTAGTGATGGAGGTCTCATCCCAGGGACTCATGCTCCACAGATCCCAGGGCTTTACCTTTGATCTGGGTATTTTCACCAACATAGAGGCGGATCACATAGGACCCAATGAGCACAAGGATTTTGACGACTACATGCACTGCAAGGGACTTCTCTTCAAGCAGTGCAGGACCGGCATATTAAATGGCGACGACGTTCACACGGACGATATTCTGGAGGGCCACACCTGCGAGGTGGAGACTTATGGCTTTAACAGAGGAGTGGACATCAGGGCGGTGAATCTGGCCTATATCCACAAGCCTGGACACCTGGGAGTTTTCTTTGACACCGAGGGGCTTATCAACATGCACGCCGAGATTACCAACCCCGGCAAGTTCAGCGTGTACAATGCGCTGTGTGCAATAGCTGTCGCAAGGCACTTTGGATGCACACCTGAGCAGATAGCTCCGGCGCTTAAGGGGGCTAAGGTTAAGGGCAGGATAGAGATGGTGAAGGTTTCCGATGATTTCACCCTGATGATTGATTACGCCCACAACGCAATGGCTCTAAAGAGCCTGCTTACTACACTTAGGGACTACAGACCCAACAGACTTATCTGTCTCTTCGGATGCGGCGGCAACAGGAGTAAGCTGCGTCGCTTCGAGATGGGAGAGGTCAGCGGCAAATATGCTGACTTTACCATTATCACCTCCGACAATCCAAGATTTGAGGAACCGGAGGAGATCATAAATGATATCGAGACCGGTATGAAGAAGACCGATGGCAAATATATCAAGATAGTCGACAGGAAAGAGGCTATTGCCTACGCCATAGAGCACGGCGAGCAGGGCGATATCATCGTGCTGGCGGGCAAGGGCCACGAGGACTATCAGGAAATAAAGGGAGTCAAGTATCACATGGATGAGAGGGAACTCATTCAGGAGATACTTGAGGAGAGAAAGAGCAAATTCTGATGTCTTTTCCGGAGTATGCAAACATAATAATAGACATATCCCATGAGAAGGTGGACAGACCCTTCCAGTACAGGATCCCGGAGAGACTTAAGGGGAAGGTAGACATAGGAAGCTGTGTGGAGATTCCCTTTGGCAGGGGCGACACCAGGAGGAAAGGCTATATCATTGGGCTCACAGATGAGCCGGACTTTGATGTGGCAAGGATAAAAGAGATACTATCCGTCGCAGATGAGGGTGCGTTGGCTGAGGATATTTCAATAAAGCTTGCGGCCTGGATGAAGAGACATTACGGTTCCACTATGATAGCTGCCCTCAGAACAGTTCTGCCCTCGGTCAAAAAGACTAAAATGCCGGTTCGCAAATTCGTTACACTTCGGCATTCTGTCAGGGAGGCGACGGAGGAGTATTACGAGGCTGTAAGGAAGAAGCAGAAGGCCAGGGAGAGAGTCCTTAAGGAGCTCCTTGAGGGAGAGGGCGAGAGGATACCCTACGAGCTCATCACCAGTAAGCTCCATGTGACCTCTGCCACCTTAAAGAGTATGAGCGATTCGGGGCTTATAAAGATAGAGAGCGAGGAATACTACAGGAAGCCTACTGCCGGCGACTGTGCAAGATACGGGGACAAGGTCCTCAGCTCCTCCCAGCAGGCAATCGTTGACACTGTGAGACGGGATTATGATGAGGGCAAAAGAGATACCTACCTGATTCACGGAATAACCGGCAGCGGCAAGACGGAAGTATACATAGCGCTTATCGACGACGTAATAAAGAGGGGCAAGCAGGCAATCGTTCTGATACCTGAGATTGCCCTGACATATCAGACCCTGATGCGGTTCTACAGACATTTTGGGGACCGGGTATCGGTGATGAATTCATCTCTTTCCCCCGGGGAGAAATATGACCAGATTGAGAGGGCGAGGAAAGGGGACATCGACATAATCATAGGACCCAGATCAGCTCTTTTCACTCCGTTTCCAAATACCGGCATCATAATAATTGATGAGGAGCACGAGAACACATACAAGAGCGAGGTGAGCCCCAGGTACCACGCAAGGGAGACTGCGATTGAGCTTGCCCGCATCTTGCCGGATGGGGCGGCGGTTGTACTGGGATCTGCAACTCCGTCACTGGAGTCCTATTACAGGGCGCTCACCGGGGAGTATCATCTGTTTGAACTGTCGGAGAGACTGACGGGGGGGACACTTCCAAAGGTTGAGATAGCAGATCTTCGGGATGAGCTTCGAAGCGGCAACCGCTCTATTTTTTCACGTAGGCTCCAGGAACTCATAACTGACAGGCTGGAGAAGAGAGAGCAGACCATGCTCTTTATTAACAGAAGGGGATTGGCAGGCTTTGTTTCCTGCAGGTCCTGCGGGCATGTCTTTAAGTGTCCACACTGCGATGTCTCACTGTCTGAGCACAGGGGAGGCAGGCTGGTCTGCCACTACTGCGGACATGAGGAGATAAGACCAAAGATATGTCCAAAGTGTTCCTCAAAGTATGTATCCTCCTTCAAGGCGGGGACCCAGCAGATCGAGGACGAGGTCAAAAAGTACTGGCCGGCGGCCAGGGTTCTTCGGATGGATGCCGACACCACAAGGACAAAGGGAAGCTATGACAGGATACTATCGGCTTTTTCCCAGGGAGAAGCTGATGTCCTGGTGGGAACCCAGATGATAGTCAAGGGACACGATTTCCCCGATGTGACGCTGGTGGGAGTTCTGGCTGCGGATATGTCACTGTATGCCAGTGATTTCAGGGCGGCCGAGAGAACCTTTCAGCTCCTTACCCAGGCTGCCGGCAGGGCAGGTCGGGGGACCAGGGAAGGGAATGTGGTGATACAGACCTACCAGCCTGAGCACTACAGCGTCCAGACCGCGGTGGAACAGAACTACAGGGCTTTTTACGAGGAGGAGATCGCCTACAGGAAGCTGCTTCGGTACCCTCCGATATCCCACATGCTGTGTGTGCAGATCCTCTCCAGAGATGAGGAGGATGGAATGGCCTTTGCAACAAGGCTCCGGGCCTTCATGGAGCAGCAGAGGATCCCAAAGGCAGTGTTTATAGGACCTGCCATGGCTGCCATCGGCAGGATAAATGATATATATCGCATGGCAGTCTACGTCAAGCACGACGATTATGAGGAGCTTGTCAGGCTTGCGGGGCTTACGGAGGAATATGTCAAGGAACTTGAGGAGATGGGGAGCCTTCGGGGCATAACCGTTCAATTTGACTTTGACCCCCTGCGATAATAATATGATGATAACAGGGTCATAATTATTCGACCAATGCAAGCTTGCTTGCAATTGGTCGATATAATTCATGACCCGCCGAAACATGAGGAAAAAGTGGGGTAGGGGCCCCGCGGTTTCCGAATGGTTCGTAGGATTGTGGGAGCACGAAGTGCGGAGCAATCCGTGTTATCATCATGGTATAGATGATTGTACACACCATGAGGAAAAAGTGGGGTAGGGGCCCCGCGGTTTCCGAATGGTTCGTAGGATTGTGGGAGCACGAAGTGCGGAGCAATCCGAGTTATCATCATGGTATAGATGATTGTATGCCCCGCGGTTTCCGAATGGGAAAAGTGGAACACATTGTGCAAAAAATGTTGAGAATGGAGAACAAAATATGGCACTTAGAAATATAAGAGAGTACGGAGATGATGTCCTTGCCAAACCCTGCAAGGAGGTGAAGGAAGTTACACCAAGGGTAAGGGAACTGGTTGAGGACATGCTGGAGACAATGTATGAGGCAAACGGAGTAGGCCTTGCGGCTCCGCAGGTCGGAGTGCTTAAGCGTATTGTTGTTATAGATGTATCACCAGAGGGAGATGACCCCCTGATCATGATCAATCCCACCATACTTGAGACTGATGGGGAGCAGACCGGCTATGAGGGCTGTCTTTCACTTCCCGGTAAATCAGGGATTGTGACAAGGCCTAACCATGTCAGGGCCAGGGCCTTTGACCTTGATATGAATGAATATGAGATAGAGGGCGAGGAGCTTCTGGCCAGGGCAATCTGCCATGAGCTGGACCACCTGGACGGTCACATGTACGTGGAGATGGTGGAGGGCGAGCTTGTGGACAACGAGGAGCTGGCTGCACAGCAGGAAGAAGAAAATAGAGAGTGATAAGAGACCTGTGGAGAAGGATACATAGAGAGAATGCCTTGTGGTATGATACACTGCCGGTTCTGTACCTGATAACCTACGGGATGTACATCATAGGAAGTTACATTGGATCAGTTGTAATCTGGCTGCTATCAGGTCGTTTTGAGCCTGATTTCTTCTATACGCTTTCACTTTATGTGTGGTTTATTGGTGTATGGATAGCATATCTGCTTTTGTTTCTGATTAAACCTTACAGATCAATGTATGGTTTTATCGGACGGGGGCTTAAGGGCAATACCTTAAGAAATCTGCTGCTTGGTTTCGGAATCGGTTTTTTGATGAACGCTGCCTGTATTACGGCGGCACTGCTGAATGGGGATATTCACCTTAGCTTCGACAGGGTAAGACCCGTTGAACTTTTTATTCTTCTGGTGGCTGCGCTTATTCAGGGCTTCGGCGAGGAACTCATGGACAGAGGTTTTATCTATCAAAGGGCTGGACTATGTTACAGACATCCCCTGGTACCAATCCTGGGGAATTCATTATTCTTTTCACTGCTTCATTTGATGAATCCGGGAGTGTCGCTGATGGCTATAATCCATATTACGCTGGTCGGATTTTTCTTTTCCCTTATGGTCTATTACTTTGAAAGTCTCTGGATGGCTATGGCTGCCCATAGCGCGTGGAATTATTGCCAGAACATGATTTTTGGTCTGCCTAACAGCGGCCTTGTATCAAGGGTGTCTGTATTTAAGCTGGATGCAGCAAGTGCCAGGAGCAGTATGGCTTACAATGTGGAATTTGGAGTGGAGGGCACCTTTGTGTCAATCGCTGTTACTCTGGTCGGTATCGCTGGTTTAGTGATCGTTGGCAGAAAGCTTCGAAGTACACAGGAAACAATTACCAAGGAGATATAGGCAAATATGAAGATGATTTTTATGGGAACCCCGGATTTTGCCAGGGCGGCTCTTGAGAAGATAATAGAGGCGGGACATGAGGTCCTGCTGGTGGTGACGCAGCCGGACAAGCCCAAGGGCAGGAGCGGTGAGCTTCAGATATCAGAGGTCAAGGCATGTGCTCTGGAGAATGGCATTTCTGTCTTTCAGCCGGTGCGAATCAAGGAGGCTGACAGCGTTGCTTATCTTAAGCAGTTTGATGCTGACATATACGTGGTTGCAGCCTTCGGACAGATCCTTTCACAGGAGATACTGGACATCCCCAGGTTTGGATGCGTCAATATCCATGCGTCCCTCCTTCCCAAATACAGGGGGGCAGCTCCCATCCAGCAGGCGATAATTGACGGTGAGAAAGAGACCGGCGTCACTATCATGCAGATGGCAGCAGGAATGGATACCGGAGATATACTGCTTCAGCGCACAATACCCATTGCCGAAGATGAGACCGGAGGAAGTCTGTTTGACAAGCTCTCTGAGCTTGGAGGCGAACTGATAGTTGAGGCTCTTCCCAGGATAGAGAATGGTGAGCTTACGCCAGTGCCCCAGGATGAGAGCAGAGCCACCAAGTGCGGCAAGCTCTCCAAGGATATGGGTAAGATATCTTTTTCAAAGGATGCCGTGACTATAGCTAATCTGGTGAGGGGCCTCAATCCATGGCCCAGTGCATTTACCTATTTCAACAAAAAGATGCTGAAGATCTGGAGGGCCAAGGCCTTGAGCAATGATGACTTTGAGACAGCCAAACTAGCCATGTCTGACGCTGAAAAGAAGGCTGCCGAGGACATAATCAAGACAGGTGAGTACGGAAGGATAGTGCAGGTGACTAAGGATTTCTTTACTGTTCTCACAGTTGACGGGTTCCTGAGGATATACGAGGTCCAGCTGGAGGGCAAGAAACGCATGGACGTCAAGTCCTTCCTTCTGGGTAACCGCATTGAGGTTGGCGCACAGCTCAGGTGATCTTATAACAATAACTATCAGGAGTTAGAAATGAATATATATGATCTGATGTATTTCCTTACTATATTAATGGCAGTGGTCTGCATGATAGCCAGCTTCAGGGTATCCTCCGTATTCAAGAAGTACGACAGGGTACGGAGCATGACCGGCATGACGGGTGCCCAGGCGGCGATAGAGATCCTTCGCCGGAACGGTATAACCGATGTATCCGTGATGCCTACGAATGGAAGGCTCACCGACAATTATGATCCTGTGAACAGGGTCGTGCATCTGTCAGAGAGCAGCTACGGATCGGCTTCTGTCGCTGCCGTGGGAGTGGCAGCCCACGAGTGCGGACATGTACTTCAGCACCAGCAGAGCTACCTTCCACTTAAGCTCAGGAGTGCGGTATTTCCTGTGGCCAACATTGGCTCAAGGGCCGGGGTGCCGCTGGCAATTCTGGGTATTTTTCTAGGATTTGGACCTCTGGTTGACATAGGTATATGTGTATTTTCTGTAGCTGTGTTATTTCACCTGATCACTCTTCCTGTGGAATTTGACGCTTCAAGAAGAGCCCTTGCAATGGTGCAGGACTACGGTTTTTTGTCAGAGGAAGAAACTGCCATGTCCAAGAAGGTACTCACTGCGGCAGCTATGACTTATGTGGCATCAGCAGCTACATCGGTGCTTCAGCTGCTGAGACTTATGGCCCTCAGGGGAAGAAGAGATTAACCTATGGCAAATATTAGAGAGATTGCACTGAATATTATCATAGAGTATTACAGGGATGGCACCAGGAAGCCATCCCTTTTAAAGGACAGCCTGGAGAAGTATGACTATCTGGAGACCAGGGACAAGGCCTTTATCAAGAGGCTGGTGGACGGATGCCTGGAGAGGCAGATACAGATAGATTATGTGATCGATTCTTTTGCCAAAACAAAGGTAAAAGACATGCAGCCCTTCATAAGGGGACTGATGAGGATGAGCACCTATCAGATACTCTTCATGGACCAGGTGCCTGATTCTGCCGCCTGCAACGAGGCAGTGAAGCTGGCAAAGAAGCACCGGTTCGGAAATCTCTCAGGCTTTGTCAACGGAGTGATGAGGAATATTTCAAGGAACAAGGATAGTATCAAATATCCGGACAGGTCAGAGGATGGAGGCGTTTTCTATCTGAGCGTATACTATTCTACTCCTGAGTGGATATGCAGGATGTGGCTTGAGAGGTTCGGCATTGAGAAGACTGAGGGAATCCTTGATTTCTTTTTAAGACCAAGGCCTGTCACGGTTAGAGTGACGTCCCGCAATGAAAAAGAGATCGGGAATCTTCAGAATAATGTTAGTGCCCTTAAAAAAGAACTGGTGGATGCGGGCTGCAGGGTAACGGAAAACCCGATTCTTCCATATGCTCTTGATCTTGAAAATACAGACAATATCGCGTTCCTGCCTGGATATAGTGATGGAAGGTTTGCAGTGCAGGATGTCAGCTCCATGCTGGTGACCGAGATCGCGCAGCCCTCCGCATCGGATGTGGTAATCGATGTCTGCGCAGCTCCCGGAGGAAAGAGCCTACACGCCTCGGAGAGAGCAATGAAGGTGATTGCAAGGGATGTCTCTGAAAGGAAGTGCAACCTGATAAGTGAAAATGCAGACAGGTTGCGGGTGGACAACATCACTGTAGATGTCCATGATGCCAGGATCCATGATGAGAAGCTTGAGGGGATGGCAGACATTCTTTACCTGGATGTTCCCTGTTCAGGACTTGGGATAATAGGGAGGAAGAGCGACATCAAATACAATGTCTCTGAAAAATCTTCCGAGGAGATCAAAAAACTCCAGTGGGAGATCGTAAAGAGCTCCTGGGATTACGTGAGGGTTGGTGGAACACTCATATACTCTACCTGTACCGTAAACAGGGGGGAGAACGAGGACATGGTCGAAAGGATATTGTCAGAGCTTCCCTTTGAGGTGCTGGATATATCAGGCAGACTCACTGAGAGACTGAAGAGTTCAGGCGGTGCAGAGCTTGAGGCTACTTCCCGCAGAGGCTACATTCAGCTTGTGCCTGGAGAGCATGGCACCGACGGATTCTTTATTGCAGCATTGAGACGGAAGGAGTCATAAGGGGAGTCAAAGGAGTCAAAGGGACAGTCCCCATGACTTACCGGGGCAAGTCATGGGGACTGTCCCTTTGACTCCTTTTGACTCCTGATTTCTCGCAATGCCCTCAAAAGGTGATATTAAGATGAACATGAATGAAATTGAAAAAATTGATATAAAATCGCTGGAACTCAATGAATTAAAAGACCTTGTCGCTAATCTGGGGGAACCCGCCTTCAGGGCTAAGCAGCTCTATGAGTGGCTGCATGTTAAGATGGCAAGGGACTACGATGAGATGACCAATGTTCCCAAGTCCCTTAAGGAGAAGCTCAAGGACAGGTGCTATTTGGTTTCACTTAAGAGTGTTGAGGTTCAGGAGTCAAGACTTGATGATACTAAGAAATATCTCTTTGCCCTTCATGACGGAAACGTGATCGAGAGTGTGTTCATGAAGTATAAGTTTGGAGTGAGCGTCTGCATATCCTCCCAGGTGGGATGCCGCATGGGCTGCAGGTTCTGCGCCTCCACCCTGGACGGCGTGGTGAGAAATCTTACTCCTTCCGAGATGCTGGATCAGATATATTCTATATCCAGGATTACCGGACAGAAGGTGTCAAGGGTTGTGGTAATGGGAAGCGGAGAGCCCCTTGATAACTATGACAATCTTCTGAAATTCATCCACCTTCTTACTGATGAAAACGGCATCAATATGAGTCAGCGTAATCTCACGGTATCTACCTGCGGAATTGTTCCAAATATCCTGCGGCTTGCGGATGAGAACCTTGCGATCAACCTTGCGCTTTCCCTCCATGCGTCCAATGACGACAAGAGAAAAGAGCTGATGCCCATAGCAAACACCTACAGTATAGAAGAGGTGCTCTCTGCTTGCAGGACATACTTTGAAAAGACAGGACGTCAGCTGACTTTTGAGTACTCGCTGGTTAGCGGTGTCAATGATACGGACAGGGATGCATCAGAACTTTCTGGGCTTCTTTCCGGGCTCAATGCGGTGGTCAATCTGATCCCTGTGAATCCCATAAAGGAGAGGGACTTTAAACCCACAGACCGCACCGGCGCCATAAGGTTTCAGAAGAAGCTGGAGAAAAATCATATAAATGCTACCATCCGAAGAGAGATGGGCAGGGATATCGACGGAGCCTGCGGACAGCTAAGGCGCCGCCACCTTGACGCTATCTTTTGAAAGCCTTATAATAAGCGGGGTGTGTATTGCTCACAGCCAAAACTATGTACTTAGGGGTGTAATTTTGCTTAAATCTTTTTCCGTTACGGACATTGGAAAAAAGCGAAAACTGAATCAGGATTATGTCTTTTCCTCAGACAGGAGGATTGGTAATCTTTCCAACGTGTTTATCGTTGCGGATGGGATGGGAGGCCACAACGCAGGCGATTACGCTTCGAGATTTACCGTGGATACAATGGTAGAGGAGATCGAGAGGTCTTTTGAACAGAGCCCGGTGAAGATAATGGAGCACGCCATCAAGGTGGCCAACAGGAAGCTCCGGATGAAGGCAGCTGAGAATGACAGCCTCGCAGGAATGGGAACGACTGTTGTTGCCTGCAGCGTGCTGGGAAGATATCTGCAGGTGGCCAATGTCGGCGATTCACGGCTTTATGTAATAAATGACAAGATCACGCAGATCACAAGAGACCATTCGCTTGTAGAGGAGATGGTCCGTCTTGGAGGTATAGACAGGGAGACCGCCAGGGCTCACCTGGACAAGAACATTATCACCAGGGCTATCGGTGCCACTGAAACAGTAGACATCGACTTTTTTAATGTGGAATTAAATCGTGGGGACATTATTCTCATGTGTTCTGACGGACTTACAAACATGCTGGAGGACGAGGAGATCCGCATGATAGTAAGTGGTCAGAGGGATATCATTGAGAAGGCGGAGAGGCTGGTTGTGGCCGCCAACGACAACGGCGGCAAGGATAACATTGCGGTTATCCTTATTGAGCCCTTTGCAGAAGATATGTCGCGCGATGGAGGACTAGATGGTTAAGATTGGAATGGTGATCGGGGATCGCTACGAGGTGCTTGAGAAGATCGGCACAGGTGGCATGTCCGACGTTTACAAGGCAAAAGATCATAAGCTGAACAGACTGGTTGCTGTGAAGGTGCTCAAACAGGAATTTTCAGAGAATGAGAATTTCGTATCCAAGTTCAGGGTTGAGGCACAGTCTACGGCAGGTCTTCTTCATCCCAACACTGTTAATGTCTATGATGTTGGTGATGAGGACGGCATTAATTATATAGTAATGGAGCTTGTTGATGGCATCACCCTCAAGAAATACATTGAGAAGAAATCCAGACTTTCCGTAAAAGAGGCCGTCAGCATCGCCATACAGGTTGCCATGGGCCTTGAGGCTGCCCACAACAACGGGATCATTCACAGGGATATCAAGCCTCAGAATATCATGATCTCAAGGGAGGGCAAGGTTAAGGTAACAGACTTTGGTATAGCCAAGGCTGCCACCAGCAATACCATCACTTCCAATGTCATGGGATCTGTGCACTACACCTCTCCCGAGCAGGCAAGAGGAGGATACAGTGACGCGAAGAGTGATATTTATTCTCTTGGTATCACCCTCTTTGAGATGCTCACAGGAAGGGTGCCCTTCAACGGCGACACAACTGTGGCAATAGCCATCAAGCATATTCAGGAGGAGCTTCCAAGTCCTGCTGAATACAATGAAGATATACCGATAAGTGTTGAAAAGATAGTACTCAAGTGCTGCCAGAAGAGTCCTGACAGGAGATATCAGTCTGCAGCGGAGCTCATCGCAGATCTTAAGAGATCCCTTATCACTCCTGATGAGGATTTCGTATCACTTATGGATGCGGACGAGGAGAACGTCACAAGGATTGCCTCCGAGGATGAGATGGATGAGGTCCACGGCTCAGGAGGAAGATTCAACGAGACTGAGCAGATGAGACTCAAGTCCGATGTCATGGATGATTACGAAGGGGAAGAACCCTACGATGATTATGACAGGGACAGGAGACGCAAGAGCAGGGATTACGAGGATGATTCCTACGATTACAACAGGGGCGGCAGCGGCAAGCGCCGTCAGTCATCCGGCTCGCAGAACACATCCGGAATCGAGAGGCTGACCATTGTCATGGCCATCATTTCAGCTGCGCTTGTTGGATTTATTGTGATCCTGTTGCTGGGCAGGAGCATCGGCGTGTTTGGAACTCCTGAGGAGGAGATGTCGCAGGAGGCTTCTACCAATCATAGTTCTTCCATTGGAAGTACTGAAGAGGACGATGACCAGAAGGACCAGGATGATAAGGAAGATGGCACCGGCAAAGATGACAAAGACGAGAAAGAAGACTCTTCATCTTCCACAAGCTCTGAGGCCAGTGACAATACAGGTTCGAAGAGCAGCTCGGATGGGATACAGATCCCTGATGTGACAGGCAAGAGCTACGCCGAGGCAGTGTCAATACTTCATTCAGACAAGGGCTTCGATGTGGCCAAGGTGGCAGATACAGCCAATGTAGCTGCCAAGGACACTGTGGTTTCTACTTCTCCCAAGGCCGGAGAGCGGGCCAAGAGCGGAGACACAATAACTGTCTATGTCAGCGACGGATCCAACTATAACGCATCGCTTGCCGCTGCTACAACTGAGGTATCTACTGCCAAGTCCGATGGACAGGTGACAGTTCCCAATATCATTGGACTCACCTCTGAGGAAGCTGTCATAACTCTTGTGGAGGCAGGCCTTCAGGCAGGCAGCATTATTGAGACCAGCAATGAGGACACAAACCTCACAGGCCTTATCTGTGCCCAGTCAATAGCTGTTGGCACATCAGTATCTGAGGGAACATCCATCAACATGGAGCTCTCCACAGGACCTGCCAGTGTTACTTACAGCTATAACGCGGATATTTCCGCACCTACAGAGGGTGAGAACTACAGCCCCGGATTATCAGTAAAGGTGACTCTGGTGACCTCCGATGGGACGACCCTCCTTAGCACAACTACGACTGATTTCCCTCTTCAGGGAACTTACAGGGGCATAACAGCTCCAACAGGCACTATCACATTTGTTTACTCCGCAGCAACATCTACCATAATTGACGCCGAGACCGGTGAGACCACCGGTGGTGATATGGTGGATTACACCGTTACAAGAGCTGTTACATTTACTCAGGAGAACTGACACATATGCGTGGCAGGATTATAAAGGGAATCGCCGGGTTTTATTACGTTGAGACTTCCGGGGCCCTCGTCTTTGAATGCAAGGCGAAGGGCATCTTCAGAAAGTTCGGAATCAAACCTATAGTAGGCGATTATGTAGAAATTGAAGTTATAGACCGGGATAATGCCCTTGGCAATATCACAGATATATTGCCGAGGACAAACCAGCTTATCAGACCGCCTGTGGCCAATGTCGACCAGGCGGTTATTTTGTTTGCCATTGTTCGGCCGGATCCAAACTACAACCTCCTGGACAAGTACCTCATAATGATGAGGCAGCTTGGACTTCCGGTTATCATCTGCTTCAACAAGCAGGACATTGCCACCAGGCAGGAGGCAGAGGAGCTTAACAGTGCCTACGAGAAATGCGGATACCATGTGCTGTTTTTAAGTGTCAAGGAGGAGAGGGGCATAAATGAGCTCAAGGACCTGCTCAGGGGCAAGACCACTGCCCTTGCCGGTCCCAGTGGAGTGGGCAAGTCATCTCTTTTGAACCTGCTGGTTCCGGAAGCAGGGATGCAGACCGGGGAGCTGTCCAAAAAGATAGACAGGGGCAAGAACACCACCAGGCACTCAGAGCTGTTTCTGGTAAAAGAACTGTCAGATGAGAAACAGGAGACCTTTATCATAGACACTCCAGGCTTCACCTCACTGGAGCTGCGGGGGATTGAGGCCGACAGTCTCATGGACTTCTACCCGGAATTTGAGGAGTTTGAACCGGAGTGCAGGTTTGCCAGATGTCAGCACATAAGTGAACCTGACTGCGGCGTCAAGGCTGCACTTTCAGATGGGAAGATGTCCGGCGTCAGGTATGACAATTACAGACTTATTTATGATGAGCTAAAGGGACGAAGGCCGGACTATTCAAGGAAGGCAAGGACATAAAGGGAGTCAAAGGGAGTCAAAGGGACAGTCCCCATGACTTACCAGGGGCAAGTCATGGGGACTGTCCCTTTGACTTCTTTAATTCTCAGGAGAACAGGATGAAGATATACGTTACAAGGCACGGGCAGACCGATTACAACAAAAAGAGAATGATGCAGGGAAGAAGTGACATACCTCTCAATGAAACCGGCATCAGGCAGGCAAGGGACAGGAGAAAATCCCTTGGAGACATTAAATTTGATGCGGTGTACGCAAGCCCTCTTTCAAGGGCTGTCCAGACAGCAGAGATAATCGGGAATGTCACCCGGGATGAGATAATAACCGATGAGCGCATCATAGAGGCCAACTTTGGAAAATATGAGCTCATGGGATATTATTCTACAGGACTTCCCATGATGGCCTACTGGTCTTTTCCTGAGATATTCCCTGCGCCGGAGGGCGTAGAGACCATCAGACAGATGAGGGAGCGGACCAGCTCTTTTCTTAAAGAGCTTGAAGAGAAGGATTATGAGACGGTTCTTGTGGCCTGCCACGGCGGAATCATAAGGCCTATAAGGGGATATCTTGAGGATAGGAAGAACGGAATCATATGGCGTCCACGTCCACAGAACTGTGAGATTTTCGTGTACGAATCAATGGGTGGAAGGCATCGTCTGATTGAGGACATTAAGTAAGTTTATATAGATTTAATTAGTTGCTTTCCGCGGGCTATGTTAGACTATGAATAAGGCAGGCGCTTAAGTGCGCTTGGTTTGTGTGTGACGTGGATTGTGGAGGACTTTTTTGATGGATCGCTACCAGTATGATGAAAAAGAACTGAAGCTGATAGAAGACAGTTCTATTCCCTGTGCAGTGTACCAGTTTATAGACAAGAGGGTTGTGACCATAGCCATTTCCAGGGGATTTGCTGACCTGCTGGGTTATGAGAATCTTCAGGAGGCATACTTCGTCATGGACAACGATATGTACAGAGATGTCCATCCGGATGATGTGGCTGAGATTGCCGATGCTGCGGTCCGTTTTGCCACAAAGGGCGGAGAGTACAACGTGGTCTACCGTTCAAGGGTTGGTGAGAAGTATATTATACTTCATTCCATAGGCAAGCATGTCTTTAAGGAGAACGGAACTCGCCTGGCTGTCATCAACTATGTGAATGAAGGCATCTATGAGGATGCAAGCGGCGAAACAGTCCTTGAGGTCAAGCAGCAGTATGAAAACTTCCTTAAGAATAAAGAGTCGAGCTACAAGATAAGCTATGATCATCTGACCGGATTGCCGGACATGAACTATTTCTTTGAACTGGCGGAAGCTTATTATATCAGTTCCTTTGAGAATAAGAGAAAGGTTGCCATGCTCTTCATGGATATGAGCGGCATGAAGGCTTTTAATCAGAAGTACGGATACGCTGAGGGAGATAATCTCATCAAGGCGGTTGCGAAGAACCTGGTAAAGCATTTCAGCAATGAGAACTGCTGTCGTGTTACGGCGGACCACTTTGTTGTATATACTGATCAGACCGATCTTGACAGGAGGCTTTCAGGGCTCCTTGAGGATCAAAAATATATAAATGACGGCAAGACCCTTCCTATAAGGGTCGGTGTCTATGATAGTGATGAGTCTTACGTAACCCCCACCACAGCCTGCGACAGGGCGAAGATTGCCTGTGATTCCTCGGGGAATATCTTTGATTCTGCAATAGTACACTTTGACATGAAGATGTTAAAGCAGTTTGAGAACAGGAGATATATTTTTGATAATCTCGACAGGGCTATTTCCGAGGGCTGGATCAAGGTGTACTACCAGCCAATAGTGCGCACTGCAAGCGGCAAGGTCTGCGACGAGGAAGCGCTGGTAAGATGGATGGATCCTGAGAGGGGGATGATCCCGCCGCTGGATTTCATACCTATACTAGAGGATGCCAAGATATCCTACAAGCTGGATTTGTATGTGCTTGAGAGGGTACTTGAAAAGATAAAAGAGCAGGAGAAAATTGGTTTGGGTGTTGTTCCACACTCGGTCAATCTCTCGAGGGAAGACTTCTATGCCTGCGATATGGTTGAGGAAGTAAGACGCAGAGTGGATGATGCGGGGGTTGACCGCAGTAAGATCACTGTTGAGATAACCGAGAGCGTTATCATGGATGATGTTGATTTCATGAAGACCAGGGTAGAGGATTTCAGGAAGCTGGGCTTCAGGGTCTGGATGGATGACTTCGGAAGCGGCTACTCATCCCCTGATATCCTGCAGAGAATCCAGTTTGATGTCATCAAGCTGGACAAGCTCTTTGTTGACAGGATAGAGGACAGTGAGACCTCAAGGCTTATTGTCTCTGAGCTGATCAAAATTGCCCATGGTCTGGGAAGCGACACTGTCGCCGAGGGCGTGGAGACCAAGAAGCAGGTACAGCTTCTTTCGGAAATGGGCTGCACAAGACTCCAGGGCTACTATTACTGCAAGCCGGTACCTCTTGAGACTATCATCGAGAGAAATAAGATGGGTATACAGATAGGATATGAGCTTTAAGGAATTTATTTTACAAAACAGGATCAAGGTCAACAGATATCTCAACAGGGTACTGTGGTTCTTTGTTATAACAGGTCCGGCAATAGCGCTGGGACTTAATGGAGGCATTTTCAGGGATATAACCTACGGGACCTGTGTCAATATCTCCGTTGTGGTCATTGTGCTGTCAGCAATGCATTTCTTTCTGCTAAGAAAGTACCCGGATAATGTAATAACAAGTCTCTTTGCACTGACTGCCCTGGGTGGACTGCTGGTCTATATGAAGTCTTCTCATGTGGAGATACATCTCACATGGTTTTTGGTTCCGCTGCTCAGTCTTTTGTTTGTGGACAGGGCAATATATTATTACGCTCTATGTATAAATTATTTTTTTATGGCGCTGGGAACCTGGATAACTGCACCTTACGAGACAGCTCTTCAGAATGTCTATTCTGATCCTGTAGCCTACTTTATTGAAGTGATGAGTGGCTTTACCATTGAAACTGTCATAATGCTGGCATCAGGATATATGATCGGGAAACTAACCACTGACTATTTCAGGGAGCTCTTTGAAAAGGAAAATGCCATGCAGGAAAAGATTGATCTCCTGGACTCAATGGCGGAAATATATGACAATGTAAACCTGATAAACTTTGCCGACAATACTGAGATGTCCCTTCGGGATGAGAAACAGGAAAAACACGGAATTGATATGAGCAGTCAGACACATACGCTGATGAACCAGAGGATTATGGCAAATGTCGTACCTGATCAGCTCGTTGACTTTCTTGGATATACAAATATTACTACGGTCAGGGAGAGACTTAGAAATAAGAAGCTGATAAGTGCGGACTTTATAGATGTGGTGAAGGGATGGTTCAGAGCCCAGTACATCACAGTGAAGGCACTGTCCGACGGAACTCCCGAGACGGTGATCTATACCACCAGAAACGTGGACGAGGAAAAGAGGAGAGAGGAACATCTCATAAGGATATCACTGACGGATGAGATGACAAGGCTCTTTAACCGCAGATGTTATGAGGAGGATCTGATCAGCCTGAGGGAAGGCGGTCTTCCGGATGATCTGGTTCTTTTCTCCATAGATGTAAACGGTCTTAAGGTCGTAAATGACACCAAGGGTCATGCGGCGGGTGATGAGCTCATCAAAGGTGCGGCCGACTGCATCTCTCTGTCTGTGGGCAATCATGGAAAGGCCTACAGGACAGGTGGAGACGAGTTTGTTGCATTGGTGCACACCTACGACCCAGAGAACCTGCGAAGTGAAATGAAGCAGATCACGAAGGAGTGGCACGGGGTCTACACAGACAAGATGTCCATGTCCATAGGCTATGCGTCTGTAAAGGAAAATAAAGAGGCTTCTGTGGATGTGCTGGAGCACATAGCAGATCAGGACATGTACAAAGAAAAGAGCAGATATTACACAGAGAACGGGATTGAGAGAAGAGTGACCAAGTGAAAGGGAGTCAAAGGGAGTCAGGGGGACTGTCCCTTTGACTCCCTTTGACTACCTACCTGCTGTCCAGGTGGAAGATGTGCCTGTTGAGGAAGCGGCCTATGGTTGTTATGACGGGACCCAGGAACAGAGCCATGAGTATATGGCCGATGTTTGGGATGCCGCCGCACAGGATGCCTATGAGGATGGCAGTGAAGTCATAGCCCATCCTTACTATAGCGAAGGGGACCCGCTTTAGCAGGTATTTCTTGATCATGAGAGGAATTGCGTCATAGGGGGCAAGTCCCATGTCTGCATTCATATATAGAGCTGCAGAAATCACAAACATTGTGAAGGATACCGCAAAAGTGAGTATCCTTGTGGGGGTGTCTGTGAAAAAGCTCTTGGGGATGTAACTGTCCCAGAGGAACCCGAAGAAATCTGCAATGTATCCTATGAGTACCATGTTGGCTATGGTGCCGGGGCCTATGTGTTCCCTTCCAAAAGCTATGACAATAATGAACAGGGTGGCATTTAATATAAGCTGCCAGGTCCCAAACAGTATGCCAAGCTTACCTGATACAGTGAGATTCATGAAGCTGCAGGGGTCCGTTCCGAGATTGGCCCGAATGAGAAATGAGAGCCAGAAGCCCAGGAAGAAGATGCCGATCATCATGATGGCAAATCTCTTTCTGTTAGCGAATTCTTCCCTGAATAACAGTTCTTTAATTATTTTTCTTGTTTTCCTATTTTTTTCCATAATACAAGAGTATAACACATCTCCAACTTATGGTAGAATGTAATTTAGATAAGTATGTATTCTTGGCTTTTTTTATCACCAGCGGAGATGTAAATGGAAGAGAAAGAAATCATAAGACTGCTTTCATCGGTAAAGGACGGAGAGGTTTCCATAGATGAGGCTGTCCTTCAGCTCAAGGAGGCACCCTTTGATGATATGTCCTTTGCAAGGCCTGATCACCACAGGGGGCTTCGACAGGGAAAGGGAGAAGTCATATTTGGACAGGGCAAGACCCCGGGGCAGATCTTTGATATTGCGGAAAACCTTCTTTCCCATGGGCAGAAGAAGGTTCTGATCACCAGAATGTCTGCTGAGGCAGCGGAGTATTACGGGAAGCAGAACTACATCAACACCAGGAAACTGGACTATGATGAGCTGGCCAAAGTGGGAGTGGCCTATGGGGCATTTCTTGATATCAGGTCAGAGGCGGATCTTGCGGGGAAGATAGTGATCGCAACAGGTGGCACCAGTGATATACCGGTTGCAGAGGAGGCAGCACTGACTGCGGAGTTTCTGGGCAATAAAGTGGTACGGCTCTATGATGTGGGCGTTGCCGGGATTCACAGACTTCTTCATAAGGATGCAATGGATGAGATAATGACTGCCAGGGTGATAATTGCCATTGCAGGTATGGAGGGAGCCCTTGCCAGCGTTGTTGGCGGCCTTGCCGACTGCCCGGTAATAGCAGTTCCTACCAGCGTGGGATACGGAGCCTCCTTCGGAGGGCTCTCAGCTCTTTTATCAATGCTCAATTCCTGCGCCAGCGGAGTCAGCGTGGTCAACATCGACAACGGCTTCGGCGCCGGATATCTGGCCAGCATGATCAACCAGAGATGATGAAAGCTCCATTTTTCAGACATATACATTTGGAGAGAAGCATATAGTGCGGAAGATAACTAGAAAACTAATGGCTATTGTTGCATGGATAGCTATATGGCAGATTGTGGCAATCATAATACATAATAGAATACTGCTGGCAGGACCTATAGAGACAGTACAGACTTTAATCAGACTTGCAGGTGAGGAGCAGTTCTGGGAATCTGTTGCGGCAACCACATTGCGGATCCTAATGGGATTTGTGATTGGATCCTTCCTTGGAATGATTTTAGGATATCTGTCCTATATTAAAGGGATTATAGAAGAATTTCTCAAACCCCTTGTACTGACGCTTAAGTCCGTTCCGGTGGCGAGCTTTGTGATACTGCTTCTTATCTGGTTTGGGAACAGGAGCATTTCGATAATCATTGTAGGAATGGTGGTTTTCCCAATCCTGTATTTAAATACACTTGAGGGGCTCAGGAGTACCGACACCAGGATGCTGGAGATGGCAAAAGTCTTCAGGATGCCTAAAGAGAGAGAAATTTTATATATTTTTTTGCCCAGGCTGTTGCCTTTTTGGCAGGGAGCATTTAAACTTGCTATCGGTATGAGCTTTAAGAGCGGTATTGCGGCTGAGGTTATCGGCCAGCCTCTGGGCACTATAGGCAACGGTCTGTACCAGGCCAAGATATACCTGGAGACCGGAGAGCTCTTTGCCTGGACCATTGTCACTGTACTGGTGGCGTTTATCTGTGAGAAGCTGGTGGCTCTTTTGCTTTCGCTGCCTTTGGCGGCTGGGAGAAGACGATGACAATAGAAATAAAGGATGTCTCCAAGTCCTATGACGGGAAGCAGGTCCTTAAGGACTTCTCCCTGAACGTGGAGGAGGAGCACAGCTACATAATTACAGGGCCGTCGGGCTGCGGCAAGACCACGCTCCTTCGGCTGATACTCAGGCTCGAAGAGCCGGACAGCGGGCACGTGAAGCTCCTTGGAGACTACAAGTACCCATTTATCAACTCGGGGACGGTCTTTCAGGAGGACAGGCTCTGCGACGACTTTGACGCCATCACCAATGTGACCATGGTGAACAGGAGGGTCTACCGGGAGAATGCAGTATCTGAACTTACAAGGCTCCTTCCTGAGGAGGAACTACACAAGCCGGTTAGAGAACTATCAGGCGGCCAGCGCCGAAGGGTTGCAATTGTAAGAGCTCTGGCTGTTCCCAGCGATATCCTCATAATGGACGAGCCCTTCACAGGACTGGATGATGAATCCCGCAGCGCTGCTATTAAATATATCCGCGAGAAGCAGGGCACCAAGGCACTGGTCATCACAACCCACGACACAGAAGGCCTTGAATTTGGCAGAATTGTAAACCTGCAGAGATAATAATATAAGACTATTAGTATCAATTGGAAATATAGGAATCACAAGTAAAGAAGAGGAGATTATGTATGGTAACAAATGACGCGAGTATGAACAGCTTTAAGCACAAGATCATGGAGGAAGTGTGCAGACTTGAATGGAATGGGGAGAATGACCAGGAGCACATTGAACAGCTGGTGCTTAAGATGATACCGGGCCCCAAGCCTGAATACAGATGCTGTGTTTACAAGGAGAGGGAGATCGTAAGGCAGAGGATCAACCTGGCAATGGCCAAGGCTCCCAGCTACAATCCCGACTCCAAGAATATAGTCCAGGTAATTGACCCCGCCTGTGACGAGTGTCCCATCGCTGCTTATTCAGTGACTGACAACTGCCGTTTCTGCATGGGCAAGCCCTGTCTGCAGTCATGTAAGTTCGAGGCCATCAAGCCCGGTGACACACATATGCACATCGATCCCGCCAAGTGTAAGGAGTGCGGACTCTGTGCCAAGGCCTGTCCCTACAACGCCATCGTTCATCTGGAGAGACCCTGCAAGAAGGCCTGCCCTGTGGATGCCATCACCTATGATCAGTATGGCTACTGCAAGATAGATGAGGACAAGTGCATACAGTGCGGACACTGCATCCACAGCTGCCCATTTGCAGCTATCGGAAGCAAGACCTTCCTGGTTGATATTATCAAAGAGATAAAGGCCGGCAAGGAAGTCATCGCCATGTGCGCCCCTGCCACAGAGGGTCAGTTTGGCGAGGACATCACCATGGGCTCCATCAAGGAGGGCTTGAAGAAGCTGGGATTTGCCGATATGGTTGAGGTAGGACTTGGCGGTGATATGACAGCTGCCTATGAGTCAGCCGAGTGGTCAGAGGCCTACAAGGAGGGAAGGAAGATGACGACCTCCTGCTGTCCTGCTTTTATCAACATGCTGAGAAAACATTTCCCTGATCAGTACAGGGACAACATGTCAACCACAGTATCGCCCATGTGCGCTATCTCAAGATACCTGAAGGCCACAAGGCCCGGCTGCGTAACTGTATTCGTGGGACCCTGCATCGCCAAGAAGTCAGAGGCCCAGGACAAGTCAGTTCCGGACAATGCAGATTACGTAGTTACCTACGGTGAACTTCGTGCACTGATGAGATCCAAGGACGTGAAGTTCGAGCCTGTGCCTGAGGGCTACCAGGAGTCCTCAATCTGGGGCAAGCGCTTTGCAGCCAGCGGCGGTGTGGCCAACGCTGTTATCGAGTGCATGCAGGAGAGAGGCGAGGATACAGCCAGCATCAAGCTTCTTCGTGCTGCGGGCGGATCAGAGTGCAAAAAAGCCCTGACACTCCTGAAGGTGGGCAAGCTTCCCGAGGACTTCATCGAGGGAATGGTATGTCCCGGTGGATGTGTCGGCGGACCGTCAAGACATAAGAATATTTCGGATATAAACAAGGCCAGGGAGAGCCTTCTCTCACAGGCCGATGACAGAAAGGTACTTGAGAATCTTAAAAACTATCCTATGGACAAATTCTCTATGCATAGAGACGGACATATTTGATGAAGATTTTTAATCTGAAAAGACCTTTTAAAAACGTGAGGACCGAGACTGCCGTTATCAATACGATAATGGTGGTCTTTGCGTCCTTTTTTACTGTCATGTACAGCTCCCACATCTTCCACGTGGACGGTGCCAGCTTCGGAGTTGCAGGGCTGTTCTATGCCCTCAGATATGTTCCTATCATGCTGACTGCTGCTCTTGGCGGAGCAATCCCCGGCATGATCAGTGTGCTCATCGTGTTCGCCTATAGGACAATAGTCGGGGCCAGCTTCTCATATCTTACCTTTATTTATCTGCTGGTTGTGTGTGTAACGGATCTGCTCACCAGAAAAAAGTGGTTTAAAAGTAAGCGCAGGACTCTTATGATCGCTCTTTTTCTCCAGATCCTGGTGGGCCCCTTCTGGGGAGTGATAATCCTGCTTATGAGTGACCAGGGTATCTACACCCTGACATTCAGGCAGCTTATAATGTTCTTCTTAAATGAACTGCCGGGGTGCCTTGCCACCAGCTTTCTCATCTACAATATCTTCAAAAAACTTCCTGACAGCAAAATAATCTTTCTGGACAACGGCAAATATTACGTAAATCCCAAGATTCTTTCCGATGACGAGAGGTATCTGGTTGAGGGCAGGTCCAAGATCGGGCATGTGGTCATGAACATCATCGTGATCGAAGCCATCCTTCTGGGAATTTCGGCTGAGTTTGCGTCAAACACCCTTGTGCCCACAATTAAGGACTACAGTTATGTTTACGGTGAGGAAGGTTCGGGCAAAGACTACTCAGACATCAACAGCGTTGAGAGACTTGAGAGCGGGGTCAGCCTTGAGCTTCAGGAGGAAGTGCAGTACGAGACCGCCTTTTTTACCGAGTCCATTACGGGCAAGAGAGTAATCAACTACAGATTCAGCGTGCGTCTTGCCATGCTCATCTCCATAATCGTCATACCGCTCTCGATATTTGTGAACAGGTATGCCCAAAAGAGAATTGCCGAGCCCATAAGGGTGCTGTCCAAGGCCGTCACCCGGATCTACAACGCAGACGAGGGTGATCTGAATAAATCCATCGGTGCCATCCACGACCTGGACATCACCACGGGAGATGAGATAGAGGAGCTCTACCGGTCGGTGGATATGACCGTGTACAGGATGGTGGAGTACATCGAGCTTGTCAGGAACAGGAAGAATATTGAGGACCAGCTCAGGATTGAGAAGTCTGCCAATGAGGCCAAGTCGAGATTCCTTTCCAACATTTCCCATGAGATCAGGACCCCCATAAATGCGGTGCTGGGCTTTGATGAGATGATCCTTAGGCAGAGCAGTGACCAGGAGATACTGGACTACGCCAGGGATATACAGAGTTCCGGAAAGACCCTTCTGGCACTTATAAACGATATACTGGATTTCTCCAAGATAGAGGCCGGCAAGATGGAGATAGTGCCGGTTGAGTACGAGCTGGGCTCACTTTTGAACGACATCGTGAACATGTCGGAGATCCGGGCTGCGGAAAAGAATCTTGGGCTTGAGTTCGACGTAAATGAAGAGATACCGCATATTCTCTACGGCGATGAGATAAGGATAAAACAGTGCATTATCAATATAATCACCAATGCGGTCAAGTATACTGAGGCTGGAAAGGTGAGCCTTGGAGTAGATTACGAGATAGTACCTCCGGAGAATCCCGACACAGATGACCAGGAGTTCATAGACGTGAAGGTTAAGGTGGCGGACACGGGAATCGGCATAAAGCCCGAGGATATGGACAGGCTTGTGTCTGCCTTTGAGAGGATAGATGAGAGAAGGAACAGGACCATTGAGGGCACAGGTCTTGGGATCAGCATTGTTACCAGCCTCCTGAATCTGATGGATTCAAAGCTTGAGGTGGACAGTGAGTACGGAAAGGGAAGCGTCTTCTCGTTTGTCATAAGGCAGAGAGTTGTGGACTGGGAACCGGTGGGAGACTTCTCACAGAAGGTCAGACAGGCCAGGGAAGAGATGGAGAGCTACAGGGAGAGCTTCCACGCCGGGGATGCAAGGATACTAGTGGTGGATGATACCAGGACCAACCTCACAGTCATTCAGGGGCTCCTTAGACAGACGAGGATGCAGGTCGACACGGCCGCAAGCGGTATGGAGGCACTACAGCTGGTCAAAGAGAACAAATACAACATCATCTTCCTGGATCACAGGATGCCGGAGATGGATGGAATACAGACCTTCCACGCAATGAAGGAGATGAAGGACAACCTCAACATGGATACTCCGGTGGTGGCCCTGACGGCCAATGCTGTCTCGGGCTCCAGAGAAATGTACGTCAGAGAGGGATTCACCAACTATATGAGCAAGCCCGTGGACCCTGCCAAGCTGGAGGAGATGATCATCTCGTATCTTCCAAAAGAACTTGTATCACTGCCGGGAGATCCAGGATTTGAGGATGAGTGCAGTACAAGCGATGAGGAGGAGAAGAAGGTACTTCAGGAGCTTTTGAAGATTAGTGGCATCGACGTTAAGGTCGCAATTGAGAGGTGCGGATCAGCCATTGTTGCCAGGGACGTAATGAAGGACTTCTGGCAGTCCATAGACGAGAGAGCCGGTCTCATTGAGAAATATGAGATGGAGAAGGACATCAAGAACTACACCATTTATGTCCATGGCCTGAAGAGCTCAGCCAGGGCTGTCGGGGCCCTGGATCTGTCTGAGAAGGCAGAATATCTGGAGCAGTGCGGCAACAGCGGTGACACCGATGAGATCGAAATGCTGACACCGGGGCTTTTGGAACTGTACAGGAGCTACATAACCCGCCTTGAGGGGCTGTTTAACGAGGAGGAATCCGACAAGCCCCAGATACCTGCAGAGGAGCTTGAAAATGCCTTCGCTTCAATAAAAGAGTTTGTCTCGGCATCTTACTTTGACAGCGCCGATGACATTATGAAGATGCTTGAGGACTACAAGATACCGGATGAATACAAGGGGAAGTTCCACACGGTAAAGCGCCTTTTGTCTGCTGTAGACAGAGACGGACTGCTGAATGTTTTGTGATGACGCAGACTCATTAACGAAATGGAAAAAATTTCGTTAATGAGTATAATATAAAATATGCCGAGGTAAAGTTATGGATAAGAGAGTTTTGGTAATAGGTATCCAGAAGAGCTTTATGGTAAATGCCATTGTTATAGGCCTTCAGAAGGAGGGGTATGATGTGGACACGGTTCCCCCTGAGGACAAGGCCATAGATGCTCTCCGGGACAGGCCTCAGATCTATGTTCTGTATCTGGGGGATCTGACAGAGGAAAATATGCAGCTTTTCAGCTATCTTGACGAGCGAATAGATTCTGAGAGATTTCTTTTGTACCTGGTGGGCAACAAGGAGGAGCTGACTCTTGCGACTTCCGTGATAGCCAAGGAAAAGATACAGGAGAGCTATCTAAGGCCCCTGGATGTCAAGCTTCTGGCGGAGCACATAAATACGGTTCTGGATTACTCATCCCTGGATGAGAGCCTTCGCAAAAAGGTCCTGATCATAGATGACGACGGGGCAATGCTGAGGATGCTGCGCACCTGGCTGTCGGTGCAGTACCATGTATACATGGCATCTTCCGGCAAGATAGCCCTCACATTTCTGCAGCAGAATACTGTGGACCTGGTCCTTCTTGACTACGAGATGCCTGTGATGTCAGGCCCTGACGTCCTGAAGGAGATAAGGAACACTCCCAAGCTCAAGGATCTGCCCGTCATCTTCCTTACAGCCAAGGACGACAAGGAGAGCGTAATGAAGGTGGTGTCTTTAAAGCCCGCCAAGTACCTGCTGAAATCCATGCCCAAGGAGAAGCTCATCGGGGCTATTGAGGATTTCTTTACTGTCTATGACAACAGAAAAAAATAAAAAATTGGAAGGAAGACTGCAATGATTTCTAAGCTGATTGACAAGATCGTGGAGACTGACGCACCTATAGTTGTTGGGCTTGACCCCAAGCTGGACTACATCCCTGACAGGATAAAGGAACCGTGCTTTGAGGAGAAGGGGAGAAACCCCGAGGGAGCTGCTGAGGCTTTCTGGCAGTTCAACAAAGAGATCATAGACAATATCTGTGACATCGTCCCGGCTGTAAAGCCGCAGATCGCCATGTATGAGGAACTGGGGATCCCGGGGCTTATCGCCTTCAAGAAGACTGTGAATTACAGCAGACAAAAGGGACTCTTTGTCATCGGCGATGTAAAGAGGGGAGATATTGGCTCGACTTCCGCCTCCTACGCAGAGGCCCATCTGGGCGGTGTTGGCATAGGAGATCAGTTCTTTGCCGGCTTTGACGAGGATTTTGCCACAGTAAACCCGTACCTTGGGTCTGACGGCGTAAAGCCCTTTATTGATGTCTGCAAAAGACAGGACAGAGGTATCTTCGTACTGGTCAAGACCTCAAATCCCTCAAGCGGAGAGTTCCAGGACAGGATCATAGATGGAAGGCCCCTCTACGAGCATGTGGCAGAGAAGGTCAATGAGTGGGGCCTTGACTGTACCGACGGATCCTACAGCAATGTGGGTGCTGTTGTGGGAGCAACCTATCCCGAGATGGGGCAGGCTCTCCGCAGGATCATGCCCAGGTCCTATATCCTGGTTCCGGGCTACGGAGCACAGGGAGGAAAGGGCGAAGACCTTAAGGGCTTTTTTAACAGCGACGGCCTCGGAGCAATCGTAAACTCCTCCAGGGGCATAATTGCAGCATGGAAGAGCGCTTCCTACAGCGAATTTAATGACGGAAGAGTCGGCGAGGCTGCAAGGGCCGCTGCGCTGGATATGAAATTGGATTTGGCACGTGTACATTAAAAGTGTTAATATATATTTATGTGAAAAAACTTTCTAGGAGGGGCTATGCGATACGTAGAGACAGAGCATATTAAGATTGCGGACGTGGAAGCCAGTCTTGATGGGGCCAATAAGCTGATCGACAACTATATCCTGGATGTTAAGCTCGGCAGTAAGGATGCCCTGAGGCTTCGGCTTTTGTGTGAAGAGGTGATGAGACTGGTCAAGTCCATCATTGGAAGGGGAATGATCGATTTCTGGATTGAGGGTAACGCCCGTGTATCCAAAATCTACCTGACAGCAGAGAACCACATGGACAAGACTCAGCAGCAGGAGCTCATTTCTGTTTCCTCTACAGGGACCAACAGCAGTGAGACAGGGTTCTTCGGGGTACTGAGATCAATGTTCATGATGGAGGGCATTGAGGAAGAGGAGTGGAATCTCAAGGATTACCTGGCAGATATCTACCTGAAGAGAGAAGAGGACAAGTATTCCCAGGAGGCCTGGGACAATCTGGAGAGGTCCCTGGTGGCCAATCTGGCAGATGATATCGACGTACATATTGACAGGAGCAGGGTAAGGCTTGTTGTTACCAAGGACTTCTCGGAAGCTCTTTCAACCGTTGGTTCAAGGGTTCCGGTAAAGGCTACACAGTTTACCTTTGTTGACAGCAGCAAGTTGAATGCAGATGTGCTCTATGAGAAGGCTGACGACATGATCGCCGAGCTTGAACTCAATAGAAAGAGCGCTCTTCACTTAAAGCTTCTGTTTGAAGAGACGGTAGGGATGCTCAGGGAACTGACAGCTGACTACCACGCAGCAATCTGGTTTGAGAAATACAAGCATGAGGCCTGCATCAAGGTAACAGGCAAGACCGAGATGAGCCAGGACAAGAAGGAAGGACTTCTGGGAATGGCATCCAGGAAGGAAAATGCCCTTGCCAAGGGCTTTATGGGCAAGGTCGGCGATGTCATAGAGAACGGTCTTTTGAACTACAGCAATGTCATGATGCTTCAGCAGCAGTATGGCGGCGGCTTCGTCAACTACGGAACAATGGGCATGTACAGCGGCATAGAGGGAATGGCAGATTCCGGAATCATGTGGTCACTGTACGAATACAAGGGAGCCCTCAAGGATGAGAAGGTCGGCAATGAAGTGATGCAGGAAGCCTGGGATGAGTTAGAAAAGTCAATCGTTGCCAGTGTTGCCAAGGATGTTCTTGTGGGTGTCAAGGGCAATCGTCTGGATATGACTATAGTATGTGAGATTTGAAAAGGAGAGAGAGATGACAATCAATAAGAACAAAAATGGAAAAGATATGACTATTGCACTGGAGGGAAGGCTTGACACTACCACTGCCCCTCAGCTGGACGATGACCTCAAGGCATCACTTTCTGATGTGGAGAATCTTGTATTTGATTTCTCCGGACTTGAGTACATTTCATCCGCAGGACTTCGTGTTCTCCTGTCAGCCCAGAAGGTTATGAACAAGCAGGGAAGCATGGTTATCAAAAACGTGAATGATGAGATCAATGAGATCTTTGAGGTTACAGGTTTTGTGGATATCCTGACAATTGAATAAGAAAGATTGGAACGAACAGAGGGACGGAGTTAATGGACCATTTGGAAATGGCTGTTAACTCCGTCCTTTTTTTCTTATAAACCTTTGTAGCGAATATTCAAGTATCCTGAAAGGAAAATGATACCAAGGGTCTCGGTCAGATGGTATATTATTGAAGTCCAGACAATACCCACCTCGCGCCCCATCAGATAGACGGTCTGCATCTGCATGACTGCGAAGGATATGAGGAACAGCGTAAGGATCACCAGTGAAGCGAGCTTTAGATATCTGTCGTTTAAAAAGATTCCGGTCATTACAACACCCAGGAGTATTGCCGCCAGGATCTCCAGATATTTGAAGCCGTGGGTCATGTTGTAGAGCATGACAAAGGTTCCGTCAGTCATGGCGCCGAATGAGAGGGCGTCCATGAGCATCGCTATGAAGCGCCTGTACATTATGGAGGTGAAGACATAGATGAGCTCCGCCCCTATAAATATTACTGCCCACAGCTGCAGGAGTCTTGATACTGAGGATACTGACAGCGATGCGATATTCTTTTCTCCCAGGAACTCCTTCTGCAGTTCGGCCATGCCCTTCTGATCATCCTTGGGCACCAGCATCATGTAGTGGTTGAGTTTTTTCCAGTTGAAGTAGAACACAAGGGCAGTGGCGGCTATCTGGATCAAAGATATCGCCAGTTCTATGCGCCACAATGTGATATCCAGCATATCCGGGGTCTGGCTGGAGGCTTTCTCAAGAAGTGTTCTGATACTGCCCTCCAATAGGGCGGCAACGATCTTGATGACTGCCACCTGCAACAGAGATCCGGACAGAATGTGTTTTTTGACGTTAATATACATTTTGTCCTCGCGATTATTTTTTGATGATAAATATTATAGCATATTGCGTGGGCAAGTCAGTGATTGTTTATGTTATAATTATTTACAGTCTTATCTGTGGGAAACTATGTTTTTGGCTGCCACATCTCTTTTTTCTTCGTATAAATAATCATAAATTCTAAACGAAGGGAGAAATCTAAAGATGAGAAACATGAACGGAAGGACTGTAAACAGGGTAAATTATACAGAGTGCTTACTTACAGATAATGAGCTTTCGAAGATAACCGGTGGCACCGGGATTTTGCAAGAGTATGCAGAATCAACTGTAGGATGCGGACCGGATGTTAATCCTCATAACGGTTCATTTTTACCCTGAAGAAAAGGCAGGTTTTTGATAAGACTTAATGAATGATGGAACAGGACGTAAAAAAAGATCACTGCAGAGGGTGGCTAAAAAGGCCATCCTCTTTGGTGCACTCGCAATTCTTCTGATGTCGGTGATCGTGGAGGTGGTACTGTTTTTGTATCCCACCATGGAGAACTACAAGAGGGAGATGGATCACGAGAGCAATCTGATAGTTGATATTATCGGACCGGAATTTCTTGAAAAAAAATTTAGCGAGACCAGAGAGTTGTACTACTCCATACCTGAAGAGATAAGGGCGAAGGAATTTTCGGAAGAATATGTAGATCTGTGTCTGACCCTGGTGGACGACGAGTTCTATAAGGCAAGGGAACTATTGAAAAAATGCCGGGCCCATGGAGACTTTGTAAATGTGTTCTTTTCCTTCTACGACGAGGAGACGGACCGCCTGGTCTATGTTGTTGACGGCAACGAGGGAAACATGGCTTTTCTTCCCGGTCAGTGGATATCCAATGAAAATGGGGTGGTTGATTCACCGGAGAAGATAAAGAAGACCGTTGTATCCGGGTGGTACATGCCCATTACCTATTCAAAGGTCTATGGCATGACCGGGACTGACTACAACGAGGTATATGACAGTCAGGGAAACCTTCTGGGGTACATAACCATGAATGTCTCCGTGAACGCCTTTGCCAGACAGATAGGCGTTTTCCTGACATTTTACGTGCCGGTCATGATCCTGGTTATGATAGTGACTGCGATAATGGCGGAGAGGTGGATCAGCTTTAATCTCATCAACCCCATTAAGAAAATGGCAGGTGCTGCAAGGAAATATACAGCCATGGGCAAGGTGGGAACCGGTAAGGCAGCCTCGGTCTTTAAAGAGCTCCATATTGACACCGATGATGAGATTGAGGAGCTCTGGGACACCATGGTGGACATGGAGGAGGATGTGGCCAATGCGCTTGAACAGGTCAGGAAGGTGGCAGCCAGAGAGGAGAGGATATCCGCGGAGCTGGATCTGGCCAGGGCAATCCAGGCGGCGGCTCTTCCCAGGGATTTTGATGATGTCTCCGGCAACGACAGGTTTGAACTGTACGCCAGCATGACTCCCGCCAAGGAGGTGGGCGGAGACTTCTACGATTTCTTTACCATAGATGAAGACCACGTTGCCCTGGTCATTGCCGATGTCTCCGGAAAGGGCATCCCCGCGGCCCTCATTATGATGATCGTCAAGACTCTCATAAAGAACGCGGTGGTCTTTGGCGGCAGACCTTCTATTATAATGGAGAAAATAAACAACAGCTTCTGCAGGGAAAATGTCAACGATATGTTCGCAACGGTATGGCTTGGAATACTTACTGTAAGTACCGGTGAGATCCTTGCCTGCAATGCGGGGCATGAATACCCATTCATAACCGATGAGAACGGGGAGTTCTGCCTTTTTAAGGACACCCATGGAGTTGTACTGGGAGCACTTCCGGACATGGATTATTCGGATTACATCATAAAGCTTCCAAAGGGCGGAAAGATATTTGTCTACACCGACGGAGTCACTGAGGCCCAGAATGAAGGGGAGCAGCTCTACGGACTTGAGCGCCTTCGCAGCAGTCTGAACCGGTGCAGGGAATCGGATCCGGAAGAGCTTCTTAAGGCAGTTCGCTCTGACATTGACAGTTACGCCGGTAATGCCGACCAGTTTGATGATCTGACCATGCTCTGCCTGCATTACAGGGGTTGTTAGTTAAAAAAAATTTTAATTTCAATTTAGTGTAATTATTTTTCAAATTTGGTAAATGAATGTGCTATCATATTATAAGGGACACTATATGTAGTGCAAGATGCTATTACTCTATATCAGGGGGTTCAAAAATGGCCAGCAATCAGGTATATCCATTCGAACGAAATCGTTACTATCCCGGTAAAATGCTTACAACCGCAGATTTTCAGGCTGAGCAGAGCTATCACATCAACAAGCTCAGGTTCATGAACAGCCTTATGTACGGCGCCGGTATCGTGTGCGGATGCGGAGTTGTCAATCTTGACGACCTGTCTATCCTCATAGAGAGCGGCGTTGTAATAGACGGCAGCGGAAGAGAGATAATCATAGACTCTTCCCTTGTCAAGAAGCTGTCTGCCATTGAAGGATTTGATGATCTTTCAAGCGATACAGCTTGTCTCTGTGTCAGATTCAAGGAAAAAGACATACATTCGGTATATGCGGTATCCCACAAGGAATCAGACCAGGAGTATGAGTACAACCGTATCAGCGAGGGATATGAGATATTCCTTGTAGATAAGGAAGAATTTGACGAGGGCTTTGAGATTGAGTCCGAATTCATGCAGAGTGAGATGCTGTTTAGTAGCGCCAACTTTGAGGGAACAATCAAGATGCCCACAATAGTGTGCAAGGGCCGCAACGTCAAGGCCAGGCTTGAAATTCGAAAGCTCACAGATGCGGATGCAAGGCTGACCTATAAGGGCGTGCTGGATATTCCCAACTTCACTGCCCCTGATGGCTCACAGCAGATTGAGATAAATGTGGATGACATTGAGCTTGCCGAGGACGGCGTATACTCACAGGATCTGTGGATGGCTGTGCAGAATCAGGCCGGCATCGAGGCCAATGTGATCCTTAGGAGCGGTTCTGTAGCCTGCTTCGAGGACGACAAAGCAGTTCAGGCAGAGAACAGCTTTGCCATGAAGGTCAGACTTTCAGAGGAGGCTCCGTCATCCCTCGTAAGAAGAGAGACCGGCAAGCTCTCCCTTGAGATGAGACAGGCTGTCACAGCCTCCGCCATCAAGCTGGCTGAGGTGGACCTCATGAGGACCGACAGCGCCTATGTTATAGAGAATATCAGAGAACCCAAAAAGAACCAGTATATAGATCTCCCGTCTCAGAATGGAATCAAGAACGAGTACATGGAGTACTTTGTTAAGGACAATGACATTCGCAGTGCCAGGGAGTCTGTTGCTCCATCCCCTGTAAGTGCGCAGCCTGCCGTTTACCAGGGAGGAGACCTCAAAAATGTCGCAACGGGTGTCCTTGAGATCCCTCTTGGAAGAGACGCAAGGGCCGGTGACATCAGATACTCCGGAGAGATCACCCATGGACTTGGATCAGGAAATGTGTATGTATCCATAGGATATGAGTACCTGTCACCTGACCAGGCTCTCGGGGCAAGTGCCAAGAGCACGGTATACGGCAATCCCGAGCTCTTCTCAAGACAGTCCCAACAGCTGGTTGACGCAGAGACTGCAGTGAGAGTCCTCAATGACAAGGGAAGCTTTGTTGTTGCTGCCAGGCTTCTTCATGACGTGGAGTTCCTGGTGCTGACCTTCAGATGGGTTGCAATCAAGTTCCCTACCGGGGAGGAGCCAACTGCGGCAGATTACTATGGCAAGTCCATTACAGCCAAGACTCCTACAGTTGTCATGAGACCCAGGGAGAACTATTACTTTGGCGTTCAGTTCAACAACATGGAGGCCTGCAGCATCACATACGAGCTCACAGCGCCGGGAAGCGGCGAGGTTACAACAGATGGTGTCTACACGGCGCCGTCCAAGGAAGGCGTATACGAGATACGTATTTACTGCTCGGATATGCCAATGGTCTGCACCTATGCCTATGCCATCGTCAAGACCACAGCCTCATCGGAGGATGCCGGCAGCATAGAGGAGCAGAACAAGGAACCGATCGTCAAGATCCCGGATATCAATCTCTGAGAGGTGCCTAAATGATCTATGAATCCGGCAAAATGCGGCTCCTTGTGGTTGCTACAAAGAGTGTCGGGGAGGTGAATGACTGTTATATATGCAGGGATCTTTCATCTCCCGGTGGGATTCTTTACACGGTCATCGTGGTTCATCAGCACGATGTGGTAAGGGATGTTCTGTCGCTCTTTACCCTCTCCGGAAGGAAGGGTGAGCAGATCCTTATAGATGAGTTCTCTTCTGGCGAGAAGCATGTTTATGTTTTTCCGTACCACAAAGAGAGACCGCTGTTCGATTTTTATGAGGGGGATTCTCTGACACTGTCACAGTGCGAGGATATATGTATCAGCATTATTCTTGCATGTATCACGTCCGATCTCCCGTATCCAATTTTATATATGCTGCTCAAGAATGATAAGCTCAACCTATCCAGCGACAGGTCTGTTTTCTTCAGCTACGATATGGACCTTTCAGAGCTTGACCCTGAGATAGGAGAGAGTGAGTGCACGGATGTGTGCGCGTCCATTCTTCTGAAGCTGCTGGAACCCAAGTCGGGACAGAAGGCTACCAGCTATTATCTCCTCCAGAAGAAAACTGCCAATGGAAGTTACCACAGATTCACGGATCTGTACAGGGACATCACAATTGCGGCAGTCACCAAAAAGAAGATAACACCTTGGTTTGTTATCAAGCTTTGGTTCAAGAGGAATGCTGATACCATCATAGGAGTGCTTTTCTGGATAAGCCTCATTTTGGGAATATTTGCCCTGAGCATTATTCTCTCGAAGTTTTTCCTGGGAGGTAATTCCTGGTTCAGGCTTCTTTTTAATACATTCAAAAAGATTGGCACAGAGAGTCTGGTGCAGTAAAAATAGGAAGGCGGAGCGATGGAATCCCAGAGTTTGCGGAACAGACTGATAATAATTCTTTACATTATAAGCTTTACTGCGTCATTATTTATTTTTGCTTACTTGATGGGCAGGGTATCGGTGGATGTGGAGTGCACCTCCCATAACCAGTACACCGCCAGCGGGAGCACGATATATTTTGTCCAGAACCACAGAAAAGAGGGATTTCTTTTCTCCATGAATCCAGCCGGGAGGGTATCAAAGCTGTTTTCCTCCAGGAGTCTTGGAGATGAGAGGATACTCTCCATATCAGTAAATGAAAAGAAGGTATATCTTGTTACCCAGAGCCTTATAGAGCAGAAGTCCACGGATAACGAGGATGGTTTTATTAGCATTCCGGCCTACAGGATTGTATGTCTTGACGACAAGTTAGGACTCCAGACCCAGTCTCCCAAATTCCAGATTGATGACAGCGAGATCCTTAGCGGTTTCTCTGCGGAGGCAACAGGCCTTTTCATGACATTTCTGTCATCTGATGGCAGATCTGCCAGGGTTTATTCCATGGCACCTTCGGACCTGAAGGAACCGGATGCGCTGTCAGAGGATGCAGTTAAACTGGAGGGTGTCAGGACCAAGAAATGTGAAGATGGAAGGTACTACAGCGATGCCATCTATTCCTATGGCCAGCTCTATGTCAGAACAGACAAGAGTGAACCTGAGGGCATATTTGAAATAGATCCCGTTGTACGGGATATTGTAACGAGAATGAAGCTCAGTATCGGACAGATACTCAGTATTTATTCAACTTATCTGATCTGGTATGTGGCAGCACTTCTGGTATGGTTTATTATTCTTTACCTGGTGATAAGGGTGATCACCAACAGGAACAGATCCCTCTACTTTCTTGTGATAGCGGAGGCTGTGCTGGTGGTTATAGTTGCTGTCGCCGTGTTTACAGTTTGTGAGGAGTACGGAAGGGCAAGGCGCTCAGAGCACTCCAGATTTGCAGTGACATCTCTTCTTGGACTTATGGAGGGGGCCGGACTCAATGAATATGTGGACTACAGGGACGAGTCCTTCTATGATACAGCAAGGTACAGACAGATAGCAAACAGCCTCTCTGAATTTGTGGACAGGGAGGGCAACAGAGACATCTTTTATGATGTTCTTGTCCTTAGGCTTGCCGACAACAAAGTATGCGCCAGCTCCAGCGGCAGGAACCGGGAGGTGGTGACAGATATCTATGGAAGCCAGATGGCAGATATTGCCACACAGATTGCCAGGGGAAACAGATATGTGGGTGTTGACGTTCAGGTGGAAGGCCAGGATTACCGGGCTGTTGCAGCAGCTGATGCGGTAGTTTCAGCCGACTATGCCCTTGTTGGAATGATCAATGTGGTTTCAACCGATGCATCCGTATTTGTGGACTATCTGGGAGTGTTTGTGATGTTCCTTCTGGTATTCGCAGTGGCCAGCGCCCTGGTTGTACTTACCTGGTTCCTCCACATGAGGGATCTGACGGTACTGGAGCAGGCTCTTTCGGATACAGCCCTTGGAAAGCCCCTTCCTGAGAGACCACTGGTACTTGGTAGAGACGTCAAGGACATGTGGGATTCTGTCGCTGAGATGAACAAGAGGATCGAGGAGATACAGTACTCCAAGCTCCGTATTCTTGAAGCCTACTACAGATTTGCTCCCAAGAATGTTGAGAGGATCCTTGGAAGGGAGTCCATTCTGGAGGTTGAGAACGGCGACCACAAGCTCATAAGAGGAACCCTGGGAACCTTCTCCATCAACCTTTCAGGCGGAAGGAAGATAAACAGGCTGGACAACCTGGTGGGGGTTATCGGTGAGTATCAGAAGAACCATGAGTCAGTAATAATCGGCAAGGCTCCCGATATGTCGGCCATACAGATACTGTTTTCATCAAATGAGAAGGAAACTGTCAGTGCATTTGCAGACATGATCACAAGGAGCAACAAGAGCGGGAACGGCGTGGAATACTCTGTTCTGCTGACCTATGACGAGTGCATGTTTGGAGTTACCGGCAATGAAGTTGAGACCTCAACCTATATGTACACTGAGAACAGGGAGGTCATCAAACAGATGTCAGCCTTTGCCATAAGTGTCGGCGCAAGCCTGGTTATCAGTGAGAATGTGCTTGACAGAGAAAAGGTTGCAGGAAAGGTACGATTCATGGGCTACGGCGGCATCGACAAGGACGGAGAGAAGATCGGTCTCTACGAGGTGCTGGATGCGTGTCCTGCAAGGGTCAGGGCAGACAGGATCGCGACCCTCCACAAGTTCCAGGAGGCGCTGGATCTTTACTATGAGAAGGACTTCTATTTCGCAAGGACAAAATTCTCTGAAATATTAAAGGACGACCCCGACGACAAACTTGCCAAGTGGTACGTCTTTGAGAGTGACCGCTACCTCAATGAGAGCGTGGACGGAGACAACTATAAAATTCTTCACACGTGATGACAGCACCCGATGTTATTCGTATACATAGGAAAGGAAAGAGATCATGGGCGGAGGAGATCTACTCAGTATTTTAATACAGACCATAAAGTCCAAGATGACCGGTATTGTCACCAAGATCAGGCTCTGGACAAACTGGAACTTCGTCAAGAACAAGATCATTGTCAAGATCCGTGACTTCTTTTCCAATCTTCTCGGAGTTAAGCCCAGGGACAAAGACGACTACTTCACCATCGGAAGGTGGATGTTCTCTAAGCGCCTTCTCTATGCCCTGGTGATCATAGTGGGAGTTGTGAGCATCTGGTACATCTCCACTGAGACCAGCCTCTTCAAGCGCTTTTCCGAGGATGGTATCAAGACCTACAAGTATGATTCCTTAAGACTCCGCACTGCCAAGGGGCATGTGAGGATAACAGGAAAGAGCGGGTATCTGGCCTATGACGGCAACGTGGAGGACGGATATGTCACAGGGACAGGTACTCTTTACAACAAAGAAGGCAATATAGTTTATTCTGGCAACTTCGACAGGAACATGTACGAGGGAACCGGAACTGCCAATTACGACAGCGGCAACATGAAGTACTACGGAACCTTCCATGAGAACCTCTACGAGGGAGACGGGACCCAGTACAGAGAGGACGGCACAAGGATCTACACCGGAGGCTTTGTAAAGGGCATCAGGAATGGAACAGGGACCCTCTTCGACACCGGTGAGAACGAGATCTTTACAGGTTCGTTCTCCAACGGAGATATCGTCTACAGCGAACTTTTGGGTAAGACTGTCTCTGAGGTGGGAGAACACTATAAGGGACACAGGGATCTCTTTACCACACCCGATGAGTCCGTGGGACTTATGGGCAGCATCGGCGCCCTGTACCACGCAAGTCTCGACGAGGACGCGCTGGATGATGAAGAAGTAGTGGACGCTGTCTATGTAATGAATGACTATTTCAGGAACGCAGGAGAACAGCTCAATACCATATCAGACTTAAAGGACATCTTTGGGGATCCCGTCTATGCGGGCAATTCAAATGTGATCCTGGCTGAGGCAATATCAATAAACCTTTTAAATCAGACCAGGAATGCATTAAACGGCAGGGTCAAGATGGAGCTTGACCAGACCTTTTCCGACGTGGCGGAGGTTGAGTCCTTTGACAGGAACTACGTGGTATATATCACATCCTTCCAGAGGGGGGATATAATCTATTCCTTCGTGTCAGGGGCTGATGATAATCTGTTCAGCTTTTATTTTATAACCAGTGGAGATGAAGATAGTGAGGCGAGCGCATGATACGTGCAAACTGAATATCACTCACAGAAAGTGTCTTAACAGGGCACTGGCATCTGTGCTGGCAGTGACCTGTGCAGCGAGCTTTTCACTGTTTGTTTCTGCTCCTGTCACAGTTGAGGCAGCAAGGGGCAAGAAGCTCACCCTGAAGACTGCAAGGACCCTGGCACTGGAGAATTCCACTGACTACGAGAGCGCAGAGGACAAGGTGATCGCCAAGCAGGCGGCCTACGAGAGTGCGGTCAAGTCCATCGCCCTCAAGGAAAAGAGCATGAAAACCTTCAGGTGGTCTCCGCTGATCAAGTTTAAATTTCCCACAAAGCCGAATTTTGCAGAGGCCTCTGAATTCCAGTATAAACCGATCGCCCTTCAGTATGATGTGAAAACTGCACAGCATCAGATGCAGGACAAGGTCTTTGATATCAATGAGAAGGTGAATAATCTCTACTGCGAGATAGTGGTCCTGCAGGAGAAGATAGCCTTTAATGAGAAGAGAGTTGAGAGCTACAACAGGGGACTTACCAAAAACCAGGCAAAGCTCAGGATCGGAGAGGCCAAGAAGGCCGATATTGACAAGATTGAAAAAAAGATTGAGACCACCAACGAAAAGATAGCTTCAGACAGGAGAACCCTGGAGGCTGACCTCCAGAAGCTCACCAAGATGGTGGGACTCGATGTGACAACCGGTTATACCTTTGAAAAACCATATATAGAGGCGACTATTGAGAGATCAATGCTGGATGCCATTACACAGTACACGGAGGACAGGGATGAGACCTACTTTGAGGCCTGCGTGGCAGAGGTATCAGCAAAGGCTGAGCTCAGCATCAATTCGAAACTTGTCAAGAATAAATATGGCAAGGACTACAACATAATAGCTTCTTACGTCAATACAGCACTAAATGGAGATGCCATCAATAAGAAGGCATTTAACAAGGCTTACAAGAAGTTTCTGGATAAGATTGACAGCTACTGGAAGGGAAAAAAGAGAATCCTCTTTTTTAAATTTCCCAAGATATGGTTTAAGGGAGACATGGATGGAACCAGATATATCGAGGATGATCCAAGTGCCCTTAAGACAAACGTTTTGGACTACGCCTCTGCAGTTACCGATAAGCGGGCTGCAAAGGATGAACTTGATCAGAGCGTGACAGATTATTTTAATAATTACATTTCTGTCCGTAATTCGTACAAACAGTATATAAGGGATGTGGATGATGCTGACAGACAGCTGCAGAAGGCAGAGCTCTTAAACAGAACCGGTGAGCTGACCTTTGAGGAGTACGACTCCCAGATGGAGAGCTACGAGGAACTGCAGAACAGTATGCTGGATGCCATGAAGCTCTATACAACCACACTCTACGGATTTGACAGACTGACCTGCGGCGGCATAAGCGCCCTGCTGTCGGGTACGGACTCTGATATGAAGACCGCCGTTGTGGGTGAGAGCTACCCCGAGAAAAATACTGCGGATGGTGCCTACTACACGCTGCGTCCCATAATACAGAATCAGGAATTTGAGTTCACAGTGTACATCCCGGATGATTTCGAAGTGGAGATCTCAGACTATGAGCTGTGGGTAGACAATATACTGATAGGCGAGAGAAAGAGCAAGGATACAAAGCTCCGGCATCTGATGCTGGCAGTGGACGGTGTAAGCGAAGCCAAGATAAGGCTTTACAACGGTGAGGAGTTCATAGATGACTGTGAGATCGATCCGTCTGTTGAATCCGGGCCCATCACCATAACAACAGGCTATGACATCAAGAAGACAGAAGCTGATCAGATAGGCAAGTACGAGGTTTCAATAAACGACACCACCGGCATCATGGAGATCAAGTTCACCATGGACGATTCGGAGATCATGACCTACAAGGTCAAGACGGAGGATGGCAAGGTCATGGGTAAGGATGAGGCCATTGAGATAGGCAAGTCCTTCAAACACCTTATGCTGGTGCAGCAGTCCCTTTCGGACTTAAAGCTGGAGTTCTATGACAAGGACGGAGGCGTTTTGTACAATGCCAGATTTGATGTGGCAAACAGCGCAGTTTTAAAAGAGGGTGAAGAAGAATGAGATTTAAGTTTCCTAAGAACTTAATACCAAAGACACTGGCTGTGGTGCTCTGTGCCGCTCTTCTGGGCACCTGCTTTGGACATTCCATAAGGTCAGCAGCCCTGTTTGATCCTGACAAGTCCATAACCTACCAGGTGTTTGCCTCAAGGACAACTGTTGAGGATGCTGTTCTTTTTATCGGGACATATATCATACACAAGGATGCCCTCTCTGATGATCTGTACCAGAAAGCTACAGACTCGGGAAGTGAGGCTGGACAGCCGGACATCTACTACAAGTCGGAGATTTCCGACGGACAGTGGTTTGAGATAGGAGACATCGACAACGGTATAAAGGGCCTCTCCATAGAGGGAAATCCTGTGTCCATTGAAACGATCAATCCACTCTATGTTACCTACTATGTGGGCTCTGACGGTATTCTCAGGGATGCCAAGACCATGGCGGCCATCAATCCCTTTGACCTGCCGGATCCCTATGACCTGGCAGGCCTTCCGGAGCTGGATCCCATAAGGAGCCAGTACACCAGCTCAAACTCAGCCACATCAATTACCCAGGAGGATTTCCTGGCAAACAAGAATTCCAAGGACTCTGGAAATCTTCGAAGCGACGTCTACCTGTACCAGCTTTTGTCCACGTTCTTTTCACTGGATCTTCGTGATTCACAGACCAACAAACTGGATGAGCAGCTGAATAACCTCAACAACACATATATAGCCCTAAAGGGTGCCGGTCAGGACGAGGAGGCACAGCTGGTATATGACCTGATGGAGATGGTGGATGCAACAAGGAGAGCCATCGTAATGGAGAAGCTCTCGGAGATTGATGAGAACCTCTTAAATGGCCTTTACAGTCTGTGCAGCGGAAGCAATTACACCCCCTATGGAAATTTCAAGGATTCCAGGGACTCGGATACAAGCGATGAGTACATCAAGGAGATGGAAGACTCCCTGAAGAGGGGAAGCAACATAACTATTATTGGAACAAGTTCAATATTTAATTTATGGTTCAAGACTCTTGGCATCAAGACGTCCAACGGCTGGTGGACAGTTATGGACAACGAAGAATCTGACAGGAAAAAGAGATCTGAGGAAGCTAACAAGGACAATGATGATTACGTATATGACAACACTCCAAAGGAGAACCCCTTCAATGCGGACACAGCTCTTTTGGATGCCATAGGTGATTCAATATCAAACTGCGGAGAGAGTTATACCACATATCTCTCCAAGGCGCTGGTTGATTCAGACGATCTTCTTGGACATGTCATATATGATTACAGCTCACAGGTAATTGAGAATTCCTCGTCAGGTTCACTTGGCGGTCCCATCGAGTTTTTGAAGCACGCGACCAACATAAGGGACGATGTGATAAGCGACAAGGACGGGGAGCTTGCCCTCCTGAAGTCATCCCTTCTCTCAATGGGAAGCTCAAGGTACACACAGAAGGCCACCGCTGGAACCAATTCCGAATACGCGTCTCTGACCTCTGAGGGTGCAAAGCAGAGCTCGCTTGAGAATCAGAAGACTGAGGAGGAAGCTGACAGGTCTATGTTCCAGTTCCTCATAGAGGCCATGAGAAAGAGGGATACGGCGCCCAATGCTCTGGAATATGTCAACGAGAGGATAAACATAACGCAGCAGCTCCTTGATCAGATTCCTTCAGATGAGTTCAAGAGTTATTCGACCACCTCTGTGCAGGCCCACCTGGTGTGGCTCAAGGAGGAGGCCCAGAAGATCATAGATTCCGACGACAGCTTAAAGAGTAAGCTGGACGAGCTCAAGGACAAGAAGAAGGAGCTCCAGAAAAAGAGAGACCAGTGTCTTGACAACAATGACCTGGCCGGGGCCAAGGCCTATGATGCCAAGATAGCGGCCGTAGATCAGGATATAGCTGAAGAGAACCAGAAGCTCATAAAGGGTGATCTGGATGACCTCAATAAAAAGAAAAACGATGCACTGGACAGGGGCGATGCAGATGAAGTTGCCAGGCTGAATGCAGAGATGGAATCACTTAAGAACAATGCAGATGCAAACAGTCTGGGAGACGACCTGCTCAACAAGGCCATGAGTAAGCTGGCTGATGACCAGAATGCGGACCTGTCAGGAATTGCCCAGGCCCTTGCAGACCTGGGGGCAACGGACAAGCTCAGTGACCTGGCTAAGATCGCCAAGGACAGCGGTGCATCAGCAAGCACCCTTGCGGATATACAGGATGCTCTGAATTCTGCGGGCGGTGGAAAAGGCGGAAGCGGCGGATCTGGAAGTGGAAGCGGCGGAAGTGGAAGCGGAAGCGGCGGAGCCGGAGATGGAAGCGGCGGAGCCGGAGATGGAAGCGGCGGAGCCGGAAGTGGAAGCGGCGGAGCCGGAGATGGAAGCGGTGGAGCCGGAAGCGGAAGCGGCGGAGCCGGAAGCGGAAGCGGCGGATCTGGAAGTGGAAGTGGCGGATCAGGCAGCGGAAGTGGAAGCGGCGGATCAGGCAGCGGCAACAAGGCACTTTATGACGCTGACGAACTCCTGGCGATGCTGGAAGATCTGCTGGGCAAGTCCCTTGATGAGATGGATGACAAGGATCTGGCAGTGACAGATGCAATCTGCTCAAGGCTCTCCAAGTCAGGAGTGAACTCGGGCAAGGATCTGGCAGGAAAGATCACAAATATAATGCTCACAAAGGGCAATAAATATCTCTACTCCCAGTATGAAGGAGACAAGACAACAGAGTATATATCCATGGATACCCTGTCCAATGTGACAAGCTACAGATATTTCTATGACGACACTAAGGCAAGGGCCACCATGACCTCAGGATCTAAGATCTACATCTTCACCCGCGGCAGCGACAAGATGTACAAGCAGAGCACCGACACAGATCCCGAGACCATGAAGAAAAAGACAGTATTCCAGAACAGACTGTATATGTTTGAGGATGACAGTGACAATTATTTTGACTGCAAGGCAGAGTACATAGACGGAACAAATTGTGCAGTTTGTCTGACAAAGACCATGCAGAGCGACGTGGACAAAAACGTCGATGCTATGCTGGAAAGCTTAGGACTTCAGTAAGGAAGGATAAACAGATGGCAGATTATCCAATAATTGCAGATGTCAGCCAGTTTCTGGTAGAGACATTAAGAAAAAAGATGTGTCCAGAACCCATACCTTCTCCCAACAATATCGAGATATCATCTCCTGCATCCCAGGACGTTGACTATCTGGTAGGCATCTACCTCTATGATATCAGGGAGAACATGGAGGTATCACAGCCAAGATACATCCAGAAGGGGCGGGCACAGCTGGCAAAGCCGCCAAGACCATATGATCTCTATTATATGGTTTTTATAAACGGATCCGGCCAGATGGGTCTTAAGGATTCGGATATGCAGAAGATCATCGGGAAAATAGCGCAGATAGTGAATGATAACAATTCCGTCAGGCCCAATGATCTTCAACCCTGGCTCGAAGCTCAGGAACCTCCAATAGTACTGTCTCAGGCGAAGATAGGTCTGGATGAAAAAGAACGGATTTGGCGGATGGTGAGCAAGCCTTACCAGGTCAGTCTCTTTTACAGGGCTGCACCCGTTTATCTGTCAAGCGCAGAAGTAATCGATACTCCTCGCGTAACAGATGCAAGCTTCGAACTCGGAATCACTCATGAGGATATCTCATGAGTGTGCGCCGGCCGCATGCCGCTTTAAGCGGTAAAATCTCACCGTGCGGCCGTGTGCATGAACTTTGTTTGATCACGGATACATCCGTGATTAAACATAACTGGTGAGGAAAGGGGGTAGACAGATAAGTGACAACAGTGATTACAGCGCGTCTTACACTGGCGGTAAGGCTTGTTGATACCACAACAGGCAAAGAGCTGTCGGAGAATGACATCAGATTCTTTATAGGTGACGACCTTGTTCATCCTATGAAAAAAGGCTCCGGAACCTACGTGTTCGTAAACATGGGCAGAGAAGACTTTCTTATGCGGGTATATGCTTTCGGATACGACGATTATGAAACTGATGTAAAGTTAGAAACGCTGGATCCAAGGCTTCCTATGCTCGATATTTTCCTGATGCCTTTAGAGAAAAATCGGATAGGAGGATCGGTACTTCAGATCAGTGGAACTCTTTCCAAGCTTGAATACATTGAGGCGATCAGACTTGATCACCCAATAGGCGCCTTCCAGAGCGTGTCCACCAGGAAGAATGTCACAAGGATGACGGTTCTTCCAATGACAACTGGAGGCGGAGTGGCACTGGACACTATAAACTACGCAATTCTTTCCAAGGACCAACAGCGCTATGAGGTCTTTACAGTAATGGAACAGGATGCGTCCAACAGTGTGATCTTAAAGTCGCAGCTTAAGTTTGAACATGAGCTGAATGACAGGATATTCCGGATAGTATACGGAAGAGCAGGCCCGAAGGGGAAATTTGTTTTGAAGGTGAGGGATGAGTCGTCGAGCCTTCCGTACCTGCTTCATTTCAAGGCAGGTGATACGGAGTACATAAGACCCATAGATTTCCATCTCGAGACCGGAGAGATAAAACTCAGGACGGGCTCAACTAAAATACCAGCCTTGGATGAAACGGATGAAACCGACGAAAAGGAAGTAAAGGAAAATGAGTGAACTTGTCACAGCTACAGGAATGTGCATGTGCACCATGGGAACAGCACCGGCGCCTCTGAAAGTAACAAGTCAGGCCAAGGTACTGGCGGGGGGCAAACCCTGCGGAACAATATCAGATTTCGGATCACTGTCCAATGTGGGACCCTTTGGGATGTGTACATCCATGGCCAATCCACAGGTGGCATCAGCCACAGCGGCAGCTATGGGAGTCCTGACACCGCAGCCCTGTATCCCGCAGCCGACGGGGGCATGGATCCCCACAAAGCCCAAGATCCTTATAGGCGGCAAGCCCTGTCTTGCATCGGACTGCAAGGGCATGTGCGCGTATGCAGGTTCAATTTCCATTACCTTTCCGGGACAGGTCAAGGCAGTAGCAAACTAAAAAACCAAGAAAAGAGGTAAAGTATATGGCAGAGTATTTATCACCGGGCGTATACGTTGAAGAATATGATAATTCTCCCAGAAGTATCGAAGGCGTTGGTACAAGCACAGCAGGCTTTATCGGACTGGCAGAGAAAGGTCCCATTGAGGGAGCACCTCTTCTTGTAACCAACATGGGAAGCTTCAAAAAGCAGTTTGGCGGTTTCCTTTCAGAATTCGGTTATGGTGAGTACAGATATCTTGCTAACAGCGTAGAGCAGTTTTTTGATAACGGCGGAACCAGATGCTACGTAATGAGAGTTGCACCTAAGGATGCAAAGGTTGCAACAGCCAAGAAGGGGATGCTTAATATCGCTGCTTCCAGCCCAGGAACATGGGGAAACAGAGTTCAGATCCAGCTTTCAACCAACAAAAAGAGAAAGATGCAGCTCCTTGAGAAGACAGAGACCGGCTTTATCGCCAAGACTCTTGACGGCTTCAGAGAGGGCGATCTGGTAGAGTTCGATGGAACCTACACAAAGATCAAGACCATCTTTGACAGAGAGGTAACCTTTGAGGATGATCTTCCGGATTCAGCAGTTGATACGGCTATCATTCCCAAGTCAGTGGTTTACCTGATCACAATGGATATGTCAGTTCGCTATGCGGATGACGTTGAGAACTACTCAGAGCTGTCAGTTAACACCCAGTCTCCGAAATATATCGGATCAAGACTTGCAGGCAGCGACATCATCAAGGTTGAGGTAACACCTCCCAAGACAGCAGGAAATCCTGTTGCTGACATCCTTGGTGATGATGTGACAGATGGCGTGTTCTTCCTTGATGGGGGAACAGACGGATCCGTATCAAAGGTAGATGCAGCAACATTTATCGGTGATGACAACGGCCCCGGAAAGCGCACAGGACTTCAGTCATTTGTTGAGAACAACGTTGTCAGCATGATGGCTATCCCGGGCATCACAATTCCGGAAGTTGTAGTTGCACTTGTTGCTCACTGTGAGAACCTTGGCAGCCGCTTCGCAGTTCTGGATATGCCCAAGGAGATGTACAAGACATCAGACCTTATCGGATACAGACAGCTGGTTGATTCAACCTATGCAGCTATGTATCATCCATGGATCCAGGTATTTGACAGATCCTCCAATAAGGCAGACTTCATTCCTCCTTCAGGAGCAGTATGCGGCGTATTCTCAAGAACAGATATTGACCGCGGTGTTCACAAGGCACCTGCCAACGAGGTTGTATTCTGTACAGGTCTTTCAGTCAACTATACCAAGGATGAGCAGGATATCCTCAATCCTGAGGGCATCAACCTCATCAGACTTCTTCCCGGACAGGGAATCCGCATCTGGGGCGCAAGAACTGCTTCCAGCAACAGCGCCTTCAAGTATGTCAATGTCAGAAGGCTGTTCATCTTTGTTGAGGAGAGTATCAAGGCCAATACCAACTGGGTTGTATTTGAGCCCAATGATCCTACCCTCTGGCAGAGAGTTAATCTCACAATCTCCAACTTCCTTGACGGACTGTGGAGAAACGGAATGCTGGCAGGTGAGTCCGCAGCTGATTCCTACTTTGTAGAGATTGGACCGTCTACCATGACAAGAGATGATATCATGAGTGGAAGGCTCATCTGCAACATCGGTATAGCACCTTCACGTCCTGCAGAGTTCGTAATCTTCAGAGTAACTCAGCACACATCCGAAGCAGGCGGCGGTGGAGAAGAGTGATAAAAAGATTCTTTTTATCGATCAAAATCACATAAAAGAAAGGAGTCATAGAATATGGCTACTGGAGCATATGATAACGGTAAAGGATCTGCCTATCCGTTAACCAAAATGAATTTCCTTGTGACAGTTGATACTATCGCAGGAACTGCAGCTTTCTCAGAAGTAACAGGTATTGAGGCTACTGTTGATGTTATTGAATTCCGTCAGGGCAATTCAGGTTCACTTGCACCTGTTAAGCTTCCCGGACTTGTAAAGCACGGCAACGTTACTCTCAAGATGGGATACATTATTTCCAGTCCCTTCAAGACATGGATCATGGAGTGTGTATCAGAGATGCGTGGACAGCCTCCGCGTCAGAACGTTACCATCGAGCTCATTGACATCAATGCCGGTGCACCTACTTCCCTGGTAACATCATCTGTTGGAGCACGTCAGTGGACTCTGACAAACGCATGGGTTACCAAGTATCAGGCACCTGATCTTGATGCCAAGAACTCAGACGTAGCAATCGAGACAGTTGAGATTGCTTACGAGGAGCTGGTTATCCCGAACTAAAACTGATAAATCAGTTTTTAAAGCCGCTTTATTGGCTTTTCGGACGCAGGAGTGCTCTCCTGCGTCCCATAAAGAAAATAAATAGGAGATAGAATAGTATGAATACAGTTTACGAATTTACGCTGCCAAAGGGATATATGGATGCAAGTGGACAGCTTCATCAGAAGGGGAAGATGAGGCTGGCAACGGCGGGGGATGAGATCAGTGCTACAAGGGATCCCAGAGTTTTAAGTAACCCCTCATACCTGACTATAGTCATCCTCAGCAAAGTGGTAACAGAGCTTGAGGGTCTGGATGCGGTTACTGCCACTACCATTGAGCAGCTCTTTACCGCTGACCTGGCATTCCTCCAGGATATGTACCAGAGGATAAATGATATTGAACCTCCCACAATGCAGTGCGTATGCCCTGACTGTGGAAGGACTTTTGAGGTGCCCTTAAATTTTACTCAGGAGGGCTAAGACTTTATCCTAAGGATGATCTCTACAGGGAGATGTCTTTTATCTCCTACTACTTCCACTGGGGACAGGATGAAGTGATGGCTTTAGACCATGCGTCAAGACGCAGATGGTGCTCAGAGATATCAGAGATCAACAAGAGTCTGAACCCCTCCAAGAAAAACAAAGAGAAGAGCATCTTTGATATGAAAGCAACAAGATGAGGTGAGTAGATGCCTAGATATTATCTGTCGAGAAGTGAAGATAATGGAATGTCCCTGGAGACCAGCAAGGATGCCTTTGGTGGCGGATCAAAGGCCGAGGGTGTCCTTTTGGGCAATACCAATTACGACGACCTGAACAATCCCATTACCTCCTTTAACTTCGTTCTTGAGGTTGAGGCCCTTTATTTCCTGGCCCTCAAATCCGTCAAGGGCTTTACCAAGGAGAATGAGTTTGAGTACATAAGAGAGGGCGGTGTAAACGACTATGTGCACCTGAAGAGGAAGCCCATATCCAAGCCCTTTACCTTCCAGGTGGAGAGATATATAGGAACTGACAGATTCCTTGATCCCCTGGCTCTTGGTACAGAGCTGATACTGCCGCTGGCTCTTTATGTGTACAGACACAAGGCCCAGCAGGGATGGTCCAAAGGGGCATGGTCAGACAAGATGCCGGGGAGAATATATCTTTTCACCGGCTGTACTGTCATGAGCAAGGAATACGGAGAGCTGGATGCGGAGAGGTCAGGACTCCTCACTGAGACTACGACCATTGCCTACAGGGAACTGATTGCCATTACCAATCCCTTTGACAATTCGGAGAAGCCCGAGTGGACCTTCAGCGACAACAAGAACACTGACGGCACCTACAAGACCAAGTATGCTGCCTTTGCCAAGAACGACAACGTCAATAGCGGGACATATCCCTTTAAGTTTACCAATGACAGCAACGGCTACAGGGTGACCGTAAGGAAGGAAGAGGATACTGAGCACAAGGATCCCTGGGACGGAAGCGCCGGTTCAAAGGTCAAGTGGGCCAAGCAGTCGGGACCTGACCAGACGGATGCCACCTACAAGGTTGATACGGAGGGCGGCATAAGGACAGTCAGCAGGAAGGATACCTCCCAGTTCAACAGGGCCCAGTATGAGATGAAGAAGGACAAGGACAAGCTCAAGTACGCAACTGAGGCCTATGTGGATGCCAATGCCAAGGAGAGCATTTACAAGCATACGACAGGAGATGACGGAATAAGGCACACCGAGAGGGTTGACCAGTACAACAGACCTCAGTATGAGCTTAAGATTGACTCCGATAAGGCCAAATACGCAAAACAGTCCTCTATTGACATGAATCCCGGAGAAAAGGTATATGACGTATCTACCGGTGAGGACGGCATGAGACACGTAAAGAGGGTTGACCATGCACAGGTCAACAAGCCTGCATGGGATGGCTCCAAGGGCGCAGATACTTCATGGGCAGCCAAGTCCAAGCCCGACCAGGCCAATACAACCTATTCAGTAGAGACCAAGGATGGTGTCTCCACAGTGAAGAGAAAAGATTCCTCCCAGTTCAACAAGCCTCAGTACGAGTTCAAGAAGGACGGAAGAAAGCAGCTCTACTCAGAGGTCGCCTTTGCGGACAGGGCGGGTTCTATCTACAAGGTTGAGAAGGATACGGTCACAAGGACTGACAGTTCAGATCTCAACAGACCTCAGTATGAGCTGAATAAGGACAGGGATAAGACCAAATATGCCAAGAGGTCACCTATTGATGACCAGGAAGCCGAGCTCAGGGAGCAGTACGAGCTGAGTATTGACGAGGCTACTCCCAAATACGCAGCAGTATCTCCCAAGGATGCAGAGAGAGCCGAGGTGGTGACCTGGCCTCCCACAAGAAGGGCCCTCATGGCAGATACCCTCAAAGAGTAATTATAAAGGAAATAACATAGTATGCTGACGATTTCGGCACCTATAGAGATAAAAGCAAAAAGTACATATTTAAAGGATCCGGAAGCGTTTTACCACAGGATAATAGGAAACTACTCCCTGATGGAGACAAGTTTGTCACGGGAGGACCTTCTCCATGTTACAGCAACACCTCCGGAGATATATGTCTCCGAGGCTGAGGGGATGACCAGCATCCTCTCGAGAAATGAGAGAAATGAGACCAACATCAATAAGGTGGACATCCTCAACAATGTTATGAACAGGATTGTGGTTTCCGCCGATGCTAACCTAACCTATCAGGACAGGGTCTTTATAACGGATGCTCTCTACAGACTGGGCATAAGGGATGACAGAAGATTCATGGAAAACTTCTATCAGATAGCACAGGAGACCAGGAATACCAACACCCTGATAAATCTCTACCTGGAGAGGGGAGAGAGACTCAGGGAGGTAGTGGAGTCGATAGAACAGAGCCAGCAGAGGATCCTGGAGAGCCAGACTACAACTACTGAAAGAGAGAGGGAAAACTACCTCTACAACAGCATTCTGGAGAGGCTGAAGACCGGGGCTGTGTATCAGATCGTCTCCAACTTCAACAGGACAGTGGAGGACAATGAGATAGACCAGAACGAGTACTCTCTGTCCAACCAGACCTATACCGCTCAGCACATTCTTTTGTCGGTACTAAGGGAGAGGGCGGGGGTGTCGACCCAGAACCTGGTTTTCCTCAATAACAACACCTATGAGGAATCTCTTTTAAATGAGGAGACAAACCTGACAAGTGTCAAAAATGAGATGACCTCTGCGGTACTGATGGACCTTCTAAAGAACATTTACCACACGGCCTACGACAGGTTCTATGCCGGTGATGAGGTGTATTACAGGTTTGAGGACACCTTCTACGGGGCTTCGGACCAGACCTTTGTAAGGCTCCTTAACAACCTTCAGACCGACTTTGCACAGAACAGGGAGATATCCCAGTATGTGACCAACATGGTCCAGGCAGGAAGGGTTGACATGATCTACCCTGAGATCCCGGAAGAGGGTGAGCTTACTGAGGAGGAGATCCAGAGGATAAGCGAGATCATCAGAACTTCTGATATCACCGGCGGTGAGATCCTTAGGGAACAGGTGTCTGAAATCCTCAGGCAGACCGAGAGGAGTACCCTTGAGAGTGAGAGGGTAAAATTTACCGAAAGACAGTTGGAGCTTCTAAGGAAGGTGGAGGAAGGAACTGCCACCCAGGAGGAGATAAGAAGAGTCAGAGAACTGGTAAGGACCACCGATACCAGTATCAGAAAGACAATAAGTGAGCAGGTCTCCCAGCTTCGTAAAGAGACTGAGATAAGGAATCTGTACAACGAGACCGGCAGATTTACCACTACTGAGCTGGAGCTCCTTAGAAAGGTGGAGGAAGGAACCGCCACCGAGGAGGAGATAAAGAGAGTACGTGAGATCGTAAGTTATTCCGGAATAAGGAACGAGGAAAGGATCAGGAATATCCTTGAACAGACAAGTCAGAGCACAGAGATCAGGGATATCTACAATGAGAACAATGCCCTCACCAGCACCGAGATAGAGCTTCTTGAAAAAGGTGAGGAAGAAACCATGACAGAGGAGGAGATCAAAAGGATCACCGAGACTGTCAACCGCATGAACATACAGAACGAGAGAAGACGGCAGCGTTATGTCAGAGAGATACAGAAGATAAGGCAGGCAGAGCCGGCACCGGGGGCCGAAAAGGGCGGCTTTGAGAGGACCAAGAAGGATGCAGTCCTTGCCCTTACCAACCCCCAGAAGCTCATGGAGGAGCTGACCCACAGGAGTGAAGTCAGGGCCATCAGGCAGAACAACATCATAAACGAGATCCAGAGCATTTTCCCGGATCAGTCCATGGAGGTATATCAGATCCTCACAAGGCTGAAGGAAGGGGATGTGAGCATCATCGAGAACAACATAGCAAGACCCGCCGAGCTGGGCGAGCTGATCTACGACGTAAACATGGCAACCGAACCCTCCGAGGAGGAGAGAAGGGCCAGGATCAAGGCAGAGCGGGAGCAGGCTGAGATCGAGAAGGCCATAAAGAGCGCCAGGGAGCAGGAAAAGGCATCCTCGTTGCGCAGACAAAAGGACAGGTCGCCAGCCCAGACCATACACAGGTCCACAGAGACACTGACCACAGAGGAGCTCAATGAACAGCTCAATCAGATGCAGAACAATATCTCACGGCAGATGAACAAGACGGTTCAGAGCGATGTGGTCACTGAAAACAAAGTTGTAAATACTACCCAGGTAGTGACCAACGAGACTCAGAAGAATCAGCTGAGCAGAAGAGACATAGAACAGCTCATAGACAACGGCGTAAGGAGCCAGATGAGCACCATTTCGAATCAGGTCATGAACAAGATAGAGCGCCAGATGAGAAATGAGAAGATGAGAAGGGGATACTAATTTAGAGAAATCCCCATTACAGGAGGTAAAGACATGGCCGGTGGAGTTTTATCAAACGCTACAAACAGCCTCAAGGGAATGTTCACTGACGGTGCGGTTGAAAAGGCCGTTCTCTACATATACCTTGAAGATATCAATAAAAAGAATGCCTCCTACAATGATATGAGAGCGGAGCTTCGAAATATCCTTTCCCTGGAAAAAGATCTGATGAAAAAGAGCAAGACCACGGAGAGTGCCCTGGAAACTGTAAAGGGGCTGGGAAAGGGAATAGCTGACAGCGTTAAGCCCGGTGGAAAATCCCAGCAGAAAGTAGGAGAGAAGTACCAGAACGACTATGTGAAATTCACGGTGCAGTACAACCCTGCCAGCATCAAGCTCTACTCCTTGAACGGACGTGTGCAGGAGCGTGGCAATCACAACGGTGGTGTGGACAGGCTGTCCATCATGGACTTCTCCGGAAAGAGTAAGATGTCTTTTGACCTCATATTTGACGACTGTGACAACATGAATGCATTCATGGTAAACGACGTACTGAATGCCAATATAACCACCGGTCTCAACAAGGGACTCAGTCTTCTTCAGAACGGGGGAAATACACACAGTGTCAGAAAGAGGATGGATGCCATCATGTCACTTCTTTCCTCCTGGTCAACACAGCAGGTGGTATTCGCCTGGTCCAGGATGGTGTTCAGAGGAACAGTGACGGATGTCAGCAACAGATTTACAATGTTCAATCCCCAGGGCAATCCCATAAGGGGAGAGATGCATCTGGAGATAACCCAGGATAAGGGAGTAAGAGCCCTTAGGTATGATGACGCATACTGGAAGAAGGCCTTTGATGAGTGCTTCAAGGCAGACAGCGGTATGCCCGGTGTCGCAGGTGTGGCCGGCAAGCAGAACTGGGCTGACAAGGCGATGAATAATCCATTCCTGAATATTTAAAGGAGTTTGTATGGCGATAGGTGAAGCATTATTAGGAGCGGCCAAGAGCGCCGGAGGCGGCGCCCTGCAGGGCCTCAAGGACATGGTGGGTGCAAATCAGAAAGCCGTCCTTGAAATAGCGGATTTTTCCAAAACCAAGATAAGTGTGGAGAATGCGAAAAAACCCAGTGCCGGCAATGCCAGCATCAACAAGGCATTGGGAAGCGGGTTTAATCTCGAGGCCATGAGCTCCTATGCAAGCAATCTGGGAAAACTTGGAGAAGGTGCTGGCGGAAGCTTTAAGGATTATAAGGGCTTCAAAAAATACAGGTTTGAGTGTCAGTTCAATCCTGAGGAAATATCCATTAACGGTTACGGTGGTGAGGAGCTGCCTATCCAGAATTACGCCAAAGCCAATGAAGAAGGGCAAAAGGGTCAGCGCTCCCGTGGCAATGATGATAATCCATCCAGTCCACCGGATAAAAAGGGATCCCATATGGATTCAGCCAAGACTCATATAGATATGAGCTTCAGGCTGGTATTTGACAAGACCAATATCCAGGATGCCTTCTACGCAGATAAGTACACACTCTCAGCCACCAACATCGGAAAGGGTATTGGAACTGCAGTTCAGAAGGCCAAGGGAAAGAGCTACTCGGTGCAGCCCGAGGTTGAGGCCCTGACTGCTATAGTAAGGGACAACAACAAGCGCCTTGCCAGGTTCGCCTGGGGCGATATGGCCTATGAAGGTGTAATAAACAGCGTCAGTGCAGAATATGTGATGTTCAATACTAACGGAGAGCCCTGCAGGGCCTTCGTGAATATAAGCATGATCCTTTACGATGAGGCGGTGGCCGGTGCCAACACCAAGTTCTGGAAGGACAAGTACATGAAGGACATCTATTCCATCAAATATGGAGGCGTTATTCCGGAAGAACTGCCGGAGGCAAAAGGCGATTACAGCGAAGCGCTTACAAGTATGTTTGGATGATTTGGGGACTTATTATAAATGGCAGGACTTGATCTCGTTGAGCTTTCAACTAAATATGACGGATATTTCGCCCCTCTTGTGAAGGTTGAGGTGGGGGGCACCGACATCATGGAGGATAAAAAGAATCTCGTTACTGTCGGGGCTGTGAAGGTGGAGGTGACAAGTGATTTCAAGGCCAGTATGGCAGAATTCACGATCTTTGGCTCCTACAGTGTCACCACCGGGGCCTTCTACACCAAGGAGCTCAAGAAGATGATCAGCATGGGCTCCAATGTGACGATCTACTTAGGACACGGCAGCTCCATGACAGAGGTCTTCAAGGGATTTATCTCCGGGGTGAACTTCATTTTTGACGCCACGGACATGGAGAGCACAGGCATAAGGGTCACAGCCCTTGACGTAAAGGGAATCATGATGGCCAACAACCTGTCAAAGCGCCTCAAGGCCAATTACTACAGCGATGCGGTAAAAGAAATACTGGAATCGGCTCCCTATCAGGCACTTCAAAATAATGAGGGTATCACCAGCATCACAATTGCTGATACCCCTGACAAACCGGTTGGCGGAGCTCCCGCAGGAGGACAGCAGCCGGATAACAGGCTTGAGATGGTGGCAGAGAGCGACTATGAATTTGTTGTAAAGGCGGCCAAGAAGTTTAACTTTGAGTTCTTTACAGTGGGCGGCAACATAGTCTTTCGAAAGGCCAAGTCCAATACCCAGGACCTGGGAACCATTGAGCCCCATGCCAGCATAATATATCTGGATGTGGGCTATGACATCACCGGAGTTGTGGGAGAAGTCAAGGTGAGGACCATGGATATCGACAAGGGCAAAAAGGTGGAGGTCAGGAAAAAAAACTCCAACAAGTTCTCCCTGGGCTCCAAGGCCAAGCCCCTTATAAAGGACCAGTCCTATATCTACATTGACTCGGCTATAGAGTCCCAGCAGGACGCCGAGAACAGGGCGGCCTATATCCTGGAGGAGACATCCTACAGGCTGGGGTCACTGAGGATGACAGTCAAGGGCATACCGGAGCTGGTTCCGGGAAGGTTCATAACCCTCAAGAATTTCGGGGACGGAGTGTCCAACAAGTTCTACATTACGGATGTGATTCAC
>JAEEGL013505781.1_pt1 | contig 69708 bp, 55 predicted proteins | sample 9134231 | NCBI WGS metagenome assembly JAEEGL01 (sample SAMN16246548, study PRJNA631951) | gut metagenome | biome: gut microbiome; feature: rumen; material: fiber-attached | host: Bos | place: Iran: Karaj | collected 2018-10
CCTTGGCATCGTTGTTATCCTTGCAGGCGTATTCATGGGATTCAAGGATACGATCGTAAAGCAGGTTAACGACCTGATGAAGAACTTCAAGATTCATTAATCCGGCGGAAACGCAAAAACAACAAATAAACCATTAAAAATATAAAAAAGGAGGAGCAAGAAAATGCTCGATAGAATGTATATTAAGGCTATGTGCCGCGTAAACGAAATGATGAATGATGAGAAGGGTGACACCAACTTCATCTCCGTACTGATCATCCTTGGCATCGTTGTTATCCTTGCAGGCGTATTCATGGGATTCAAGGATACGATCGTAAAGCAGGTTAACGACCTGATGAAGAACTTCAAGATTCATTAATTAATTGCAAACAATTGAATAAAAAAAATCTCTGCCGAATCACAAGTGGTTCGGCAGATTTTTTAGAAAGAAACGTAAATCGATTTCCTGGACATTCACCCACTGGTACGAGTATTTATATTTTTTTTATATTTTTTTAATATTTTATGTAGAATTTTAATGCGTTGCATTGACAAAAGACGACTAAAAATGTTAGTATTTGTATATAAGCAATAAAAGGAAAAATTGCGGAATTGAGGGTGTTTGGACATGAAGATTAAATTAGCTTTTTTAGAGAAGGATCCGGTGTACTTAAACCGAATTGTTGGCGTGTTTAGTTCGAAGTATGCTGATGCATTCGAACTTTACTCGTTCACCGAGAAGGAACATGCCGTTGCTGCATTAGACGAGAGGAAGATCGACGTCCTTTTGGCAGACGATAATTTCGAGTTTGACGAGCGTGACATCCCGAAAAGATGTACGCTGGCCTATCTGGTGGATTCAACGGACGTTGAGAGCTATAACGGGCACAGGGCCGTTGGAAAGTTCCAAAGAATTGATTTGATCTACAAACAGATTCTCAGTATTTATTCCGAAAATGCCAAGAATATTTCCCTTGCAGTTCTTGGAGATGACAAGACCAAGGTGATCACGTTCCAGTCGGCGAGCGGCGGATGCGGCGGATCAACGATGGCTGCGGCGTGTGCCCTTCATTTTGCCTCCCTGGGCAAGAGAACGCTGTACTTAAACTTAGAGAAATTCGGGTCTTCCGATTCCTTCTTCGCGGGAGACGGACAGTTTAATTTAAGTGACATTATTTTTTACTTAAAGAGCAAAAAGTCTAATTTGACCATAAAGCTGGAAAGTTGCGTGAAGCAGGATCCCAGAGGCGTGTTCTTCTATTCCGACTGTAAAGTTGCGCTGGATAAGATGGAACTGAAAATGGATGACGTGTTGCTCCTGATTTCAGAATTAAAGCTTACCGGGTCTTACGACGTGATCGTTCTTGACGCGGATTTTGCGCTTGACAAGGACGGCATGGCATTCCTGAATCGCTCTCATGCAGTTGTTTGGGTGGGAGACGGATCGAAGGTTTCGAACGTAAAGCTGTACAGAAAGATCGAAACGCTCAAGATTATGGAAGAAAACGTGGAAGTGCCTGTTTACAAAAGGCTTTCCCTTATCTATAACAAGTTCAGCAATAAGACGAGTGAAATGTTGGATGGCTTGGAGGTTCGCGTGTTAGGCGGTGCGCAACGTTTTGAGCACGCCACGACGGAAATGATCCTCAAACAATTGGCACCCATGGCAATGTTCGACGCATTAATCCAACAGTGAGGCTGAAAAATGACTGCAGAACAAGAAAAAGAGATAATTGAAGAGATAAGAGTATACGTTTCCAATACGCTTCCGCTGAGCAAAATGGAAGATGACGAATTGGAAGAAAAGGTGGAAGAAATAGTTGCCCAAAAGGTATCCGGCATCTATTGTCCCATCCAGCAGAAGGTATCCATCGTTCAGCAGGTTTACAGCTCCATTCGTGGTTTTGGCTTGTTGGACACCATTATTAATGACGATACCATCACCGAGGTCATGATCAATGGCCCGGACAATATTTTCATAGAGCAGAGTGGACGTTTGTTCAAACTGGATAAGCATTTTGAAAGCCAGAGAAGGCTGGAAGACGTGATTCAAAGAATCGTGGGTCTTGCCGGAAGAGAAGTTAACCAGGCAAATCCCATCTGTGACACCAGACTTCCGGACGGCTCCCGTGTAAACGTGGTGCTGCCCCCCATCGCACTCTGCGGTCCGACGCTTACCATTCGTAAATTCTCCAAGGATCCCATGACGGTTGAGAAACTGATCAGATATGGATCCATTACGCAGGAGATCGCTGACAAGTTGGAACTCCTGGTTAAGGCAAAGTATAACATTTTCATCTGCGGCGGTACCGGTTCCGGTAAAACGACTTTCTTGAACGCCATGTCTAACTACATTCCGAAGGACGAGCGCGTTATCACGATCGAGGACTCGGCGGAGTTGCAGATCGTGGGCGTAGAGAACCTGGTTAGACTGGAGACGAGAAATGCAAACGTATCCGGCGTTGGACAGATCACGATCCGTGACCTGATCAAGTCTTCGCTCCGTATGAGACCTGAACGCATCGTAGTAGGTGAGGTTCGTGGAGGTGAGGCACTTGACATGTTGCAGGCCATGAACACCGGACATGACGGTTCCCTTTCCACGGGCCACGCGAACTCCACGCAGGATATGCTGAGCCGTTTGGAAACCATGGTGCTGCAAGGCGCCGACGGCTTGCCGCTGGAGGCAATCAGACAGCAGATCGCATCTGCAATCGACATTATTGTTCATCTTTCCAGATTGCGTGATAAATCCAGAAAAACGATGGAGATCACGGAAGTGGTTGGATACAAGGATGGACAGATCATTCTGAATCCCTTATACAAATTCGAAGAGGATCCGGAAAAGAGTACTCTCGACAAAGTAGTTGGACAATTAAAACGTACGAATAATCCGTTGGTAAAAGACTTCAAATTGAAGCTTTCCGGCATTCGCGTTGAAATCTGAGGTGGGAAATGGCAAAAAAAGATACTGAACTGGAACCGGAATTTTTACCGTCACCGCTGAATAACCCGATGATAAACTATAAAGTTTATTATATGTCGACAGGTGAGAAGATTGGATCTTTTCTGTTGACAATGATACTGGGCGGATTGGTTGGCTTGGTTTTCTACGGCGGATTGTTTAAGGATGGCAACGAAGCCACGATGGCAACGACCATCAGCAATACCGTGGTTTTTCTGTTGATAGGCGGATTGGCGACGAAAGTGTTTAGGCCTGCCGTTAAAGCCAAATTGCTTATGAAAAGAAAGAAGGCACTCCGAAAGCAATTCATGGACATGCTTGAGATCTTATCTGCGTCTCTTTCTTCCGGTAATACCGTAAATGATGCGTTTATAAGCGCGAAAACGGATTTGAGAAATCAGTATTCCGAAAAAGAATACATTATCGTCGAGTTGAATGAGATCGTGTCGGGCCTGGCAAACGGAAAATCCTTGGAGGAAATGATTATCGCCTTTGGCGTTCGAAGCGATAATGAGGATATCGAGAATTTTGGAAACGTAATCAGCAACTGCTATCGATTGGGCGGCGATTTCAAGGACGTAATCGTCCGGACGAGAAGCATCCTTGGCGACAAGGTGGCAATCGAAGACGAGATCCAAACCAAATTGGCCTCCAATAAGCTTCAGCTCAATGCAATGTGTGTTATGCCCATCGGCTTGGTGGCGATGCTGAAAATTACGAATCAAAGCTTTGCGAAAAACCTGGCGACCGGAATTGGAGTTGCGGTTACGACCTTTGCCGTGGCAATTTTTGTGGGATCTTATTTCTGGGGACAAAAGATTACCGATATCAAATAGGAGCTGTAGTGACTCATGAACATCGCGCTATTAATTATAGGCACTGTATTGACCGTCCTTTTCATCATATTTTTGCTCAAGGGATCAAAATATGATCAATGGCTAGAGGCGTTAGACGGAGATGATTTTCCCTTAAAGACCATATACGTAGTTGGTCTTATGTGGCAGGAAACGAAGCTGGGAAAATTAAAAGGAAAGATTGAAAATGACCTAAAGACTAACACGACGTTGTATTATTCGGAGAATTACAGTACGTTTTACGCCCAGATCTGCTGGGCTCAAGTGCTTTCTTTTATTCACTTGATCCTGGCGGTCACGTTCCTGCTTGCAGGCGGCGCGCTTGGATTCTCTTGTATATTCTTTTTGGGAGTAGGCTGCTTTTTTTCCGTGTTTACGGGATACTATTTTCTGACTTATCTCGGAAACAAACTGGAAGCGAGAAGTTTGGAATGCGACACGGAGTTTCCAAATTCCATCTCGAAACTCGCACTTATCGTTAACTCAGGCGTAATCCTGAACGATGCGTGGAAGATGGTGGCAAACGGCAAGCAGGGAGTATATTATGACCTGATGAAGGAATCCTGCATGCTTATGGAAAATGGCATTTCGTCAGTGGAAGCAATCCGGAGATTTGGAGAGAAATCAGGATCGGATAACGTCAAGAAGTTTACGACGGCTCTGATTCAGAGCATAGAAAAAGGCGGATCAGATCTTCCGCAGTTTCTGATCAACCAGTCTAGTGAGCTTTGGGCAAACAGGAGACAGGTATTGTTACAGAAGGGTGAAAAAGCTGCAGGAGCATTGCTGTTACCCATTTGTTTGATGTTTGTCGGCGTAATGTTGATCGTTATCGCAGCCGCCATGCAGAGCTTTGGCATATAGTAATTTCATCAGCAGGGGGAACGAATAGATGAGTATAGTTTACGTCAGTTATGCAGTTTCTGCCATCACGGCGATTATCTGCATCGTTATGGCATATTTCATACTAGATGAGGAAAAGGCTGCCAAGATTAAGATCCTTCACAAGATGGGTCACGGTGAAGCCTATGAGAAAGTTACCTTTGGAAGAAAAACGTATTGGGTTTTATTCGCAGTTACTTCCATCCTGGCTTGCGCGGCGTGCTTCTATGTTGCAACTCACGTACGGGATGCCATGGTTTTGACAAGACTTTGTGTTGCTTTGATCTGCATTACGGGAGCAGCGACCAATGACATTCGGGAACACAGAATCCCCAATATCTTTCCCGGAGTTATGTCCTTGACTGGAATCGCATGCATGATGATTGGCTACCTTATCAATCAGGATAAATGGATGGGCGTTATAGCAAGTTGTGTTATTGCAACTGTTGCCACGGCATTGTGTTTTGGCTTGGCATTTATTATTTCGAAACACGGAATTGGCCTGGGAGACATTAAGCTTCTCTGCGGATTGGCTTTAATGCTGGGCGTTTATGCGATCTGCGGAACCGTGTTTGTCAGCATCGTGTCTTGCGCAGTTATTTCCGTGGCATTGCTGATCTTTAGCAAGAAAAAGTTTAAGGATGCGTTACCATTCGGACCGTTTATTTTTGTAGGTTTCGTCATTTCGGTTATCGTGGGATTATACTAATACTTTTGAGCGAGAGTGAGTTATGAGTAAAGTAAGAATTGTGCTGTCCGTCGGTCTTTGCATTTTAGCGATTTGGTCTTGGGTGTCCTATGGCAGTAAAGTAAGCGGACGTGAAGAAAAATATAGCCAACATATTCAAACCGCTGAGGAATACGTGCAGAAAAAGTTATTTCAGAAAGCCGTGAAAGAGTATGAAAGTGCTTTTGCCATCAAGGAAGATGAAGAGAGCAGGGAAGCATGGCTGAAAGCAATCCGAAATGGCGTGGATGATCACGTGCTAGAGGAAGTTGAATATGAAACGGCGCTCTATGATTTTTGCATGAAATATCCGGAGCGAACCGACAGATGGGAAGAATTGATCAAGTCACAGATAGACATCGAGGATTTCGATGATGCGAGAATGTATTACAGAAGAACTGTTAAGCTTGAAGTGACGAGTGAGAAAATAGAAGAATATAAGGAGCTCATTTATTATTCCTATCGTGAATGGGGTGAGCAGGCAACTGAGATAACGGAGTCCACTTCCGGAAAGGTGCGCATCTATTCCGAAAAAGGCTATGGAATTCAGGGCTCGGACGGTGAAATGATTACGTTGGACCGGTATCCATATATTGGACCGTTGGGCAAAGAACCCTACTATCTTATTAGCTCCGATGAGAAAGAGGCGAGAGTCTTGGATGACGCACAGGAAGTCCAGTCAGTTTTCGAAGCTTTTTATGAGGATACCAAAGCGATTGGCGATTTCTTAATACCTTGCCTGGAAAATGGCAAATGGTACTATTTTGATTATCAGGAAAAGAAAAAAGTATTGGGACCGTATGATGACGTATCTACGTTTTGTGATGGCACGGCAGCCGTAAAAAAAGGAGAGAAATGGGTTATCATCAATACTAACGGAGAGGAAGTGGGAGCAGGCAGTTTTTCAGACGTAGTATTGCTGGGTAATGGAGAATATGCCGGGAGAGGTTACATGATAGCCTCTAACGGAAAAGCTTATGGGATTTATGATCCCAAGGGAAATGCCAAGTGCGATTTTACTGCACAGAAAATGGATTTCTGCATGGGAGATTGGGTCGCATATCAGGACAACTCCGGAAAGTGGGGATTTGTCAGCTTGGAAGGCGAAGTAATGATCAAGCCGGAGTACGAGGAAGCGCTTAGCTTTTCCAATGACCTGGCTGCAGTAAAGAAGGACGGAGCATGGGGCTTCATTAACCATTCGAACGCAATGGTGATTGAGAATAAGTATGTTTGCGCAGGACATTTTGCAGATGACGGTACGGTTGAGGTTGGCTTGGGCGAGCATCCCTTACAGTGGCATGTGTTGGCTTTGAGATTCCAGTATGGGAAATAAAAGGTTTTGGTACAAGATAAATGGCAAAGCACGAGAGGGCGGAGGCGAAAAAAATGATTTTGACGAAGAAAAGAAGAATTGAAGGAGAAAAGGGTGAGATCATGTTAGAGTCGATCATCATTCTGACGATAACCATGTTCATCCTTTTTTGGCTCATTGGTTTAAGCTTTTTGTATTATGAGCGGTACGTGATATCCATTGTCACCAATGATGCGGCCAAAAAAGTGGCGGCATCGTATAATTACCCGAACTCGGACGTGATCATGGGATACGTTGATGTTAAAACGGTCATCACAAAAGATACATACAGACATTTTGGCCTAAAGGGAGACGTAACCGGAAGAACTTTGCAAAGCATGAATGTTGACCGCGCGGAAGCTTACGTAAAATACATGCTTGACATTACGAATTTCCCTGGAACGGTTGAGAACGTAGAAGTCACGATGAAACAGAAAAACGATGCAATGCTTCGAAAACACATTGAAGTTTCCACAACTTGTAAAATATTTACTCCCATGAGCGGCGTGTTTGATTTCTTTGGGATGGAACAAATACAGGAATTTGGAAACACGGCATATGCGGAAGTGGTCGATTATCAGGATTACTATTCAACCGTTGCATATGCAAAGAGTTTTGAATCGGCGCTAAGCAGTTGCGGTTCCTTCCTCAAATCGATCCAAAAAGCCTTAAATACGGCAGTAAAATGTTACAATCATTTTTCCAAAAAGTTATCGGATTAGTTAATTTATTCTGAAAAGAGGGGTACTTATCCATGAAAAAGAAAATTGTTCAACAGGGAAGAAAAATCAGAAGATTCTTTCGGAAATACGTAAACGGAACCAAAGGAATTATTTCTATTTTCTTGGTGTTGTTGATGTTGCCATTCCTTTCCATTGCCGGCATTTTGATCAATGCCGCCAGAGTGAACAGTGCTTTGGCCATCTTCGACGAGGCATTGTGTAATGCATCGAATTCAACACTGGGAACGTATGATGACTTTTTGCGTAAGAGATTTGGTTTGCTAGCCGTTAGCCAGTCAGGCAAGGCATCCGGTTACACGGAGCAGGAATTTATCAATGATCTCTTTCAGTCATACGTTGATGAAAACATGAAGGTATTGAATAATACCTATGATAAGGACGTAATTAACGCGACGGGTATTTTCCCTTTGGGTAACAAGAATGTGTTGAAGGAAGCCATTTATGAGGCTTCAAAGTATTCCGTCCCTACAAAACTTGCCATGGACGGACTTTTTATCGAAGACCTTCTGAAAAAGCTGTGCTCGCCTTTGGATAAAGCCAGCAAATTTGTTAACTGCGCGGCAGACCTAGGTGAAGTGGTGGTTGATGCTGACAAATTGGCAGAAAAACTTCAGGAAGCTCAAGATGACGTTGACGACCTTTATGACAAGATCTCCGCTTACAACACGGCATATAACGACTTTATTGGAAATGCGTTTCCAGATAATAATTATAATTATAATGGCAATAGTGCCGTACATAAGTACAATTCAGAAGTCGCTAAGCAGAAGAAAGCGGTTCAAGACGCACAGAATGCTTATAATACGGCCCAGACGGATTATAGCTCTAAGAATTCCTTGGTAGTATCTTTTGAAAACAATCATAGAGATTTAGTGAATGGTTACAATGCTTGTACGACTGACAAAGAAAGGGACGATTACAAAAAAGCACATAGTGACATCCAGGACTACATTGACTTAGTAAAGGATCGGGATGCTGCTGCAACAACTCGGGATGACAAAGAGACGGCGCTGAATAATGCGAAAGATGCTGCAGAAGCAGCTTTGTCTCCGTTAAGGACGGAAGTAAGTAATAAGCTTGATGCTTATAAGACGGCAGTGGATGACTTAAATAAAGCGGCTTCGACGTCATTATCGTCTATTCAAGAAGCGCAACAGCTATTAAGTGATTTTGTTGCGGCGATGAATACAATGGCAAAAGATGCCGGCGATACGGTTGGCATGCTTGTAAAAGATAACATCGGCAAAAATGAAACTGATTTAAAGAAGGAGTTAGAGGACTTAAAGAAAGTAGAAAATCCGACGGCTGAGCAGCAAGCGAGATTGACGGAGGTTCAAAACCAGCTCAACATCATAGCAGATGACAAAGCAGACGTTTCGAACTTAAACACTCTTGGAGATAAGTATGTTGACAATAAGTCGAACTACGAAAAAGAGTTGATAAAGTTTGCGAAGAATGATTACACCACGTATTATAATCCCGTGATAAGCGGTACGGCAACTCTGAGCACTGCTTTGGCTTCTTACGTGGTACCGGATGATCAGGTAACGGAGTGCAAGACTTCTTGCGCGGAAGTAACGGATTATTATGTTAGCGTTAAGCCGATTACCAATAATATTGCACGCAACGTCATTGTTGAGATTATGACTCACTTGGCAGAGGAAACGGCTAAATCTTCGGTTATCCAGACCATCAAGATGATTATCAAGTTCTTGATTGCCATTATAGAGATCTTGACAGGAATTAACATTGAGCTTATCAGTGTTGTTGTACCCTCGAAAATTCCAACGTGGGCGAACAGAAGCAAGTTAAATGATGCCGCGAACCCGTATGATGCGGCGGATAAAAAACTGTACGATGAGAACATGAAATTGTTGCAGACCTATGCAAGCAGTGATCTCTCGGAAGATTATACCACAAAATCCATTAGCTCGATTATAGAAGAAATTCAAGAACAAGCTGATAAAATCTCCAAGGCATTTGATGACATGGAGTGGTATAATTTCTTTATCAAGATCGGCGAGATTATCATAGCCATTGGGAAAATCGTTATTTTGTTGGTTGAGCTTTTCGACACCTTCTTTGAATGTCTGGCAGAAAGCTTCATTGACATGGTTAAGCAGAGGATCATGCTTACAGGTTATTGTGCATATAACCTGGCAAACAGAACAACTTATGACGGCGGAAAGGCTTTGACGGGATATTCCTATGACTTGCCATCCTTTGCAGACTTAGAGTTGTCTGGACTTACTGGCAAGCTTGAAACATTCTCGGGCGCAGAATTCGAATACATCCTTTGTGGCTGGCCTGCTGAAGCCGTTAACGTAAGTCTTTGTTATGATATGGTACTCTGCCTGCGCATAATTAATAATGTTGGTTTTGTGTGTACCGATGAAGTTGTTCAGGGAATTGCCGATGCGGCTGGTTCCGTAACGTTTGGAATTGGTACGGTAGTAGTATTTGTTCTTTGGACGATAGCCGAATCACTGGTTGACATGGTAATTCTGATTGGAGGAAATTCCGTTCCGATCGTCAAGTTGCCGATTTTCCTGTCTCCCAACGGCATACCTGATTTGATAAGCAGGTTGACTAGCATAGCGTTGTCAACTGCAGCGAAGACAGAGATTAAGAGTACGTTTGGTGAGTTGTATTCGGACGATCCATCCAAACAGTTGAGTGCTGATCAGATAGATAAGATCGCAACACAGGCTCCGTCGAAGACCTCGGCAATGGGTTGGGTTACGTCCATATTCCAGATGGATTACACGCAACATTTGATGTTATTATCGGTGGTTTGTTGTACCAATAACATGATGTTGGAACGTCTGGAAGATATTATTCAGATGGAATCTCAATATCATGCATTAAAGAATGGTTATAACTTCAGTATTTTTGAAGCCTACACTTGGCTGAGAGTATCCGGGCAATTTGAAACCAATGAGTTTGTGAGAATTTCCGGAATGAATGAAGAATATTCTTACAAGTATGGCGGAAATAATACCAAGTCGATTGTAGACCGGATCTTTAAGTCCGATGAGAGAATTATTTACAGAGGGTACTAATATGAAGAAGATGATGAGAAAAGAAGAAGGATTGCTATCTATTGAAGCATGTATATCGCTCACGCTCTTTATTTTCCTCATGCTGTTTTTCTACGGCTTCTTCGTAGTTTTCGAAGTGAGAAACGCCATGAGTCATGCGGTGCTTTCTACGGCTAACAGCATGGCAACGGACAAACCGGTGATTCGTGACGTTCTCAATGCCGATTCCATTGTGGAGCCGATATTTAACATAGTTTATGCGGTGGCTTACGACACTAACACTGGTTTTTCTTCCAAGGACAAGTGGTATGAAGATAATGCGAAGGTAGCAGCAGAGGCAGCGAGCAGATTCAAGGCTTACTTCGCCGGAGGAGATGACGACAAATACGAAAAGATACTGAAAAAGTACCATGTAGTGAACGGATCCGCGGGGTTGGATTTCAGTAAATCGAAAATTTCTGGAGGAAAACTTTACATAGTACTTGACTATGATATAGAATTCGAGTATAAAGTATTTGATCAGATATCATTATCTCTAGAACATTCGGCTTGCTCAAAAATGTGGGAATGAGGTTGACATGAAAGATTTTACTTACGAGAATCAGGGATCTAATACTTATTTAACGTATCACATTAAGGCAGAGGACGAGGTGGACAGCATGAGTTTGGGCATGCTGTCCAACAACAAAGTCTCTGGCTTCGCATCTGTTACGTTTACGCAGATGGACAGCGAAGAGTATTTGAAGTACAACATTACCTCCAAGGTTGCCGTAAAGCAGTTTTTCGAGGGAAAGGTAAATAAGAAGCAATTGATCTCCGTATTCCGGGGAATCGTGAATGCCTTTATTTCAGCTGAGGATTACATGATCGATCCGGATACCATCATTTGTGATCTTGATTATTTGTTTGTAGATCTTTCTTCCTATGAAACGGTGGTGGTGTGTTTGCCCATCACAAATAAAGCCGAGAAAACGGATCTCGGACAGTTCTTTAAGACGGTTCTCTTTGGAACGCAGTTTGATCCAACGGAGAATTCTGGTTACGTTGCAAAAATTATCAGTTATTTAAATGCCAGCCCGGTATTGGTTGCTGGTGACTTTAAGAAGGTTTTGGATGAGATTGATGGCGTGCCTTCAGCTTCAGCAAGCGCAAAGCCTGCCCCTGCGCAGGAGCAAGCTTACAAGCCCGTGCAGCCTCAGGCTCCGGTACAGCCAGTTCAGGCGCCGGTTCAGCCCGTGCAGCCACAGCAGCCCATTCAGGCAGCTCAGCCTGCGGTAGCTCCCGTGAGACCCGTCAATGCTCCCATGCAGCAGCCTGTGGCTCCGGTTCAGCCCGTACAGCCTCAGATGCAACAGCAAGCGCCTAGGGTTCCCGGCGGTAACGTTGCCATTCCTGGCGGACGCGTTCCCAACGCACCTGCGCAGCAACCTGCGGCTCCGGCACAGCCGATCCCGAAGCTTGACAAAAAAGATGAAATATCCATGTTCTACCTGTTGCAGCACTACAATAAGGAAAATGCTGCAAAATATAAGGCACAGCAGGAAATCAAGAAGCAGATCAAAGCAGCTTCTTCAGGGGCTTCCGCTTCCAAGCCTAAGAAGTCCCAGCCTGCACCTAAGAAGGGGGCTCCGGTACCTGGCAACGTAGCTATTCCCGGTCAGGCACAGCCAATCACTCCTATGGGCGCGACAAGACCTGCCGGCGTTCCCGTTCCCGGAGTGGCACCCGCGATGCCCATGAATAACGCGCCTCAAAACGTGCAGCCGGTGGTACAGCCGCAGCAACCTCAGCAGAGGCCCGTTCAACCTCAGGCTGTTCAGCCTCAGCCGATTCAGCCCACCATACCGCCGATGCCGCAGGCAATGCCTCAAGGTGTTCCCGTGAACTTTGGCGAGACGACTGTTCTTGGTGGCGGAGCCATTGGTGAGACGACGGTTTTGGACATGACGCCGCCGCCTGTAAAGATTGATAAACCGTATCTGTTGCGCGTTAAGAACGGTGAAAAGATTTACGTTGACAAATCCATTTTCCGCATCGGAAAAGAAAAGAGTAGCGTAGATTATTTCATCGGGGATAACCCCGCGATCAGCAGAAATCACGCAAGCATTATTTGCAGGGAAGGCACGTACTATATAGCAGACCTGAATTCCACCAACCATACTTACGTCAATGGCGAGAAACTTGCAGGAAACGTAGAGACAAAATTGGATCAAGGCGCGAAAGTACGTCTCGCAAATGAAGAGTATGAATTCAAACTAGTATAAATCAGATAATCGCGGAACAGTTTTTTTCGTTTGCGAGGGGGAACCAAATGTTGCAAGAGATTATTGACCAGTTGACAAATGCACCAACCATTCGCTTTTGTGCCATTTCACTTGCAGTTGTAATTGTATTTGCTATCCTTAGAAGAATTATTGCAACGAAGAAAAAAGGTGTTATATATTACGTGTTCTGTTTTGTGGAATTAGCGGGTGCGGCGATATTTGTGTATTATGTCGCTCCAATTATTAAGGATTACGTTCCAAAGCTTATCAAGCATGTTTCCATACACTAAAAAGAGCGTGGAGTCATCTTATGAATTTTATAGTTACCGGTAATACAGACATTGGGTTGACAAAGTCGACCAATCAGGATAGTTTATCGATGAAAGTTATCAGCACACCGCAGGGACGAATAGTCCTTGCGGTGCTTTGTGATGGAATGGGAGGACTTGCAAAAGGAGAGGTAGCCAGTGCTTCCGTGATCCGTGCGTTTGATGATTGGGCAAGAACACGGCTTCCGATGCTTTGTAACGGGCCATTGGAAGAGAACTTGATCCGCGATGAGTGGAACGCGATCATCCAAAGTCAGAATAGAAGTATCCAGGCCTACGGGGCACAGCTTGGGATCAAACTCGGAACGACCGTGACTGCGATGCTGATCACGCAAACGCGGTACTATATTCTGAACGTGGGTGATTCCAGGGCATATGAGCTCTATCAGGGCATCCGTCAGCTGACGAAGGATCAGACTGTTGTGGCGCGAGAAGTTGCCATGGGACTGATTACCGAAGAGCAGGCACATCGGGACGAACGCAGAAGCATCCTGCTTCAGTGCGTTGGCGCGTCCGCAGAGGTGTATCCAGACATGTTTTACGGCGATACGAAGGTGAACGCCGTTTACATGCTGTGCTGTGACGGTTTCCGGCATGAGATCACGCCAGACGAGATCTACCAGTATCTGCAACCCGACGTATTATTTGATGAGAATGGCATGAGCCAAAACTCGCAATATTTGATCGAAGTGAACAAGCAGCGCCATGAGAGAGATAACATCACTGTTGCGCTAGTTCGTACGTTCTAAGTAAGGAGGAGCAGTTATGCTCGAGATTGGCTCGCTTGTAGATGGAAAATATAAAATCTTAAATAAAGTGGGACAAGGCGGCATGAGCGTTGTTTATCTTGCCATGAATGAAAAGGCAAATAAACAATGGGCCATCAAGGAGGTCCGTAAGGACGGCGTCTTGGATTTCGAAGCCGTGAAGCAAGGTCTTGTGGCGGAAACGGACATTCTAAAGAAATTAAATCATCCCAATCTTCCCAGTATTATTGACGTTATTGACCAAGAGGATTCCTTTATCATCATCATGGATTACATCCAGGGAAACTCTCTTGCAAAGGCGCTAAACGAATATGGCGCGCTGCCGCAGGATAAGGTCATTGAATGGGCGAAGCAGCTCTGCGACGTGCTTGGTTACCTGCACAGCCGCAAGCCTCCCATTATTTACAGAGACATGAAGCCGGCGAACGTTATGTTAAAGCCTGATGGCAACATTACGTTGGTCGATTTTGGTACGGCTCGTGAATTCAAGGAGAGAAACCTTGCAGATACCACCTGCCTTGGTACCATTGGTTATGCTGCGCCGGAGCAGTTTGGCGGCATGGGTCAGACGGACGGCAGAACGGACATCTACTGCCTTGGTGCGACTCTTTATCACCTTGTGACGGGAATGAATCCGTGTGAGCCGCCCTATGAGATCAAGCCGATCCGTGAGATCAACCCCGCTCTTTCCGGCGGTCTGGAGAAGATTATCTTAAAGTGTACCCAGCGTGACCCGAATGACCGTTATCAGTCAGCGGAAGAGTTGATGTATGCGCTTGAGCACTATGACGAGATCGATGACCTTCACAGAAAAAAACAAAAGAAGAAATTAGCAGGTTTTATTACTGCGTTAACGTTTTCCGTTATCTTTGCCATTACCAGCGTCTGGGGATATTTTTCCGCAGAGCAGAAGAAGAAAGACAATTACGATTACATCTTGTTACACGCAGAGAAGGTGGAGGATTATTTTGAGGCCATCGCTACGGATCCTACGAGGACGGAGGCTTTTCTTGGTACCGACGATTACAAGGGATTGATTAATTTCCTGATCGCGGACGGAGAACTTACTTCGGAAGAAAATGGTCACTTCACGAAATTTAAGACGGGCGTCGAGGCCAAGAACATCAGCGGCTATTCCGTGACGGTCAACGCCATGGACATAATGAAAAAAGAAAACCCGCCAGGATGTGAGCAGGTATGCTTTGAGATGGGCGAAGCCGTTTTGTTCTACTATAACGTAAACGTTGAGAAGGACAAATACGCGGCAGCGGCATACTGGTTCCAAAATGCAAAAGAATCCTATCCCGTCGCAAAGCTGTATTGTGACATTAATGATTGTATTCAAAAGATCAATGCTTACAAAAAGGCGGAGCAGTTCGCAAAGTTGTCTGACGAGTATAAGAAGCTTTGGGAGCAATTGACCATACTGAAATCCGAAGCCACTAAATTTGACGAGGATATACAGGTTCGCGTGTGGAATGAGATCATTAAGATGATCAATAACAATGCCTCAGAGTTTTGTGACGTGACACCCAAGGAAGAAGTCCTATCCATGATCAACGACATTAAGCAGGACTGTTCCAAGATCACTAATACTTTCCTTCAAAACACGATAGAAGTATTAACGAAGAATATTGAAAATACGATCACAAAGGTTAATTCAGTGAAAAAATAATCGATGGAGGTGGCAACGTGACGTACGATACTTATCGTCTAATCTTTTATGCGAGCATAGCACTAGCGGTTTTTTGTCTCCTTCTTGCAATTGCTTTGTTTTTCCTTTTGAACATCCCGGCCGTGATCGGTGATCTCTCCGGAAGCACGGAGCGTAAGGCGATCGCAAATATCCGGAACAGAAATGAAAGTGGCGGAAATGGATTTGGCGCGGGTATCCTTGAAATGGGGAACAGCAGCAATCTTTCGGGAAAAGTCCGGGATCTCAGCAAAGTGCGCGGTAATACTGACGGCATGGGATTTGTAGTCAACACTGCCAAGTTTGACACGAACATGTTGGCATCGGAGGCAAAGGCATCCTATGAGACAACGGTGTTATCGCAGCAGAGCAATGAGACAACGGTATTATCACAGCAGAGCAATGAGACAACGGTGCTTGGCAATGGCGGAGCCTCACAGGAAACCACCGTTCTGAGTCCTTTTGATAATCCTGCCGTGGCTTCAGGAAACTATTACAGTACGGGCTTTGGTGAGACTGCCGTGTTGGAACAGGCTCTGATGCAGCCGCCCGCAAGTGCACCGGAAACTTTCAGCCAGTTTGTTATTGAGTATGAGATTACTTTCGTTCACACGGATGAAGTGATCGCATAAGGAGCGGACATGAAGAATTACGTAAAGCAATATCAAGTATACTTGAGAATCATTCTTGGCGTGTTTTTTTGTTCTGCATTTTCTTTGTCATTTATCCCTTGGATCAATCGTTTTCCGGAAAACGTGGAAAAAAAATTAGGGTATTGCATTGCAAGTGTTTTTTGGTTGGGACTGATTGTTGGTCTGACTATGGTTGGCGTGATGAACGGCAACATGAGAAGGGCAAGAGCCAAAATATATTCTTCGCATAAAATGAAAAGACCAAAACGCCCGGGTTTTTTTTCGTTCTCCAAAGAGCCATGGAAGATTGTAATTTATTTTATTATTGGAACGGGAATCATATTATGCGTTGCTGACTTGATTAAAACGTTTATTCCCACCAAGATCATGTTTCCCATCATTTCCGTTACGTATTATGCAACGGTACTTCATGGCATTGTTGATGGAAAAAATTTCAAAGTATATCAAAAACTCAAATCGGAAGGATGAGTTTTCTTCTCCACCTCGAACTGAATATTCTCTATTCTTTTTATGAAAAAAGGCGGCAAACCAATTTGGTTAGATTTGCTTTGCCTTTTGTTCTTTTTTGAGGGAAGCTTTTCGATTAAGGCCCTATACCTTTTATCAAGAAGAGTATGCCGCGATGTTTAAGGAGAAATAAGTGAAATGCAAAAAATGCCCATAAATAAGTTAAAAACAATAATGCCGTATACGTTAATTATTCTTCTGGGGCTGGTAGTATACTTTATGCCTGTCTCAAGCGGAGACGAGTTTTGGAACTATAATTTTGCACGCAATATGTCAAAGGGACTTCTGCCATACAGAGATTTTAACATGGTACAAACCCCGTTGTCGGCATGCATCCCGGCGCTTTTGATGAAAGTGTTCGGAGCAAAGTTTATGATTCTCAGAGTGGCTGGCAGTTTTTTGTTTATTGCGACATTCGCATGTTTGTATTACATATGCGAAACGATCAAATCGGATCCCCTGGATTCTCTGCTGCGAGTGATGACCGGTGCAACGTTGCTCATATGGGTATTCGTATATAATTACAATCATTTAATGATTTTAATTCTTTTGCTTATTTACATATTCAGCTTAAAAGAGAAAAAGTTACGTGATCACGCTTTTATTGGGTTGCTTTCCGGAATCGCGATTTTAGTGAAACAGAATACGGGTTTGGCCATTATGGCCGTAAACTTTTTTATCTGTCTTTATCTTTATTTCTGCAAAAAAGAAAGAAAGCCGGCTTTGATCCGTTTTTTGTTCAGCTTAATTCCGGGAACGCTGTTTTTCATTTATCTTGTAATTTCTAAAACGTTGGATGATTTTTGGGAATATGCCGTTTTCGGCGTGACCACGTTTAGTCATCGTCATACGTTGATTGATCTGCTTCAGGAAGGCGTCCTGGGCATCTTGGTTGGTGGTTTTGCAATCTTCTTTTTGGGCTACGTGGTTTACTTGGGAATAAGATGTTGGAGGGATCACGGAAACGAGAAGGGCAGGGAATTATTTTTATATGCTTTGGCGGGCATGGCGGTGATTTATCCTTTGTGTGACGGCATACATTTACTGGCTGCGTTCGTTCCAATGATTCCCGTTGCCAAGTATTATGCGGGAAATGGCCTTCGGGGATATGCGTGGACGGCAATAGCTACGGTCATTATATGTTCCTGTTTTTTTACGGTTTACTTGAAAATTCCTCTGGGAGCGGAAACGCAACGTTGTACCATTCGCGGTTTTGAAGGGTTATACATGAGGAAAGAATATGAGGCGATACTAAAAGAAATTGCTGATTACGTGACGGAGAAGGAGAAGGAAGGTCACCAGATCAGATTTGCTGATGAGTTTTCCGTCGCCGTAAGCGTGGCAAAAGACCGATATCAGAAAAACTGGGATATGTTGTTGGTTGGAAACATCGGCCGCAATGGCGTGGAAGATCTGCTGGACGAAGAGGGAAGCATCTGGTACGTAGTGCGGCAGGATGAAGAGGAGCTTGGGGAACAGAATTATTTTGAACTGATTCATTATATCAAGGAAAATTACCGAAAAGTAGATGAGGTGATGGAATTTGAAGTTTATGAAAAAACAGATTGAAATCGAAACATGGATTCTGAACGGAATCATTCTTCTTGCCGCCATGGGAATCCTGATCTTTTGCTTTTCCCAAGGGATTGGCGGAAATGATTTTTGGTGGCACGTAAAGGCCGGAGAGTTTATTTGCAAAAATCACGTGGTACCGACGGAGGACATTTTTTCCTGGGTGCGTTTCGAGACGGAGATCCCCTGGGTTGCACATGAATGGATGTCGGAAGTGATCTTGTACCTGATTTTGAATTTCTTTGGCGAAGTTGGGCTCTTTTGGGTTTCCTTGGGAGCAGCGGGACTGATGCTGTTTCTCTTATGGAAACAGGCAAGGCCTTATCTGCTGGGGAACGTTGCGATCAGTCTGGCTTACTTTTGCTTTTTCTCCATCGTGGCAGTCGGATATTTCTATGGCAGACCCCATATATTTAGTTTCTTTCTGCTCTTTTTCGAATTAAAGTTTTTGTACTCCTTTTATGAGAAGGACGGCGGAAAATCCATATGGTTTGTTCCGCTGATCGCCGTTTTGTGGAGTAATCTGCATGGCGGATCCTCCAATCTTACTTATCTGATCTGCATCATGTTTTTGCTCGCGGGAATGGTTCCCATCTCTTTTGGCAGATTGGAAAGTAAACGCCTTAGCAAGAAATCGCTGAAGACGCTTGGGGCCGTGACGGTTTGTACCATGGGCGGCATTTTTGTGAATCCCATCGGCGTGCAGGTATTTCTTTTCCCTTATATTAACATTGGGGACAAGCTTAGCATGATTTACGTCACGGAATGGCATGCGCCCGACGTAAAGGACGTGGGACAGCTCCTGCTATACTTCTTCCCAATCCTTCTTGTAAGCATGGGAATTCTTATCGGCAAACAGAAGATACAATGCATTGATCTTTTGTTGATGCTATTTTACGTTTATCTTTTTATGAGGAGCGTCCGCTTTATTCTTCCGTGGTTTATCGTTGCAGATTTTTATGCTTTCCGGTATTTCCCGGAATGGAAGGTGGCAAAGATCAAAGCAAAGTCGGAAAAGATGGCAGCTGGGGCATTTTTAGGCATCCTGGGCGTGTTTTGTCTGGTGGGTCTGGTGAAAATGGCCCAGACTTTACAGGGCGGAAGCATCGTGAAGCAGGTTATGACGCAGGAGGCGATCGAGGCCGTTCGAAAAGACAATCCGCAGAGATTATATAATGATTATAATTTTGGAGAGGCCTTGATCCATGCGGAAATACCGGTTTTCTTTGATTCCAGGGCAGACATGTATGCCAAGACGGACGTCTTTGCGGATGGACTAAGCCTGTGCACGTTAAATGGGATCAACAAAGAAGGAGACAGTGTGGTGCTGGATGTTGAAAAGCTGATCGACAAGTATGACTTCGATGCCTTTGTCATCTTAAAGGCGCGTCCGCTTTACGTTTATCTGACCAGTCATCCCGAAAAGTATCAGCTCGCATATGAGGATGAGGAATTGGGATATTTTAGAAGGTTGGAGTAGTTTTTTTCGTGGAGAGACAACATTATGAAATGGGGGAAACGTAAAATTATACGTATTCCCCTATTCTATGCACAAATGAGTGAATAAATATGCATAAATGCAAGAATATTTCGCATAAACAATAAAAAGTACTGGACTTTTATGCAAAAAGTGTTATAGTATTCTCTAGGCGCCGTTTCGGAAGCCTTACTTTTGTATTTTAAAAATGAGGTAAAAATGAAAAAGTACGAGATTCAGACAATGACAATTGATCACTACGAAGGCCTGCATACACTGTGGATGACAATCCATGGTTTCGGCATCCGGAGCATCGACGATTCGAGGCTTGGCGTAGAGAGGTTCTTAAAAAGAAATCCTTCCACAAGCGTCGTGGCAGTGGCGGAGGACGGTTCCATCGTGGGCGGCATCCTTTGCGGACATGACGGAAGACGCGGATGCTTGTATCACGTGTGCGTGCGCGAGGATTACCGGCGGATGGGCATTGGCAAGGCCATGGTGGTGTATTGCATGAATGCCTTGAAGGCAGAGCAGATCAACAAGGTCAGCCTGATCGCCTTCACGAAGAATGACGTGGGAAATGCCTTCTGGAACTGTATTGGCTGGACGAAGCGTCTGGACCTGAACTACTATGATTTCACTTTGAATGAGGCAAACATTACCGCATTCAACAAATAGACACTTGAGGATTTCTTTCAATCCACCTTTTGACGGGAGTTTTTTATGAACTTTTCCAAGTACTTAATGGATGATTTCCAAAAAGACGTAAATAAGACCATGGCGATGGTATGCAGGATCGCATCCCTGTTGATGATCCTGGTGATCGCGCTGAATGCATTGGGCGTATTTGTCCTGGATTCCCGCGCGTATCCGTCACTGATCGCTTGCGTAGTCGTCATGCTGTTTCCGACGCTGTATTATGAAATACTGCATCTGGACAGCCCGGGCATGCACTACATTTTTTTGACCGTAACGGTTTTGCTCTCCGGCATTTTGTACGTCATGTTTTCCTATCACGTCGTGATTATGCTGGTATTTCCTACGGTAATGGCATGTCTGTACTGTGACAAGCGGGACGTGATCTACACGGAAGCGATTTCCGTTCCCGTTATTATCATTGCGCACCTTGCGGCGTATTACGTAAAGTATTTGGCGGATGATCCGCTGCAGACGCTGTACCGCGTTGTGTTTTACGGCATGATCCCCCGGCTGATCGAATTTGTCAGCATTGCCGTTTTGTGCTATGGGATCACGGAGAGGATCCAGAAGCTGATCAAGAGCTTGGTAAAGAAGAACAATGAGCTGGTTTCCAATGAGCAGATGCTGATCGAGTCCCTGACGAAGGTCATCGAGCTGCAGTCCCAGGAGACGGGCGGTCATGTCCGAAGAGTGTCTGAATACACGAAGATCCTGTGCACGGCATGGGGCATGAGCCCTGAGATGGTTTGGATGGTATCTACGGCGGCAATGATGCATGACGTGGGTAAGCTGTACGTTCCGGCAGAGGTGACGGAGAAGCCTGCAAGGCTGACGGACGATGAATATGAGATTATGAAGCGCCACGTTTACTATGGCGAGAAGATGTTTGAGAATTCTACCGGAGAGCTGATGGAGATCGCAAAGATCATTGCCCTGCAGCACCATGAGCGCTATGACGGCAAGGGATACCTTGGCATCAAGGGCGAAGAGATCGATTTTAACGCGCGCTGCGTGGCCATTGCGGACGTGTTTGACGCGCTTGTGTCCTCGAGATCTTACAAGAGGGCGTGGACGCCGGAGGAAGCGAAGCGCCAGATCATTTCCCAGAAGGGAAGACAGTTTGATCCGGAATTGGTGGACATTTTTGTGGCCCATTATGACGAATTCCTGGAAGTATTCAAGAAGTATCCTGACGCACAAGAGGAGCTGGTCATGACGGCTCAGCATTGGAGACGAAGACGGGAGCATTAAGGGGGATACGGATTTCCCTTAATGCGTTTGACGTAGTGAAGTGGATGGGCAGTAATTAGAAGGCAGGAGGATGAGAAAATGAGTATCAAGGAAATTGAAGGCGGCATTACGGCTGCATTAGGATTTGAGGCAGCAGGCGTCATGGCCGGCGTAAAATATAAGAACAGAAAAGACATGGCACTGGTGTATTCCACGGCTCCCTGCAAGGTGGCGGGAACCTTTACCAGCAACGTGGTGAAGGCTGCTCCCGTGCTCTGGGACAAAAAGCTTGTGGAGACGGCGCCTTTTGTACAGGCAGTCGTAGTTAATTCCGGAATTGCAAACGCATGTACCGGCAAGCAGGGCATGGATGCCTGCGAGGCAGAGGCAAAGCATGCGGGAAAGCTCCTTGGCATTCCTGAGACGGCAGTTCTGATCGGTTCCACCGGCGTGATCGGCATGCAGATGCCCGTGGACCGTTTGGAGGCCGGCATTGACAAGCTGGTGGCAGCAAAGGCTGGCACCCTCGAGGCAGGACTTGAGGCGGCCAAGGCCATTATGACCACGGATACCGTACACAAGCAGATCGCAGTGGAATTTGAGGTTGGCGGAAAGAAGGCCGTGATGGGCGCAATGTGCAAGGGCTCCGGCATGATCCATCCCAACATGTGCACGATGCTTGGCTACGTATCCACGGACGTAAATATCTCCAAGGCGCTGCTGCAGAAGGCCGTGAGCGCTGCCGTGGTGGATTCCTTCAACATGATCAGCGTGGACGGAGACACTTCCACGAATGACACGCTGCTTGTTCTGGCAAACGGTCTTGCAGGCAATGAGGAGATCGCTTCGGAGGGCGCGGATTACGATGCTTTCTGCGAGGCTCTGAATTACGTGACGAAGTACCTGGCAAGAAAGATGGCAGGCGACGGCGAAGGCGCAACCTGTCTGTTCGAGACGAAGGTCGTAAACGCTGACACAAAGCAGAACGCAAGAATCCTTGCGAAATCCGTGATCTGTTCGTCCCTTAGCAAGGCAGCGATCTTTGGACATGACTGTAATTTTGGACGTTTCCTTTGCGCGCTTGGATACAGCGGCGTGCAGTTTGATCCCGACAAGGTGGATCTGTTCTTTGAAGGCAATGGCAAGCGCATTCAGGTCTTTGGAGACGGCGCTCCCAAGAGCTATAGCGAGGAGGAGGCCACGGAGCTTCTTTCCGCACCGGAGGTTACGGTGTACGTGGACATGCATGCGGGCGATGCGGAGGCCACCGCATGGGGATGTGACCTGAGCTACGATTACGTGAAGATTAACGCGGACTACCGCAGCTAATAACTCGGGGTGAGGCTTGGAATGTCTTCTCAGGCACGCTCGCGCCTGGAGCGAGCCTCCGGCTCGTCCTTGCTTCGCGTCGGATCGCAGACAAAGTCTGCGACGGACGTGCAGCGTAGCAGTACTAAGGCGCCAAAGTACGTCGCCTAAGTACTGACGCTTGGCACACATGCCTGAGGAAGACAATTCCAAGCCTTCCCCTCGAGGTAGTGGGTGTTGCGATAATCTTGAAAGAGTATGAAATGAGAAAGAGGTAGTGACATGGAAAAGGACATGGAGCAGGTAATGCAGAAGGCGGAGGTGTTGATCGAGGCGCTGCCGTACATTCAGAAGTTTAACAGAAAGATCATTGTGGTAAAATACGGCGGAAGCGCCATGAGCAATGAGGAATTGCAGAAGAACGTGATCAAGGACGTAACGCTCCTTAAGCTCGTTGGATTTAAGCCCATCATCGTGCACGGCGGCGGCAAGGAGATCAGCAGATGGGTTGGCAAGGTCGGCAAGGAGGCAAAGTTTGTGAACGGCCTTCGCGTGACTGACGCAGAGACCATGGAGATCGCCGAGATGGTGCTTGGCAAGGTGAACAAGCAGCTTGTGACCATGGTGCAGGAGCTGGGCGTAAAGGCAGTCGGCATCAGCGGCAAGGACGGCGGCCTGCTTCAGGTAGAAAAGAAATATTCTGACGGTCAGGACATCGGCTTTGTAGGTGACATTACGAAGGTGGATCCCAAGGTGCTCTATGACATGCTTGAGAAGGATTTCCTTCCCATTGTGGCACCCATTGGTCTTGACGATCAGTTCCAGACCTACAACATCAACGCAGATGACGCAGCCTGCGCCATCGCAAAGGCAGTTGGCGCGGATAAGCTTGTGTTCCTGACGGACGTGGAGGGACTGTATCGTGACTTTAACGATAAGTCCAGCTTTATCGGCAGACTGACCGCAACGGAGGCAGACGAGCTCATAAGCGGCGGTTACATAGGCGGCGGCATGCTTCCGAAGCTTGCAAACTGCACCTCTGCCATCAAGAACGGCGTTAACCGCGTGCACATTCTTGACGGAAGAATCCCGCACTGCCTGCTCCTTGAGATCTTTACGAGAAAGGGCGTCGGCACTGCGATCATCTCGGATGACGAGAACGTGGAACCCTAATCTGGCCAGGAAATCTGGCAGAATGATTTGTCTTAGGAGGAAAAATACGTGAGTATCAAGATATTTATTGACGGAAGGGAAGGAACGACGGGACTTCGCATCAACGAACGCATGGCCGTCAGGGATGACGTGGAATTGCTGTCGATCGATCCGGAGCTCCGTAAGGACCCTGAGGAGAGAAGAAAGCTGATCAATTCCGCAGACGTTGCCTTTCTTTGCCTGCCTGACGCGGCAGCCATTGAGGCAGTGAGCCTGATCGACCCGGACAATGATCACGTTTGCGTCATTGATACTTCCACGGCTCACAGAACCAATCCGGAGTGGGCTTACGGCTTCCCGGAGCTTGGAAAAGAGTTTCGTGACAAGATCAAAAACAGCAAGAGAATTGCCGTTCCCGGATGCTATGCCTCAGGCTTCATGATGATGGTATATCCTCTCGTGAAAATGGGAATCATGGGAACGGATTATCCCGTTTGCGTTACGGCACTTTCCGGCTACAGCGGAGCGGGAAAGAAGGCGATCGCGGTATATGAATCCGCAGACAAAACGGAGGATCTGTTTGCACCCAGGGAGTATGCGCTTAGTCAGCAGCATAAGCACCTGAAGGAAATGAAACTGATCTCCGGCCTTGACAGGGAGCCTTTGTTTACGCCCGTCGTGGATGACTATTACAGCGGAATGATCGTTTCGCTTCCCATTTACGCGCATCTCCTGAAGGAGAAGGTAACGCCTGAGGAGCTGCAGAAGAGATTTGCAGCCTACTATGACGGCGAGCCGTTCATCAAGGTGATGCCCTTTGGCAGCGAGGCGGAGGGAAATGGTTTCTTCGCGGCAAATGCCATGTCGGGTAAGGACGACGCGCGGATCTACGTGACCGGAAATGAGGACAGACTTCTTGTCAGCGCGGTGTTTGACAACCTTGGAAAAGGTGCTTCCGGTGCTGCCATGCAGTGCCTGAACGTAAAGCTTGGCTGCGACGAGAAGAAGGGACTTGTTCTTTCCTAACGTAACGGACGGGTAGCCATTGGAATGGCGTTTTTTGAGTGAGAGGAGAAGTGGCATATGGACATGAAAGCATACATTGATGAGGCGGAGAGCGCCCTCCTGCATACTTATAATCGTTTTCAGATCGTTCTTGACAAGGGCGAGGGCGTGCATCTCTATGACATTAACGGTAAGGAATATTTGGACTTTGTGGCAGGTATTGCCGTGTTTGCGCTGGGCTATGGAAACAAAGCATATAACGATGCCTTGAAGAATCAGATCGACAAGCTGATCCACACATCCAATTACTATTACAACGTGCCTGCCATCGAGGCGGCAAAGAAGCTGAAGGCAGCTTCCGGCATGGACCGTGTGTTCTTCACCAACTCCGGTGCCGAAGCCATCGAGGGCGCCATCAAAACGGCGCGTAAGTACGCTTTCTTAAAGGACGGAAGAACGGATCATCAGATCATCGCGTTAGAGCATTCCTTCCACGGACGTACCATGGGTGCGCTCTCCGTGACGGGCAACCGCCATTATCGCGATGCCTTTGAGCCCATGATCGGCAACATCCGCTTTGCGCAGATGAACGACCTGCAGAGCGTATTGGATCAGGTAAATGACAAGACCTGCGCGATTTTGTTGGAGACCGTGCAGGGTGAAGGCGGACTTACGCCCGCGACGAAGGAATTCCTAGAGGGAATCCGTAAGATCTGCGACGAGAAGGACATTCTCATGATGCTGGACGAGATCCAGTGCGGCATGGGCCGTACCGGAACCATGTTTGCATGGCAGCGCTACGGCATCAAGCCAGACGTTATGACCAGCGCGAAGGCATTATCCTGCGGCGTTCCCATGGGTGCCTTCATGATGACGGAGAAGGTTGGCCAGAACTCCCTCGTGGCAGGCGATCACGGCACAACCTACGGCGGCAACCCGCTGGCATGTGCGGCAACCGTTGCCGTATTTGAGCAATATGAAAAGCTTGGCGTCTTGGACAACGTAAACCGCGTGGCACCTTATCTTGAGAAGAAGCTCATGGAGGTTATGAGCCGTCACTCCTGCATCAAGGAGCATCGCGGCGTGGGACTGATGCAGGGACTTTTGTTCGAACAGCCCGTTGGCCCCATCATCAATCGCGCCATCGAGAAGGGACTGCTTCTCATTAACGCAGGTCCCAACATTATCCGCTTTGTGCCTGCTCTCGTGATCACGGAGAAGGACGTGGATCAAATGATCGAAATTTTGGAAGAATGTATTGAGGAGTAATGCATGCATAGTCAAAGAAGATTGATTTCCGTTCTTCTGACAGTCATCATGGTGGCTTTGATCATCTATGGAAGCAACGGGAAGCTCACGGTGAAGGAGCCAGAGAATCCGGAGGAGGAGACGACTTGGACCAGCCAGAAGGAAACCATTTACGTCTGGTATTCGGATCCGGATCTGGAGAGCTACGTGAGCAGTGCCGCCGTCAGCTTCGGCGAGACAGAGGGCGTTCGCGTGATTCCCGTGTTAAAGACGACTTCCACGTTGCTTCAGGACGTATACGAGGCGACGATGGATCCGGAACAGAAAACTCCGGATGCCTATGTCATCAACAATGACGAGTTGGAACAGGCGTATCTCTCCGGACTTGCGACGGAGATCCAGAATAAGTCCGGAATGATAAATGAAGCATGGTACCCGCTTACGGCTTTGTCTGCCGTAACCTATCACATGAAAATGGTGGCCTATCCGTTCTATTATGAGACGAGCATTCTCGTCTATAACAAGGACTACATCGAAATGTGGCTGAGGCAGCAGGCGGACCGCGCTGCACTTGCGGCGGAGGGTTACGAGGAAGAAAACGAGGGCGGCGGCTGGTCGGAGAACTGCGTCGGCGAGGACGGCGTTCCCCTGACGGTGGAAGGTCTGCTGAAGTTCGCAGACACCTTCGACGCGCCTGAGGGCGTGGACGGCGTCATGAAATGGGACGTGTCGGACATTTTTTATAACTATTGGATCGTAGGAAATTATCTGATCGTCGGCGGCGAATGCGGGGACGACAATCTGAACGTTGACATTTACAACAATGAGACCGTGGATTGCCTGAAAACATATCAGGAACTGAGCCAGTTCTTCTTTATTGAGCCGGAGAACTCGGACAGCGAGACCGTGTTGCAGGATTTCATGGAGGGAAGGCTGGTTTTCACCATCGGCACGACGGACGTGGTGAAAAAGCTTGAGCAAGCCAAGCAGGAAGGGATTTTTGTCTATGACTACGGCGTGGCGAAGCTCCCTGACGTCAGCGACACGCTTAAGAGCAGAACGCTTTCCGTGACGAACGCGCTTGCGATCAATGGCTTTTCCGAGCATAAGGATTTGGCAAACCGCTTCGCGGAGTATTTGACGAGATCCAATACGCCGGACTTTTACTCGAAATCAGGCAAGATGGCGACGGCCCTGCAGGCATGCAGGGGAGACGAGCTCCTTACCACTTTCATGGAGCAATACGCTGCAAGCATTTCCCTGCCGAAGATGATGGAGATTGGTAATCTTTGGCTTCAGTTGGAAGCGCTGTTTGCAAAGGTTTGGGACGGCGAGGAGATCCTGCCGCTTTTGCAGGAGCTGGAAGCTCAGATCTCAACGCAGATTGGCGAAGAATAATGGCATAAAATAAACCGGACGGGACATACTGATCCTTAAAAGGAGGTACGTCATGGCCGGTTTTTTTATTGCAATTTTGTCAGGTGCCCTGATGAGCATACAGGGCGTTTTCAACACGCAGGTGACCAAGGCTTCCGGCATCTGGTCTGCCAGTGCGTTTGTGCAGCTGACGGCTTTTGTGGTCTGTCTGGGCGCCTGGTTTGGAATGGAGCGGAAAAGCTTTTTACGAGTATTTTCCGTGGAACCAAAGTATATGCTCCTGGGAGGCGTGATCGGCGCGCTGATCACGTACACCGTCATTAAGAGCATGGATTCCCTTGGGCCGGCAAAGGCAGTGCTACTGATCGTGGTTTCGCAGCTGACCGTGGCCTATGGCATGGAATTGTTCGGGATCTTTGGGGTGGAGCGCCAGCCCTTTGAATGGCGGAAGGCTCTCGGCATGGGGATCGCCATTCTGGGGATCATCACGTTTCATTGGAAATAGGTCTTGTAAAGGGCTTCGTTTTCGCTTACAATAATTTTATCGACAAAGAATCATCCCATGAATTAAGCGGCGTTTGGAAGGCACGGACGGGAATGGGTTAATTTATGGGAAAATGGAATATGATCAAGAAATGCAAGAGACAGCGGGACGCGCTTTGGCTTACGAAAAAAAGCGCAGTCGTGCTGCTTGCGTGCGTGCTTTTTGCATGGATGGCGGCCGGTTGCCAGCCGGATCAGGCTTTGACCCTGCAGTTTGACGGATCTGGTCAAGTGACGGGAGCGGAGGGAGATACGGAAGGGGAACGGCAGGAAAACGGAAACGAGGGAAGCGATGGGATGACGAGAGACGGGGAAGGCGGAGAGACGCCTTTGCAGGTTCTGACCGTTCACGTCTGCGGCGCCGTAAGAGATCCGGGCGTTAAGACGCTTCCTGCAGGCAGCAGGGCGGCAGACGCTTTGGAGATGGCCGGAGGCTTTACGGAGGCGGCGGATCAGTCCTACGTGAACCTGGCGGCCTTTGTGGAGGACGGGCAGCAGCTCTACTTTCCGGAAAAGGGAGAGAAGCTTCGCGAAGGCACGGAAGAGGGCGGCCCGGTGGATCTCAATTCGGCGGACGAGACGGCGCTGCAAACGATCCCGGGGATCGGCGAGAGCCGTGCCAAAGCGATCCTTAAGTACCGCAAGGAGCACGGAAGTTTTTCAAAAGTAGAAGAATTATTGCAAGTCCCGGGGATAGGGGATGCACTCTATCAGCAAATTCAGGACTTGGTCACGGTTTCGAAGTAAATCAGACAAAAGCAGGGAAGGATGAGGAGAAAGAGATGGCAGACAGAAGGGTATTGGTGGTAGATGACGAGAAACTGATCGTAAAGGGGATTAAATTCAGCTTAGAGCAGGACGGAATGACGGTGGACTGCGCGTATGACGGGGAGGAAGCGTTGAACCTGGCGCGGGAAAACCAGTATGACATTATTCTGCTGGACGTGATGCTGCCGAAGGTGGGTGGCTTTGAAGTGTGCCAGCAGATCCGCGAGTTTTCGGACGTGCCGGTGATCATGCTGACGGCGCGCGGCGAGGACATGGACAAGATCCTTGGACTGGAATACGGTGCGGACGATTACATCACCAAGCCCTTTAACATTCTGGAGGTAAAGGCGAGGATCAAGGCGATCATGCGCCGCATGGACGGTCGTAACGTGGAAGCAAACGTAAGCCGCGTTCTGGAAGGCGGCGACGTGCGTCTGGACTGCGAAGGCCGCCGCGCTTACGTGGCAGGGCAGGAGATCGGGCTTACGGCGAAGGAGTTTGAGGTGCTGGAGCTCTTGATGCTGAATCCCGGAAAGGTGTATGACAGGGAGAATCTGTTGAAGCTCATCTGGGGGGCTGATTATCCCGGTGACGTCAGAACCGTGGACGTCCACGTGAGAAGACTCCGCGAGAAGATTGAACCGAATCCCAGTGAGCCTCATTACGTAAGGACAAAATGGGGCGTTGGATATTATTTTCAAGCATGATTAGAGTGGTTGTTGGGAGCGAGGAAGGATCGTGAAGTTGCCGGATAACGTAAAGGAAAACTTAAAACAGTTTGTTATGCTGCGCAGCTTCCGAGCGAGGATCTGCCTTCTGACTCTCGTGGTCGGCATTGTGGCCAGCGCACTGATGCGGCACGCCATCATGGAGACCTACAAGCACCGCGCGGTACAGCAGAGAACGGAGACGGTGCAAAACCAGTTGCTTATTGTTGCAAAGCATCTGATCAGTAACAATTATTTTGCGACGTATCGCCTGCAGGAGCCTGGAATGATCGCGTCCCGTCAGGGAATCAACGCGGAGCTCGAGACCATATCCAATCTGTATGGCGGGCGCGTTATGGTCATTGGCAAGAGCTGTAAGGTGCTCAGGGATACGTATGGCATTAGTGAGGGCAAGACGATCATTTCCGAGGAAGTGATCAAGTGCTTTCGCGGGGAGAACGTGTCGCATTATGACGCGGAGCATGGCTACATAGAGATGACCATTCCCATTGCCTCCACGGGCACGGACGGAAAGTCCAGCATCGTCGGCGTCATGCTGACCAGCGTGTCTGACGAGACGATCGTTGAGATGATCGATCAGATGAACCAAAATGCATTGACACTGGAGATATTGATGATCATGGGAATCGTCATCATCTCCGTCATGCTTTCCGGCGTCTTAACGAAACCCTTCGGTAAGGTTACGGCAGAGATCCGAAAGGTAAAGGAGGGCACCAGCGAGAAGGCCATCTCCGTGCCGGATTACGTGGAGACGGTACATATCATTGACGCCTTTAATGATCTGCTGGGCAGAATGAACGCCTTGAATGATTCGCGGCAGGAATTTGTGGCGAACGTGTCCCATGAGCTTCGAACGCCCATGGCGTCCCTGAAGGTGCTGGCGGATTCTCTGCTTACCCAGCCGGACGTGCCGGCGGAGCTTTACCGGGAATTTATGACGGACATGGTCTCGGAGATTGACAGGGAGAACAGTATCATCACGGATCTCCTGACGCTGGTAAAGCTGGACAAGACTACGCAGGATCTGAACATTGTGGCATTGAACGTCAATGATCTGGCGGAGCTCACGCTAAAGCGTCTCCGTCCCATTGCGCGCAAGAAGGACGTGGAGATCATCTTCGAGAGCATGCGTCCCGTGATCGCCGAGGTGGATGAGGTGAAGATGACGCTGATCATGACGAATCTTATGGAAAATGCCATTAAATATAATCATGAGCATGGCCAGGTAAAGGTCGTGCTGGATGCAGATCATCAGTATTTTACGCTGCAGGTGAGTGACACGGGCGTGGGCATTCCGGAGGAGGATCTGCCCCACGTTTATGAGAGATTTTACCGCGCGGATAAATCCCACTCCCGCGAGATGGGCGGAACGGGACTTGGACTCGCGATCACAAAGAGCGCCGTGCTAATGCACAGGGGATCCATCACCGTATCGAGCAAGCTCGGAGAGGGCAGTACCTTTACGGTAAAGATCCCACTGAATCACGTGACGGGAAAGGGACGGAACGGAAATTGAGCAAGACTAGATAACGCCGGAGCGGATGTTGAACCAGACTTGGCAAGGCCAGATCGGAAGATGGGCCAGACATGACAAGACCGGAGCGGAAATTGAGCCAGACATGGCAAGACCGGAGCGGAAATTGAGCAAGACATGACAAGACCGGAGCGGAAGCCGAGCCGGATATGGCAAGACTGGAGCGGAAATTGAGCCAGACATGGCAAGACCGGAGCGGAAGCCGAGCCAGATATGGCAAGACAGGAGCGGAAGCCGAGCCAGATTTGGTAATGTCGGCTCCGGAGGAGGAACGGATGAAACTTTGGAGGAATGGAAATATGCGAAGAAGGCTTTGGGCCCTGCTGTTTTTGGCAGGTTTTCTTTGCATGCTTTCTTCCTGCGAGGAAACCAAGCATTCGGATGGAGGGAAGGTACAGGTCTACTATCTTTCGAATTCCGAGACGAAGGTGGAGGTTCATGAATATGACAGGCCAACGGGAGCCACGGAGGAGCAGATTAATCTTTTGATGTCCTATTTGTCTGCCATTCCGGAGAAGCCGGCATACAAGTCGCCTTTGGCCATGGGTTTTAGCGTTTTAAACATCGATTATTCGGAAGGAAGCTTTGTGCTGAACGTGGATGACAAATACATGGATCTCAGCCCGACGACGGAGGTGCTGGTGCGGGCGGCCATCGTTCGCACGCTTGTGCAGGCGGACGGCGTGAAGCGCGTGCAGATACAGGTGAACGGTTCACCGCTGGTGGATGCGGCGGGAGATCCCGTGGGCTGGATGACGGCGGACCAATTCATCCATAACGACGGAAGCGAGATCAACTCCTATGAGCAGATTCGCGTGAAGCTTTATTTTGCGAATGAAGAGGGAAACAAGCTGATCGCGGCTTATCGCGAAAAATTCTATTCCACCAACACGCCCTTGGAGCGATTTGTGGTGGATGAGATTCTGGCCGGCCCAAGTGGAAAGATCGCAGGGCTTTATCCCACCGTCAATCCTGACGTCAAGATTCTCAGCGTTATGACGAAGGATGGCATTTGTTACCTGAATTTCGATTCCGCTTTCTTGGAGGCCGTGGGCAACGTTACCCTGGAGGTGGAGATTTATTCCCTCGTCAATACCCTCACGGAGCTACAGAGCGTGAACCGCGTGCAGATCCTCGTCAACGGAGAGGTTCCCGACGTCTTCGGAAGCGCCGTATTTGACCGCAATCTCGACTTCGTCACAACCCTGGAATAACGTGACGCGGGGACATGTAATTATGTAAGAAAGGAGAACATAGAATGAAAAGACCCTTGTTTTGGGTCTGTATGGCGTTGACGGTCGTGGCCGTGCTGAATGTCTTGTTTTGCGGCATGGCGAATGAGACGGTCAAGCTTAGACAAACGTATCCCGAGGATCCGCCCTGGGAAGAGGAAAGGATTATTTTCCAAGGCAAGGTTGTTGAAAAAGGAATCCAGGGAGACCAAGAATATTTTCTGTTATCAGATCTTTCATCAAATCAAGACGCCGCAACGTCGCGGCAGATTATTTCCAGCTTACAAACGTTGAAAACGGATCGGATCCAGTGCTTTTTGGCAATGGAGCCAGGCGAAGCATTGCCCAAAATCGGCAGCAGAATACGGGTGGAAGGGCTATTTTCCTTCTTCGAGACGGCGACTAATCCAGGCGAATTTGATTATGCAAAGTATTATCAGGGAAAGCGGATCGGGGGTAAATTTACGGAGACCAGGATCCTTTGGCAGAGTGCGTCCTGCGATCGCGTGAGAGAATTTTTGCATGAGTTGAAAACATACTTTGGAAAGCGTCTGGATTACGTGTTTCCCGTCAGGGAGGCGGGGGTTATGCGCACCATGCTTCTGGGGGACCGCACGCAGCTGGATCCGGAGCTTCGGGAACTGTATCAAGAGGGCGGAATAGTGCATATCCTAAGCATTTCTGGGCTTCACGTAACGCTTCTTGGCATGGGGTTGTATTCGCTGCTAAGACGGCTGGGCATGCGAATGGGTTTTGCGGCGTTGCTTGCCGGGGGCACGTTGGTTTTTTACGGCATCATGACGGGCATGAGCGTCTCTGCATGTCGCGCCATTGGCATGTTTCTTTTGCGTATGCTGGCGCTTATCGCCGGGCGGACCTACGACCTGCCTACGGCCGTTGCCGTCATGGCCTGTGGCATGCTTTGCACGGAACCCGCGAACGCGCTAAATTCTGGCTTTTGGCTCTCCTTCGGTTCCATATTTGGCGTGGGCGTCACGCTTCCGGTGCTCGAAAAGGCGCGTGACATATGGAGGGAACGGCCGCAAGATACTTGGATGGAAAGGATTATGGAGGGGATGGCATTCGTTGGTGATGGAATGATTCGCGCCCTTCGGGCAGGTTTGGCAATCTTTTTGACGACACTTCCTCTGTCCTTATGGTTTTACTATGAAGTCCCCACCTATTCCACTCTGTTAAATCTGATCGTCATCCCACTCATGGGACCGCTTTTATTGTTTGGCATGCTCGCCATGCTGATTCCGGGGCTTGGCATTTTGGGAACGGTCGACGTATTGGGACTGCGCTTGTTTGAAAAACTCTGCCTATGGGCAAGGGAGTTGCCTTGTCCTTTCTGGAATCCAGGTTGCCCAAGGGTTTGGCAGATAATCGCATACTACGCGATGCTGGGCCTTGGATTGTGGTGCCTGTGGATGCGAAGCAAAAAAGAAGCATCCGAGAAACAGGCGGCAAGTAGTGGCAAGGAGGAAGCGTGGGAGAAGCAGGCGGTAAGGCGTGGCAAGGAGGCAGCATGCGAGAAGCAGGAGGTTAGGCGTGGCAAGGAGGAAGCGTGGGAGAAACAGGCGGCAAGTAGTGGCAAGGAGGAAGCGTGGGAGAAGCAGATAGTATGGAGTGGCAAGAAGGCAGTATGTGAGAAACGAGTGGGAAGAAGGGTTAGGGCAGAAGACTGCAGAAAAAGGCTAGGGCGATGGACGTACAAGCTTACTTGGCTTCTCATAGTGACGTCGCCCCTGATCTTTGCCATACCGGCCAGACGCATGACGGGCATTACGTTCCTGGACGTTGGTCAGGGGGATTGCGTTTTCATCCGCTTGGAAAAAGGTCAGACGTGGCTGTATGATTGCGGCAGTACCAGTAAAAAGGACATAGGGGAGAAGGTGCTGCTTCCCTTCTTAAAGTATGAGGGGATTCATCATCTTGATGGCATTTTTCTCTCCCACGGCGACAGGGATCACGTGAGCGGCATCACGGAGCTTTTGGAAAGCGCGCGCCAGGAAGGAATCCGGATCGATCAATTGTATCTTCCGAACTGGGAGCGGGCCGAAGATAGCTTTTCGGAGGTGCTTCAGGCGGCTAAGCAGTCTCCGGGCACGCAGATACAAAATTTATCTGCAGGAGATGCCTTGACAGGAAAAAATGTTTCATTCCTTGCATTGCACCCGCAAAGCGGGAGTATGGGAACTGACGGCAATGAGGATTCGCTTTGTCTGTGGGTTTGCCTAAAGCGCCGTCAAGAGGCGATGACGGCGCTTTTGACGGGCGACGTTCAAGGCGCGGGAGAGAAGGAATTGTTGGAGGAACTTCGCGCGCGCGACATCCGCGAAGTCACGGTACTTAAGTGTGCGCATCATGGTTCACAAAATGCAACTTCGCTGGAATTCTTAAACCAAATGAATGCAAGCATCACGGTTATCTCCTGCGGAAGAAAAAACATCTATGGCCATCCCCACGAAGAATTGTTGCGGCGCCTTTCTGATGACGGCGCCACCGTCCTTCGCACCGACAGACTCGGCGCCATCACCATACGGATCAACAAAGCGCCCATGGTATACGTGAAATAAACATGTCAGCGGGACAGCAGAAGCTTCTTTTCCCTCCCGGGCAAGTAGTATCTCGCGTTTTCACTTGCCTGGAAGCCGCTTTTTTCTCACAGGCAAGTAGTTTCTTGCTTTTCCGCTTGCCTGGAAGCCACTTTTCCCTCACAGGCAAGTAGTATCTCGCCTTTTTACTTGCCTGGAAGCCATTTTTCCCTCACAGGCAAGTAGTATCGCGCCTTTTTACTTGCCTGGAAGCCATTTTTCCCTCACAGGCAAGTAGTATCTCGCCTTTTTACTTGCCTGGAAGCCACTTTTCCCTCACAGGCAAGTAGTTTCACACTTTTCCGCTTGCCTGGAAGCCGCTTTTCCCTCTTAGGCAAGTAGTATCTCGCCTTTTTACTTGCCTGGAAGCCATTTTTCTTTCACAGGCAAGTAGTATCTCGCCTTTTTACTTGCCTGGAAGCCGCTTTTTCCTCTCAGGCAAGCGGAGTAATCTTGGAAGTTTTCTTGGAAAACTGACGGAACTAGGGTACTGCCACGGGTAGAATGGAACCAAGGTACTGCCACGGGTAGAATGGAACTAGGGTACTGCCACGGGTAGAATGGAACCAAGGTACTGCCACGGGTAGAATGAAACTAGGGTACTACTACGGGTAGAATTGACGTTGGAGGGGGAGGGGGGTATAATGGGTTTTAGCCGGCAGCTAGTCAGGTTTACTTCTTGGTCAAAAAAGGTGTCGCGGGTTCGATTCCCGCCGTCTTCGAAAGAGGGCGTAGCTCAGTGGGTAGAGCACTTTTTATTAATTTGACGATTTCGCCGGCGTTTTTGCCCGCAGCTAGCGATGCTTACTTCACTCCAGGATTAGTGTTGCAATATCGCGGGCCAAAAGGAGAAAAGATGGAAATAATTTTTAAGGAGTATTTGTTTGAAAAGCATTTTCTTGTAAATGACAATGGGGCAGCGAATGCGGCAGGGAATGATCAGACCCAGGTGTTTGAAGTCTTGTTTTCCCTGGCGAATCTGTTCAATATCTCCGTTGTGGAAGGGAAAGAGCTTGCCCAAAAGGAAATGATCGAGCTTGCATCGAGGTTACTTGGAGTGAACGTGCCGAAGCCCTTTTATGAAGGATTTCCGACGACGGTGAAGGAGCTTTCTCCGGATCAGCTGTTGTTTGATCAGATGGTGCACTATACCATGACCTACGGGTTTGGAAATTTTTCTGAGGCAGGGCATTCCCTGTTTGAAAAGAATTTTGAGCGCACCGCATTCAAGGAAAACTGCGTGATCAGGGAATTCACGATCCTTCAGGAAGAGGAAGCCGTGAAACAGCTCGCAGAGTACGTGGAAAACTTGCTTGCGTCCAGCCGGCCGTTGAATGACAGGCAGTTTCAAATGGTCTGTGAATACGTCAAAACGTATCATTACAAGGTGCAGCAATGCGCCTCCAAGAACACGACGGTGAAACTGATGGTGAAGCTTCGCGACCTGCGTTTTGCAAGGTTTTTGAACCTGTCTGACGTGATCAAGGTGCTCGATGAGATCAGTTATGCAAACTATTTGAATGAAAATTTGAAAAAGCTGAATCTTCGCAATCAGGACAGAAAGTTCCTGACAAGCGTGATTGACGAGCTGTTTGCAATCTCACACGTGGATGAAGTGACTTGCTTTGAGAAAAAGGACATATGGTGCGGACTGCTTCATCACCTGCATTATCAGCCGAAATGTGACAGGGCGCGGGAGTTCCTGGCCGACATGCGTGGCAAGGGCAACCAGTCCGTTTATTCCGAATTTGAAAGGCTGATAAACGCCCGGAACATCCGCGGCGCCGTGATGAGCCTTAAGCAGGGCAAGGGTTCCGGTGCATTGCTCCGCAATCTGGATTATATTGTCAGCAGGATCGAAGAGCCCGAAGACCTTAAGTTTGTGTTGAAAAACCTTGGGACGAAGAACAATGTCATGCTGATGCAGCTACTCATTCATTATACCAAATTGCGCAGGCCGCTTGAGAAGCAGGTTAGATCCTTCCGCTTCACCAAGCACAACGTCATGCGCGTGCATCAGGAGGACGCAGGGGAGGCAGCCCGTAGAAAATCCATGATATCCCTTGGACAGTCGGCGGCCATCTCTAAGTTTGTGGAGGAGAATCTTCGCCAGAATTTGAAGGGAAGGCTTGGCAAGGTATACGTTGACGAGACCATGAAGAATTTGGCCCTGCCTTTGCAGGAGACGACTTCTCAGGGCGGTTTTGGCGTGTTGGCGAAGGGTTCAAGATTAGCCATTCCCGAGGGCAAGAAAATCCGCGCCTTTACCTATTGGGAGAAGGTGAATGACATTGACCTGTCCGTCATCGGCATCGACGAAAACGGCAAGCAAACGGAGTTCTCCTGGCGTACCATGGCAAATCGTCAGTCTGACGCCCTGGTTTATTCCGGGGATGAGACCAGCGGATACAACGGCGGTTCTGAATATTTTGACGTCGACGTGGAGGAGTTTCAGAAGCTCTATCCCCACATTAAGACTTTGATCTTCTGCAATAACGTTTTCTCAGGGTCAAACTTTGAGACCTGTTATTGCACGGCAGGATATATGATGCGCGATCTGTTGGATTCCGGAGAGATTTACGAGCCGAAGACCGTGGCAACCTCCTTCCGCGTGAATTGTCCCAGCACTTTTGCTTATCTGTTTGGGATCGATCTGGGAACCAGAGAGTTCGTTTGGCTGAACGTGGCAAGAGGCGGAGAGACCATTGTGGCCGGTGCCACGAGCCTGGCATTTTTGCTGGACTACTTCGACGTTACGCAGAAGATGAACGTGCATCGTTTCTTTGAATGGATGGCGACGGAACTCGTAACGGATCCCGCTGAGGCTGACGTGATCGTGACCGATGACAGGGAGATCTGGGAGCGGGCAAATGCCGGCAGGCAGGATGACGCGTCTGAGGAAACTGTGAAGGAATGGATCCAAAGCCATGATTTTGAGAGGCTGCTGGCTTTGATGAATCAGTAATTTTGACGGACCAATAAAAGAATATCAGGTTGAAAGAGAAAGCTCACGGCCGGGGAGAAAGCCCTGCCGTGAGTTTTTTTGATAAAAATATGCAATAACGCCGGCGCGTTTGAGGTTGACAATTTCCAGGGAAAGAAGTATAGTTTAAATACCCCTAGGGGGTATATGGAACGCATGAAAAATGAAAGCAACGAGAACACTAAAACGGCATTAACTAACCTAGAAAGGGAACGGTTACAAAGATGGAACGTGAATGTTGTGCCAATATGCGCGGCGAGAAGAAAAAGGAGCGCGGAGAGAAAGAAAAAAAGGATCTGATGAATCGCCTGAAACGAATCGAGGGACAGGTTCGCGGCCTTGAGAACATGTTGGAGAAGGATGCATACTGCACGGATCTAATCATGCAGGTGGCGGCCGTGACGTCCGCGTTAAATGGTTTTCAGAAGGTACTGCTGGAGAATCATCTAAGGACTTGCGTTGCGGATAACGTAAGGCGGGGAAATGATGAGGTGATTGAAGAGTTTGCGGCGCTGATGCGCAAGCTAATGTGATTTGGCGCGGGGTGAAGGGATGGATCAATATCAAGTAACCGGAATGAGCTGCGCGGCGTGCAGCGCGCGCGTGGAGAAGGCGGTGAAGTCCGTCGAGGGCGTGACGGACTGCTCCGTGAGCTTGCTTACAAATTCCATGGGCGTTGAAGGAACGGCGGATCCGCAAAGGATCATACAGGCCGTGACGGCGGCGGGATATGGGGCAAAACTGAAGAAACCGGCCGCAGGCAATGCGGGCATGGCGGAAAGCGCAGACGGCGCAAATGACTTAGAGGACCTTGAGACGCCGAAAATGAAACGGCGACTGATCGCTTCTTTGATCGTTACGTTGCCGTTAGCGTACGTGGCCATGGGACATGCCATGTGGAACTGGCCCTTGCCGGGATTCTTTGAAGGAAATCCGTTGGCAATCGGAATGCTGCAGATGCTGCTTGCAGCCATCGTCATGGTGATCAACCAGATATTTTTTGTGAATGGATTTCGAGGTGCACTTCACGGCGCGCCGAACATGGACACGCTGGTTGCCATGGGATCCGCGGCATCGTTTCTTTACAGTACGGTCATGCTGTTTTTGATGACGGGTGACGCGCAGGCAGGCACGGCGTTGCTTTACGAACTCTATTTTGATTCCGCAGCCATGATCCTGGCGCTGATCACGGTGGGGAAAATGCTCGAGGCGCGTTCCAAGGGAAAGACGACGAGCGCCCTAAAAAGCCTGATGAAGTTGGCGCCAAAGACGGCAGTGATCCTAAAGGACGGAGAGGAAAAGGAAGTTCCAATCCGACAGGTGAAGGTGGGAGATCTTTTTGTGGTAAGGCCGGGCGAGAGCATTCCCGTGGACGGCATCGTGCGGGAGGGAATGAGCGCGGTAAATGAGGCGGCCCTGACGGGCGAGAGCCTGCCGGTGGACAAGGCGCCAGGCGACGGCGTGTCTGCAGCCACCTTAAACCAATCCGGATTTTTGACCTGCGAGGCAAGGCGCGTGGGAGAGGACACGACGTTTTCGCAGATCATTCAGATGGTGAGCGACGCGGCGGCGACAAAAGCCCCCATCGCAAAGCTTGCAGACCGGGTGTCTGGCGTGTTTGTGCCTGTGGTGATCGGCATCGCGGCGGTAGCGCTGCTGGCATGGATACTGGCGGGGCAAAGCTTTGGATTTGCACTGGCGCGCGCCATCTCCGTGCTGGTGATCAGCTGTCCGTGCGCGCTGGGACTTGCAACGCCCGTGGCCATTATGGTGGGAAATGGCGTTGGAGCGCGTAACGGCATTCTGTTTAAGACGGCAATCGCCTTGGAGGAAACGGGGAAAACAAAGATCGTCGCGCTGGATAAAACGGGAACAATCACGAAAGGCGAACCCGCGGTGACGGACGTGATCCCGGCAGCAGGCGTTACGAAAGAAGAGCTGATGAGGGCAGCGTTTGCCTTGGAGCAAAAGAGCGAGCATCCCCTGGCGAAGGCCATTGTGAGACACGTGACGGAGCGCGGCTTTGAAGACGGCGCCGCGGAAGGAACTGGCGGCAGGTGCAACAATGGCGCCGCGGAAGGTGTCTACAGCGGGCATGACTTTAACGGAACCGCGGTGGAAGATTTTCAGGCGTTGGCCGGCAATGGGCTGACGGCGCGGATGGGCGCGGACAAACTGATAGGCGGTAATCTGCGTTTTGTACTCGAGAGTCTTGGAGGAGATGCGTATTACGCCTCCAGTGGTACCAGTGAGCCAACGGACGGCGGTTCTGGGCAACGGCCTGAGAAAGCCACGTTGGAGCTGGCCGCGCAGAAGCTTGCGGATCAGGGAAAGACGCCCATGTTTTTCGCAATGAATGGAAGACTGCTTGGGATCATTGCCGTGGCGGATGCCTTGAAGGAGGACAGCATTCGCGGGATTCAGGCGTTTAAGGCGCTTGGCATGCACGTCGTGATGCTGACCGGAGACAATGAGAGAACGGCGCGGGCCATCGGGGACCGGGTTGGCGTGGATGAGATCGTAGCGGGGGTTTTGCCGGACGGGAAGGAAACGGTGATACGGAAGCTACGGGAAAAGGGTCGCGTTGCCATGGTGGGTGACGGCATCAATGACGCCCCTGCGCTTGTGCGGGCGGACGTTGGCATCGCTATTGGCGCGGGAACGGACGTGGCAATCGACGCGGCAGACGTGGTGCTGATGAAGGGGAGTCTTTTGGATGCAGCGGCGGCGATGCGGCTGAGCCGGGCAACCCTGCGGAACGTAAAAGAGAATCTGTTTTGGGCGTTTTGTTATAATGCGATCGGAATTCCGCTGGCGGCGGGATTGTGGATCCCTATTTTCGGATGGACGCTGAACCCCATGTTTGGCGCCGCGGCCATGAGCCTTTCAAGCTTTTGCGTGGTGACAAACGCGCTGCGGCTGAATCTGCTAAAGCCCTACGCATTCAGGGGCATGGAGGAAAGGAAGCCGGATAAGACCGTAAATGACATGGAAAACAAGGAAAAGGCTGAAGAAAAGATCATGAACGTAAGCGAAGAAAAAGAAAGGAGCAAGGAGGAAATGAAGGAGATTACCGTGAAGGTAAAGGGCATGATGTGCGGGCATTGCGAGGCAACGGTCAAGAAGGCGTTGGAGGCCATTGACGGCATTGAAGCCGTGACGGCGGATCACAACAAAGGCATCGCCGTGATCACGGCTTCCAAGGAGATTCCCGAAGAAGCGATCAGGGATGCCATCGTGAGCAAGGATTTCGAGTACCTTGGCATGGAATAACGCACCATCTGTGGGGCAGGCTTTTGTGTCAGCAGACACGTCCCCGTGACACAAAGATCACCGGCCCAGGATGATCAGTTCAACGGCCATCTTGTCATTGATGAGGCCGGTTTTGACGTCCTGGTCGGACTGGACGCAAAGCTCCAAAGACTTGCGGATTTCGGAAGATTTATAAAGGCTGGCCTGGGAAAGATATTTTCCGACAACAAAGGGGGGAACTCCGATCTTAGAGGCAATCTCGCGATCGGGGAGGCCTCCCTTTTTCAGTTCCTTGGCCTGGTAGATCAGGTTGTACTGCCTTGAAAGCATGGCGAGGATCTGCAGGGGCTGGACCTTCAGCGCCAGCAGGTCATAATAGAGGCTGAGTGCCTTTGAGGTCTGTTTCCTTGCCACGGCCTCCGTCATGTCAAAAATGCGGTCTTGAAGCCTGGTGGTGCAGATGGCCTCCACGTCGCCGCTTGTTACAACGTCCCGGTCCATGCAATAGCAGATCAGCTTTTCCAGCTCAGACTGGATGTTTTCCATGTCGGTGCCGGTCTTACTCAGAAACAGAGTGACCGTTGATTCCGTCACTTTTTTTCCTTCCTTTGCAAGGAGGGAAGCCACCCAGCGCTTTAGGGTGTTGTCGTCCTGGGTAGTAAATTCGACGGCGCAGCCCTTTGCCGAAACGGTCTTAAAGAGCTTGCTCCGCTTGTCCACTTCGCTTTCCGTGAAGACGAAGAACGTGGTCTCGTTGGGAGCGGAAAGATACTCCGCCATCTGTTCGCCGCCAGACTTAAAAAGTCCGCTGTCTGACACAAAGATCACGCGCCTCTCGGCCAGAAATGGCATGGTCTCCGCGAGATCGATGATCTCCGTCACGGGGACGTCCTTTCCCTCATAAAAATGCACGTTCATTTCATCGCTCCCGGCCAGGGCGTCTTTTAATTTCTCCGTATATTGTCTTTTCAGATAACGCTCTTCGCCATAGAGCAGATAGACGTTTTTGAATTGATTTTCCTTGATGGCGGCAATAATGCGCTGCATATTCCATCCTTTCCCGCCTGGTGCGGTCCAAAGCCGTCAGACGAGTCATTCTTCGCTTGCCGTGGGCGAAAGTCCTTTGCGTGATTGCCCCGGAAGTCATAAGTCTTACTCTACAGTATACAGGATGCAGGCATTTTTGGAAAGAAGAAACCTAAGTATTTTTTGTCATTTTCCAAACAAAAATATTGAGGTGGAAGTGAGATTGTGATATGATAAAACAGGAAATGCGAAGAGACGAAAACGCATTCCAATAACAATTTTCATAAAATTTTATGAAACAACGGAGGGAGAAGCAAAATGAGTAAGGACAAGGGGTTTATCGCAGAGTTTAAGAAGTTTATTTTACGTGGCAACGTAATGGACATGGCAGTCGGCGTAATCATCGGCGGCGCATTCAGCTCGATCGTGACGGCGCTTACCACCAGCTTCATCAATCCTTTGATCGCGGTTTGCACCGGCGGTACCGGCGAGGACGGCGTGCAGGTCGGCGGACAGTTTACGATCAAGGGCGTTGTTTTTGACTATGGCGCATTTATTTCCGCAATCATCAATTTCCTGATCATTGCCTTCATTCTGTTCTGCATGATCAAGGCCGTTAATAAGGCCATGACCATCGGCAAGAAGCCCGAAGCACCCAAGGCTCCGACCACGAAGAAGTGCCCGTTCTGTAAGTCTGAGATCGCTCTGGACGCAACCAGATGCCCTCACTGCACTTCCGTTCTTGAGGAGACGAAATAAGCATAAGGATTCGGGAAGCAAAAGACACGTGACGTAACGGATATTTACGACAAGATCTGCAAGCATTTTGCTTGCCAGGGGGAAAGGTACAACGGCTATGCGCGGATGGAAGAAAAAAAGCATCTGCCTGGCCCTGGCACTTTTGACGTCCGCCCTCGTTACGGGATGTGGCACCAAGACGGAAAAGGTCAAGGAGGCCATGAAACTGATCGGGGACATGGATTATCAGGGAGCGCTCGGGGCTTTGGGGGAAGCAGCTGACAATAAAGAAGACCGGCGGCTGGTCGCAAGGGGCATGGGGATTGCCTATTTGGGGCAGGCCAATTACGAAGAGGCAGAGAAATGCTTTTTGGAAGCCCTCTCCTGCAGTAACGGCCTTTTGGAAAACGTCGATTACGACTTGAATTTTTATCTTGCGTCCGCGTACGTGGGCGAAGGGAAATACGAGGAGGCGAAGGCGGTCTATACTTCCATTTTGGCCCTGAAGCCCCAGGAAGAAGACGCATATTACCTGAGGGGCGGCGTGGAGCTTCAGCTGGATCAGTTCAATGAGGCGAAGGCAGACTTCGACAAGGTCGTGTCCATGGACCCCAAGAACTATGACAGACTCTTTTCCATCTATGAACAGTTTGCACACTTTGGATACAAGGCGGCGGGGCAGGAGTACCTGCAGACCGCGCTTGACAACGGCGAAAAGACGCTGAGTTCCTTTGACAAGGGGCGCCTCTATTATTTCATGGAGGATTATCAGAAGGCATACATAGAGCTTGAGGACGCGAAGACCGACGAAACGGCGGAGAGCAGCTTGTATCTGGGAAAGGCTTACGAGGCCACGGGCGATTACAACTATGCCTGCAACGTCTACCGTTCCTATCTGGACAAGCACGGCGACAGCGCGGAAATGTATAATCAGCTTGGCATCTGCGAGATGAAGCGCGGCAATTATGACGTGGCACTTTCCGCATTCCAGTCGGGACTTGACTTAGATGACAAGGAGATGCATCAGGTTCTTTCCTTTAATGAGATCGCGGCATACGAATTCCTGGGCAACTTCCAGAAATCGGAGGAGCTTATGCAGGCTTATCTGCGTCTCTATCCAACGGATGAGGAAGCCCTGAGGGAGCAGATTTTCCTCGCGACGCGCCAGGGAAACCAGACGACGGGTTCTGGAGAATCTACGGAAGATTAGTTCGCCGACAACGTGGCGGCTGACAGGTTGCAAACTAAGGAAACGCATAAATTCAAACGAAACGGACGCTCATGATTGAGTGTCCGTTTTTTGAATTGTCGCATTTATTCATACGATTCAAACCACAACATATTTGTATGCATAAGAAAAAATAACACCACATATTGTGTTTTGGCATTGACAGCCCCTACTAAATAATGGTATCATGGTATTGTTCTTCGGGAATATGCGGCATAGCGGAAAACGAAGAAAAAAACAAAGGGCGAAAGCTAATTGGAGGGGTTTTAGAATGTTACAGATCATTAAGAGGGACGGGACCAAGGCAGATTTTACGCTGTCTAAGATCAACGACGCGATCATGAAGGCGTTTAACGCGACGGAGATGAGTTACAATAACGATATTGTAGACTTGCTTGCGCTTCGCGTGACGGCGGATTTCCAGTCGAAGATCAAGGACAATGCCGTTCAGATCGAGGACGTACAGGACAGCGTTGAGAAGGTTTTGGGACAGGCCGGCTACGAGGAAGTGGCAAAGGCTTACATCCTGTACCGCAGACAGCGCGAGAAGATGCGTGCCATGAAGTCCACCATCCTGGACTACAAGGACGTGGTGAACAGCTACGTAAAGGTTGAGGACTGGCGCGTAAAGGAGAATTCCACCGTAACGTATTCCGTAGGAGGACTGATCCTTTCCAACTCTGGCGCAGTTACCGCAAACTACTGGCTTTCCGAGATCTATGACGATGAGATCGCGGAAGCACACAGAAATGCAGACATTCACATTCATGACCTTTCCATGTTGACTGGATATTGCGCGGGCTGGTCCTTAAAGCAGCTCATCAAGGAAGGCCTTGGCGGTATCACCGGCAAGATTTCTTCCGCACCCGCAAAGCACCTTTCCGTACTCTGCAACCAGATGGTAAACTTCCTTGGCATCATGCAGAACGAGTGGGCAGGCGCACAGGCATTTTCCTCTTTTGACACTTATCTTGCTCCCTTCGTAAAGGTGGACAACTTAAACTATTCCGAGGTAAAGAAGTGCATCGAGGCATTTATTTATGGCGTAAACACCCCCAGCCGTTGGGGCACGCAGGCACCTTTCTCCAACATTACCCTCGACTGGACCGTACCCGAGGATCTGGCAGAGCTTCCTGCCATCGTTGGCGGCAAGGAGATGGACTTCAAGTACAAGGATTGTAAGAAGGAAATGGACATGGTGAACAAGGCGTTCATCGAGACCATGATCGAGGGAGATTCCCACGGCAGAGGCTTCCAGTATCCCATTCCCACTTACTCCATCACCAAGGATTTTGACTGGTCCGATACCGAGAACAATCGTCTCCTGTTCGAGATGACCTCCAAGTACGGCACCCCTTATTTCTCCAATTACATCAACTCCGACATGGCACCCTCTGACGTGCGTTCCATGTGCTGCAGACTGCGTCTGGACCTGCGGGAGCTCCGCAAGAAGACCGGCGGCTTCTTTGGTTCCGGAGAGAGCACCGGAAGTGTTGGCGTTGTTACGATCAACATGCCCAGGATCGCTTACCTTGCAGCGAACAAGAGCGAGTTCTATGCCAGACTTGACCGCATGATGGACATCGCCGCAAGATCCTTAAAGATCAAGCGCGGCGTCATCAGCAAGCTTCTTGACGAGGGTCTGTATCCTTACACCAAGAGATATCTTGGCAGCTTTGACAATCACTTCTCAACGATCGGCCTCATCGGCATGAACGAAGTGGGCCTGAACGCCAACTGGCTTCGCGCTGACATGAGCGATCCCAGAACCCAGGAGTTCACGAAGGAAGTCCTGAACCACATGAGAGAGCGCCTTTCCGATTATCAGGAGCAGTACGGCGATCTGTACAACCTGGAGGCAACTCCCGCAGAGAGCACGACCTATCGTCTTGCAAAGCATGACAAGAAGCGCTATCCCATGATCAAGACCGCAGGCAAGGAGGGAGATACCCCTTATTACACCAACTCCTCCCATCTGCCCGTGGATTACACCACCGACATTTTTGACGCACTGGACATCCAGGATGACCTGCAGACGCTCTACACTTCCGGAACCGTATTCCACGCATTCCTCGGTGAGAAGCTTCCTGACTGGAAGGCAGCTGCATCCTTGGTACGCACCATTGCACAGAATTATAAGCTTCCTTACTACACCATGTCTCCGACCTACTCCATCTGTAAGGAACATGGCTATCTTGCAGGAGAGGTGAAGATCTGTCCTCACTGCGGCGCGAAGACCGAGGTTTACAGCCGCATCACCGGATACTATCGTCCCGTACAGAACTGGAACGACGGTAAGCTTCAGGAGTATGCGAACAGAACCGAGTATGACATTGAGCATTCCGAGTTAAAGCGCCCCGTGAGCAGCGTGGTTACGCTTTCCGATTATGAAGGCAAGGAAGCGGACGTAAAGGTAGAGAAGCCTGAGGGCGTAAGATATCTGTTCACGACGAAGACCTGCCCGAACTGTGCATTGGCTAAGAGCTATCTGGAGGGCATCCCCTATGTTGTGATCGACGCCATGGAGAACGTGGAGCTGGCAAACCGCTATGGCATCATGCAGGCACCGACCCTGGTGGAGGTAAACGGTGACGAATTCACCAAGTACGTAGGCGCTCCGAAGATCTTAAAATACGCGCAACAGGTAAAACTGACCGTATAAAATAAGGCTTTGTAAGATCAGAAGAAGAACAAATTCAATTAGAAAACGGATTTTCAAACGGAAACGAACCGTATGAAAATCCGTTTTTTTGCTTATTTTACAAAATTTTCGGGAAACCATCAAAAAAATTTAGTAAACGCCGATGTATACATTGTGGTATTTACTTTTTTAAAGTTTTAAACACTTAAAGCAAACAGAAAAATATTGAGGAGGAGCAGTCAAATGAAGGGCAAGGTGAAGTATGAAGAGGCGGTAATGGAGATCATTTGGTTTGAGGAGGAAGACGTGATCACGACGTCCAACCCCGGTCTCGTGGAGCAGTGGGAAACGGAGGCGTAACCGCTCGTAAATAATTGATGCACGCATGAACGCCCGTACTGGGGAGGGGCGTCTCCTTTGTGTTACTTAATATGGGGGGATTTGGGGGATGAAAAAGTTAAAATCTGGAATCACGCAGGTGAGAAAGTATTTATGGAGCATGGCAGTCTTAGTCATGCTTTTTGTCGTTATGCTAAGCCCGATGCAGGCGAAAGCTTCATCGGAGGAACTGACGCCGGAGGTTTTATGGGAACGATTAGAAGCGCTGAAGGTGCAGTTCCCGAATGGCAGATATTGGAATCACGTGGGAAGTGAGGAGAATAATCCGGAAGGAACGACGGATACGCCGTGTGGTAGGCACAGTAAGGTGTCTGAACAAAACAAAACCTGCAACTACGTGATGGTACATGGAAGATCTACCAATCAATGTTGGGGCTTTGCTAATTTACTTTCCGATAAGCTATATGGTACTTATTTTGATTCGTGGACGAATGACAGGGATTTGGAAAACGTAAAGCCGGGAGACGTGTTGCAATATGGATATGATTATGGAGTGACAGGTCATACGGTTATGGTTCTTGCCATCAGCGGTGACGACGTTTACGTAGTAGATTGCAATTCAGACGATCATTGCATCATTCGATGGAACGGAATTGTATCCAAGAAATTCATTGACTCCAAAATGAGATCGGATGATTATTTGAATTCGACTAATAGGGTATATCACGCACCGGTTGCGTTGCCGCTGAAGGAAGGTTATTGCGGAAGCGATGCCACGTATTCGCTGGATGAAAACGGGACGCTTGTGATCCAAGGGACTGGAAGTCTCTATGATCATTTTTTCGAAGGCAGGGAGGACGTTAAAAAAGTAATTATCCAGGACGGGATCACGGGACTTGGAGTAAAGACGTTTGGAAATTGCAAAAATCTGGAAAGCGTCCAGTTCCCGATGGATTTCAGTATCATTTATGCCAAAAGCTTTCAAAGCTGTTCTTCCTTAAAGCAGGTGAACGTTCCCAGCGGATTGAAGGAATTGGGGTCAGCCGCCTTTAATAACTGTGCCATTGAACAATATGAACTTCCCAAGGGACTGGAAACCATTGGAACTAATGTTTTCTATGGTTGTCCCGGATTTGCAGGGAATGAGAGCCATTATGTTCTCGCAGACGGTACTGTGTGCATCAGCGGGAGAGGTGAAATCTATTCCAATCTGTTTAAGAATCGGACGGATCTTAAGAAGCTGGTGATCGAAAATGGCATCCGGAATTTGGGGACGAGTACGTTTGAAGGATGTACCGGTTTGACGCAGGTCATCCTTCCGGAAGGGTTAAAGATCATAGGGAAGAAATGCTTTAGTGACTGCCGCTCATTAAAGACGGTGAACCTTCCCGAATATATGTCAGAAATCAGCGATTATGCGTTTTACAATTGTGCGCTGACGTCGACGGAGCTTCCTGAGAATTTGGATAAGGAAGGCGAGTTCCTCTTCCAGGGTTGCCCGGGAGCTTGCGGGAATCACAGCCGCTACGTCCTGGAAAGCAGAGTTTTACGCATTAGTGGCACCGGGGCCATTTATGACGACGCGTTTTATTACAAGAGGAATTTTGACAAAGTTTACGTTGGCGAAGGGATTACCGCCATTGGCGAATGGGCTTTTGGCAACAGCTACGCGGAGTACGTGGAGCTGCCTAACAGCCTGACAAAAATAGAGGATAACGCATTTGCTTATTGTGATTATTTAAGTCAAGTCGACTGTTACGCACAGGCGTTGGTGCTGGATTGGGTGGAGCCGACGCGCGAATCCTTTATCTCTAATCCAGAGAAGTCAACAGTTTTTAACGTTACGGCAGATCAGCTTACCAATTATGAGGTAAGGTTTGGTGACGTACAAAACGTTATGTTTTGCGGCGCATTGCCAGGAAGCGAAGAGCCGGTTTACACGGTCAAGAAGGGTGAATGCGGTGAGACGGCATATTATGATCTGAAGAGCGACGGCACGCTGATCATTGAAGGATTTGGAAGATTGGAATACAACGCTTTCGACGCATATGCAGATCCGACGTGGAAAACTGTTAAAAACATCATCATTTGCAATGGTATCGCGGAATGTCTGGGCTTCTACGGATTCGAGCAACTTGAGACGGTGACCTTGGCGGAGACGGCAGGTTGTTTTCTTAATAACGCCTTATTCGAAGAAAATGAAGCGCTCACCGACGTTTATGCCTACGTCGATCCTGCCTATTTGAATAATGGCGAGTATTTTGGCAAGGACGGACTTAGGATTCACGTTTTGGCGAAGGATTTGGATGCATGGCAAAATCATAAAGGAATTACGAAACAGGTAGTATTCATCGGGGACCTGGAGCTTTTGGAGGAAGGCATGGATTTCCATCGGGGAAGATGCGGAATCGATGCTTACTATGAGATCGATGAAATGAATACCTTGCACGTTACCGGAAGCGGACAGATTACGGATAAATTTTTTAGTACGGAATATAAGGGAAATAGGTCATCCACACTAAATAAATACCAATATGAGTTCTCGTTTGAAGACGTTCAGAAAGTAGTGATCGGAGACGGAATTACGGGAATTGGCAAGGAAGCGTTCAAAGGGTTGACTTCCGTTACGGAGGTCGTATTCCCTGACAGCCTAAAGACAATCGGGAACAGTGCGTTTGATGGTTGCAACTTGCTGACCACCTTTGCGTTACCGAATGGATTAAAAAGGATTGGGGAAGGCGCTTTTATCGGGTGTACCGGTGTCGTGGAATTTATATCCGTGGCCAATCCAGATACGTTAACCTGGCCTAAACTGAAATCTAACATGACCTTCGTCACGGATGATTTCAGACGTGACGGGACAAAGACCATCTGTCACGTGCCATCTAATTACGTCAGAAAGTATCAGGAAAAATTTGCTGAGATTAACGTGACGTTTGTGGGCGACCTAGATCCTGAACTTCTTGGCCTTTCCTTCGGAGAGGTGAAAGAGCAGCCTGCAAGCTGTACGGAGAATGGTCGCATTGCATACTATTTGGGATCCGATGATCAGATTTACGTAAGCAAGGCGGGAATCCTGCTTGAGGATCAAAACGGAGACGGTGTCGTGGACGTGTTTGACGTAATCATTCCTGCCATGGGGCACTCTCATGACGGCGAGAATTCCCTGAGCTGGCGCTGGGAGAAGGCCGGTGAAGACTTCGCGGTGACGGCGTGCCTGAAGTGCATGCGCTGCGGCGTTCTCGAGGAAAGCGTTCCCGCATCCCTGGAAAAGGTGGAAGGCGCTGCCGGCGTGACCTACGTTGCCACGGCGACCATAGAGGGAACGCAGGTTTCCATGACGCGGGAGATCAAAAACGAGTATCACGTAACCATAGACGGAGCACCGTCCACTCATGCCTTTGGCGACCGGGTGACGGCCTGGGCAGCGACGCCTTCGGAGGGCATGGCATTTGCGGGCTGGTACGAGGGTGATACGCTGGTTTGCAACTCTTTGGAGATTGACTTCCTGGTTAGCCGCAACGTTGCCCTGCATGCGGTTTACGTGGATGCGGCGCAGTACGTGGAACCGGCGGAGCCCATCCTGAACTTTGACCTGTCCGAGCGCGTCTTTGACGAGGCGGGCAATCAAAAGCTGGACATGACCGTGACCTGGGCGCTTTTGGAGGGCATGAGCGTGAAGGACGTGGGCCTTGTGCGCACCACGGACGCGGAAGCAGAACTGAGCATTGACAACGAAGAGGTAAAGAAGCGTTCCGCAGGCGTTGACAACCAGAGCGGCACCTTTATCCATCACCTGACCCTCGGCGAGATCAGCGGCGCGCTGACCGCGTACGCAAAAGCCTATCTGGTATATGATGACGCCCAGGGCGAGGAGCACGTGCTCTACACGGAGGTGGCAACCTCCGCACCCGTGGCGCTGACGGAAAGTGCCGGAGATGATGCAAACGCGATTTTGACGGAAAGTGCCGGAGACGGTGCAAACGCGAATGGAACGGAAGAAACAAATGATAATGCAACCGAAGGAGAATCGGCGGCAGAAGCCGGCGGAGAGGATGCAGGAGCTTTGGCAGGCAACTGAGAACGGGAAGAAGATTAAAAGGGGCAGGAAGTCCCGGGGGGAACTAAGGGATGAAAAAGTTACAGGCAAGGTTATCGTGGATGACAAAGCATTTATGGAGCGTGGCTATATTTGCCATGCTCCTTGTGCTGGCATTTTGTCCGATGCAGGCAAAGGCATCGTCAGGGGAGCTGACGCAGGAGCTTCTAAGGCAGCGACTGGTGGCCGCCGAGTTACAGTACAAGGATGGAAAGTATTGGAATCACTTACTGGGCGAAGCGAACAATCCACAGCTGACGACGGAAACGCCTTGTGATCATTACGAAAACGGGCTTACGGAATGTAATGCCGTGTGGGTGGATGGTCTGCGCTATAGGCAGTGTGCGGGATTTGCCGTCACGTTGTCAACAAAACTATATGGAACTGGTTTCCCGCATTGGCAACATGACAGAAACTGGGAGGAAATAAAACCAGGTGACGTGCTGATGTATAACTATGACGTGGGCGTTACCGGACATACGGTTATGGTTCTTGCAATCCATGAGGGCGAAGTATACGTAGTTGATTGTAATGCAGATAGTACCTGTCAAATCCAATGGTACAGTAGAATGTTTCTGACTGATCTTAGACTAAAAATTCAAAACAGGCCGGATTTTGCGACAAATGGAGTATATCATTCCCCCGTCGCCGTACCGGAAATGATTTGGAATCTGGATGAAGACGGAACGCTTACCATAAGCGGATGCGGCATAGTCTATGAAAAGATGTTTAAGAATAATGATCAAATTAAGAAAGTGATCATACAAGACGGGATATTTGGCATTGAGAAAAACGCATTTGAGAATTGCGTAAATCTGGAAGAAGTCATTCTGCCTGACGGATTGAATTACGTGAAAGAAGGAGGCTTTATGGGCTGCGCCTCCTTAAGGAGCGTAACGGTGCCAAGTGAATTGCAGGAATTGGGGGCGAAAGCGTTTTACGGATGCGCTATTGAAACGTTTGACTTGCCGCAGAACCTGAAAAAAATGGGGAGCTACGTTTTTCAAGGGTGCCCGGGGTTTGCAGGTAACAGAAGCCGTTATTGCATCGAGGATGGCGTCTTGCGGATCAGCGGGAGCGGAGAGATCTATACGGAACGTTTTAAGGGGTGGACGGATTTCACGGAAGTTGTGATCGAAGAGGGCATCACTGGCATTGAAGATAGTGCCTTTGAGCAGTGTGTCTTGGTAAAAGTGACGTTTCCGGATTCCTTGGAAAAAATGGGAGATAACGTGTTTTTGGGTTGTCCCGGATTTTGCGGAAATTACGCCCGCTACGAGATCGACGGTGACGTCCTGCGGATCAGCGGAACCGGTGACGTATATGAATATGCCTTTTGGGGGTATTCTAATTTGCAATCGGCGTACGTAGGGGAAGGCATTACCAAGCTTGGCGATCATGCATTTGGATATTGTTCCAACCTTTTTGAAGCTGAAATTCCCCAAAGCGTTTGCTACATTGGACCGGAGACGTTTTATCACTGCCCGTCCATAAGATACGTGTACTGTCACGCATCTCCGTTTACGCTGGAATGGGATAGCCCTCAGCATCCGGGAGAAACGTTCAAGGAGCTTGGCTATACCTGGTTCTTGGTTGCTCCGGGTTATCTGGAATTTTATGAAGCGAGATTTGGAGAGGGGCAAAACGTCACCTTCTATGGTGACCTGGAGGATGAGGTTGATCCGGACGCCATTATCCAAAAGGGACAGTGCGGATATTCGGCGTATTACGATTTCAAATGTGACGGAACGCTGATCATTGAAGGCATTGGCGAGATTGAAGCAAACAGCTTTGACGCCCGCGACGATTTCATGTGGAAGGCCGTCAAGACGGTCGTGATCAAGGACAAGATCACGGGCATCGGCGACGAAGCCTTTTACGGATGCAGCAACGTTCGAACCGTGACGCTGCCGGATTCCATGGCGCGCATCGACGCGGATGTATTCACGGGATGCACCGAGCTGACGGACGTTAACTGCCATGCCGACGTGGATTGGTTTGAAGGCTGGGACGCTTTTGAGGGAAATGAGGTGCAGGTGCATGTTTACGCAGAGGATCTGGAGGACTGGACGGGTCACGGAGGAATCCTGGCACCGGTTGCGTTTGTTGGGGACCTGGAGCCCACGGGAGAGGTTTATGATTACCGGAAGGGCCGCTGCGGAATAGACGCGTATTATGAGATTGACGAGGAAAACACGCTGACCGTTACGGGAAATGGCTTGATGGACGGCTTTTTTAGCTGGAGCTGGACGTTCAAGGGCGGTCAGGAAGAGATTTCCTTTGACGGAATTCAAAAGGTTGTCATCGAGGATGGAATTACGGCGATCGGAGAGGGTGCATTCTTCAGCATGTCCACCATAACGGAGATTAGCCTTCCCGACGGTCTGGAAGAGATCGGACATAATGCCGTGATCTATACGAGGGGACTTCAAAAGATTAATCTTCCAGAGAGCTTAAAAAAGCTGGAATCCTGCGCATTTAGGTACTGTTCGTCTCTGACCACCATAGAAATTCCGTACGGCATGCAGGAGATTGGTGAGTCTTGCTTTAACGGCTGCACCGGCATTGACGAGCTTACGTCCCATGCCAATCCGGCGGATCTTGACTGGAAGGTCAGCGATTATTACAAGGATTTTAAGACCGGCACGCCCAAAACCATCTGTCACGTACCGTCGAATTACTTAAAGGGTTATCAGGAAAAGTTCAGCAAGTTGAACGTGACGTTTGTGGGCGACCTTGCGCCGGAGCTGCGAGGGCTTTCGTTTGAGGAAGTGAAGGCGAGGGACGCAAGCTGTACGGAAGAGGGAACCATTGCATGTTTCTTTGGATCTGACGGGCAGTACTACCTGAACAAAGAAGGTGAATTGCTTTCGGACCAAAACGGGGACGGCATCGTGAATCAGTTTGACGTGGTTATTCCTGCAACGGGACACCTTCATACGGAGGATTCCCTCGTTTGGAAGTGGGAGAAATCCGGTGAGGACTTTGCAGTAACGGCGTGCCTGAAGTGCATGAACTGCGGCGTTCTCGAGGACAGCGTTCCCGCATCCCTGGAAAAGGTGGAAGGCGCTGCCGGCGTGACCTACGTTGCCACGGCGACCCTAGATGGAACGCAGGTTTCCATGACGCGGGAGATCAAGAACGAGTATTACGTAACCATAGACGGAACATCGTCCACCCATGTCTTTGGCGACCGGGTGACGGCCTGGGCTGCGGAGCCTTCGGAGGGCATGGCATTTGCGGGTTGGTACGAGGGAGATACGCTGGTTTGCACTTCTTTGGAGATTGAATTCCTGGTTAGCCGCAACATTGCCCTGCATACGGTTTACGTGGATGCGACGCAATACGTGGAGCCTGAAGAGCCCATCTTGAACTTTGACCTTTCAGAGCGCGTCTTTGACGAGGCAGGCAATCAAAAGCTGGACATGACCGTGACCTGGTGTCTCTCTGATGGCATGAGCGTGAAGGAAGTGGGCCTTGTGCGCACCACGGACGCGGACGCGGAGCTGACCATTGACAATGAAGAGGTAAAGAAGCGTTCCGCAGGCGTAGACAACCAGAGCGGCACCTTTATCCATCACCTGACCCTCGGCGAGATCAGCGGTGCGCTGACCGCATACGCAAAGGCTTATCTGGTATATGATGACGCCCAGGGCGAGGAGCACGTGCTCTATACGGAGCTGGCAACCTCCACGCCCATAAACGTGATAGAAAACGCGGACAAGAATACCCCCGCGGAAAAATCGGGAAGCACGGACAACAACCCTGTGGAAGAAACGGAAGGTTCCGGGGACGGCGTGCCTGCAGAAGAAACGGAAGGTGTGGGAGGCGACGTGCCTAAGGAAGAAGCGGAAGGTTCTGGGGACGACGTGCCTAAGGAAGAAGCGGAAGGTTCTGGGGACGACGTGCCTAAGGGAGAAACGGAAGGTACGGGGGACAACGTACCTGCGGAGAATCTGGATGAAGCAGCTTCACCTGCAGAAAGTTCTGACGGAGCGGTTTCCGAAGAGTAACATGGATATCCCTCAGGCGGGGAGGGTACGTGTCAGGCACGTCCTTCGCCTGAGGGCATTTTATTGTTGAAATGCGAGAAGATTCATCGTATAATGGGCGTATGATTAGGGAATACCGTGAGATTCAAAGGGATAAGTAGCACGAAAAGGCGCAATTCAAAGGAAGGATGAGATTTATGGTCCGGTTTTATTTTGCTATCTGTATCGCCATGCCATTTATCATTTTTTACGTCTACAAAATCCGGTTTATGATGCGGCGAATTGATAAATATTCTCTGGAATATCGCTACGGCGTCGCGCGTCACATGGTGAACGTGACGATGTGGAGTGCGCGCATTAAGACCAAGTGCTTTGGTTTGGAGAATCTCCCAAAGGACGGAGGATACATCATGTATCCCAACCATCAGGGAAAATTTGACGCGCTGGGAATCATTCACGTCCATAAGGATCCATGCTCCATTGTGATGGAATTAAAGCGTTCCAAGGTGGTTTTGACCAGTGAGTTTGTGGACGTGATCGGCGGAATCCGGATCGACAGGGAAAATCTTCGCGAGCAGTTAAAGAGTATGCGTACCATGGCGGATCGCGTAAAGAACGGAGCTCGTTTTATCCTGTTTCCGGAGGGTGGATATAATCACAATGGCAATCATCTTCAGGAATTCCTGCCAGGTGCTTTTAAGGCGGCACTGTGGTCAAAGCAGCCTATCGTGCCCGTGGCAGTGGTGGATTCCTACAAGGCCTTTGACTATAACAGTTTACGGAAGATAACGGCACAGATCCATTTTTTGAAGCCCTTGCCATACGAAGAGTATAAAGACCTCAGTACCAAAGAGATCGCGGAATGCGTCAAGAAGCGCATCCAGGAGGCCATTGACAAGGCGGTGGGCGCATGAGAAAAAGGCGGCAGGAAGAGAAGCTGAATAATGATAAAAATGAAATAAGAAGAGGATAAAGAAATGATCAACAAGCTAATCGCAAAGATTCAGAAAACCCAGGCACCCATTGTAGTGGGACTTGATCCCATGATGAAGTACGTGCCTTCCCAGATCCAAAAGGCAGCGTTCGCCGAGTTTGGAGAGACCTTGGAGGGCGCGGCGGAAGCCATCTGGCAGTACAATAAGGGCATCGTGGATGCCATCTATGATTTGGTGCCGGCCGTAAAGCCCCAGATCGCCATGTATGAACAGTTTGGAATTCCGGGACTCGTTGCATTTAAGAAGACCGTGGATTATTGTAAATCAAAGGATCTTGTCGTTATCGGCGACGTAAAGCGCGGCGACATTGGTTCCACCTCCGAGGCGTATGCGGTGGCGCACCTTGGAAAGGTAAAGGTTGGAGGGAATTCCTTCTATGGATTTGATGAGGATTTTGCAACCGTGAATCCTTACCTTGGAAGCGACGGGATTCAGCCCTTTATCAAGGTCTGCAAGGAAGAGAAAAAGGGTATTTTCGTTTTGGTGAAGACGTCCAACCCCTCCAGCGGAGAGTTCCAGGACCGCATGATCGACGGAAAGCCGCTGTATGAGATTGTCGGTGAGAAGGTACGCGCGTGGGGCGAAGAGTGCATGGGCGATTCCTATTCCTACGTGGGCGCGGTTGTCGGCGCTACCTATCCTGAGCAGGGCAAGCTCCTTCGCAAGGTGATGCCGAAGACCTTTATTCTCGTGCCGGGTTACGGCGCACAGGGCGGCAAGGGTGCAGACCTCGTTCACTTCTTTAATGAGGACGGACTTGGTGCCATCATCAATTCCTCCCGAGGAATCATCGCTGCATTCCAGCAGGAGAAGTATGCAAAGTACGGTGAGGCAAATTACGCGGAAGCCTCCAGGGCAGCCGTGATTGACATGAAGGAAGACATCGCAAACGCACTTGAGTCACGCTAACGTGTCACGGGGACGTGTCTACTGACACATTGAAAGGATGAAACGTGTCGGTAGACATGTCCCCGTGACGCATGGCGGAGAGTCAAGAGACGGCATCAATGGTAAAATACATTATCAATTAAAAATGGGATTGACAAAAAAATACTTCGGTGCTAGAATTAAATTAGTTCTAGTTCCGAAGTATTTTTGAGAGAGCGAAAAATGATGAAATTAAATGAGACGGGAATGTCCCAGGAAGTATTTCAAAAGGTCATAGATTCAGTGGAAGAGATCAAGGAATTATTGTCCTCTGATCTTTGGAACAATATTTTCCTGAATTGTTCCAAGAATGAAGTACTGATCTTTTGGCTGCTTTTCCAAAAAAATGAGGTGAACATGTCGGAGATCGCGGAGTATATCCACGTGCCGCTGAATACGGCCACCGGCATTGTCAACCGCCTTGAAAAGAATGATCTGATCCTAAGAACCAGGTCAAAGGAAGACAAGAGAGTCGTGCTCATCACCTTTAGTGAGAAGGGCATGGGACAGTTCCAGAATCTGATGAATGAGCTTATGCGATATGGAATGAAGGTCATGAATTCCCTGACGCAGGAGGAGATGGACCTGTTCTTTAAGATGCTCTCGAAGGTGAAGGACGTTTTGAGACAGGAGAAGAAGGAAGAAGCCACCGTGAAAAAAGTCCGCAAGATCACGATCGAATAAGGAAAGAGTCTAAGGCAGTTATATCGTTCATTTATAACTGCCTAACTTAAAAACAAATACTTCGAAGAAGGAACTATTCGGCGCGAGAATTAAACACGCTACTTGAGTGCTATTCAGTATGTCACTTGTTACACATAGGATCACAGACAAGGAGATGTCTACTGAAACTATGCATGATAAAAAAGAAAAGCATGATTAAGAGATGAACTGCTTGAAAGGAGAGGAAAGAATGGGAAGAATTTATATATTTACGGGAAAAGGCGGCGTTGGAAAGAGCAGCGTGGCTGCAGCACATGCTATTAAGAGCGCCGAGGAGGGAAAGAAGACCTTGCTTGTCAGCACGGACATGGCGCATAATCTCGGGGATATTTTTGAGAAGCACCTGGGAAAGGAGCCGGAGGAAGTGTTGCCCAATTTGGATGCTTATGAGATTGATCCGGATCACGTCATGGCGAAAGATTACGCGGAGATCATGGATTACGTCAGCCGCCTCATCTCAGATTCAGGAGTGGTTGACATACAGGACGTGGGTATGATTCCGGGGATGGAGGATCTGTTTTCCCTTTTGAAGATTGCGGAGATTTACCACAGTGGCGAGTATGAGCGGATCTTTGTGGACTGTGCGCCCACGGGGGAGACGCTTTCCCTCCTGAAATTCCCGGAGCTGTTGTCTTGGTACATGGAAAAGCTTTTTCCCATCGGCAAGATTGGAATCCGGATGCTCTCGCCCATATCAAAGACCGTGTTCAAGGTGGAGATGCCCAACAAAAACGCGCTGAGTGAGATTGAAAAGTTATACGTGAAGCTTTTAGAATTGCAGGAGCTTTTAAAGAACCGGGAGATCACGAGCGTTAGGATCGTGACGACGCCAGAGAAGATGGTGATCGAAGAGACAAAGCGCAATTACATGTATCTGAACCTTTATAATTTCAATGTGGACGGGCTTTACGTCAACCGCATTCTGCCTGAGAGCGCCGACAATCCGTTCTTTGATGGGTGGCGAAAGCTCCAGAAGGAATATTTGACATATATCAAGGAATGCTTTTCCGCATTGCCGATCTACGAGATCCCATGGTATGACGAGGAATTAAAAGGGGCGGATAACGTTCGCAGGATTGTGCGGGACGTATTGGATGGCGTGGACGTGTTTGCAACTAAAATCCTGACAGAGCGGGAAACATTTCAGGCAGTGGACGGCGGATATGAACTCAAGGTATTTATGCCGGGCGCTGACAAGGATGAGATCGATCTCTTCCAGTCGCCGACGGACGTTGTGATCAAAATGGGGAATTTTAAGAGAAACGTGCCGTTGCCAAACGTGCTGCGGAAATACGTGATCACGAGGGCAAAGTATGAAGGAGACGCGCTGCACGTTCTTTTTGAAGAGGACAATACCTAAAGGTTAAGGACAAAACGCGAGGTTTCGAAGCAATATGTTTGAATGCTCGCAGAGGATTTTAAAGAATTAAAAGTGTAGCGGTATTTGACATGAATTGGAATGGAGGAAGGAAATATGAGAAAAGAATATGGCCATAGGGTAAGGAAGGCGATGGAGTATCAGAAGAAGGCAGTGATGGCTTTGTTGCCGGAAAGCATGGAAGGGCATCTGGAAGTGATCGGGGGCGAGATTCGGAAAATGACGTTGGAGCTGGCAATCGAGGCGCTCCGGGATTGCAGGGAATCTGATCTGTGCAAGGAATTCTTTGGGCGCAGCGGGATCAAAGCGGAAATGGGCGAGCCGGAGAAGAGTGCCGAGGAACCGAGAGTAAAGAAGGTTAGCATTTTGTGAGCAATAAGAATACTGGCTTGGGCATGAGGGAAAGAAGAGCTTGAAAATACCCAGGAAAGTCGGAATAAATTGGGCAAAATGGGAAGGAAAGGAAGCATGTGCCCAAGGGGCGCGCATCAAAAAGAGGAAATGATGCAGAAAGGAAGTTGTAGCATGAGAGTGATTATATATACGGGTAAGGGCGGCGTTGGAAAGACCAGCATGGCGGCAGCCAGCGCATGTAAAATCGCAAGGGACGGAAAGAAGGTTCTTGTCATGAGCACGGACCCGGCCCACAGTCTGGGGGATTCCTTTGACCAAAAGATCGGAAGGGAGCCGACGAAGGTTGCGGAGCGTCTGTATGCCATGGAAATCGATACGGTTTATGAAAGCGAGAGAAGCTGGGGCCGGATCAGTGAATATATGAAAAGGCTCCTCACGGCCAAGGGCGGTGCCGGGATCGAGGCAGAGGAACTGTTGGTTTTCCCAGGGTTGGAAGAACTGTTCTCGATGTTCAAGATTTTGGACGTTTATGAGAGCGGGGAATATGACACGCTGATCGTGGACTGCGCGCCAACGGGAGAAACGTTGGCACTGCTCAAGTATCCGGAAAGATTATCCGGACTGATCAAAAAGGTGCTGCCAATGAAGAAAATGGGCGTGAAGGTGGTTGGACCCGTGGTGGAAAAAACCATGAAGATTCCCATGCCGGGAGAGGATATTTTTGATGACGTGGAGTATCTCATGGAAAAGATGGAGCGTTTGCAAAAGCTACTACTAAACAAGGACGTCGTGAGTCTTCGCGTCGTGACCACGCCGGAGAAAATTGTGATTAGTGAGGCCAAGAGGAATTTCACCTGTCTCTATCTGTATCATTATAACGTGGACGCCGTCATCGTGAATCATGTGTACCCGCAGAGCGCGATGGAGGGATATTTTGGAAAGTGGGTAAAGCTCCAGGAGGAAGGCCTGAAAGAGATCCGGGAAAGCTTTAGTGAGGTCCCGATCTTTTATCTGGAGCTCCAAAAGGACGAACTGCGGACGTTGGAGAGATTGCAGGGAGTGGGAGAGATTCTCTTTCAGGATCAGGATCCCAATGCCATCTTGTTCCGCAAGGAAATCTACGTCGTGGACGCAAAGGAAGGCGTTTTGAAGGTTTATCTGCCCTTTGCCGACAAGGAGGATCTGCGCCTCGAACAGGATCAAAATGAGCTCATTTTGGGAGTCAAGAATGAAATTCGCAAATTCCAGGTTCCGGCGGAATTCGCGCAAAAAGAGATTCAGGGAGCGAAGTTTGAAGAAGGGTATCTGAGAATTCAGTTTTCTTTTCATTGACACGAAAATATTGTGTGGAATATAATATCATCCAAAAAGATAACTAAAGATATTTGTCAGGGGGGATGGCATGCTAGTTTTATTGTTAACAATTGATAATGAAGAAGATCGTTCAAAAATGGAGCGCATTATTGAACTTTACTCGGAAATGATGCATTTGCGGGCGACTTTTGTTTTAAAAGAATATGAAGATGCCGAGGATGCCGTACAAATGGCCATGGTTAATATATGTAAACACATAAAGAACATTCCGAATCCTGATAGTAACAGAACCAAGTGGTATGTGTTAGAGGCGGCAAAAAATGCGGCAATAGATATTTATAGAAAGAAAAAACGGAGATGGGAAAAAGAAGTCTCGTTTGATGAAATCTTTCCAAATGACGAAATGATTCCGCAATATGATGGGGAAAATGAAACTGTAAAACATATTTTAGAGCTATCCACGCGAGATAGAGACATATTGATGCTGAAATATGTGTATGGTTATGAATACGAGGAAGTTGCTATGATTCTAGGCATTTCAACGGAAGCTGCCAAAAAGGCTGGACAAAGGGCAAGGAACCGGCTTGAAAAATCTTTAGAAAAAGGGGACAGTAATAAATGACTGACGAACAATTAAGAAGTGCATTAATTGAAGCACAAGACTATATGTTAAATCAGTTTCCGACACAGGAATGGCATTATGAGTTTTCTGCCAGATTCCATAGAAAAATGAAAATGCTTATAGAGAGAGAAAAGCATCCTATTTGGCATTATGTTCGCAGGGTGGTTGCCATTGTGGCGGTTTTGGTTGGGATTACCGGAGCCCTTTTGTTTGGAATTAATGGAAAGGTAAGGGCAGAAGTCATAAGATGGATTATGGAGTTCTTTGCAGAAAATGAATACAGATATCAGAAGGATTCAGAGATCGACATTGACGTTACGCAGTGTACTTTGGAAGAAAACATTATAGAAGGATATCACTTGATAATTAGAAAAGAGGACAAAGATAGCATATGCGAAGTTTATAGAAACGAGGGCGGAAAACAGTTGGCTTTTTATGCAATTTCTTCTACAAAAGAAAAAGATTTTTATTTAATGTTTGATAAAAGAACCCAAAGGGACGATGTTTATGTGAATGGAATTAGGGCAGACGTGTATCTGCCAGAGAGCGCTGATGATAATTGCGTGATTGTGTGGCAAGGTACAAATGGGGTATTATACTGCATTATGGGAGTTTTGGATAAGGATGAACTAATTGAGTTGGCTGAAAAAATAGAATAAACTAATATGAGTTTTAATATGAGTTTTTTTTCCATGCATGTCCCTTATGCCTCTTTCATTTCGTCATATATTGTAAAGAGAAGAAAGGAGGAGCGGATCATGAGGAAATCTATTGCAGTAATGTTAGCTTTCGTATTAATGATCGCAGTGAGTTTACATGCAAATGCGGCTTCAGAATCTGGTGAAATCGTAGTTCCAGGTTTAAGCTTTAGCGGTACGACGGCAACATGCTCGTTGGATGTTTGTGCAGCGAATGCGACTGATTCTATTATAGCATCTATAACGCTTAAGCATGGAAACTCTACCATAAAGCAGTGGACGAATCTAACGGATACAGGCATAATGCTTTTTAGTGATTCTGCCACTGTTGTACATGGGCAGACATACACTATGCACGTAACGTTATCAATTAATGGCATATCTTACATTGTCGCTGACATTACAAAAACATGTCCGTAGCGCGGGAGAAAGCTAAATTTTTTCATTTGCAAAATGAATCAGCAGAAAAACGTCAAATTATATGAAAATTAATTTTTGAAAAGAAGGATTTTCACTATGAAGGCTATGAGAAGATCATTTTTAGCTCTGTGTATGGTTATAACCATTTTTGTTTGTAGCTCAAGTGTTTGTTTTGCAGTGGTTTGTCCTAATGCGCCAGACGGTGTTCATCATTTTAATACGCATCACGCATATGCGGGAACTAATGAAAACTATACCCATTTATACTTATTTGGCTATGATAATAACAATAATCCGATTTATTACAATTGCTATGTCACAAAAACTACGTCGTATTGTTACTATGTATGTAGTTATTGTGGATTGCAGCAACCGAATGTTTCCAGTCATACTCACGTAAGTGAAATTCACAGTGCTTCACATTAACTAGGCGGGGGAGATTATGTCGAAAAGATTTCTAAGTATTTTATTGCTTGCGCTCACGATATTGCTCGCTGGCTGCGCCGGGAGAGGGAAAGTGGATGAGATTAGTACGGCATCTGGGGAGGGAGAGATTATTCCCTCCCTTGTTGGCGAGGACTGGCAGGATAATTCCTTGGATCCTTATTCGGCAGATTTTATCAGGCCCCTGAAATATGCGGAGCCGGAAGGAGCCCTTCATGGAGGGGCGGAGCAATTCTTCTTGGGTAAAGACAGGGCGTTTGCGTTTAAAAAGCATCTTTTCGAGGAAACGGGGAATTCTTGGGATGAACTCAAAGCGCTTACGGAAAAAGGGAGCGAACAATCCTTCCGGCTGAACTTTTGGGCAGACCGAACGAATCAGGCATGGGTGGTAGGGAGTTTTTTTGGCAATAATCACTGCATGATGATGGACGTGGAAGCAGATGAGGAGGAAAACATACGGTACCGATTCTTTGAAACGGATGAGAACTTGCATGTTCTAAGGCAATTCTACGTGGAAGGATTTGCTCAAAAGGAATATGAGTTTCCGAGTCAGATTCTGGTTGACGTTGATGGTAACGTTCACGTCACGACCTATCGCAATTCGGATGATACAAAGCGGTATTACGTCATTACGTCTAATGAAACGACGGCAACGGAGCTGTATCAAAAGAAGACGAATGAGCGGGAAATCAAGCTTTTTTACCTGTATGACGGAAGGGTAGGCCTGTATGTTGACAAGCAGTTATTGTCCGTGGATGCAAAAGCTAGGAGGACGCAGGTTATCACGGAATTAAAGCAGGAATACAAGGCCTGCGTACTATGGGATGAGAGAACGTTGCTTTATGCGGATGATGAGGGATTGCATCGGAGTAATCTTTCAGAGGGCGAAGCAGAGATGATCTATCTATGGAAAAATCACGGCATCAGATGCTCCAAGGTTTTGGATCTGCGGCTTTCCGAAAATCGTGAAATAGCATTGCTGTATATGGCCGGGGGCGGAGTCGAATACGTGAAGCTTAGGCCAACAACGGAAGAGGTTCAGGTTATAAAAATTGAGTTTGCTACGTCTGCATCATCAAGTCAAAAGTATCAGGCGGCAGCCATGGCATTTAATAAAGCATACCCGGCATGGCACGTTGACGTCAAAGAATATAAGAGAAATGATACGGCGCTGTTAACGAAACTGATTGCCGGGGATGGGCCACAGTTGGTTGATTCCTTCTTGGTGGAGTTCGGTGAACATAAAACTTTGTGGGAACCGATGGAGGAGTTTTATAATCAAGTTGATTTCGAATTCATTCCTGAGGCGCTGGAGTTTGGAAGGATAGACGGCACTTTGTATGGCGTGGTGACGGACTTTTGCATCAACACGATGGTAACAATGGTGGATACACCGGAACAATGGGATTATGAAACATTTTTGGATTGTCTGACAAAAGACAAATATGCAAAAAAATCGATATATAATCCTATCAATGGAAGCGATGGTTTTCCGTTTGCGTCTTTGTTCTTTCATGGCTTGGACGAGACTTTTTTGTACGACGCAGACAACTGCATTACCCAGTTTGACGGTAAGGATTTCTCAAAGATACTGCGTTTGGCAAAAAACTATGACATAAAGGAGAATCAATCAGACCTGGATCTTTTCCTAAAAGGGGAATCGTTATGTGCAGTTGTGGAAATACGATGCCCGGAAGATTTGGCAACGCTTCGAATTGTAGGGCAGGATCAGCTTCGGTACGTTGGATTCCCTTCCCAGACGGGATCCGTACATTATCTGGTGGGATCCGATCCTTTATGTATCAGAGCAAACGCTGCAGAGGAGGAAAAACAAGCGGCGCGAGCATTTTTGCGGTATCTTTTGTCTGATGAGACAATAAACCTGGTGGATGCCATGAATATTCAATGGAGCGTGCGAAAGGATTTGCTGAAGAAACGGCTAGAGCTGATGGACGAATCATCGGATTCAAGTCTTGTTGGATTCCCGCAAGTTTCTTTCAAGGACAATTTGGATCCCAAAAAGGATTTGGAAACATTGGAAGAACTTCTGAGAAATGCAAAACCGAAAAGATATGCACCAAAGGAATTGAGAATTATCTTGATGGAAGAGGTAAGTGATTACTTGGAGGGCAACATTTCGGAGGCGGATCTCAATAAGCACTTGAAAGATCGCGTGGAATTGTATCTGAAGGAGCAAAAATAATTTTTGAGTCAGGTTGGGTCAGGGGGACGTGTCTAGTGACACGTCCCCCTGACCCAAATTCCGTCTTTATGAACTTCCCAGGCGGTACTTGAAGTCTTGGTATCCAAACCGGGCCACCAGTGTTGTAGTGCCATCGGGATGGAGCACGTGCACGTCGGGAAGGGGCATGCCGTTGAAGGTGTTGTTCTTGCAGGTGGTGTAGATGGCCATGTCGCCGAAGATCAGGCGGTCGCCGATCTGGGGCATCCTGTCAAAGCTGTAGTTGCCGATGACGTCGCCTGCAAGGCAGGAGGGTCCGCCGAGACGGACGGGGAAAGCCTTTTCGCCAGCCTCGCCCGCACCGTAAAGGGGCGGTCTGTAAGGCATTTCAAGGACGTCGGGCATGTGGCATGCGGCAGAGGCGTCCAGGATCACGTTGGTTACGCCGTTGTTTTCGGTAACGTCGAGAACCGTGGTGATCAGGTAACCCGCATTGAGGGCACAAGCCTCGCCGGGTTCAAGGTAAACCTGCAGGTCATATTTATCCGCATAGGTTTTCACCAGCTTTTCGAGGCGGGGAACGTCATAGCCGTTTCTGGTGATATGGTGGCCACCGCCCATGTTCAGCCATTTCATGTCGGGCAGGAATTGTCCGAACTTCTTTTCCACGGCTTCCAGCGTGATCTCAAGATCATAGGCATCCTGTTCGCAGAGCGTGTGGAAGTGGAGACCGTCCAAAAGCGCGTAGACGTCGGGCGTCATCAGCTTGTCCCACTGGGCGCGGGTTACGCCAAGACGGCTTCCCGTGGCGCAGGGATCATAGATGGAATGAGCTTCCTCCTGTGTGGAGCATTCCGGATTGATGCGCAGGCCAAGGCTCATGCCGGAGGATTTCGCGGCAGGACCGAAGACGGCCAGCTGTCCAATGGAATTAAACACAACGTGATCCGCGTAGTTAAAGAGGGCTTCCATGTCCTTTGCCTTATAGGCGGTGGAGAAGACGTGCACTTCACCGTCAGGCATTTCTTCGCGGCCAAGTCTCGCTTCGAAGACGCCGCTTGCCTCCGTACCTGCAAGGTAGGGCGCGAGGGCGGGATAGAGGTCATAGTTGGAGAAGGCCTTCTGGGCAAGGAGAATCCGGCATCCGGTATGTTCCTGCACTTCTGAGAGGATTTCTCCATTCTGTTTGATCACTTTTTCATCTAATACGTAGCAGGGCGTCGAAAGCTCTTGCAGGGCCTTTGCAACAGCCTCCTCGCTCAGCCTGTCAAATACGCCTGGCATTAGTCCACCAGCACCGGAGAGTAGCTGATGCTCCGGGGCAGTCCGTATTTGTCAAGTGCGTCAAGGAAGGGATCGGGATCGAACTCCTCGACCGTGTGAACGCCGGTAATGGCCCATTTACCGGTGAGCAGCATCAGCGCGCCGCACGTGGCAGGTACGCCCGTGGTGTAGCTGATGGCCTGGCTTTCCACTTCCTTGTAGCAGCTTTCGTGATCACATACGTTGTAGATATAAAAGGTCTTGTCCTTGCCGTCCTTCTTGCCGGTGAAGATGCAGCCGATGTTGGTCTTGCCCTTGGTGCGGGGACCTAAGGATGCGGGATCGGGCAGGAGTGCCTTTAAGAACTGGATGGGAACGATTTCCTTGCCTTCGAAGTTGATGGGCGTGGTGGAGAGCATGCCTACGTTTTCCAGGCACTTCATGTGGGTCAGGTAGCTCTGACCAAAGGTCATGAAGAACCGGATGCGCTTCACCTCGGGAAGGTTCTTCGCAATGCTCTCGATCTCCTCATGATGGAGGAGGTACATGTCCTTGTCGCCAACCTGATCGAAGTTGTATTCGCGCTTGATGCTCATGGCGGGGATTTCGATCCAATGGCCGTCCTGCCAATAGCTTCCGGGAGCGCTCACTTCGCGGAGGTTGATCTCGGGATTGAAGTTGGTGGCGAAAGGATAGCCGTGATCGCCGCCGTTGCAGTCCAAAATGTCGATGGTGTCAATGGTATCGAATTCATGCTTCTTTGCGTAAGCCACATAGGCCTGCGTCACGCCAGGGTCAAAACCGCAGCCAAGCAGGGCGGTAAGTCCCGCTTCCTTGAATTTCTCCTGATAAGCCCACTGCCAGCTGTAATCAAAGTATGCAGAGAATCCAGCCTCCTTACAGCGCTTCTCGTAAATGGCGCGCCACTCAGGATCATCCGTATTCTCAGGCTCATAATTTGCCGTGTCCATGTAGTTTACCTTGCAGGCAAGGCAAGCATCCATGATGGTGAGATCCTGGTAGGGGAGTGCGATGTTCATCACCAGATCGGGCTTATACCCGTTGATCAGGCTGATCAGCTGATTCACGTCATCAGCATCCACCTGGGCAGTGGTGATTTTTGTGGTCGTCTTGGGTGCAAGCTTTGCAGCCAAAGCGTCACATTTGGATTTGGTGCGGCTGGCGATGCAGATCTCCTGGAATACTTCCGGGATCTGGCAGCATTTGCTGATTGCAACGCTTGCCACGCCGCCGCAGCCGATGATCAAAACTCTGCTCATGCTTTTGTTTACCTCTCTTTCTGCCAAAACGTGGCACGTATTCTAAAGTAATGAAAAATATCTTTGTTATTTCTTTGTTGTCAGTTTCCGTTGTCAGTTTTCCTCAAAATCAAAGCCCGTGTAAAGAAACAGGTCTCCGTCGCGGTCCGTGGCGGAAGAATCCGCAGTGGTGACTTCATTCGTGCCCAAGACGGAAGATTCTTTCGAGGTGGTCGCATTGGCTCCAGGGACGGAAGACATATTCGAGGTGGCCGCATTGGCTCCAGGGACGGAGGATTCCTTCGCGGTGGTCTCGCAGACGGGAGACTTGCTGCAGATGGCCAGCATCAGCTCGCGGGTGATCTTGCAGGCGAGGGCGGTGGATGCGCCGCTCTGATCCAGATTAGGAGCAAGCTCATTGACGTCTGCCGCAATCATGTTGCCTTGTGTGACCGTCAGGATCGCGTTTAGCAGCTCCGGGAAGCTTACGCCGCCGGCCTCAGGCGTTCCCGTGCCGGGGAAGAAGCCGGGATCCAGGCAGTCCAGATCGATCGTAAAGTAGATGGGAACGTTCTTTTCCTTGAGATCCATAATGGTTTCCGCAAGACCGTCAAAGCTGAACTTATGCATGTCCGTATGTTGGGAGGCAAAGCGGAACTCCTCGCGCTCGCCGCTTCGGATGCAGAACTGATGGATCCGTCCGTCGCCAAGAAGATCATGACATCTTCTTAAAACGCAGGCGTGACTAAGAGGCACGCCGAGGTATTCGTCCCGAAGGTCTGCATGCGCGTCAAAGTGGATGACGTGGAGATCAGGGTATTTCTTCAAAGCAGCCCGAACGGCGCCAAGCGTCACCAGATGCTCCCCGCCGATCATCAGCGGAAATTTTCCGTCGTTTAATATGATTTCGGCTCTTTCTTCAATGTCTTTTAGGGCCAGCTCGCTGCTCCCAAAACACAGTTCCAGGTCACCGCTGTCAAAGATCGCATAATCCTCTAGGTCCTTGTCCTGGTAGGGACTATAGGTTTCAATGCCAAAGCTTTCATGCCGGATCGCCGACGGACCAAACCGGGTACCCGGCCGGTAGCTTGTCGTGGAATCAAAGGGAGCACCGAAGAGGACTAGCTTTGCTTCTTCGTACGCATTGTCGCATGCTAAAAACGTCTCAATGTTTGGTTGCAACATGTTGATACCTCATTTGCCTTCTGATTTATGGTTCTTTACCGATTGTACTTTCTCAATTAAGCTGTTTTTTTGTTAAACCTTACGCTTACCGCCTGGCGGAAGAAAAGGCATGTCGGGCGGTATGGATTTCAGTGATTACTACCGCCTGACGGGTGAAATGGCATGTCCGGCGGTATGGATTTCAGTGATTACTACCGCCTGGCGAGCGAAATGGCATGTCAGGCGGTATGGATTTCAGTGATTACTACCGCCTGGCGGACAAAAGGCATGTCGGGCGGTACGGTTTACGGTAATTACTACCGCCTGGCGGAAGAAAAGGCATGTCGGGCGGTACGGTTTACGGTAATTACTACCGCCTGGCGGAAGAAAAGGCATGTCGGGCGGTACGGCTTACGGTAATTACTACCGCCTGGCGGAA
>JAEEGL011546506.1_pt1 | contig 69684 bp, 72 predicted proteins | sample 9134231 | NCBI WGS metagenome assembly JAEEGL01 (sample SAMN16246548, study PRJNA631951) | gut metagenome | biome: gut microbiome; feature: rumen; material: fiber-attached | host: Bos | place: Iran: Karaj | collected 2018-10
TACATTCGGATCGAGAGAATGAATTTTTCGTATGGCGAGAATAAAAAACTCCGCTTGTGTCGGATGCGTACCGAGAGCACCGTGAGCATAATCACCGCGCCGTACGTGTACCGCGGAGGATTTGCGGGCGTTGATGTCGTTTAAGAGATCTTTGCAGGTATCGATGTCAATCGGGTGGAATTTGTCTTTCAATCTGCGAATACCGTCTTCTTTGCGCATACTTGCATTGCGATCGAACCGAAAAAATACGGTGTGCAACCAATTTTCAAACATACCGGCATAGGGTTCGATTTTGATCGAAGGAAATGCCTGTTTTAATTGTAACGGACGCGCAAAAACACCGTCTTCGTCCACTCCTTTCTTTGAAAACCACCGTATGCAGTATTTTACCGGCAAGTGATGCTTCTCACGTACCTCTTCGCCGTAACCGTACCAGCCGATTTGATCCGCCAAACCGCTGCATAAGGGAACGATGACCGTCTCCACATGAAAAATCTTCCGCATCGTCCGATAGAAAACAACTTTGCCGTTGTCCGTGCGCGTCAGAAGGAAAATCGTCAGGGAGAAAAGAAAAAGGGTGAGGAAGGTTCGTTTAAGAAATTTCATCATGTCAGAACCCAATTTCAGATGCTAAAATAACAGACCAACGACAACATTTTTGGAAAGCAAAGCTGAAACAAAACCTGCTTGGATGCACAAATTACCTCTTTTTGACGTTCTCCATGACTTGCAACCGACGCCGTCGATTCTAAATAAAACCCCGACCCCTGTTGTTTCCCGTCAAAATTGCGCCAAAAACCGTTCGTCATTTTGGTAAAAGCGGCGAACATCCTCAATCCCGTACAACAACATTGCCAGGCGATCGATGCCGAACCCGAACGCAAAGCCCTGCCAATCGTTGTCAATGCCGCAATTTTTAAAGACATTCGGGTGTACCATCCCGCAACCCCAAACTTCGAGCCAGGTATTATGAAACTTCCCGAGATTTGTAATAAAAATATCGACTTCGAAGCCCGGTTCCGTGAACGGGAAAAAGCTCGGTCTCAAACGTACTTTGAAATCTTTGCCGAAAAACTGACGCACAAAGTAGTCCAGAGTTCCCTTTAAATCCGCAACCGACGTATTTTTATCGATGCACAAACCTTCGACCTGATGAAAATTAAAATGGTGCGTCGCATCGTCGGTATCGCGCCGAAAACAGCGCCCGGGAGAAATAATCTTCAGCGGCGGTTTATGTTTCAGCAACGTGCGAATTTGAACGGTCGAGGTTTGCGTACGCAGAAGATACTTTTCGTCCGCCTTGCGGGACGTCGTTGCAACTTCTTTTGTCGGAAGAAAAAATGTATCCTGCTCGGAACGCGACGGGTGATTTTCGGGCGCATTGAGGGCATCGAAACAAAACCATTCCGTTTCAAGCTCCGCGCCTTCGGCGACCGAATAACCGAGCTGTTTGAAAATATCCGCTATGCGTTTTCGAACCTGTGTCAACGGATGCAGGGGCTTGGCGGAAGGGTAGGGCGACGGCAGGGTCGGATCGATCGGATTGCCCAACTTTTGCAAGCGTTCCCGTGATTGCAGGAACTTTGTCTTTTCCGTAATTGCCGCTTCCAGTGCGATTTTAACGGCATTCAGCGCTTTCCCGCGTTGCACCCTTTCGATCGGATCGCAATCCTTTAACGCTTTCAAACAGCCGACAAGGTCGCTTTTCGGACCCAAAAAACGCGTTTTGACGGTCTGCAGTTCCGCAAAAGAATTACACGCGCGAACGGCTTGCTCAGCGGTCGATTGAAGTGCTGTAAAGTCCTCCATGTCTCAAGAATATGCTATCGAAAACCAGGGTTTAAAGGAAAATCTGATGCGTTTTCATTCGTTTGACATGTTTTCTCTTTATCCGGTAAAAACGGCATGCTCGATATTCCCGAAGAAACAAAGAACGGCTCGGAAACTGCTTTGCTTCCGTCTTTTCTCCTTCGTCTGTCGGCGTTACAACCTACTCCGGCAATAAAAAACAACATCGGGAACTCCAACAACTTGCTTTAGATGAGCACACCTTCGATGCCGTCTGCCTCCGATTGTTCTCGATGTGCACGGATAACTAAGGGTAGGGAAGGAAAAACAAAGGTAAAAAGCGACAATAACGCCCTCACACCCTGCCTGCTTCCGTTCCCTTCACTCGTCCTGACCTCCTTTAACAACACACGCAATCGATACTCCTCCGCAATACCACCCTCGCGAAACCCGACTTTACAATCCGACAGATTCTTCCGTCACAATGCACGGCAGACAAACGGGGAGACCGGAATAAAGAGCATACCCGCAGATTAAATACAGACCGCTACGACACTTAACCACTGATATGATGCACCTCCTCGTTTAAACTCCGACCCGTCGACCCTTCACTCTTCCCGCCACAGCGGAAGAGCACACCCCGCATAAATCGCCGCGTTTTTCGGCAGTAAATACCTAGGCGGATGCGTCGCCTGCTTCGACCTTTTCGGTACCCGCTTTCACGGACTTCTTTGCTGATTTTTTCGCTACAGGCTTTGAAGAAGCGGAAACATCAACCTTTGAAGTCGTTTTGCACGCTTTCAAGACTTGTTCGATTAAAGCTTTGAAGCCCTCTTCGTTGCGGATTGCCAATTCGCTCAGTTGCTTGCGATCCAGCTCGATGTTGCACTTTTTGAGACCGTTAATGAAGCGGCTGTAAGAAACGCCCGCCGCGCGACAGGCGGCATTGATGCGAACAATCCACAAGCGGCGAAATTCGCCTTTCTTCTTGCGTCTGTCGCGAAACGCATATGCTCCCGCGCGCCAATAAGCATCGTTCGCATAGCGGAAAAGGCGGGATTTATTGCCAAAATACCCGCGTGTTTGTTTCAGTATCCGCTTACGACGTTTCCGTGTTGCAACTCCGTTCGTTACTCGTGTCATTGTATTTTCCTCCGTTCAAGCCAAGGCAAGGTCGTCGTTAAAACCCTGCCCCGAACCGTTAAAATTTACCTAGAAATTCGCAAAAGGCATCGCCGCCTTTACCGTCGCAACCTGTTTGGCATTATCCAAACAAACGTCCTTGCCGGCACGCCGCGACTGACTGTTGGATTTGTTGCGCAAAAAATGCCGATAACCGGGTTTGCGAAGCATCACCTTACCCGTTCCCGTAATTTTAAATTTCTTCGCAATCGATTTCTTCGTCTTTTGCATACCCTGAGCGAATATCTTTTTCTGCCGTCTGTAAAGCGAAAAAATAACATTACGGTTTCTTTTGCGGTCGCTTCGCCTTCGGCAACACCCAACGGATGGGATTGAAGGTAATAAAATACTTCGGGTCTTTGAGTGAACCGTTGACCGAAGCCGAAAACGCGCGCGTGACGGGCGTGAAAATCTGAAATGCATGACGGACAATCGGTATCCCCATTTGTCGATGATCGAGGAACGAAAAGTTTAAATCGCCCTTCAGCCAATGATTTTCAAGATCCACAACACCCGCAATATCGGCTTGTGCGGTATCGCCCGACAATTCCGCTTTTTGCGTGCGGATTTCGCGTTCGTTGAAGGAAAATCCCGACGTAAAACGGTCAAAGTTGACAGTCGGAAAGAACGGAATTTTTGCGAAAAGCAATTTTTGCAACGGTCCGAGAAGGTGAATTTTGGATAATTCCGGATTTTTGAAATCCGCAAATCCTTCGCCCTCAACGGAAAATTCGGGGTGCCGACGCCCTTTCGCCTTAATGTTGAGATCCAACAGCCCGCTGTAGGTTTTTAAATTGTCGGGCGGAATATCGGCAACCCATTTGGCAAACATCGGTTGTTGCAACAAAGAGCCCGTCGGCAGTTGCTCACCTTCGGCTTCGATTTCAAACGTCTCTTTGCGTAGAAGAAGGTTTGCCTTGAAAGGTGCCGTATGAAACAGCTTTCCCTGAAAGTTTGCCTGCGTTTTTTCGACATCCCGTCGGTATGTAATCTCCAAATCCTCAACGGGCATTGCATCGATTTTGTGCATCGGCGATTGAGCAGCAACCTCCAGGTAATCTTTCGGCAGTTCGGGGAAGGAAACGCAACCTTTGAAAGAAGCCTTCATCGGTATCAACGGATGCAATCGCTTCAAATGCTCTATGTCGGAAACACCGATAAAATCCTCAATCAACGTCTCCCAACGTTGTACCGAAAACGTCCCCGATCCGTTAAAATCAAACTGTTCATGTTGTTCGTCTCTCGGATCGTACGGCCAACGAATGAAACAGGAACCTTCGCCGTCGAGTGTTTGCAATCGATGCAGTTTGATGTTCGCATAACCGGGTTGATGTGAAAACGTAACGGCAAGTTTTTTAAAATCCGTCTGTTTGTAACGCCCGTTTTGCGCTTCCGCATACCCAAAAAGACGATTGAAGTGTTGCTTAACATCCCATTGAAATGCCACATCGGCACAGGGATTTTTGTCGAAAAAACGAAAATTGTTCGCAAAATCATGCCACCACGGCGGCAAATACGGTTCCAAGACATTTATCAGAACGGGCGCGACGGTTCCGTTGCAAAAAACTTGCCCTTTTTGTTCCGAAAAATCGCAAGTGCCATAGGTGTGAAGATCGACTTTGTTTTTTTCAACATTTGATGCCAAATCGTTTGGCGGTTGGAAAGTTGCATCCCACGAAAAAACATCGGCGTCTTTGGAAAGTTTTGCTTCGGCTCTTTGAAACGGCTGACCGTTAACAGTTAAATCGGAAGTATTCAACCGCACCGTCGCTTGTTGCAAATTACCTTGAATTTGCGCGGCAAGCGGTGCGTTAAATAAAATGCGATACGGGTTTTGAGGCACATTCGCCGTTTGATTGCAAAAGTTCGGACTTGCGATAAATAAACCCTTCGACAGTGTTCCTTGTTTTCGAGGCAGATGAAATAAAAATTCTCCCTTCGCGTCTAATCCTTCACCGTCGACGGAAAATTGCACCGTATTTTCGGAATACGGCTGAAAATCCTTTAAACGCCCGTAAAACCTCGGAGGTTGCGGAAAAACGTCCGTATAACCTTGGAATTCTACCGATGAACAAGCATTTTCAAAGGTATAGGTGCCGTCCGCCAGAGGATGATAAATTGAGAAAAACCTCGGTGTATCGATTTGTTGCGCCTGCAAAAAAACGGACGCACTTTTTTCGTCGAAACAAGTTTGCCCGAAAACATCTGTTGCCCGAATATGTCCGAAGTGCAATGCATCGGTTTTAAACAGCAGCGAAAACTTTCCCGCAGCACCCTCCGTATGCAGTTGTAAATTTTTTAATGAAAAACCCTCCGCTTTTACACCCGAAGAAGGCAGATTTTCAAGCATCTTTTTATATTGTTGTAACGCGCGGAGCGAATGAAAATTTCCTCGCAATAAGCCTAAGGTTTCGTGATGCGCCGACAGTAATGCGCAATAATCGTCATTGTTTTTTCGAATAAGACCGTCCAATGCATCGAATTTTCCGAAAGATGTTCCCAAAATGCCGTCTTGAATTTCGCACTGCCATCGTTCGAGAAACTTTTCATTTTTTAAAGGCGAGAAATCGATGCAGGAAGCTTCAAACGGCGTTTTCTGAAATTGACCTTTAACATCGTATAATGTTAATCGTTGTCGCAACAAAACAGCCTTGGACGTACGAAGCGGAAATTTTAAAAGACGACAAATCGGATCGACGGGGATAATCAGGGAGGAATTAAAAAACACGTACACCAACCAACCGATACCGAGCGACAACAAAAACAGCTGTACGTAAAAGAAGCGTTTCATGGATTAAGAAAGGTACGAAGCGCATTATTCTGCTCTTTTTGATGCGTAATGCGGAACAGAAAATCAATCCATTCGGGCGCAAAGGTGAATTTTTTTCCCGCATAACCGCCGATTTGAAAACGACCGCCGATGCGTTCCGAAAACGTTAATTCGTACGTTTTCGGGATGTGCGCATCGTTTTCCGTTGTGATAAAGAGCGTATATATGTCGATCGGGAATGTCGGTAAATCTTTATCTTCAAGCCAACAGTCGGCCGTCAAATGCGCCAACGGTACGTCTTTGTAATCGGCGGAATTTATCGGTTCGACGACTTTATTAAAGGGCGATTTTAGTTTTACCTGAACAACACGTTCATTCGAATTGAACTTCCAAACGGTTTTGTCTTCCGAAAATTCAAAGTACGTTTGAAAAATTTCGGGATCGAAGGAAGTCAGTTGCATCCATAACGGTTGGTTCGATAATTTAACATATGCAGTATCTTCATCGCAATAAACGGTCGCCGACAGCGTGCCGTTCGACGTCGTAATTTCAAGCTCTGTCTGCTTTTTTCCCGTCAAATCGGGCGCACTCGGCAAAAAATCCTTCACACACAGCATGTTCAATTTATCCGTAAGCGATTGCAGACACGCTGTAGAAACTTTCTGCGTTTGAACGGGAGCACCAGCTTCCGTATGAACCGACCGCTCCCATTCGTTTTTATCCAACGGGCGCAGGACGGTTCGTGTGCCTTGCCGGCGACAGGCAATTTGACGGATTTGCGAAAGTTCCAAGTCAAAAATCATCCGTTTACACAACGTTGCAGGCGCATGCAACAATCGATCGACGGTTTCGGTTTTGATTAAAAACAGCGACGCATCATTGTTACGTTGAACAATATAAGTATGCGGTTCATTTTCTCTCAATAACAGCTGAAGCGTCTCCGTTGTTTTCCCGTCGCTTAATATCAATCGAAGCATTGGTTCGGCACCCGAAAAACTTTGCCGATAGGTTTGTGCCTCTTTGGCCGTCAAAAAACGTTCGACGGTCAAATATCGCAGTTGTTGCGAAAGTGCATCCGCCTTTTGCGTATCAATCGGGACGGGAAGCGGTAATTTCAACGACCATGTTGCTCCCGTTCGATCCAAAAGCACTTTTTGTTGCACCGTTTCCAGCGCGATGGTTTTCAAAGTCGCCAAATCCAACAAATAAGGGAAACACCAATGTTCCAAAGGTGTTTTTAAAAACCTTGCAAGTTCATCGTTGACGGAGAAAATTTCGCGCGTTTCGGGAATAAGCAGGTACGTTTCTTCACCGTCATCCGTCGCTTCACCGACCGCCAATTGATACGTTTCATCCGATGTTTGCAACATGATCGTGCAGGACGGCAGATCGAGACCATACTTTGAAAGATCCGTCACAGAGGCACATTTTGCAATAAACTCCGGTTTTAATCCAAAAAGCACTTGCAAGAAACGATCCATAACCAAGGGATGCGCCTCCCAATCGATGGGAGCGTTCATATGCCACTCGGAACCCGTTTTTTCGAAATACATCGATGTACCATCGCGAAATTTAACATCAACGGACTGTAGATCCAAAAGATGACGTTGAAAGTTAAGTGTATGGATTTCTGGAGAAGACGAAGTATCACCAAACCGTTGATACGCGAATAACGCTATCCAGAGGGTATTTAACAGAGTTAAAACAATCGAAAAACAGAAACGAAGCATGCTATGTGTTTTTTAGATGTTTTCCAAAGAAAAGCTCCGTGAATAAACGCTCTTCTTCTATAAAACACAGCCGTATATCCTGCCAAAAAAAGGACATTTTTGAATAAAAAACACAATCATCCACGCCATACATATTGTGGCATATGCAATGCAACGTAGGCAATTTATAAAACCGAAGGCGGCGAAAAATCTTGTCTGTTGCACAAAAAAAGGACACCATCGGCGTGGTTGTTTTAGTGTGTTTTAGGTTTTCGGACGGGTTTTTAGAGAAAAGCATCAGAGCGAGGTGAGTAATCGTCAAATCATCATCATAGGCAATCCGAACTGCGGGAAAACGACCCTGTTCAATGATTTAACGGGGGCGCACGAGCGGGTTGCCAATTACGTCGGAGTCACACACGGCATTCAGAACGGAAGTTTTTTGGATAATTTCGGGCAAAAAACAACGGTGTACGATCTGCCCGGAACTTACGGGCTATCGGTTGGCACATCGGAAGAGCGGGAAATTTTCGATTTATTGTATCATTCCGGTGAACAAACGCGACTCTTGTGCGTTCTGGATGCGCGTTCTTTGGAGCGCAGTTTGTTCTTGGGAACACAGCTTTTGGAATTGGGCTTGCCGATTTGTTTTGCCGTTCATTTTTCGTTTCGCCTGCAAAAACAGGGGCATATGCTTGATAAAGCTTCACTGGAACGCGTACTGCCGGCACCCGTAATTTATTTGTCTTCACGGACGGCGGTGCGACGCCGGCAGCTGCGCGATGTCGTGACGCGTGATTTATTTGAAAAAACAAATAACTTTCATATTTCATTCCCGAACAAAGGCGAAAAATTACGGGATGAATTGGCGGAAAAAATAAATCTGTCAAGCGGATGGTGCGGTCTGTTGTTGTTACAGGATTGCGCGCAACGAAAAGCATTCACTACGGAACACGAGGAACGTTTCGTTCAAACGGAGGACGCTTTAAATCAAACCGTTACGAATTGGAAAACGCAAGCAACGACCGCGCGTTACCGTTGGATTGAAAATGTAGTTTCACAATGCATTCGTCACGTTTCGGGGCAACATTCGTCCTTTGATTGGGATCGGGTGTTTCTGCATCCGTTTTGGGGGTTGGTAACAATGGGGATGATTGCATTTTCGATGCTTCTGACGGTCTTTACGCTTTCGGAATATCCGATGCGACTGTGCGAATGGGGCATCGAAGCACTTCAAGGCGGACTTAAAGCGTGGTTGCCCGATACGTGGTGGCGTTCGTTGCTGATCGAAGGTGTCTTAGGCGGTTCGGGAAATGTTTTGCTGTTTTTGCCGCAATTTGTTCTGGTGATTGCCTGCCTCGGGATTTTGGAAAACACCGGCTACCTGGCGCGCGTTATGTTTTTGTTGGATCGTTGGATGAAAAAAATCGGTCTGTCGGGATCGTCGTTCGTGGCACTCGTCTCCTGTTATGCCTGCACTGTCCCGGGGATTATGCAAACTCGTTGTGTTGCCAACCGACAAGAGCGTCTCACAACGCTTTTCGTGGCACCCTGGGTCAACTGCGCCAGTCGCGTCCCTATCTATCTGTTGCTGATTTCTCTCCTCTTCAAAGATATGACGCCGTGCGGCAAAACGCTGTTGGTGATTGCCATTTACCTGACGGGTTTGGCAGCAGCATTGGCATTGGCGGCGGTGATACGCACGTTTTTCTTTAAAACCCGCGGCTCGGTATCCGTTGCCGAAGTTCCGCCGCTTCTCAGCCCGCAATGGACATACATTTTGAAGTTGATGAGGGCGCAAACGCTCTTCTTTTTACGAAAAGCGGGCACGGTGGTGTTGGCGTGCAGTATTATCCTTTGGCTTTGTCTGCATGCGAAGATAACGCGTTCAGGCGAAACGGTCGATTGCGTCCATTGGGTCGGTGAAAAATTGGAAAAAATTCTGAAGCCTATCGGCTTTGACGGCAATTTGGGCATTGCATTGCTTAGCTCCTTCGATGCGCGCGAGAATTTTATTTCCACCTTGGGCGTGTTGTACAATGCTGATGCAAAGGAACCCGGTTGTTTGCGCGAATATCTGCAACAGGCAAAGGACGCCGAAGGCAAGCCGATTTATTCGTTTGCGACCTGCGTATCGCTGATTTTGTTTTTCATGTTTTCCCTGCAATGCATCGGCACTTTAATGCTTGTAAAGGCGGAGGCTCAAACGTGGCACTTGCCATTGTTGCAATTTATTTTCATGAACGGCTTCGCTTATGCGCTGTGCTTTGTTGTTTATCAGATACTGCGATGACAATTATCGCCGTGAACAGTGTAATAGGAGATGTAATGTTTAAGGCAGGGTGAGGGATAAAAGTGCTCTGTTTAAAAAATCACATGCGTCGTTTAACGAAAATGCGAAATTTTCGGAGAAAAACAGAGGTTGTTCGGAAAAGATTTTTGTATCGATGTTTGAAGTTTTGACACGGACGCATTTACAATGATTAAAGATGGAGACGGTCGGGCAACAAAGTTCTTCGGAGCAGATTAATGTCAATCTTCCGTGGCACTCGAACGTTTTTATCGTCAAATCTCTTTCATCGATATTTGCCGTTTATAAGCCCTGTGGCGTTCGGTCGCATCCCAATGATAATGAAATTTGTCGGCAGGCGTTATTGGAAGCGCCGTATGTTTCAGAAAAGGAAGCTTATAAAATCGGTGAAAATTATGTCTATCTCCTCAATCGCTTAGACAGTCCGACATCGGGATTGATGCTGTTGAGTACGGATTTTGAAACAACACAACAGGTGCGCGCACTTTTTAAAGCGCATCGCGTGCAAAAAATTTATCATGCAGTTGTTAAAGGATTTTTTTCCGAAAAACCGCTTGTTTGGCGCGATTGCCTGGATATTCAACATAAAGGGACTTATGTACGAACGCATCGCACCAAAGATCATGGCGTATGGGCAAAAACAAGGGTACGCCTCTTAAAAATCATACGCCTACAGAACGAAACCCTAAATTTAATCGAACTGCAACCGCTCACGGGGCGCACACACCAACTGCGTGTGCAATGTGCCGCCCGCGATTTCCCGATTTTAGGCGACAAAACGTACGGCGACTTTGCATGGAATAAACGTTTAAAAGCGGAACGGCTTTATCTACATGCGGAAAAGGTTTCCTTTAGTTTGGACAACATAACTTTCGAAGCCAAATGCCCTTCGGGATGGGATTTTGGAGATAAGTAATCGAATACAATCGGTGATAAATGCAAAAATAACAAAGCAGCTTTTAACAGAATTTTATAAAATTGTCAATACTTTTCATAGGTTTTTTTAAATTATTCATAGGTGTTTTTTTAGTTATTGTTTAAAAAGGTTGTTTTTTGCAATACCGACGCGGATAATTGTGGGATTTTGGACTTTTAGGCAGATATTTTAAAAACAGTCGTACCGCGCAGGGATACATATATGCAACAAATATGTACCACGCAGGTATTGCCTAAAACAGTGAATTACGCCTTTTGGTGAAAAAATCCGCTAAACGTACCGCTTTTCATCTCAGATGTTAAATACTCGATGACGTTTTTTCTCCTTGTTTCACCAACCAACACCGCAACAGCCCCAGCGCGGTTACGGTCACGGCATTCTGAAAAATCTGACGATCCATGGCATCATCCAAATGTTCGATCGGCAACAGATACGTGGCACAATCTTCCGTCGGATCAAAATCCGTATCGCACGTTTTTTCGCAATTTTGCAATAAGTAAAAGTAAATGTGCGAATTAAAACAGGCGGGATTGAAATAACAAGCGTAGAGCAAAATCGGATTTTCTCCCGTGTAACCGCTCTCCTCACGTAACTCACGGTGCAGGGCGTGCACGGGATCTTCGCCTTTTTCAATACCGCCGCCCGGAACTTCCAAAGACAAATCCCTGCATCCCGGACGAAATTGGCTGACAAGCACCAGTTCGTTTTTAGAGGTAATTGCAAGGCAGATGACGACGTCTTTTCCATCGATAACATCGAAATCAACCGAACTTTTGGAATTATGCGCGCGGCAGGTGTACAAATCGCCGAAAAAATACGAACCTCTCGTCGTTTCGGCGTCCACCGTCCACGGTTCGGGACGCTTCTTATCCCACGTCCATGAAGAATTCTCCTCAGTCATCGCGCCTGCGGGATAATATCGACAAGTAGTAAAAGAGCGTTCCCAGGGAAGCGATGAACGCCGCGACGTAAGTGAATGCCGCTGCGTTTAAGGTTTCGCTGACACCGACTTGTTCTTCCTCGTCGATAATCGATAATCCCGCCAAGGCTTTTTTGGCACGGCGACTGGCGTCAAATTCCACAGGGAGTGTCACGAGTTGGAAAATTGCCAAAATGAGATAAATCCATACTGCAACTTTAATGAGACCGAAGAAATTGAGGAAAAATCCGCCGAAAATCACAAACGGCAACAGTTGGCAGGAAAAATTTGTTACGGGAATCAACGCCGAACGCCACTGTAATGGCGCATAAGCTTCTTTATGCTGAACGGCATGCCCGGCTTCATGCGCCGCAACACCCAATGCCGCCAAGGACGTGCCGTTGTAATTATCTTCACTGAGCGCCAACCGCCGATGGATTGGATCGTAGTGATCGGTCAATTTTCCTTCGATGCGAACAATTTCCACATCGTGAATGCCAGCTTGCTCCATAACCGCCGCCGCCGCATCTTTCCCGCGAACACCGCTTTTACAACGCACCTGCGACCATTTCGAGTACTTGGAATGCACCTGAAACTGCGCCCATAAACCGAGAACAAGCGGAAGAATGATGTAATATAGATACTCCTGCATGCCTTTATTATACTTCCCGCGTTGCCCGCGTTCGCAAGATTTTTTTCAAAACCTGGCGTATTCATTCTTATCAAAGGTATCGATAAGTAATTTTCGATAAATTCGGCAGATTTTTTGAAGTACCGTTTTGACTGATTAAAACACAGTTTTTTCGAATACGAACCACAGGGTACATGCTCATTTTTCCCCGAAACAGTGCTCTAAATTTCCATTTTTCCACAATGCCGAAGTACCCGAAAAATTTTTGATGTTTGTTTTTAAAAAAAACGGGTCGATATTGTTGACAGGTGGGAGATTGTGGGGGACAATGCAACAAAGTGGTGAGCTTATAAGGCGTCGATATCCGCATGGGGATTTTGGGAAACATTTTTGTCGGTGAATTTTCGCATCAGTTGGATGCGAAAAACCGCCTGTGTATCCCATCAAAATGGCGATTTGTCGGCGACGATACCGATGTATATCTCGCACTTCCGAACCCCGTCGGTTGCATTACGATTTATCCGCCGAAGATGGTGGCGCGTCTGGAAGAAAAAGTGTCGGCAGTGAGTTTGGGAGACACAAAAGGGCAAAAAGTACTCGCGAAATTATTTTCGCAGGCCGACACATTCGGTTGCGACAAACAGGGGCGCATTACGTTATCCGAAAAGCTCATCCGACATGCGCATTTGGAGAAGAACGCGCTGTTGGTCGGCAGTTATGCGACGTTCAACATTTGGGAACCGCAGCGTTATCGCACGTACAGCGAAGGTTCGTTCGAAGACGAGGAGAATGAAATGAGCAACTTACTGCAACAGCTAGGATTGTAGGATGGAAGGGCACACACCGGTTTTAAAAACGGAAATTCTGCAGGCGTTTAAGGACGTTTGCGGGACGGTGTGGGACGGGACGTTCGGCGGCGGCGGGCATTCCGAAGCTCTGCTGAAACAAAATCCTTCTCTATATATTTTTGCGACCGATACAGATCCCGAAGCGGCAGGGCGTTCGGAATATGTGAAAAAGGAATTTCCGACGCGCTTTGAGTTTTTTCAAATCAACTTCTCGGAAATTGCCGATCTGCATCGAATCTTCGACGGCATTTTGCTGGATTTGGGTGTTTCTTCGTTCCAGCTGGAAACATCAAAGCGCGGGTTTTCGTTTCGCAACGAAGGTCCGCTCGATATGCGGATGAACCCGAACGTCGGTTTGTCGGCGCGCGATTTTTTGAAAAAAGCCTCTCCTGAAGCATTGACGCAAGCTATTCGCGAATACGGCGAAGAGCCGCAGTGGCGATCGGTCGTGCGGGCAATTTTGGAACATCGGGAGCGCGAAGACTGGGAAACAACGACCGATTTTGTTGCCTTCCTGGAACATCATACGTCGATTCCAAAATCCAAAAAGCCGAACCTGCACTCGGCGACGCGCGTATTTCAGGGACTGCGCATTGCCGTCAATGATGAACTGAACCATTTGGAACGCGGACTGAAAGCGGCTTTTGAGTGTTTAAACTCCAACGGCCTGCTGGCGGTGATTACGTTTCATTCGCTCGAAGATCGCATCGTGAAGCGGCATTTCTACAATTGGTGCGGTCGCAGTCTGACGCGCGACGATGCACAACCGCGGCAGTTGAAAACGGTGCGTGCGACATTGATGACGCGCAAACCGATAACGGCGACGGAAGCGGAGATTTCGTCCAATCCGAGAGCGCGTTCGGCGAAACTGAGAATTTTAAAAAAGTTATGAATATGAAACTCCTGAAATATAAATACGGCATTGTTGCCTTTTTTTGCCTGGCGGCAACGGGTGTCTTCAGTCTGTTCGGTATGCGTTATGCCGCTTCTAAACAGGCATTGCAGATAAAAACATTGGAACGGGAACTGCAAAAGTTGCGGACGCTCGATCGGCGCATGGATCTTTGTTTGGCGCATTGGCAACAGCAACAGAGAATTTTTTACGCGAAACATTCGGCACGGCGTATGCTTTGGATTAACAACGATAACCGCCTTCCGATGAAAATTTCTTTGGCTTATAACCGCTGATGTCACCGCTGTTTTCAAAACGCTGTTATGTCGTCGTTGCACTGTTTGCGGCGGGATTTGCGGTCATTGCTTCGCGTTTTCTTTACCTGGGATATTACGGACATCGGTTTGACGGATTTCTAAAAAGCGCGCGCCAACGTACCCGCATTATTCCCGCTTCGCGCGGAACCATTATTGATTGCCAAGGGCACGCCCTAACGTCGCAGCAACCCGTCTATGACATCGGCGTCGATTTAACGCAGATTTTGAAGAAAGATCGCGAAAAATTGCCGTTATTGGCGGATATTTTAAGGCTTCCGCCGTCCGACTTGGCAGTTCTTTGGAAACCGTCGCAAATTCGCTGGAAGTCCCTGGCGAAAGAAGTATCCGAAGTATCTTACGAAAAGATCAAAGCTCTGCGCATCAAAGGCGTGTACGGCAATCGCAAATTTCAACGGCATTACCTGCATGCGCCGAGCATGAGTTACATTGTGGGTTTCATCAATGTCGAAGGACAGCCCGTTTGCGGCATCGAAAAGTTGATGCAGTTTTTCCTCAAAGGGCAGGACGGTTGGGTGGCATACGAGGTGAACGGAAAAGGCGACGAAATGCGACAGTATCGCAAACACGCTCTCGAGCCGACAGACGGTTATACCGTTGAACTGACATTGGACGACCGCATTCAGCAGTCGACGGAAGCAATTTTGTCGGAAGCGCGGGAACGTTTGCAAGCGCAATCAATTCAGGCGTTGGTGACGCGTCCAGCGACGAGCGAAGTATTGGCGTGCGTAACGGTTCCGTTTTTCGATTCCAATCACTATCGACAATATAAAACGGAAGCATTGACCAACGCTGCGCTTTCGAATGTCTACGAACCCGGGTCGGTGTTTAAAGCAATCACCGTTGCCGCGGCACTCGATTGCGGTGCTGTCAAAACGACCGATACCTTCAACTGCGGATTATCGAAAGCACTTTACCGCGGGAAAGAATTGCCGTTGCCGAAAGATTGGAAGACGTTCGTTCAAACAATGAACGTCGGCGAAATTTTGCATCATTCCAGCAATCGCGGAACGGTACAAATCGGGTTCAAACTCGGTGCCGAACGTCTGTACGACTACGGAAGGCGTTTCGGTTTCGGCGAAACAACCCGAACGGAATTTGCGGGTGAAACACGCGGCATTTTTCATCCCCTCAACCGTTGGGACGGTTTAACGATTACGCGACTTCCGATGGGGCATGCTCTCGCCTGTTCGATTTTCCAGATGCATTACGCCATGGGAGCGATTGCCAACGGCGGCACTTTGATGTACCCGCAATTCGTTAAGCGCATTTACAACCCGAAAGGAGAAATCGTTCATACCTTTGAACCGAAAATGCGGCGGAAAGTTTTAAAAGAAACAACCGCCAAAACCATGCGCGATTTATTGTTGCTCGATGAACATTCGAAGGCATTTGTGCGCGGTTATGCGGTTGCCGGAAAAACGGGGACGTCGCAAAAGATTGTCAACGGTCAGTATTCACACACGCAACACGTGGCGTCGTTTTCGGGATTTTTTCCGAATAGACGACCGCAATTCCAAATCACGGTTGTCGTTGATACGCCGCATGTACAGGGAACGGGATACGGCTCCATCGTAGCGGCACCGATTTTTAAAGAAATTGCCGACACCGTTATCGCGTGTACGGGAGTACCGCCGCAAACAAACATTTTGAAATTATGATACTCAATGCCGCTCTTTTATCCTACGCACCGTTACTGCAACGGTTCGCTTTCCCTTTGTTAAACAGTATGAATGCATCGGTTGATTTGAAAACGTTGTTGCGCGCGACGCAGGTAAAAAAGCGGTGCGGTTCCGACACCAATCCCGATATTACCAACATCGCTCTGCATCATCGACAAATTCGACCGAACGGTTTATTTTTCGCCGTTCCGGGATACGAAAATGACGGTTGCGATTACGTCCATGCGGCGATTGCCAACGGCGCGGAAGTCATTGTTACGGAAAACATTATTCCGCATTTGCCGAACGTCATTCAAATCCAAGTACCCGACGTACGTGTCGCCGTTGCGCAAATTGCGCGCGCGTTTTACGGCTTCCCCGATCAACAACTGCGCCTGACGGGTGTAACGGGAACAAGCGGGAAAACCACGACGACCTGGCTGTTGCACCACCTTTATCAGGCGGGATTAAAGCAAAAAACGGGTCTTGTCGGCAGTCTGCATAACGATTTGGGACGGCGCGTTTTGCCTTCGGTTCGAACGACGCCCGACGCGGTAACGTTGATGAGTTATTTAAGCGAGATGGTTGCGGAGAACGTACAAAATGCCGTTATCGAAGCTTCTTCGCAAGGCATCGATCAAAAACGAACGTACGGCGTGCATTTCGATACGGCGGTTTTCACAAATCTCGGACACGACCATCTGGATTATCATAAAACAACGGAAGCTTATTACCTTGCGAAACGTTCTTTATTTGAAGTTGCGACTTTGAAACATGCCGTTATCAACATCGACGATCCGTATGGGCGGCGTTTATTAAAGGAACTCCCCGCATCGGTTCAAGCCGTCACGGTCGGTACCGACCAAACGGCGGATTTGCGAGCAACCGACATTCGTTGGGATGTGAACGGAACGTGCTTTACGCTTGTATCTCCGCGAGGGAGCGCAACGGTACGTACGCGGTTACTCGGGAAGTTTAATGTGTATAATGTCCTGACGGCGTTGGGCATATTATACGCGCAAGGCTACAACTTGTCGGAAGTTCTGCCGGCATTGGAACATTTTGCAGGTGTTCCGGAACGCTTGGAAGCGGTTGAAAATTCAAAGAAAATCAACATTTTCATCGATTTCGCCCATAAGCCCGAAGCATTGGAAAATGTTTTGCAAACGTTGCGCGCCTGTACAAAAGGCAAGCTTTATGTTGTTTTCGGTTGCGGCGGCAATCGGGATCGTTCCAAACGTCCGCTGATGATGCATATCGCCGAAACATACGCCGATCACGCGTGGGTAACGAGCGACAATCCGCGTTTTGAGCCGCAAGATCAGATCTTTGAAGACATACGCGGCGGGTTAACGGATGCAACGAAGGCGGATTTCATCACCGATCGGACGGAAGCGATTTATCGTGCGTTGAGGAAATGCAAAGAAGGCGATTGTATTTTGATTGCCGGGAAAGGTGCGGAGGAAACGCAGGAAATCAACGGCCAGCTGCTGCCTTACAACGATCGCAAAACGGTCGAAGCGTATTTTCGTGCCGAAGGATAACAAGCAGTACGCATGCCGAAATTCGATCCGAACGACCTGCAACGTTGGACAAACGGCGTTTGGTCGAAAGTTCCGCAGGTTCCCGTTGAAGGATTTTGCTTTGATACGCGGAAATTAACGAAAAATGCGTGTTTTTTGGCGTTAAAAACCGCAACCAACGACGGGCATTTGTATGTAAAAACGGCTCGCAATTGCGGTGCGGCGGCGGCGATAGTGAAGCATTTTATTGAAGATTGCGATTTGCCGCAGTTGAAAGTTGGAAATACGCTGTCGGCATTTCAGACGATTGCGCGCACGTATCGCCGAACGCTATCGACAAAAATCATTACCGTAACGGGAAGTGCCGGGAAAACATCCGCAAAAGAGCTTTTGTCACTCCTTATCGGCGAAAGAACATTCAAATCGCACGAAAATTTAAACAACACCCTCGGCGTTCCGTTTTCCTTGATGCAAATCGACAACTCCGTTCATAAAATTGCCGTTTTGGAAGCAGGCATCAGCGAAAAAGACGAAATGGACACGCTTGCGTCGATGTTGCAACCCGATGTATCTATTTTAATTAACGTCCAACCCGTTCATTTGGAACATTTCGGAACGCTTGAAGGTATTGCGACCGAAAAAGCAAAACTCTTAAATGCCGCGCAGGAACGTGCCTATTGTCCGAAGGAATTTTCTCATCTGTCAAAAAAAGTCCCGACGTACGTTTTTTCGGAGGATGCATCCGAAAAATTCGGGAATACCATTCTTTACTGCGTAACACCGACGAAAAGCGGATGGCAGTGCATTGTGCAATCGAAAACGTTTGATGTACCGTTTCCGCTGGGGCATCGCATGGCGCAAACGTTTACCATGATGATCGGCGTCGCGCTTAACGAAGGCATTTCGGCAAGTGACATCCAAACGCGCCTGTTACATTGGAAGCCGCTTGCGAACCGAGGCGCTTGGCAGCACATCGACAATCGTCGATATTTTGTCGACTGCTACAATGCCAATCCGTCGTCGTTCGAAAACAGTTTAGAGCAATTTTATCGCGAAGTTTCGAAGGATATTCCGATTGCTTATGTTATCGGAAGTATGGAGGAACTCGGGGCGCAAAGTGTCGCTTTCCATCGGGCACTCGGAAAGAATTTTCACATCCAAAAAGAAGATGTATTCGTGTGTATCGGCACTTTTGCAGAGAACATCAAAGAAGGTTTATTACAACACGGCGCACATGTTTCGCAAATTTATACGTTCCAATCAACGGAAGAAGCGCGTTTGTGGGTCGAAAAACTTCCGCATACATACTTTTACCTAAAAGGGAGCCGAAAGTACCAACTGGAGAATGTAATTGTCCCGACGGATCGTCAGTGATACTCTTCAACAGAGGCATTGGAGTACATGAAAGCCCCGAAGGATATTACCAACTGTTTTGCATTCGACAAAAAGAAGCACGTTGCCGATATGCAACGGCGTCCCGTGAATTTTTTCATGAAATTCACCTTTGGGTTGGTGCTTTTGGTGTTTTTGGCACAAATCGTTTTCTTTTTCCTGTAATTCGGCGTACACAGTGATTTTCTTTTTGCCTTTTTCCAAAAAAATGCTTTCATAAAGAGCATGTGCGAGGAGGAAGGTTGCGACTGCAAAAAAGAGAATGAATCCGTCAGCGGTGTTATCGAAAAGCAATTTCTAAAAGATCGGAAGGTTTTCCTCTGGGGCGAAGTCAATGACAAATCCGCAAAGGATGTCACGGAGAAGTTCATCTATCTGGAATTGCAGGATCCCGGGAAGCCGATCACGTTTTACATTAATACGCCTGGTGGTTCCATCACGGCAGGTATGGCGATTTACGACACAATGCGCCTGGTTCAATCGCCGATCTCGGTGGTTGTAACGGGTCTGGCGGCGAGCATGGGTTCCATTCTTCTCAGCGGTGCCCGAAAAGGTCTGCGTTTTCTTTACCCGCATGCGCGCGTTCTTATTCACCAGCCGCTGATTATGGGGCACATTGAAGCTTCTGCGGTGGATATTCATATTCAGGCGCAGGAAATGGAAAAATCCCGTGCGGAACTGAATAAAATTCTTGCCGAAGCTTCGGGGCAGACGATTGAAAAGATTACGCATGATACCGACAGGGATTTTTACCTGAACGCCCAAGAAGCCATCGATTACGGTCTTGCGGACGAAATTATCGCGCAGGGGCTGAAGTAAGCAGGTTTCGGAGCATCGAATTCCATGCGGTTTTTTGCCGGATAATTTCGGGTAAGATGTTATGTTTATCGATGAGGCGGAAGTGTTTTGGAAAGCCGGGAACGGCGGCAACGGTTGTTGCAGTTTTCGGCGCGAGAAGTATCTTCCGAAGGGCGGTCCCGACGGCGGTGACGGCGGGAAAGGCGGAGATGTTGTTCTGGAATGTTCGCCGCACGTCAATGATTTAAGCGAATTTCGTTATAAGCCGCAGGCAAAGGCGCAAAGCGGGCAGGACGGCATGGGTTCCGATTGCTACGGGCGCGGCGGCGAGGATTGTGTTTTAAAAGTTCCGCCCGGAACGCAAATCCTTGACCGTTACACGCAAACGCTTGTGGCGGAAGTTTTAAACCCGAACACACGCCTGGTCATTTTGAAAGGCGGGCGCGGCGGTTTGGGGAATTTACACTTCAAATCTTCCGTTAATCAAGCTCCGCGAAAAACAACGCGCGGTCAGCCGGGCGAAGAAGGTCGCTTTAAGTTGGTTTTGAAAACAATCGCCGATGTCGGTTTGGTCGGCTTTCCGAATGCCGGCAAATCCTCGCTCATCCGTTGTCTTACCAACGCCCAGCCGAAGGTCGCAAATTATCCGTTCACAACCCTGCATGCCAATGTCGGCGTGCTGACGGAAGAAAATCGGAATTTGTTGATTGCGGATATTCCGGGTCTCATCGAAGGAGCTTCGCAAAACAAGGGGCTCGGGTATCGTTTTCTGCGCCACATCGAACGTTGTCAGGCGTTGTTAATGGTGTTGGATGTCGGCAGTGAAGAAAGCGAGCCGTGGAAAGATTTTGAACAGTTGCGCAACGAATTATCGCTCTACGGCATGGGATTGAGCGAAAAACCGTTCATTATCATTGCCAATAAGCGTGATTTGTCGGGTTTTGAGGAAAATTACAGAATTTTCATGCAAAAATTCCCGAAATTAACCGTATTGCCGATTTCCTGCAAAAACGGTGACGGTTTGGAAGCTTTGAGGACGTATTTATTCGAACATTTTTTGCCGAAAACTGCCGAAAGCGAGGAAGAAAACGCCTCGAAAGCGAAGGAACCCTTGGATACTGCGACTTCGGATGGAAAAGATCCTGGCGCATGTGCATCGTGAAATACAAAGTAATACCTCATCGCCGTGTTGCTTTTAAAGACAGGCAAAGCGAAGAGACTTAGTATTGCACCATAATCAGCCATGACGGAACGTTTGTTTTTACACGCAGGATTTTCGGATTTTTGCGTCGGTTGGGCAAAAAACGACACATGGGCGTATGAACATATCGGCACGGAACCGATTACCGATCGATTGTTTTCGGCGTTACGCCCGTGCACGGATGAAATTTCTTGGGAAAATACGGAAGTTTATTTGGTGAACGGCCCCGGTTCGACGTTGGGTATCCGCACCTTTTGCGCCTTCATACGTACGTTGCTTGTTCTGAAAAAACTCAATCCTTCGCAGGTTTTTGTCTGCGATGCGTTGCATTTTACACAGCTGATTTTAACAAACCGAAACCCTCAACAACCCGTCTGTGCGCGCCTGAATGTTACGCAGGTGTTGTGTTTGAATTCGCTTAAAGATACCTTCCATACGCCGTCGGAAACGGAACAACAACAGGCATTTTGGTTACCGCACCCGTGTTTATCAAAAGAAGTACAACTGTTTCGCTTTGAAATGAAGGAAATTCTCCCGTTATTGTCTCCGCAATCCCCATGGGGAACAACGGATGTGCCCGATGTATTTCAGGCAAATTGAAAAAACGGCGTTGCCGGCAACGAGCTTCGGAATTCTAAAACACATCGACATGCTCCGAATGTTGAAGTTGTTTGCACGAAGTTGTATGCGGACTTAATTTATCGGCTTTTACCGATGTGGCACAATGCTTTCGACATCTCTTTCGAATGAACGGATCGGCACGGATCATTCACACGATGCCTCTTGCCGTACCGTTCAATATGTGTTGAACCTGAAACATTCAATGCAAACATTTTACACCCAACCGAATACGATTGCCAACAGCGCGCCCAAAAACAGCGGGATGTTGTAGTGCAAAAACGTCGGAATGCAGGTATCGCGCATGTGGTCGTGTTGCCCGTCGATGTTTAATCCCGATGTCGGACCGAGAGCCGAATCGGAAACGGGCGCGCCCGCATCTCCCAAAGCACCCGCGGCGGCGATCAAGATCACAATCTCCGGAACCGTGTAATTCAACTTAACGCACAACGGAACAAAAATTGCGGAGATAATGGGAACGGTGCTGAAGGAAGATCCGATGCCGACGGTTACGATTAAACCGACGAACAGAACGAGAAACGCGGAGACGCCTTTGCTTTCCGGAAGCAACGGCAACAGCTCGTTCACAAGGCGTTCAACGCTTTTGGTTTCCTTCAAAACATTGGCAAAACCGCCTGCCGCCAGCATCACAAACGCCACAAAACCCATCATAAAAATCCCCTTGTGGATCAGTTGATCGCTCGAAACCACTTTAAACGTAATCAAAACGCCAAGCCCCGTCAACGCACCCAACGGTAACGAATCCGTAATCAACTGAATGGCGAAGGCGAAGATAATCGACAAAAATAAAACAACACCTTTTCCCTTAGAGGTTGCTTCCACCTCAGACGGAGCATCGGCGGTTAAAGGTTTGTCTTCGTAAAGGCGCGGTTTGCGGTAAGAAACGAAGACGGCAATCAAAAGACCGAAAAACATGGAAACACCGAGAAACGTGAAGCAGTGGCGGTTTGCGGCATAGTCTATTGCCACACCGTTCCGTTGAAGATTATTGACGATCAATTTTTGATAAATCAGACCAAAACCCGCCGGGACGGAAATGTAAGTTCCTACCAAACCGAAGGTCAGAATACAGGCGATCAGCCGACGATCAATGCGCAATCGGTTCATCAACGGCAACAGCGGCGGCATCAGCATCGGAATAAAAGCAATGTGAATAGGGACGATATTTTGCGACGCCATCGCCATGCAAAGCAAAACAACGAACAAAACATATTTTTTGTCTCCGATACAACGCGCCGCCGTTTGCGAAAGTGTTGCAGACAGTCCGGTATGTATCATGGCGGCGGCAAACGAACCCAGCAAAATGTAACTGAGCGACATTTCGGCGTTATTGCCCATCCCCTGAATGAAGGTATCGATGACATTCTTAACGGGGACGCCGGCGCAAATCCCCGCCGTCAAAGCGGCGACGAGTAAAGCGAAAAGGACGTTGGTCTTTCTTAAACAAAGGATATATAAAACAAAAACGGAAATAACGACCGGGTTTGTCAAAACAGCCATACAAGCAAAATTTTTAAGCAAGCAAAATTTTTAAGCAAGCAAAAGACTTATAAGCCGACAAAAGAACGGTTCCGATCGCTTCGTGTGTTTTACGAAAAATGTTCCTGTTTTTCATATTTTTCCAACTTTTGCACCTTGTGTACGTAAAATCGGAAAAAACTTGATAAAACAAGTCGCTTATGAGCGAATAAGAACAATTCATGGCAATCACAACCCGAAAGTTGGGACAGGTTTTAAACATTTACGAAGGCAAAAACGGTACGTTGATGTGCCAACTGTTGATGAAGCGTGCCGAATGTTACAACAACTTCGAAGGTTCGGACGAAAACGGCGAACGCGTGGTTTCTTCGGAGTTAGCGTTAACGATTGAAGTTATTTCTCTTGATGCAAATCGCTGTCGGTTAAAAGGAATTACGGAGAAAACTTTCACGGTGCACGCAGGTAATCGGATTGAATTCATTGATCCGAAGGACAAAACAATCGCAAGAGTAAAGGTGAAAACAATTAATTTCAGCTCGTCGGCGAACAACCCGAAAGACAGTGATATTATTGAAATACAGGCAGGTTGCGCAACCGATTGGGTTATTGAGTGGGATACCGAATCTTGTTCGGTCAATTTCAAAGAGAAATAGTTTAAAAAATTTTTAAAAAACCATTGACAATACAAAAAATTATGAAAGAATAACAGGGTGTTGCGACGGCATTCGCCGGAGCGGAAGAGTTCTTTATGAATGATAAAAATAATGCGGGCGGCGTTCCGTCACGGGAATTTCTCAACGGTGCCCTTCGAAATCTGACGGAAGCGAGTAATCGGTTGGCGTGTCTGCAAGGCGAGATTTCAAGAGCTTCAAAAGCACTTACGGATGCGGGTGCTGAACTGGAACATTTGTTAAAAAGCGTTTCGACTATCCACGAAACAGTTTCGGAAGCCAACAGTTTTCTCGCAAGGGAGATTGCTTTCGGCGATCAAATGCGGTAACGTGTCAACCTCGGATACACGCCGATTGTTGCAAGGTTCAAGACGTCCGTTGTGCCCGTGTTATCGTGCTTTGCGAAGCACAGGCAACGGTTTCGGGCGAATAAAAAGGATCGTTGCATGTTAATGACAGGGGTTCGGAAAAATTTTCCCGGTAAATCGTTATTTTAATTGCATCCTGCCGTCAAAACCGGCATCTTGGGGATGTGGAGAACGACTTAAAGCACATCCTGGCAGGCATACGGCTGATGGTTTTTGACGTGGACGGCGTGCTGACCGACGGGAAGATTTACTTTTCGGATCAGGGCGAAACCATGAAGGTTTTTAACGTCAAAGACGGCTTGAAGGTTTGGAAAATGAGTTTGGAGGGCTATCAATTCGGCATTATCACCGGCGGAACCAGTCCGATTGTGACCAAACGCGCCGAGTACATGGGCGTACAACACATTTTTTTGGGTGTTTTGGACAAAAAACCCGTGTTTGACGGTTTGATTAAAAAACTGAATCTACAACCGCACGAAGTCGCATTTATGGGCGATGATTTGATCGATTTGCCCGTTTTAAAAGCGGTCGGTTGCGCCGCCTGCCCGAACGATGCGATTTCCGAAGTGAAAAGCGTGTGTAATTTTATTTCGCACCATAACGGCGGTTGCGGCGCGGTTCGGGAATTGTGCGACGCCGTTTGGGAGGCACAACATCCGTGCGCTGGTTAGCCCTCGAAAGTTCGTGCGATGAAACGGCACTCGCCGTTTGGGATACCGAGCAGCGACGAGTGTTGTATGAAAGTGTTTTATCACAAATCGATATTCATGCTTCCTACGGCGGCGTGGTTCCGGGCATTGCCATCCGCGAACACTTGAAGGGCTTTCCGATTTTACTGGAAGAACTTCAAAAGAATTTCGATTTATCGACGATTGACGCACTTTGCGTAACACACGGTCCGGGATTGATCGGCTGTCTCGGCATGGGTGTTGCATACGCACAATCGTTGCAATTATTGCTAAAATATCCGCTGTACGGCGTCAATCACCTGCACGGACACGCACTGTCGCCGTTTATAGAAACATTTGAAGAAGATAAAAATTTTACGTTTGAAGCCGTTTGTCCGCACTTGGGGTTGTTGGTTTCGGGGGGTAACACGCTGTTGTTTGAAATGAATGTTGAAGGTATCCCGGACGGTTCAGGTTCAAAAGATGCCGTTCAAACAGGCACATTTTCTCAAAAACTTACCTTTCGCATTCTGGCGCAGACAGTCGATGATGCGGCGGGTGAGGCGTTGGATAAAGGCGGGAAATTATTGGGTTTTCCATACCCGGGAGGACCACTCGTCGAACATTGTGCACAGGGCGGAGATGAGGATTTTGTTCAATTTCCGCGCGCCTTTTCTCAAACATCGGAGTTGAAATTCAGTTTTTCGGGCTTAAAGACAAGTTTGCGCTATTTTCTGGAAAAATTATCCCAAGAAACGATCGAAAAACAAAAAGCCTCAATTTGCGCCTCCTACCAGGCGGCGGTTATCGATGCGCTTGTTTGCAAAGTCCGACAAGTATTGCGCATGAAAACATTTAAAAGCCTCGGTGTCTCGGGCGGCGTTTCCAACAATCAACGTTTGCGGCAACAACTGCAACAGACGGCGGATCGGGAAAAAATTCCGCTGTTTATGCCGAAGCAAAAGTATTGCGGCGACAATGCTGTGATGATCGCCTTTGCCGCGCCTTGGGTCGCTTCGGCGGTACATCTCAATCCCAATCGGACGTTGAACGAAGCCGTTTAACAGGGCAGGGGGCAAAGCAGGACGGGGTACCCCCGTGTACGTACGAAAAAATAATATCAAGCTTCCATTGCATACTTCTTCCCTCTTTCTTCCGTTGCCGGAATACTTGGAATTACGTTCTGTCATGTAATGAAAAATAAAAAGGTTGTGGCTTGATTTCGAAATATGTACTTCAAGACACGTATGACAACATTTTCTTCTTATCCATATTGAGGACTGTTTTCTATTCAAAGTACGCCGCTTACATTCCTGTCTGTTCGTTGACAAAAGTGCCGAAACAGGCAAAAATACGAGCAAGCGGTTCTATGGAATTAAAGCATTTAACGGTCGGGTTGCGTCCTGATTTATATCAATACCTTGAAGAACGCGCGGAACACGCAGGCGTTTCGACGGATCGATACGCGGCAATGAGTCTGGAATGGATGCGCGCAAAGGATACGGGAGGAGTAGAGAAAGGAGAGGAAGAGGTTGAACCTTATCGTGTTGAAGAATTGTATCGTGAGATTGATGAAGCACGAAGGGATCTTAAAAACGGCAAATTGAAGGTGTATCATTCCGCCGACGAAGTTTTTAAATCCTTGGGAATATGAATGCGGTTTATCGAAATCATTTTATAAAAGATCTCGAAAGAGCGAGATATACACCGCTTCTTGCGGAGATAAAACGACTTATTGCGCTTGTTCTTGAAAATCCCTTTCAAACGCCGCCGCCTTACGAAAAACTTTCGGGTCGCAAGCGAACGTATTCATACGGAGAATTAACCGACAGCATCGATTGGTGTATTCTTTGGAGACAAATGACACCGTGCTTTTTGTAAGCTGCTGGAGCCACTATAAATAAACGAAAGCGGTAAAAAGCGGAATTGTTATATACCTTTGGTTGTTAGGGAAGCATACCGATTTATATCCTTGCATTTGAAAGAAAGAATTTTTAGAAGGAAGACATGAGGCGGCTGGAAGGACATACGGCGGTTGTGACGGGTGCCGGACGCGGCATCGGGAAAGCAATCGCGGAAGCCTTTGCAAAAGAAGGCGCGGCTGTTTTGTGTGTCAGCCGCAATCCGGAAAATTGCCAATCGGTTGCCGAAGGTATTCGCTCTTCGGGCGGGAAAGCGGATGCGTTTCCGATGGATGTTTCCGATAAGGCAAATATCGCGGAAGTTTGCCAAACGCTTTTGGAACGCTATCCGAAGGTTGATATTTTGGTGAACAATGCGGGCATCATTCGCGACAAATTGTTCATCAAAATGAGCGATGACGATTGGGAGCAGGTGCTTTTCACGGATTTGTTCAGTGCCTTTTATATTTGTAAACAATTTGTACCGTCTATGGCACGCAATCGTTGGGGACGTATTATCAATATGGCGTCGGTTTCGGGTGTAATGGGAAATGCAGGGCAGACGAATTATGCGGCGGCGAAAGGCGGTTTAATCGGTTTCACGAAATCGCTGGCAAAAGAACTTGCGGGGCGTGCCGTCACGGTTAATGCCATCGCGCCGGGTTTTGTCGACACCCAAATGGCGCAAAGTCTAGGCGAAGAAACGTTGGAACAGGTAAAAAAGGTTATTCCGGCGAAACGTTTGGGAACAACGGAAGATGTTGCAAACGCCGCTGTTTTCCTGGCTTCCGACGAGGCTTCTTACATAACGGGGCAGGTGTTGCACCTGAACGGCGGTTTGTACATGTAGAAACGGCTTGCTTCCCCGCAGAAAACTTTTATCGTAGAAGTATAGAATTTGACGGATTTTATGGCAGAAAATACATCAAACAATGCATCCGATTTGAGCATTCGGGAGCAGGTTAAAAATGTCATCACGGAAGTCCTCGGCGTTAAGCCGGAGCAAGTAACGAATGAAGCTTCCTTTAAGGATGATTTGGGTGCGGATTCTCTGGATCAGGTTGAATTGGTGATGAAGTTGGAAGAAGTTTTTAAAGAAAAAATCAACGGCGAAATTTCCGAAAAAGATGCCGAACAGCTGACAACCGTTGGCAGTGTCATTAAATATATCGAAAACGGCGGAAAACTCGCTTAATGTTTGAACGGTTCAAGACGATTTTTTCCATAGGAAACCCCTGTCCGCTCGGCGGGAAGCAGGTTCAGATATGTTTCTGAAGGAGAAAGTTTGCACGTTATCATGGTTCCCCTGCGGGTTTTGTTGGCGAATGCATGTGTATTGCGGATCGGTCTTGGGAGCGTGTGCTCCGCGATTTACGATTGAGTTGTCGGTTTAATTCGATCGAAAACCGTTATTTTTGACATGAACAGCGGTCGTGTTGTTGTTACCGGATTGGGGACTGTAAATGCCCTTGGGCATAATGTTGAAGAATTTTGGTCGGCTCTGATTGCGGGTCGTTCGGGAATACGAACCGTATCACACTTTGATGCGTCCAAATTGCCGTGTAAGGTAGCTTCGGAGATTGTCGGTTTCGATCCGTCGCCGTACATGGATGCAAAGGAAGTCGGTCGCACCGATCCCTATGTTCAATATGCGGTTGCCGCCGCTAAAATGGCGATTAAAGATGCGCAATTATCAATTTCCGATGCCGAATCGGAACGTTGCGGCGTGTTGATCGGTACCGGCATTGGGGGCATGCAAAATATCCAGGAACAGTCGTTTAAACTTTTTTCCAAGGGTCCCAAGTATATTTCGCCGTTCATGATCCCATCCATCATTTGCAACATGGCTTCGGGAACGGTTGCGATTGCATTGGGAATGCGCGGACCGAGTTTCGGTATCGTCAGTGCCTGTTCGTCGGGTTCGCACGCCATCGGCGAGGCATATCGTTGCCTGCAATGCGGCGACGCGGACGTAATGGTGGCAGGCGGTACGGAAGCGGCAGTTCAAATTCTGGCGTTTTCGGGCTTTTGTTCCATGAAAGCTCTAAGTACACACTTTAACGATTGCCCCGAAAAAGCCAGCCGACCGTTTGATGCACAACGCGACGGCTTTGTGATGGGGGAAGGGGCGGGTGTCCTGGTATTGGAAACCTTGGAACACGCACAGAAACGCGGCGCACATATCTACTGCGAACTGACAGGTTATGCAGCTTCCTGCGACGCTTTCCATATCACGCGCCCCGAACCGTCAGGACGAGCATTGATTTCGTGCTTTAAAACTCTGCTGGAGAAATCAAAAACTCCCGTCGATGCGGTTGATTATATCAATGCCCACGGTACATCAACGCACTATAACGATTTATTGGAAACACAGGCAATCAAAGCAGTTTTCGGTGAACATTCCAAGCATTTAAACATCAGTTCTATTAAATCGATGCTGGGGCACTTACTCGGTGCGGCAGGTGCGGTTGAAGCTGTCGCCACTGTCAAAACTCTGGAAACGGGCATTATTCCACCGACGATCAATTACGAACATCCCGATCCCGAGTGCGATTTAAATTACACCCCAAACAAAGCCGTTAAACGTGATGTCGAAGTTGCGATTTCCGATAATCTGGGCTTCGGCGGTCAAAACAGCGCGCTGTTATTTAGAAAATTAGGGCAGGGGTAGGAATTCCAAGAGAAAATAGTCGATTTTTATCCTATTCGGTGGTTGTATGTGCTTCGAACTTAAGAAACGTTGTAATAGCCGAAAGGCATCGGACGATTAACGAGGCTTAAAAGTCGGTAAAAAACAAGACAGCAGAACTTGGCTTTCTATACGTACGCTCAACAGACAACCAAGGATCTTCTTGAACAGAGCACTTCGCATCGTACAATTTTATGCAAATACAACACCTGCATCAGCACGTGGCATATCGAGCACACACGACGCAGGTACACAAAAACACCACACCCATACCTCTCGCAGCACGTCATCCATGGCAATCGCTCGGAGTACTCACATTTTTAAAACATCGTGTTTTATCTTCTGCAACCACTTCCATGCTCGATTGTAAGGATAGTCGGTATGTTGATGTGTTTCGGCTGCCATAATTTGATCAAATTCCCGATCCGTAATTCCAAATCTTTCTTTTATGAGATCAATGTAGCCGTTCATTTGTTCCGTATCATACAGCGGCTCCTGTAATTCCTGCATCGCCTGTTCGCGCGTGATTTGCCCCGAAACAATCATACTCGACAAGTGCGAAGTGCGTTTATCGACACCGAACTTTTTTGGGAACCAGTAACATTGAATAAACGCCGTTAAAATGTTTTCCAAGTGCTTTCGACCGTAATATTCAAAATCGCAGAATTCATTCAATTCTCTTAGCACTTTATCCCGATTATATTCAAGGTAATCCAAGGGTGTAAATTTACCGACGGTTTTTATTAACTTTTGCCACTGCAATTGCGATATAAATTTTAATTTATCAATCTTTTGCGTACCAAAACGACTGTGAATGGCTTGTAAATTGATTAAATCTTTGCAATCAAAAATAACACCTTCTTGTAAAATACTTTCCGTTGAAAAATTACCCCCTGACAGTAAATAACCAACCTTCTCTTGTTTAAAGATATCACATAAAAAACCAAAAAGAGTGTTATCCTGTGGTATATCTAAATTGGCAACTCCGGCTTTCATGTACGCCAATGTAAGGGCATTGAATTGCTCCGCATCGGGTGTAACGGTTCGGAGTTCAACATGAGCCACGTTGCACAGTTTTTTGATATTCTGCTTGGAAATTTCCGTATCAAAACCGTCGTCAATATGAACGGCTAAAATCCTCAATCCCCACGTATAACACAAATACGTCAAGTACGATGAATCCAGCCCACCCGAAAGTCCTATAATGCAGTCATAAGGCTTATCCTTGCCGTCACGCTTGATTTGTTCAACCATTGCCTCAATTTTGCGCTTCCCGATTTCGTTCGGGAAATAAACTTTAGGCATAATTCTCAAAGCACGCGTGCAATAGTTGCAGTAACCGTTCTCATCAAAACGGATTTCTTTATCCGATGCGTCGTTCATCACGCACCGCTTGCACCATCTTACGTTTTTTTGTTCGTTCATAACTCTTTTTGTAAAAAAATCCGATTTTCACTCCTTCATCTTCAAAAAATTCTCCAACAAATCGCCCGCATCCGACAAAGATTGAAACAAACCGCCGTCGATCGCAATCGGTTTGCTTGTTGCCAAGCTTAAAAGAATAGCATCGCTGGGGCGAACATCCAATTCCGTAATGTGTGTCACGGAACCACAGGATTGTTGGCAAATGACCTTTGAAAAAAAAGTTTCTTTTTCGGCGCTGTAAAGAACGATATGCTGTACCGAAACATCCAGTCCGAACAGCAGGTAACGCATGAAGTCAAAGGTCAACGGACGCGACGGAGTTTGTTTCGAAGACGCAAGGCGGATTTGTTCCCCCATTACCGGATCGACGTAGATAATAAACGTTTTTTGGTCGTTCCCTAAAAAGAGACAGGTCCCGGATGAGGTCATGACGACCTGTTTCAGACGAATGAAGGTATCGGCAATTTTCATGGGATGCGAATCCAACCGCGCCCAGACGTTTGAGGGCGAATGGCGGTACCGTCCGAATGCTCAATAACCAAGTTTCCGCCTTCGGAAAAAGAAACCTGCAATGCCGCTTCTTTCGGAACCGATTGTCGTGCGCCCGCTTCGAGCGTTCCGAAAAACACGCGCCTCTTATCCCGTTCGGTACGTACAAAAACCCGAACCGTTCCGGAAGCGACCAGGGTGATGATTTCGGAAGAAATCACGCCTATTGGCATATCCGTTTCCGAATTCGATAAGGTACGATCGGTTGTTGTTTGTAAATCATCGGCAACCCATCTCGGCGAATTGTCGACAACCGTCTTGGATGAAGCACCAACGTCTGTTTCCTGCGACAAAAACATCTGGGGTTCCGTTCGGGTCACAACGGTCGCACTTTCTTCCGTCAGTGCCGGAATGATTTCCACTTCATTGACCACCGACGGCACCGCCTTTGTATCAGCGGAAGGCGTTTTTTTGCGGGCTCGACAGCCGAATAAAAGCAAGAGGACTACGCCTACAACGGTAAAAGATATAAAATACCTGTTACGGAGAGCGACACGAAAATCTACCTTCAAACGTTTCGGCGGGTTCTCCGAAGTGTCGGGCAAAACTTCGGTATCCTGCACCGTTTCTTCTCCCGTTTCAAATTGTAAACGCCCCAAGGACGGGAATCCCGTTTTTTTGGAAGTTCCTCTTAGCGTCTCATACTCCGCCAAAAGTGCCGACGTGTTCAAGTTCAAGAGTTTAACGTAAGCGATGAAAAAACCGCGTGTGTAAATTTCCGGCAATTTAACGGAAAACTCACCTGCCTCAAAACCCGCCAAAATTTCCTTGGAGATATTCAGCTTGCCGGAAACATCCTCCAACGACAAACCAAGTTGTTGACGCGTCTGTTGCAAACGCTCTCCGAGGGTCGATTGCATCATCCGCTCCCATGATACGTCATAGGGTGCCCGTCGCAAGATATTTCTGACATCAAAGCGGCTTAATGGCGGAAAAATTCGCGAAAAACGCTTGACGGTACCATACCGAACATGTTCCATAAAAGCATCAGGAGAGTTTGGCATGCCCGTTGATGTTAAAGTTCGTAAAGGCGAGACCGTTGAAAAGGCGTTACGTCGGTTAAAGCGCAAGTTAATTTATGAGAACATTCTGCGCGACGCAAAGGACAAGCGTTATTTCGAAGCACCAAGCGAGAAGCGTCGCCGCAAGAAAAAAGTTGCCGCGTTTAACAATATGTTGCGCCAGAAGCACGACTTTTTATAAGTCGGGTTGTTTCGATGGCGTTTTCGCTTTCCGAAACACGGGAAATCCTGCGAAGGTTGAGGGTTCGTCCGAAGCGTAAGCTTGGGCAGAACTTTTTGCTCGACCCGCGAGTTACAGAACGGTCGGTTCAGTGGGCGCAAATTGCACCTTTGGGGGTTGTGATTGAAGTCGGTTCCGGTTGCGGGACGCTGACGGATGATTTGGTAAAAGCAGGCGCGCGGATATTTGCCGTCGAAAAAGATCCTGTTTTCGCGCAACATGTTTCGGAACATTTTCCCGTTAATATCCTTCAAGCCGATGCGGTTGATTATCCCGTTGGAAATTTTGATTTAACGCAACCTTATAAGGTTGTTGCCAACCTGCCGTACGCGATTGCAAGCGTTTGGTTGGATAAAATTCTCGAACTGTCGCGGTTGCCGGATGTTTTGGTGCTGTTGGTTCAGAAAGAAGCGGCAGACCGTTGGTTCTCCGAAAGCGGCAATAAATCCTTTAGCGCGATTGGTATTTATTTACAGGCAATGTATCGGTTGGAACAAAAATGCAATGTTTCCAAGCGATGTTTTTATCCGCAACCAAAGGTCGATTCCGTACTGCTTCATATTCAAAAACGCGCCGACGGCTGTCTTTTCCCGAAAGAATTTAAGCAATTTATACGTACGATTTTCACGCATCGACGGCAACAGATCGCACACGCCTGCAATGGAAGTAACGCACCTTTTGCGGATGATTTTCTTCATTTTTTGGAAAAACAAAAGCTTCCGAAAACCGTACGCGCCGAAGCCGTTCCCTTGGAGCTTTGGATTGCGTTTGCGAAGGCATATTTTTCGGAACATTCGGGCAAAACGGAATTTCATCACGATACCAGAAGTTAAAAAACGATATTGACGTTTTTTCGGTTTTCCCATCGAATAAGGATAATCGGGCGAGCGTAGCTCAGACGGTAGAGCGCCACCTTCCCAAGGTGGATGTCGAGAGTTCGAACCTCTTCGCTCGCTCCAAAGTTTTTTTTGGGGTAATGTGCTCGGGCATGTAGGTGCGGGGGTGTGAGGTGTCTTTCTTAAAAGCGGGAAAAGGTTCGTTTTTATTTAAGGGTTTTCACGAATGCCATATTATGGTACATGCTGATTTGTTCCACTGAAAACGGCTTTTGAACATTTTTTTCGAAAGTAGAGTTGCTGTTTTTTAAGTTGCGATGTACATAAAACGGTTCCGGTCGCAACATTCTTATGTCCTGGAGCACGTTGGTATTTACCTCTCGATGGTGTTTCAAAAGAAGCATCGGAGTACACCGGATGATAGAAATGCAACCGATGTCAACGAACAAAACACATTTTTTTGTCGTTTTCGCAACAACCATCGGCACGAGCATTTCGCAGGCAACAGCAAACAGTCATATAAACATTTGCACAACCGCTTTCGAAAAATCACCGCTCCGATTCCCTAAACATTGTTATTTAATCAACATACCGCCAATCCATTTCTTTAAAATTGCATAAAATTTCGCAATCCGAACGATCGGCATCGATACAAAGATCGTTGATGGTATAGCGTTCGTCCAAAATCATTGCATTTCCCGTCCAAACCGCTTCGGAAGGAATATCCGTCACATCGCAGGTAATCAATCCCATCGAAATGCGCCCGATAACGGAAGCGGGGTAACGATCGGAGCCTTTCCGAAACCACACCGTTCCGCAGTTGCTTAAACTGCGCGGAAGTCCGTGCGAGTAACCGATGCCCAAAACCGCCACGACGGTATCACGTTTCGCTTCCCATGTGGCACCGTAACCGACACGCTCGCCCTTTCGGATGAGTTCCGTCTGCAAAACGGGCACTTCCAGTGTGACGGTCGGCTGCAGGCTTAATTTTTCAGGAAATACGTTGATGCCATACAAAGCCGCCCCGGTACGAATTTGCGCAATTGGAAGGTTTGTCGAATTTTGCACAAAGGCATCCAGCGCAACGCTTCCGGGAAGTTGAAACCGTTGAAGTGAGCGACCGTACGCGTCGTACTGCCGGCGGTTTTGTTCCTCAATAGTGCGATTGCGTTCGATATCATCGGACTGAGATTCGGAAACACACGAAAAATGGGTCATGATAACGGAGACGTGCGCATTTTTTAAACGCTCCGAAGTACATAATGACCAATCCTTTTCTGGAAGCCCGAGACGGTTAAAGCCTGTTTCGACATCCAAAATACAGGAAGTTTTAACCTCCGACAGCAAATCTTCCCAATTTTTCAGCTGTTCCAAACTGTTAATCACGGGTGTCAGTCGATAATTTCGGAATAATTCCCGCGAACCGTTTTGAAGACCGTTCAAAACATTGATTTGGATATCTGAAAATTTGTCGCGCAACTCAATACCTTCGAGTGCGGTTGAGACGTAAAAATTACGGCAACCGCAGGCAATCAATGCGCGAACGATTTCAACGGCTCCCAATCCGTACGCATTAGATTTAACAACGGGGCAGATTTCGGCGTTCGGTGCATATTTTCGAATTCTCGCGTAGTTTTCGCGAACGGCATTTAAATGAACAGTTATTTGCGGTCGAAGTAAGGTTCCCATGACTGTCGTTATTCTTGTGCGTTTCGTATTCAAATACAATTTTTAATGTTTGCGGAAAATACAAAAAAGTCGATTTTTGCAAATATCATAAAGCACGTACTGCAGTACTCGAAGAACTTCACGCCATGAGCTTATAGAGATAGGAAAAAATTCTTATAAAGTTGTGCATTACGGAATAATCTCTCGCGCACCGAAGCACATCATCCCTTAAACCAATCGCACATTCGTTTCCACACGGAAGTTGCGGTTGTTTTCGGAGCCGTCGGATCGGGTTGTAAGGTATATTGCAACAGTCCGAGGCACGTAGCATATGTCGGTGATTTTAACGTTTCATTGACGGGTGCAACGGAACCGCGAACGCAACAATCGCAACAAAAAGTTTCGGCGGCAATTTTTTCGATATTTTTCAACAACGCACCGCCGCCCGTCAGAACTACGCCCGACAAAAGTTCTTTTTCGTTGCCGATGCACTTTGAAACATATCCGAATAATTCCTGCGCGCGCGCCAAAAGGATCGTGCGAAGATTTTTTGTTTTAACCGCCTTATCCCCGATGGAGCGGTCGCCGACCACCCAAATTTCCTCGGGTGTTTCGGGAGTTAAATTCGGAATGCCGTATTCGCACTTTAAACGTTCCGCGTCTTGGTCCAAAATGCGCAAGCCCGAACACACATCGCGGGTAAAATTTTGCCCGCCGACGGGGAAAGTTCCCGACGCTACAACGGTGTGACGTTTATAAACCACGTAATCGGTCATTTGCGCACCGATATCGATCGCGCACACGCCGTTTTCGCGCTCGACGGGCATTGTAACGGCAAGCGCGGATGCCATTGCCGAAAAAACCAAATGCCGAACGCTGAAACCGAATTGATTAACGGCATGAAGCTGATCGCGGATCGGTTGCGCTTTTCCGAAAAGCAAATCACAGTGAGCCGTTATTTGGTTCGCCTCTTGACCGATCGGTTGCTCAACGCGGGCGCCGTTGACGGTGTAAAATTTCGGAGAAATATGCAACGAAACGACTTCGGGTGGTAATTCCTTTTCGGCAATCAACCGATGCAGGCGCTCCAAATCGTTTTGTTCAATGCGATGCCGAAAATCCGAAAACGGCAACAACAGCTCGAAGGAAGTGCTTTGCAGATGCGTTCCGCTCTGGGAAAGAGTCAAATCCTGCGGCAAGGTTCCGAAGCGTTTGGATAAATCCGTGAATAAATCCCGAAGCACCGCGCTCAATGCCTTTGCGTCTTCGATGCGCCCTTTCTGAACGCCTGCGGACGGAACTTGCGCGTGCCCGATGAGGTTAAATTGCGCTCCGACGCGCTCGCCCAACAAAAACGTAATACTTTGCGAACCGATATCCAACGCACCGAAGCGGTTCCGTCGCGAGACCATGGCTGCAAAATAATTTCAACGAACGGCGGCAGATTGGGCGGGAATCGCGGGATCAGAGGCGTTTTTATCGTCTTTGGGCTTGTCGGTCGTCGAAACGTCAGGTGATTGCACCGAAGTATCCGTTGCGTCATCTTCCGTCGTTTTTTCGGTTTTTTGCCCGACTTCCGATGTATCTCTTGCATCAGGTTCTTCGGAAGATGCACTCTCAAAGAAAAGAACACAAACGGTTTCAATCGCCGACAAAGGAACTCTTATCGTTGTCACAAACACCTCGGGATCGACTTCGACTTCGGAGGAAATTCCTACAACGGCATCCTTCGAAAATTCGATACCGAAGTCATTAAAAATATCCAGTTGCAGGCATACATCATAGTTTTGTTTTTGATTTTGAATGTAAGAAAACGTCCGCACGTCTTTCATTCGTTCAATGGATTTTTTAAACCCTTCCAAACTCGTCGCCCAAAAAAGGTATCCTCTACCTAAACAGCAATACAACCTAAGGGTGCCCGGATGCTTTGCATCATTTGAACCAAAAATAAGTTTATGCACCAAAGAACCTTTATCGAAGCAACAACCGCCGTCAAAAATTTCGCTTCCCGGAAGGTTCTTGCAAGCGGCAGATGAAAATTGTTGACGGCAGATTTTGCTCAAATCCTCCAGAAAAGAACATAACCGGTTATCCGTCATTGACGGCTTCATTTCCTCGAAAGAAAAAGAGACGCTTTTGCTTTTGCCGTCTCCTAAAATATCATACCTTTGACTGTTACCTGTCGAAAATTCTCTTCCGAATCGCAGACATTCGGTAACAACCGGATAAATGATTTGCGCCCATCGGTACACTTGATGCGCGATCGGATCGCATTCCCACTCCGATGGTTTTTTTATACGCGTCGAAAGTGCCGAAAAAAGTGTTTCGAGAGCCGTATAATCGCAAAACGAAAACACTTTCAACATGGTTCCTTTCGACGGAAAATCCAAAATATGATGCTCTCGCATACGCTCGCTTAGAGATTTCCCGTAAATCGACCAGGGCGTTTTCGGCTTCGCCCGATGCCGCAACGAAACGCGTAACTCGTCTCCCTCCGTATCCAAAGTTAAAGTGATTTTGTCGAAGTCATCTTTGATGTACGCATCGTAAGCCAGTTTCAGCATCGGCAGGGGCATAAAAGCACTCAAACTTTCGACGTCAAAATCAACGGAAAGCAGATGATGAACACATTCCTTTGCTGGATCGAATAATGTCGTAACAATCGAAAAATCTTTAAAATCCGAAAGCAAATCTTTCGGAGCCGCGACCCAAATTCCGTAAGTTTTTTCCGGAATTGGAGACGGAGCAATCAACTGCCAATCACCCTTTCGGTTTGCCTCGGATTGCAGATTTTTAACAATCAAACTTTCGGGCGTTGCTTTGAAACCGATCAAAGGCGCAACCCCGTTTATCTTATCGGGAAACAACAAAACGTAACACGGTGCGGTCGGGTCGACGCCGGGACAATCGGAACCGCCAATCGAACCGCTGATAAACAGTTGCGCCAGAGTTGAAAATCCCGGATAAACTTTATCTCCGATCAAAAAAGCTTTTTTCAAACCGTCCTGGAGATTTGAAATCGCAATCGTTGCAATCGGTTTCAACGGCAAAGCTGCAATGTTTTTGGCTAAATCACGCTCCAAAAAATCGGACAGTTGCTCTTTAATAATTTTGCCGTAATCGACGGTCGACGGGGGAGATTCCTTCACGATTTCCGCAGGCGAATTTTGAGCACTTTCTCTTTTCTCGTTTGCGGGATCGGCAGTCTTTTTTGAATGTTTCGAATTTTCCTTGTCGGCTTCCGCACTGTTTTTCTCAACTATTTTCGGAACAGGTACCGCCATGATGGTACAAGGCGGAATGTTCTTAAAAACGCCCGAAATTAAGGAAAAGCCGACGACAAAAACATAAGGGAAACGCATACGTTTTCATTATGTCGCGGATACATTTTTCGGTAAAGCGTTTTTACGGGATTTTTACCAAACACAACCTTCGGTCGAGCGAGTTTAAACTGGACGAATAAAAGGAATTTTCTCAGGATCAAAACGTCATTTATGGAGAAAACCTACCTGCCGACCGCCATTCAAAAAAAGTGGAACCGACGATGGTCGGAAATGCACTGTTTCGAAGCCAAAAACGACGGTCGAACGACGTTCACGATTTTCATGCCGCCGCCCAACGTAACGGGAATTTTGCATATGGGGCATGTGCTGAATAATACGGTTCAGGACGTATTGTGTCGTTGGGCGCGCATTTGCGGGAAGGATGTTCTGTGGCTTCCGGGAACGGATCACGCGGGTATTGCGACGCAGAGTAAGGTCGAAAAGGTTCTCAAAAAAGAGGAAGGTCTCACGCGACATCAGTTGGGGCGCAAAGCGTTTCTGCAACGCGTTGAACAGTGGCGCGAAAAACACGGGCACATTATATTTGACCAACTGAAACAGCTGGGTATGTCGTGCGATTGGTCGCGGGCAACCTACACGCGGGATGCGGATTATTCACGTCGGGTTTTGGAAGCGTTCGTAAAACTGTACGAACGCGGGTATATTTACAAAGGGAAACGGCTCGTGAATTGGTGCCCCGTATCTCAAACGGCACTCAGCGACGAAGAAGTCATCATGAAGCCGACGAAGGGCTTTCTTTGGACGTTTCGCTACGAAATCGTCGAAAAACCGAATACCTTCATTCCCATCGCCACCACGCGCCCCGAAACAATCCCGGGCGATACGGCACTGGCGGTACATCCGAACGATCCGCGTTATCAAGTGCTTATCGGCTTGCACGCGCGTTGTCCGTTTGACGAAAAACGAACCATTCCGATTATCGCGGACGAAGCGGTGGAAAAGGATTTCGGAACGGGTGCATTGAAGATTACTCCGGCACACGATCCCGTCGATTTCGCAGTAGGGCAACGCCACAATCTTCCGTTCATCGAAGTGTTGGATGCAGGCGGGAAAGTGAATGCCAACGGTGCGCCGTTCGAAGGATTGGATCGCGCGGAAGCACGAAAAGCCGTCGTCGAAGCGTTGCGCGAAAAGGGGCTTCTTGTAAAGGAGGAACCGTACGAACACAATGTCGGTTATTCGGAGCGCGCCGACGTTCCCATCGAACCGCGTTTGTCGGAACAATGGTTTTTGAGTTATCCGCAAACGGAGGCGGCGAAGCGGTTGGCGGAGGAGAAGTTAATTCGTTTTTATCCGCAACATTGGGAAAAGGTTTATCGACATTGGCTGGATAACCTACAGGATTGGTGCATCAGCCGGCAGCTCTGGTGGGGGCACCGCATCCCCGTTTGGTACCGTAAAGACGATCCGTCGAAGTTGCATGTGTCCGTCGAACCACCGACCGACATTGAAAACTGGACACAGGATCCCGACGTATTGGATACGTGGTTTTCATCCTGGCTGTGGCCGCTCGGAACATTGCACTATAAAGAAAATACGGATAAAAACCTTTTCGATCGTTATTTTCCGAGCGATGTGTTGGTTTCGGGCGCGGACATTCTCTTTTTCTGGATTACGCGCATGATTATAGCGTCATTGGAATTCGTTGACGATCGACCGATTGAGCAACGCATTCCGTTTAAGAATATCTATTTAACGGGGATTGTGCGCGACGCAAAAGGGCGAAAGATGTCCAAAAGCCTCGGTAATTCGCCCGATCCGTTGGATCTCATCCAAACGTACGGCGCGGACGGCGTACGCATCGGTCTGTTGTCGATTGCACCGCAGGGGCAGGATATTCGTTTCGACGAACACGCGCTGTTGTCGGGACGCAATTTCTGCACGAAATTGTGGAACGCCTGCCGTTTTCGTCTGATGCAGGGCAGAGCAGGGGAGTATCGGACGTTGGATGATTATTTCGACGCGATGACCGACCTGACACCTTTCGACGGCTACCTGTTGCATTCCCTGCTTCAAACGGCGGAAACGTATGAAAAGCACTTGAAGCAATATGAATTCAATGCCGCCGTTAAAGATTTACAGGCGTGTTTTCGGGATGTTTTTTGCGATTTCTATCTGGAGGTGCAAAAACATCAATCGAAATCTTGTTTGGCGGTTCAGGATCTTTTTTTACGGCAAATGTTACAGATGTTGCATCCGTTTATTCCCTATATCACAGAAGAATTGTGGGAACAGATGCATCTCGGAACGGGAATGCTTCATGAAAACACTTGGAATTTATCGGCTTTTAAACGGCGTTTTGAGCAACTGAATGTTCCCGAAAAAGAATGTTCGGAGGTTGGTCGTCTCGTCGATCTCATCGGGCAGTTGCGAACCTTAAAAGCGGAGCACGGCAAGGGCAGTAAGTCGGTTGTGATGCACATATTATCGGAGAAACACTGCGAAGATTTCGAAAAATATCGCGAACTTTTGGTACGTTTGGTCGGCTTAAAGGCGTTGGAAATGACGCAAAAACCGCTTTCGGGCTTGCCAAACATTGTGACGCACTGCGGAACGTTTTTCATCGAAACCTCATCCGCGAATAACGCGGCGAATACGGACAAAACGCAACTTCGGCAACAACTTGAAGAACTGTCGAAGCACATCCAAACGGCGGAGACCAAGCTTTCCAACGAAAAATTTTTGTCGCATGCGGCACCGAACGTCGTCGAAGGCGTGAAGCGGCAGTTGGAGGAAAATCGCCGAAAATACGAAGCTTTGAAGAAATTGATGGGGTAGGGGGCGTATTTTTTCCTTTCTTTTTCGGAAAAATTTTTTAGTATAAAGGCGTTGCTGAAAATTTTTTGATGGAGTGGTCGCAGCGAATTGTGATTACAGGCGTCGGTTTGGTCGCGCCGAACGGGAATTCTCTGGCGGAATTCCGCAAACATTTGCTGGAAGGATGCGCGCGCATTCAACGCATCGACATGCGTTACATGGGACTCGTTTTGGCGGGCGTCTGCGCTTTTAACGCGACCGATTATCAAACCAAAAAGGAAATTCGCACCGGAACGCGCGCCGGATCGATCGGTATTTATTGCGCGCACAAAGCGATTGAATCGAGCCGTTTGCCGTGGGAACTGCTCGATAAAAGCCGCGTTGGCGTCTACATCGGTATTACGGAACATGGAACGGTTGAAACGGAAAACGAAGTCTACCAGCTGTCGCAATTCGGTTACGATACCAAATACTGGAATCATCATCATAATCCGCGAACGGTTGCCAATAATCCCGCCGGGGAAATTTCCATCAACCTCGGCATTACGGGACCGCATTACACCCTGGGCGGTGCCTGCGCCGGCGGAAATCTCGGGATTATTCAGGGGGTTCAAATGTTGCGCCTTGGCGAAGTCGATTATGCGCTCGCCGGCGGGGTAGGGGAGAGTACCGGCAGTTTCGGGATTTTTGCCGGCTTCAAAAACCAGGGAGCGTTGGCGGAATATGCCGATCCAAATAAAGCCAGCCGACCGTTCGACCGCGACCGCAACGGAATTGTGATCAGCGAAGGCGGTTGTTTATTTACCCTGGAACGGTTGAATGATGCACTGGCGCGGAACGCCAAAATCTACGGAGAAATCATCGGATACGGCATCAATTCGGATGCGACGAATACGGTTCTTCCCGACAGTGAACGACAGGCGGAATGCATGCGGCTTGCGTTGAAAAAAGCGGAACTTCAACCGAATGACATTGATATCGTCAGTACGCATGCAACGTCGACCGTCGAAGGCGATCGGCGCGAATGCCAAGCACTGAGAGACGTTTTCAAAGACGCGCCGAATACACATTTCAACAACACCAAAAGCTTTATCGGACACACCATGGGGGCGGCGGGGGCGTTGGAATTGGCGGGGAATTTGCCGTCTTTTGAAGATAAAATCATCCATCCGACCATCAACGTCGATAACCTCGATCCCGAGTGTGAACTTCCGAATTTAGTCATCCGTACGCCGAAACAATTACAACGGGCGAATACGATTTTAAGCAATTCTTTCGGTATGTTGGGGATCAATTCGACGGTGATTGTACAACGCTTTAATTCTTAAAACTTAAAACATACATGAACGATCATAACCAAAAGACGGCGGCGGACGTGCGCCAAATCGTGTTGGACATCATTGCCGAAATTGCTCCCGATGCGGATTTAAGCAATTTGAAAGGCGGCGTGTCGGAAGCGGATCAAGCGCCGTTGCGCGATTTGCTCGGTCTGGATTCCATGGACTTTTTGGATATCGTCATGGAACTGCGGAAGCAACATCACATCGATGTACCGGAAGCCGATTATCCGCGTTTAAATACGTTACACTCGTGCGTTGAGTATTTGTTGCCGAAATTTAACGGAAAATAACGGAACGGTATCCGACGGTAACTTGACCGTTCGGCTACAGACTTGAATTTTGCCGTCGGTTATCGGTGACAGGGTTGGAGATTTACGAAAATCGGACGGTCGCAAGTCGATTATTCGAGGAAAGTTGAACGTTTTCTTTAGTTGCAAGAGAAGAAGTAAATATGAAATATCAAATTATATTATTTGTGATTTTATTTACGGTTGTTTGGATAATGCACAAACCTTTTGATATTCATTCTTCAAAAACTTGGATTAACAGATTTCACGAATGGCTTGAGTATGTTTTGGTGTTTCAGGGAGTGATTATTGTCAATGAATGGTTGAAATTAATTTAGATTGTTTTTTCTTGTCATGTTTTTGATGTTACGCACCGAATAAGATCATGGGGAAGTTCCGTTTGATTTCATTTTTCTGTCTCGAATTTGCGTGCGGTCTGTTTCGTGCGCATGCGGGCGGCATGTTTGTTGTTCAAGATGATTGTTATCTGCCGCTGTTTGAGAACAACAAAGAAATACGTTCGTTCGAAAGGGGTAAGAAAGGATGCAACTGCGATGATTTAGACACGGTATTGTTACCCGGAAGCGTCATAGAGGTACTTGGGTACAAGGAAAACGGCATGGCGGAAGTAACATGCGAAATAGCGGAAAAAGTGAAACATAAAGGTTTTATTTATGCGTCTTTCATAAAAGATTCTTGCAAAGAGTTTTGCGAAGGAGATGTGAAACGAACGCGTTCTCCGATATCGTTGGAAAAAATTCGAAAGGTTTTTGAACGTTGTCTTTCTGAAAACGTTCCGTACTGCTGGGGTAGTAATCAATTTGAAACCGTTCCGTTGCCGGGAGTGATTTTTAAGTCCGCGGACGGAAGCACGAAACCTTACGAATTGCGCGGTTTTGATTGCTCGGGATTGTTATATTATATTTCCGATGGAACGTTGCCGCATGCCACGGGCGCATTGAAAAATTTCGGCAAGCTGCTTTTTACCGTTGAAGCGGCGAGGAGGTTGGAAGTATCGAATGAGGATTTGAAAAGAGTAGTCGCTGATTTGAAAGATACGGATTTCATCGCTATCAGAGGACACGTTATTGTGGCATATAATAAAGGTCTTATTGAATTTCGCTCGAAGGACTTAGGTTGTTGCTTTACACCCGAAGGGAAAGCAGTACAGAGAATAACGGAACTGATTGAAGCGGCTAAGAAGAAAAACAGCGATGTTTGGTTTGTGCGTTGGCATCCGAAGTATTTGCAGTAGGAGTAAAATAAGGTCGACAAGGATCGTGATGAATTGCTAATGAGGGTGTTTCCTAGCCGCAATTAAAGTCCTTCAAACGGTACGGTGTCGCCTTCCGGATTTAACTCCTTCATTGACCTGTTCAGGCGAAGCATCAGAAAATTTTCTGTTGTCTTTTTCCGTTTAACCTAAACCGCATTTGCTTTTTCTTTGATACTTCCGACAATTTTGCGCGCTTGCCGATCTTCATTTTTCTTTTAAAGTGCTTTTTCGGTGTTTTTGAAGTAATTTTATTTTCTTGCGGTACGTAGAATCGCACTGTTTCCCAGGCTAGGAATTGTGTCGTTTTAAAAAACACTGCTCGGAGCAGATGCAACAAATTTCGGATTATCGATCCCGTTTTTCTCTTGCGTGCATTTGCTCGCATCAATCGGGATAAAAAATTACCTACTCGAAACCGCATTTGATTAAAACCAGAGACAGCTTTGAACGCGCAAATTATACGACGAAACGGAAACGGTTTTTCACAGGATTGTTTAACAACTACCAACGACGTCGTGATATACATAACCGAAAGAAGAAAAGAAAAAAGGAAACGCCCGCAACTCTGCACAATCACTACCTTAACTTTGGCAAAAACCAAACCACAAAACCGCTCTTTCCGAAAAACCTCTGGCGGGATGGACGAGACTCGAACTCGCGACCTCCTGCGTGACAGGCAGGCGTTCTAGCCGGCTGAACTACCACCCCAGTGCCAAAACTTTACGCCCTCAACATAAGAAATAAAAATAAATGTTGTCAATGTTTTTGAAGGAAAATTTTGTGCAAAGGGAAATTTTGTACATTTCGACAGCGGACGATAAACGCCGTGTACCGGAGAGATCAAAAAATGATGCCGAAATTTCTCCGAAAGGTAATAAAACCGCGAAAATTTTCCTTGCGACAACGCCAAAATCCCTCACAGTAGAAGTGTTCTTTTTTTGTTTAACCCTTAACCCTCACGCGGAAATGCGGGAGACACAACTATGACAAACGTAATGGAAGGTCTGCTGAAGGCGGACGCTTTGAAATGCCTGCGGGCGAATAAAATTGTGAGCGGTACGATTTCCGAAATTCGTCCCGACGAAGTTGCAATCGATATCGGAGCAAAAGCGGAAGGCATTGTTCCGGCAAGTGAATTTGATAATTTGGATGAGCTTTCGGTCGGCGAGACCGTTGAGGTGTATGTGGAGCGCGTTGAAAACATCGACGGTCGTCCCGTACTTTCCTACAACAGGGCGCAACAGCAGAAGAATTGGGCAACGATTTTGGAGAAGTGCACCGAAGGCGGCGAAATTTCGGGGCGCGTGAAAGGCAAGACCAAAGGCGGTCTCATCGTGAATATCGGCGTGGATGCGTTTTTGCCGTCGTCTCAAATCGATACGCAGGCACCGCGCGATTTGGATCAGTACATCGGGCAAACGTTCGATCTGAAAATCGTCAAAATCAACAAAGAGCGCCACAACATCGTTGTTTCGCGTCGGGAATTGATTGAAACGCAACGTCAGCAAAAGCGGCAGGAGGTTTTGGATACCGTTAAAGTCGGTTCCGTCGTCAGGGGCGTTGTGAAGAGTATTACCGATTACGGCGTTTTCGTGGATTTGGACGGTCTGGACGGCTTGGTGCACGTAACGGATATCAGCTGGAAGCGTGTCAGCCATCCGGGCGATGTTCTCAAAGTCGGCGAAGAAGTGGAGGTTGTCGTGACGGAAATCGATCGCGAAAAAGAGCGCGTTTCGCTGAGCATGAAGAAGCTCCACGGTAATCCGTGGGACGGGATCGAAAGCAAATATCCCGTCGGTTCCAAAGTGCGCGGAAAGGTCACAAACCTGACGCAATACGGTGCGTTCGTTGAGCTGGAAGAAGGCGTTGAGGGGCTGGTGCACCTGACTGAATTTTCCTGGATTAAGCACGTCAGCAAACCGGGTGAAGTGCTCAAAGTCGGCGACGAGGTGGATGTCGTGGTGTTGGAAATCAAGAAGGACGAACAACGCATTTCCCTCGGTATTAAGCAACTGACCGACAATCCGTGGGATATGGCGGCGCACAATTATCCCGTCGGCGCACGCGTGCACGGACAGGTGCGGAACCTGACGAATTACGGTGCTTTCATCGGGTTGGAAGAAGGCATTGACGGAATGGTGCACGTTTCGGACATGAGCTGGACGCGAAAAATTAACCACCCGAGCGAGCTTCTTAAAAAAGGCGACGAAGTGGATGCGATTGTATTGGAATGCGATCCGTCGAACCAGCGTATTTCTTTGGGCATTAAACAACTGACCGATGATCCGTGGGCGGTGGTTGACACGATGTACAAAATCGGGGATATCGTTAAAGGGAAAGTTACAAAAGTTGCTTCCTTCGGTTTGTTTGTCGAGCTGGAGAACGGCATCGAAGCTCTCGTGCACATCAGCCAGGTCAGCGAAGAGCGCGTCGAAAAGTTGCAAGATCACTTCAAGGCAGGCGATATCGTTGAAGCACGCATCGTAAAGATCGATAAGGCGGAACGTCGATTGGGGCTTTCCATTAAAGCGGCGAAATATGACGAAGCGCGTTTGGCGGAAGAAATCAAGCAGTACGAAACGATTTCGGCAGATCGGGAGCTGAATAACGCCATTGGTGAGGCTTTTGCGAGGGCGGAACGGGAAAGTTCCAAGTAGGTCGCTTCCGAACAAGGCGCGGATGCAGTCGGGTGGAACAATCTCGATGCGTCGCGTACTTGGGCGAAGGTGTGTATCGGTAACGGGTGTGTTAAGGTTCTCCCTCTTCGTTTTTGTTAACGAAACAATGACAACAAAGGCGTTTTTTACCCGAGAAGCATCGCGGCTTGATTTCTTGTAGACTTGTTTTCTTGTAGTGATGATGCCTTTAAAGGAGAGGTTTATTCGTAAGAAAAAGGGCGATTATTGTGCTTACGGTGGGACAAATGTACGTTGTTTTTGAGAGAACGGATGCAATACGGGAACGTCGGATGTGTTTATGGTTTCGCTTTATGTAAGATTGAAAAATGTGCCGTGAGGGAAAATTCGATGCTTCTTTTCTCGGGGCGTTTTTTTCGTTTTCGCTTCGAGAATAAAACGGAAGAGGGGGCGCGTTTTTTTGATTATCTTTAAAACATGGAGAAATTGACGAGTTCTTTGAAGCCTTTTGTTGTTTTACTGCTGAAAATCGGCGTTTATTTCTTTTGCCTGTCGGCGAGTTTGGTACTCGCCTATAATTTAAAGTACGGTTTTCTTATTCCCGATACTGTCCAGCAAACGATGTGGCAAACGGTCGGTTGGCTGGTGAGTCTGAAAATTATCATCCTGGTACTCATCGGTGAATTTAAGGGCATTTTTTCCTATTTCCGTCTGCCGGATTTATTCAAAATCATTGTCTGTTTTGTAGCCGTTTCGGCGGGGCTCGCCGTGTGTCACTACTTCATTCGAGCGCCGTGGTTGCCGGGGCGGGATATTCTCATTGCCGATTTACTGTTTTCGATACTGTTTATTTTTTTCTTTCGGGCGAGTTTGCGCATTTTAAATACCTCCTTTTTCTCCGCATCCTCTGCGGGCAACGTTGCGCACGAAAAAATGAAAGTCGCCGTCATCGGAACCGATGAAGCGGCATCGCAAATTATCTCCAATCTGAAAACAAATCACCTGTGCAACATGCAACCGATCGCGGCTCTGGACGACAATCCAAAATATCACGGTCGAAAGCTACATGGCGTACCCGTTGTCGGAACGCCGGAACGATTGAGCGATTTGGCGGAACGGCAGGATCTTCAAGGGGTGATTTTCACGGGCAATTTGTCGCAAAAACGATTTTCCGAATGTGTGCAGCTGGCGCAGTCGCTTCATTTGAAGGTTTTTAATGTGCCGTCGCTCGGCGAATTTTTAAACGGTCGCGCGTTTGCTTCCAAACTGCGTCCGTTGGAAATTGAAGATTTTTTGGCGCGCGATCCCATTCGCCTGAATACGGAGGAAAGCACGAAGCAAATCGAAGGAAAAGTCGTTTTCATAACGGGTGCCGGCGGCTCCATCGGAAGCGAATTATCCCTGCAGATTGCCAAAAAACATCCAAAAGCCCTGGTTCTTATCGACCATTGCGAATATAATTTATTTAAAATACAGCAAACTTTATTGGCACAAGGGTATGCCTGCGAACCCGTTTTGCTGAACATCACGCATCGTGAGTCGTTGCGCGCTTGTTTTGAGAAATTTAAGCCGCATTACGTTTTTCATGCCGCCGCCTACAAACATGTACCTCTGTTGGAAAATCAGGCGTTGACCGCCGTGCAGAACAATGTTGGCGGAACCCTTCTGTTGGGACTTTATGCCACCGAATACGGCGTTGAAAAGTTCGTTCTGGTTTCGACGGATAAAGCGGTGCATCCCTCGAACACCATGGGCGCAACAAAACGCATTTGCGAAATGCTCTGCATAGCGTTGCAACAGCGTTCGGGAAACATAACACAATTTATGGCGGTTCGCTTCGGAAACGTGCTCGGATCCGCGGGAAGCGTTTTACCGACGTTTAAGGAACAGATTGCCCGCGGCGGTCCCGTCACGGTGACGCACCCGGATATGACGCGCTATTTCATGACCATTCCAGAAGCGGTGAGTTTAATTTTGGAAGCATTCACGTTTAAAGACGGCGACGGGAAGATTTATATCCTGGATATGGGGCAGCCGGTTAAAGTTTTGGATATTGCCAAACGCATGATTGAATTGAGCGGTGCAGCTGATGTTCCCATTGTTTTTACGGGCATCCGTCCCGGCGAAAAATTGCACGAAGAACTGTTCGGTGATATGACTTCTCTCGTTTCCACAAGCCATCAACTGGTGAATGTTTATAAAGAAGATACGTCGTATGTTTCAAAGTTGGAGTCTGTAGAAAGTTATTTGGATGCTATTCAGGAGTTGAAAACCGAAGAGGAGGCGTTGAGGTTTATTCGGGGGTTTATTAAGGAGTTCAAGAATTCTTGAGTCTTTAGGGTTATATTTGAAAATTGTAGATGTATCGCCCCCGACGGCATGCTGTTTTTTTGGTCAATCAGTCGTTGGATTTCGTTGTGGATTTCTTCCTGCTTTCGGTTTTTCTCTTCCCACAGTATCTCATAGTATCCCTGAACGGCTTCCATATCGTAATCGATGACGTTTTTGCCTTTCGGGTCTTTCCGCGTCATTAAAAAGACGCTTTCTTCATCCTTGGCTTTTTTCTTTAAGTAGTGCGCCTTCGCTTCCGTTGTGTCATACGCACGATTGAACGGTACGGGTTGCGCCTGCCGTTGCGCATGACGTATAAGAAAATCCAAATTAAACAACTGCATACAGGTTTCCTAATCCTTCTTCCAACTCTTCGGCGTCATTGCGTTCCACGAGCTCGGCAAACTGCCGCGCCGCATTGATACGTTCGTCAACGGATTTTGCTTTAACGCTTCCGATGCCCATTTTCGCCATCTCTTTATCGAGAGCCGCCTTGTCTCTTTCCAGTTGCGCTTTGAGTAAGCTTTCATTTGCCCGTAAGGCGTTTTGTTGTGCCTGTTGTTCGCGCATGAGACGTTTGCGTTCCGCTTCAGACGTCCCTGCCGAATAACCCGCCATCGCTCCGGCAATCCCCGCATACAGCGTTGATTTCGCCATTTCCGTACCGAATACGGAAACCGTAATGCCGGTCGCACCCGCACCGCCTGCCACGAAACCGCCGATACCGCCCGTTGCTCCACCGAATAATGCGCCTTTGAGCGGGTCGCCGCCTTTAATTGCCGCAACGGTTGCGCCCGTTGCCGCGCCAACCGCCATGCCGATACCGATGGTTACAGGATCGAAACCCATCAGTCGTCACCTTCCGTTAACGCCAAAAAGCCTCATCGTCTTCAACAGTCGGCTCTTCGGCAATTTGCTTCGGCAGTTCGGCGATTTGCCCGAACATGCGGAACAGATACGAAACGTACTTTTTAAAATCAATCCTGTCCCAAATGTTGGCATCTTCCAGCCACATGCGGGAATAACTCTTCGCTTCTTCGTTGCAACGAATAAAATGCTCTTTCGGGTTATTGCCGTGAATACCGAGCCACCGATTGATAAGATCTTCCGTCAGATTGTGTTTCATCAGCAATCCGAACCAGGGAAAGCGTTTCAGCGTGAGTTCATCCATGGTCAGCACTTTTATTTCTCCTTTCGCGAATGCGACCAAATCATTGCCGTATTCTTCCTTGTAACGAGTACTGAGCGAAACCAGCCTGACATCAACACTCTCGTGCTCTTTCGACACATTTTCGAATTACTCTTTTTTGACTTTTTCTTTTAAAAGAGCGTCGACTTCTTTGCGCTTTTGGATAATCTTTTCCAGCACCGCTTTCTGTTTTTCGCGGTATTCAAGCAACTGTTCGAAACGCTTCACGACGGTATCGCTCAACGCAAGAACGGTTCCCGACGCGTCAACGGCACCGCCCCATTGTTTCAAAGCGTCAATGACGGGCGTAAGCTGTGCGTTTTGCTTCTCAAAGCTTTCCAAGATTTGCTTATGCCGCTCCACAACTCCGTTGACCGCCCAAATCAAAGCCGTCAAATACGGCGTCAGTTCTTCCGTCGTGCATCCGATTTGCGCGCTTTGAAGAAAACGCTTATCGGCTATCAAGACCTTGACGTTGTTGTTGTGTTTTTCGGTCGTGTCGTCTTTGATGTGCCCTTTAAAGGCATCGTTCATCTTTTCAATCACCTGAACGGCATTGACGCCCTGTGCGTCAATCTTCGGTAGGTCTGTTACGTTGATACTCATATTATCCCTTTAAATAATTCAAACAAACAACAATGCGACGATTGCCGCCGAATATAACAACACCTGCGGTAAATCGCGCCGCCGCCAGTTATACACCAGCAGACCGCACGCACCGCATAAACTCACGGGAAGCCAAAGAAACGGAAAATGATTGAGTTTCAACCCCATCCCGACAATCGCGATTACCGCCACGAAATACCCGAAGTTTTTCGTACGGCACAATTCCTCCAAAAACTTGATGAATGCTTTTATTTTTTCCATGCTACTTGTTCAATTTTCTTTTCGTTACGCGACGGTTCTTCCAATGGCCCCTCTAAATGTTCATCCTGTTGCTCTTCAAGTTGAACCGTGAGTTGCTTTTCCAGAATTTTGTCCGTAATGCGTAATTGTTCGTTCCGAAGATGTTTTATGTTTTGCCACATAAGCAACGCATCCTGTCCCTGTTTCGTGATTTTCGAAAGCTGTTCAACGATCTGCAACAGCTTTTCATAGTTTTCTTTTGCCGTTATATACTCGGGATCCGTAAGGTTTCCGTCCTGCATGAGCATTAACTGTTCTTTTACCAGTCCGTATTCAAGCGTGAGGCTTTTGGAAATGCTCTGCTTCCTGTAAATCACATCGCGCAACCTGTCGGTAATATATCCCTGCTGTATTGAAGACTGTTTTGCGTTCAGCGACGACGACACTTATGTGTTTGATTTCCTGCTGATTGAGAAAGCCGTGCAGACGTTCCCTGTCGCAAACCGCGACTGTCGGCTTATTCTCGGGATTGACCCCGCGCGCAAAAACGACAACATCGCCATGGTGTGGCGGCGCGGGCAGAACGTTGAAAAGATTGTCTGTTTCAAACCGCCCTGCGGGGACGACCGCAAAACCGCGGACGAGCTCATCTGGGAACGAATTGCACGGGAAATCCGCAACCTTTTCCCCGATGACATTTATGTCGATGTCGGCGGTATCGGCGGAAATGTGCCGTATATTCTGCGGTCACTCGGCATCAACACCTACATACATGAGGTTTATTTCAACGAAAGCCCCGAGGACAAAAGCGCGTATCACGACAAACGCGCCGAAATGTACGCCTACGCGAAAGCGTGGCTGAAACGCGGGGCGCATCTCCCGAACGATGAGGCATTTCTCAAAGAACTGCGGATGATTAAGTACAATCCGAACAGCCCGAAATTCCGCCTGGTGGAAAAATCGGAAATTAAAAAGAACCTGAAACATTCACCCGATATTGCCGACGCTTTCACACTGACGTTCCCGTATGAAAGAGATTACGATGCTTATTCGCCGCCCATGCGGCTCGTGTGCGAGAACCGCATATTTGAGTGATTGACGAACGGTGCGCTCCTGGTGTAATATGGCACCATGGAAGCAACACGACTGAGCATCACCTTCAGACCGAAGATTTACGATTTCATCAAGAAGTTGGCGGATGACCGTCAGGTTTCTTTCAATCAGTGCGTTCAGGACTGCCTTGAAGAAAAGATGAACCGAACGGAAGAGGAGCGGACGGCTTTTACGAGGGAAGAGCTCGATCGCATGATAAAGGAAGGAGACAAAGAATTGGCAAGAGGCGAAACAAGATCGTTCAATTCCGTTGAAGAAATGTTGAAGGCACTCCATAAGGAATGCGAACAAAAAAATGCAACAAAATGACGGATGTTGATTTAACACAGGCAGAAGCGGATCGTTTGATTGTCATGGATAAATATCCGTTAAAAGCAAATGAACATCGTTGCTACACTTTCCCGAATGCAGACGGGACGCGTTTGGAAATTCCGTTTATATCATCCGATAGAAAAGAAGATTTCGTACTAAATTTTTGCCGAAGAAAAATTGTTTTGGAAAAAAGAAATCATTTACTTCGGGCAAAAAAGACTATTCTTTTGGTGAGGCTTGATGTTGCCAGTCCTCCTCATTTAAATCCCGACGGAGAAACGATTGGAGGAACGCATATTCATATCTATCGGGAAGGGTTTGGGGATCGCTGTGCATATCCCGTTCGTCCTGAGGATAATTTTTCGGATTTATCCGATCCTTTTATGACGTTGGAAGATTTTATGCGAGAGAGTTTTTGCTTTGCGTGTTATTTCTTCACGCATAGGCTGACAAAGATTGCGTTCCTTACACTCTTGATACAGCTTCCGTATGATTTTCTTTTGTTCCTCCGTTGGTGAATTATCAAACCCCTGCTGTTTGTATGTTGCGGTACTCGCAGGCGTTGCGGTATAGGAAGTATTTCCCGCACCCGCATCAATTTCATCGGGCTCGCAAATATCCAACACAAGCAGGTACAAATACCGCCGCGAATACGTTTGCATCTTTCCGAACATTTGAACTTCCGTGTCGGTCTTCGGGTTCAACGTCAGCGGAATACCCGTATTAAACACGACGGCATCCTTCGGATTGTCCATATCCACCACGCGGGCACACATGCATTGGTCTTTGCGGTCTTTTTTCAAATTGAATGCTCAATCCTTCGGCGGTGAGCACCTCCCGCGCCGCTGGGATAATATCGTCCAATGTGAAGTAATCAAACTTCAGGAAACCATTGTGCCCTGACTTTTTGATATTCTTTTTCGCAAACGCAATGCGCGCACGGTTTAAACGCTTGGAAACCGTTTCGACGGGCTTCGTTGTTTCGGGAATTTCCACGGTGTTGGTTGCCATTTTAATAAGCCTCCTTTCTTGCCTTAACCGCCACAAGGGTAGGGGACGTTTCCTCCGTCATCACATACGGCTCCAATTCTTTAAATGCCGCTGTGCCGATTTCCTTTTCAATGCTTGCAAGGGTACGCAACTTTTTCGGTTGCCACGGATCGACGCCTTTTTGTTCCAAAATATCCGCAACTGCTTCTTCGTTGACGAAAAAACCGCCGCTCCGAACCGTTGCGTAATTTAAAGCCCGTGAATTGCGTCTTGTTGTGAATGGCTCTGCAGGTTGCTTCCGCTTTCGCACGTTCAAAAAACTCTTTAATCGTATCGCCCTTTAATAAAATGTCGTTCAGCATGGTATCGGATAAGGTCGATAAAACCCTTTCCAATGTCACGTCCGATATCGCCAGTTGTTCCGTTGCGACCGCAAGCATTCCGTCAACGGCTTTGTTCAGTTCCGTTTCGCTTATATTGAAACCTCCCTGTTTCTATTTACAATTCTGACCGAATGCCGCTTCCCTTGCGAGGAAAACATGCATTTCCGAGAGCTTCTTCTGTATTTCTTCGAAACACTTCAGGTGTTCGAGCATTTGGTCACCAAGATATTTCATTAACTTGGCATCATCGATCGCACGCTCGTGCCCTGCTTTTATTTGCCCCACAAGAGCTTCCACTTCTTGTGCCATGTTGGCGAGATTTTGATTTCCCTGTGAGGGAACCTCATTATTATTTTCATCTTGTATATTCATAGAAATGTTTTACCTTTTTGTTTGGAGGTTGTCTTGTACCTCCAGCCGCTGGATGCAACCAGCGGCTTTTTTATTTAAATTATTTTAGTTTTCCTTTCATTTGTTTTGTTCCGTGCGTCGGGAGCGCGAGATGATTGTCCTTATTGCAAGAGTGAGACATCCTCTCAATCCCTTAAGCTTACAATCTTATTCTTGCGTATATATTTTTCCGTGTCAAGTGTTTTTTTAAAAAAAAGTTAATTATTTTAACAAAAAATGCAACACATTGCCAGATTGAAATGTAAAGTGGAAAGCGGGGGAGAGGGGAGCAGGGGGAAAGGCTACTTCCTTTTAGGGAAGAAATGATGCGCGGCGACAACAGGCAGACCGATAATGGCAAAGAATGTTGCTTTTAAGAGCGTACAGACAATCGTATCCGAAAGATAAAAGCCGTTACGGTATTTCCCGACGAAGTACAAAATCAACCAAATCACTGCCGACCATGCCCATATCAAACGTATAATAATGCGAAAAAACTCTTTTTTTAACTTTGTATCCTGATCGTAACGTTCGGCTTTCAGTTTTAAAAACCAATCTTGATTTTTCGAAATTTCATCCGCGGTTTCCCTGGGAAAGGATGACGTGTTTTCCAAATCGTCGAAAAAACGGCTTTCACGCATACCCAAGCGAATTGCGTCTTGCACTGAATGCGGCAAATGACACTCCCAACACTTTTGCCAATTTTTCCTCACCGGCAAACGCATAATCCGAAAGAAGCATTTTCATTAAAAACTTTGGCATCAACAAGTTTGCCGCAAAACAGTTTGCTTCTTTTTCCCATGCCTCCTTATGGGGGCTGTTGTAAGAACTGCGAAACACTAACTGTCCATAGTCGTCTTCGTTTTTTGTGTGTCCCATAAACCAATGCCCCAATTCATGCGCGATTGTGAAACGCCTGCGTGTGTACGGATCGGCTTTATTCACACAAATAATTTTTGCTCTTGGGTTGATGTATCCCGAAATATACAAGCGGTCGGTTTTCTCTTTTGGCAAAAGCGAAAAATCTTCCTTATAAACAGGCAAACCTTCTTCTTCGGCTATCGTAACAACATCAACAGGAGGTTCTTCAACGTGGTACTTTTCCAACAAATCCAACGCCAGTCGTTCGGCTTTATTGTAGTCAGGCTGTTGTACCGTGAATTCCGTTTCACTTGATTTCCGGTTCGAAAATACATCACCAATATGCACGGGTTCCATAATTCATCCTTTCTTATTCGTAGTGGCTCCAACAACGAGCAAATTCAATCGTATTTCCGATGACAACAAGACCAAACGATGCTGTCCGTTGATGCGGCGCGAATACATATGCTCATAGCCTTTTAATTTCTCGTACGGCGGTGGATTTTGGAACGGGTTTCGAATAACCAATTCCATTAACTTTTGAATGGTACACCCCAGCGATGATTTCTCCGCCTTCTTCCAATCCTTCACGAATTGATGTGAGTATTTAACGGCAATCATTCGGTTTCTTCGGCAAGCGCGGCAAACATCTCTTCAGCACTCTTGAAGGATTTTCCTCTTCCGCTTCGTATATCCTCTTCCGCCTCTCGAATACTCTCATCCAGCTCTTCCTTTGAGTACGGCGTCGGATTTTCACAGGTATCGACAGCTTCCTCAAGGTACGCTTCAACGCACTTATTGATTTGAGCAATCCCGCGACGTTCCGCTTCGGAGGAGAAAAATGCCTGCAATTTCGGCGTGAGGTTGATTTGAAGTTCCATTCGCATCTATTCTGCAACACATTCCCGCACCTGTCAATGAACTGCCTCTAAAACAAAAAAGGGAAGTGTTGACACTTCCCCCAAAGTTTTACTCTTTGACAAAGACACCCCTATGGTCACGCTATCATCCGAGACAACGAAGTCAAGCCCAAAAGGCAAGACAATTTACATGAGAGACATTCCGATTAACCTGTTCAAAGGCAGGCATCCGAGCACGTTCATCAAGTTCGTGAATTTAATCAACCGTTTAGACCGCGACGGCAAGGGCTGTTACGCCAAAGACGAATGGTTTGCAAGGAAGTTGGAGGTATGCGCGAACACCATCACAAATTATTTCGCATGTGCAAAAGCTCTCGGTTATTGTTCGGTCATCAACAGCGACAAACGCAATCGCCTTGTTATCGGTTACGACAGTATCAAAAAACGTATGCAACAGGAGCAGGAAAGCTCACAACAAACCGACGAAACAAAATCTTCGGCAACCTCGACCGACAACGGAAAAGGTTGGGGATTTAATCCACAAGCCGTTGGGGGTCGTAACACTATAGAGAATGATCCAAAAAATTTAAATAAATCAGAAGAAAGAGAAAAAGAGAAAGAAGAGGTTGCTGGTATTCGCACAATGGATATTATGTCTAATCTTTATATTAAGAGAATCTTGGACTGAGTATCTGAAAAACCTACTCGCCAGTGTTGTAATTAGATTGCTTTTTACCCTAAAAAATTCCATAATAGAAGTGATTGTCGTTGTCAAAATTGTCAAAAAACCTAAAAAATAAGAAAATTGCACCTCAAAACTTACCTTTTCATTGCCATTTATCGGTTACTGTTCCTACCGATCTTGCTGTGTGTATTGCCGTATTACTTACTGCGTATGCGGAAACGCGGTGGGTACAGAAAACACTTTTTTAATCGTTTCGGTTGGCTGCCGAAACCTCAACAACCGTCTCCCGTGTGGATACAGGCGGTTAGCGTCGGGGAAATCGAATCATTGCGACCGCTTTTGGTTACATTGAAACAACGAAACATTCCCGTTTATTTAACGACTACAACTTCAACGGCGTTTCGGATTGTTGAAAAAAAATATGCTTCCCTGGTCGATACATTCGGTTATTTTTCGCTCGATTTTTGGGTATTTTCCGCTCTCGCTTGGCGGCGCATTCGTCCGAAAGCCGTTCTTTTGACGGAATCCGAACTGTGGCCGGAGCATCTTTTTCAGGCTAAAAAACACTCTGTTCCCGTTTATCTCATCAATGGTCGTGTTTCCGACAGAACGTTTTCGCGTTATCAACGCTTTTTGCCAATCGCACGCATACTGTTCGGTTTTCTTACAAAGATCTTTGCCGCAAGTCATGCCGATGCGGAGCGCTTCCGGGCGTTATGTCCGAAGGATATTCCGATTATCCAGGCGGGAAATTTAAAAATCGATGCCGCTGTCAAATCTGGCGCGAGTGTTTCCGTTATTTCGCGAAAAGAATTAGGTGCTCAATGGCACAACGCAACTGTTTTACTGGGAACTTCCACCTGGTCGGGCGAAGAAAAAATGTTGGTTGAATTCTTTTTAAAAGCACGAAAAGAATTTCCGCAGTTGAGGCTTATTTTGGTTCCGCGCCATGTCGAACGCACACACGAAGTTAAAACCTTACTGCAAACCTACCCTGTTACGTTTTGCCTGCGAACACAACCGACTCAAAATGTCGATATTTATGTCGTCAATACCACGGGTGAATTGCGTTCCTTCCTCCCGACGGCTGATTTGGTTTTTATCGGCAAAAGCTTTTCGCCGCATTACGGCGGGCAAACCCCCATCGAAGCGGCAGTTTTCGGGAAACCAATGGTGTATGGTTCTCATATGGAAAATTTCGTCGATATTTGTGCCGAATTCGAACACCTGCACGCGGCGGTTCGTTGTGCCGATGTCGAACATTTGGAACAACAATTGTTATTTTGGTTAAAGCATCCGGAAAATGCCGTTTCCTGCGGTCAGGCGGCTCGGCAATGGATTCACGCTCATCAGGGAGCCGTGAAAGCCGTTATGGATGATTTGTTCCCTCAATAAACAGATAACATACTAGAGAAGAACGCTGATAAAGCCGAACGAATGAGTTTCTTGTACGCATTCGTTCGGCACATGAAAAGAGTTGCACTCTTTTTTCCGTGTTTTACTTATCTATCAGATCTCTTAATTTTTCGCCCTTATCGAAGTAGAATTGATATATACCTACTTTTTTGTTTAGTACTTCTATTGTTAACGATGATGTTTCATCGGCAGAATCCATATGTTCCTTTCCTATTCCCTCACTGTGTGTTGTTCTTACAACACGCCTCTTTTCTCCATCGATAATTTTGCACTCCGAATCCGCAACGGCTTCATTGATGGGATCGTAGTAGAATTCATACTCTTCCGGCTTCTGCTTATCTTTGCAGATAAAAATCCCGTACATTGTCCATGTTTCAGAGCCCGTATCGTATAAATTTCTCAATGCTTCTTCAAGTTTACCCTGTATATCTTCAAGTTTCTCCTTGTCAAATTCCTTATCAGACTCTTCATGCTCTTCTTCTTCCTCGCTTTCCTTCTTTTGCTCCTCTGGGTAAATGTCCTCCTTTGAAAACTCCAATTTTGAAACAACACCAGTATCTTCGATAATATTTGTTTCTGGGTTTCTAACGTAGATGTTCTTACTTTCCTCCTGACCATCGAAACTGTCGATGGTATTCATAAAATGCATCAATTCATGCAAAAGAAAACTATATCGATCTCCTTTAAAAGCCGAAAACTCACCAGAGGAATTTACATGACAGTTCTCGAACTTATCAACCTCTTTTCTCAAACCGATCGATAACGTTTCCGACACAAAAACGCAAAATTCATCATCATTTTCCAACTTCAAAGCACGGTACAAAAATTTATTAACGGTTTTGATATCGGAGTATTCGGAATCGTTTTTCACAAAAAAATGCCGGTACAAAATCGCGAGATAACATGCGGGCATGACCGATCGTCTGATACAGGAAAATTTCTCTTCGTTTGCTTTCTCTGTTTCTTTTTTGTACGCTTCCTCCAACATTTTCCCAAGCTTAATAAATTCCCGTTTACCGGAATCCGAGTTTTTGTTTTCTTGTTCCGCTTCTTTGCACAGATCGGATAGTGCTTTCAATTCATCCTTACATTCAGGACCAAAATACCTTCGGATGTTGTATGACCGCTGTTTGTGAGAATTGATAATTTCGTCCGGAAGGGGTATTTTACCTTCGAATAAATTTCTATCCTTCTGACCCTGGCACCACTTGGATAACTTTACAAGATCCTCTCGGGAGATTTCCACTTTTACCTTACTGTGTTTATGCGGGTCGGTTTTGAGATCGAATAATTCCTTCAATTTTTCTTCCAACTCAAAAATCTGCCTTTCTTTCTCATAAAGCTCTTTCCCCCCTTCCGTCTGACTGAACTCATAACACGCTTTCAGCTCCTTTTTATGCTCTTCGCAAAATTGCTTAACCCGATCATAATCACGCATGTAATTCGCTGTGATGACTTTTAATGCCGCCATTCCGGCTTGACTCTGGCAACATTCGTCCACGAATTTCACTATATCCTCCTGCGGGACATTCGCCTGTTTCAGAGAATCCGTACTAAGGACATACTTTATGAAATTCTCCGCCAACACTCCTTTGTCATATTCGTTTTCCAACAGAGGCTTGTTCGGGTCTTTTACCTTTGTATGATAAAAATCAATGTCCTCCTTATGGGATATGACTTTCATTTCACCGAATACCGGATGCTTAATCTTTTCCTTGTCAATCAGTTTGATACCATTGGGCGGATCAGCCATGATGCCGGTTGTTGATGCAACGACCAATGTCGTGCCTGTTAACAGTGATTTTATGTTTATTTTCATGATAAATCTTATCTAAGGAGATACTTTATGTTGTCAAGCAAAAAAATAAAAAAGCAGCCAAGAAAGGCGTTAGTATAAAGTTGCAAAACCCTACCCTACTTCCACTCCGACAATTCTTTGATTTGTTTCCGTTTCATCGCCACAAACTGCTCGTAATTCATCAGAGAATTTCGAATGAGGCGTTTGTGAATTCTGCAGGAAACAAAGGCACAAATACAGCCAATTAACGTACCGCCAATGCAACACAATACAAAACCGCCCAAGCCGATTGAAAATAACTGTTCCCAAGAGCCGCTCTTGACGGCGGTCAGCATTCCTTTCAGACTGGCTTTTTCGATCCACTCAATTTGAAACGGTAATAGATCCGCAATCCGCTTCCCGACATAAAATTCCAGCGGGTACATCAACGGAACGGTCAAAGGGTTTGAAACAAATTGCAATGCCGCCGTCAGCAACAGGTTTGCTTTGAAAAGAACGGCGAGCACCGTCGCAAGCGGGATTTGGATGCCCATCACCGGCCACCACGTTATAATCCATCCTACATAATAAGCGGAGCACATCGGTTTGTAGGCAAAAGACCACAGTTGCGGTATTTTATTCAGAAACAAACCGCCGAATTTTCTGAAAATAAAACTTTTTCGAAGCGTCGCGCGCGAAGGGAGGTAACGCAACCACTTCTTAACAACCCGAAAACGCCGCGCACGAAAATCTTCCCATTCCTGCTTAAACGGCTCCATAAACGGGTTCAAACGGCTTTACAAACGAACCGATGGAGGCACGGGTCGGAATCGAACCGACGCATAGAGGTTTTGCAGACCTCGGCCTTACCACTTGACTACCGTGCCGACACCTTCAATTTTTCAAAAAAAACCAAGCAACGCAAGCGCGTTTTCACAAAATTCCAGTTGTCCGTTACTGCCGAAAAAATCTTACGCTATAGGTCGAGCCCAAAAATCGACCGCGCGCATTACGCACACTCTGACGAACGGATTTCAAAGCCGCTCGGAACATAATTCAGAATATCGCTTATTTCCCGAAACACATGCAAACTTGCGCCTTCGAAATACAAAGAACGATGCGCGTCATCCAGCATTTCTTTAACCTCATCCGCCGAAAGTTTTCGGACAAAATTGATATGATCGTTTAAAAGTGCGGTGCGTGCTTTGATAAGCTTATCCAGAAAATCCACATACGGATGGCAATCCTCTTCAACCTCGTTCGGCAATGCAAACAACGGCTCTGCCTTGCTTTCCTCGGATGCTTTCTGGCTTTCTTCGATTTTAAGTCGTTCAACCGTACGAACCAACCGCACGCATCCGTCATTTAAACGCTTATCAACTCTAAAACGATAAAACGCCTTATTCCAATCGTCCGCCGAAATGCCGTACGGTTCAAGTTCCGTCTTAGATTGCTTTAAAAATTGCTTAATTTGCTCGGGTGACAAAAGGCTCGGCACATCAAAGTCCCAATTCCGATCCTCGCTAACCTCCTTAATCCACCAATTCCCCTCACTTCCGAGATGGGCAATACACCAGGCGAATTTCGGTAAGAGGACGACCATGGAGGTAACGAAAATAATGCTCTAAGAAAACAAGCAACCCGTTCAATTATTTATAGTGTCCCCAGCAGCGCGTAAAAGCGATTTGCCCATCCTGCACAACATAGACAAGACGATGCTGTTCGTTGATACGGCGCGAATATACACCTTCTTCGCCTGCCAATTTTTCATAGGGTGGCGGTGTTTGAAACGGATTATTTTGAACCAACCGCACCAACTGTCTGATTTTCGGCAACAAAAGCGACCCGCTTGCTTTTTTGAGATCCTTTTGAAAGGAATGCTTGAAGGTTATTCTCATATCCCAAGTGCTTCAAACATCTCTTCCGCAGTATCGTACATCTTCAATTTACCTGCCTTCATCTCCTCTTTCGCCTCGCGAGCTTCCCGAAGCACATCTTCGATCGGATAAGCTAACTCGTCATCGTCATCGCCTCTTTTTTCCTCAACACACCTTTCAATGTAGCGACTGATCGACATCTGACGGCTTTCCGCCTGTTCTTTAACCCATTGATAGAGTTTCGGACGAAGAGAAACACTCGCGCGAACGGATTGCATATACCTCACTTATGCGTCAAAATCGCATCAGTGTCAATCGCGGTTTGTACGTTTTTGTTTGCCGTAAAAGCTTGCTTTTAACAAATTTTGTACTTACACTCAGGCATGATTTTTTTAAGGGATAATTGTAGTAGCGAAGGAATAAAACAATGAAAACCATCAAAGGAACATATAACAGTGCCGTGGTTTTTACGGATGATATTGAAACAAAAGCGGAAGAACAACTCATCGAGCTTCTTAGTCAGGAAATGGTTTCCGAAAGTAAGATTCGCATTATGCCGGATTGTCATGCGGGAACCGGATGCGTTATCGGGACAACCATGACGATTACCGATAAAATTTGCCCCAATCTTGTCGGAGTTGACATCGGATGCGGCATGCTGACCGCGAGAATACCGGCTTCCGGAATGGATTTCAAAAAGCTGGATGACGTCATACACCAAACCATACCGTCCGGTTTTTGCATCAGAAGCTGTCCTATTGAAGATCCGACATTTCACCAAAAAGCGGCCGACGTGTTGTATCCGTGCGAGGGCTTAACGGAAGAAGAGAAAAGAAAAGGCTTTAAAAGCGTCGGTACGCTCGGCGGCGGGAACCATTTTATTGAAATCGATAAGGATGAGGACGGCAGGTATTACATTGTCATTCATTCCGGTTCAAGGAGTCAGGGTGCTCAGTGTGCGCGTCATTATCAGGATCTCGCCGCAAAAATACACCCTGAATTACCGAAAGACCTGGCATATCTCGAAGGCGGATTGGTAACGGCATACATAAGAGATATGCATCGTATGCAACAGTTTGCTTCTTTGAATCGTGAAGTGATGTTGTCAACCATCCTCAACGGAATGGGTTGGGTTACCATGGAGCTGTTTGAAACCATCCATAATTACATTTCCGGCGAAGAAATGATTCTTCGAAAAGGAGCCGTATCGGCAAAAGAAGGCGAAACTTTGCTGATTCCGCTCAATATGAAAGACGGAAGTCTTATTTGCAGGGGTAAAGGGAATGCCGATTGGAATTATTCGGCACCGCACGGAGCAGGGCGTGTCATGTCGCGAGGGGAAGCGAAAAAATCCTGCAACGTTCAAGAATTTAAGAAGCAAATGAACGGAATTTTTTCAACCTGCATTTCCGAAGCAACATTGGACGAAAGCCCGATGGCTTACAAATCCGCCGAGAGTATCATTCATAATATCGGCGATACGGTGGAAATTGTTAAGCACATCAGACCCGTTTATAACTTCAAGGCAAAATAAAAGGGTATGCAAAGTCGACGGAAGTACATAAAGCGGTTGATGATACCTGCGGATGTTTCCGGCGAAAGTCGTCCGGATTTCGAAGTAAATCGTCCGCAGGGATGTAATCCCGCCAAAGTCCCCTGCCCTACTTTAACCCGTACACCGCTTGTTTGCCCAACGCCTCTTCAATGCGTAAAAGTCGGTTGTATTTGCAAATTCGATCGGTGCGACTGAGGGAACCCGTTTTAATCTGCCCGACGTTGGTTGCAACCGCCAAATCCGCCAAAGTCGTATCCTCGGTTTCGCCGGAACGATGCGACACGATGCATTTGTAGCCGGAACGTTTCGCCACTTCGATGGTTTCCAGCGTTTCCGTCAGGGTACCGATTTGGTTAAGTTTAATCAAAATCGCATTCGCCGCTTGCTTTTCGATACCTTTGCGCAAAAATGTTTTGTTGGTAACAAACAAATCGTCGCCGACAAGCTGTGTATCCGAACTCATCGCTTTCGTCAACTTTTGCCAACCGCTCCAATCGTTTTCCGCACAACCGTCTTCGATGGAAAAAATCGGGTACTTTTTCTGCAATTTTTGGTAAAAGGCAATCAATTCGTCGACAGTTTTGACGGAACCGTCCGACTTTTTAAAAACGTAACGCTTCTTTTTTTCGTCATAGAACTCCGACGAAGCGACATCTAAGGCGATTTTGATGTCTTCATCGGGGCGATAGCCCGCTTTTTCAATCGCCTGAACGATGAACTTCAAAGCGTCTTCGTTGCTTTTTAATGCGGGCGCGAAACCGCCTTCATCACCGACCGCCGTCGAGTAGTTTTTGGATTTTAAAAGCTCCTTCAAGGCATGGAAAATTTCCGCACCCCACCGCAACGCTTCGCGGAACGTTGGCGCTCCGATAGGGGCGATCATGAATTCCTGTATATCCACGGGAGCATCCGAATGCGCACCGCCGTTCATAATGTTCATCATCGGCACGGGCAATGTGCGGGCATGGACGCCGCCGATGTAACGGTACAGCGGCAATTCCAAATAACGCGCCGCGGCATCGGCAACCGCCAGCGATACACCCAAGATCGCATTGGCACCCAAAGCGGATTTGTTCGGAGTACCGTCGCAGGCAATCATTTCACCGTCAATGACACCCTGTTCCAACGCATCAAAACCGTTGAGTAATTTCGCAAGCACCGTATTGACGTTCTCGACCGCCTGCGTCACGCCTTTGCCGTTGTAGCGATCACGTACCGACTTCGGGAGCTTTTTGACGCCGCCGTCCCGCAATTCCAATGCTTCGTGAACACCCGTGCTGGCTCCCGACGGAACCGCGGCGCGACCGACGCTTCCGTCATCAAGAATGACCTCCACCTCCACGGTCGGATTACCGCGCGAATCCAGAATTTCCCTTCCGATAATTTCCGAAATTAAACTCATATGCGTGAAAAAATGCAACTTGTGCGCCGAAAGGAAATGTTTCAACGGAACAGCAAAACCGAGTTTTTGCAGCGCCGCATCAGTTCCGTGGTGGTGCTTCCGATGAACAGATTGCGAATGCGCCCGTGCCCGTAGGCACCCATGATCAACACATCAATCGCGTTATTGGTGACATAATTGGCAATGCCGTCACTGACGTCGTCGTGCAAACAGACCGTATTTACCTGATACCCCGCATCTTTTAATGTTTTTTCCGCCGAAGCCAGCATCTCGGTGACTTCTTCCGGCGGATTTTCTTCGTCGCACACGTACAGTAAATCGATCGGAATCTCTTTCATAAACGGCGAACGAATGAGAAATTGCAACGCATGGCGCGTACTCGGACCGTCGTCGTATGCCAAGGCGCATTTCTTAATCGGCGTAAATTTTCGGCAGGCGATAAAGCACGGACGTGAACTGGCGCGCACCACACGCTCCAGATTGGCACCGAGGTGTTCCGTCGCAAACGCCGCATTTTCGCCGCGCTTTCCCATCAAAATTAAATCCACGCCGGTTTCGCTGTGCTCATACGCCTGACAACTGTCCACCAACGAACCGCGTTCATGTTTGAAGGTAATCTTATCCGACAACCCGACTTTTTCGAAAAACTTCTCAACCGTTTCCTTTACGACACGCGTCTTTTCGGTTTCAATCTGCTTCAGCTGATCGCACAATCGCTGATACGGTTGCGCTCCCAACGCCCCCGAAAAATCGCCCATCATGGCGAAATCAAACTGATGCGCATCCGTCACGTAAAGAATGTCCGCCGTGGCATTCATTGCTTTGAGGATCCACTCGGCATACTGCAAACAACTCTCCATGTACGGCATCGACCCGTCCACGCAAACCAGCAATCTAGTAGCTTCCATAAATTTATGATAAGAGATTTTTGAGGGATATGCAAACTGCGAAGGGGGAAATTTGCTTTTCGATATAACGAACGGCGAATTTTGGGAAAATTATTACACATGGAACAATAGCGAAAAATACATTGTACCTGACTGCCCGTTTTCATGGAAACTTCACACTTTTCTCAAAACACTTCACGAATGTAGCCAATCAAGCACACCGTTCGTATTTCGATTTTAATCTTTACTTTCAACAAAATACACACTGAACTGAGCTTGTTGATTTCATATGGGAAACCTTAAAAAGAAGCGTATTTTGAAGATGAATAAGCATAAGCGGCGGAAAAAATCCAAAGCGACGCGGCATCGGAAACGCACCTGGTCTTTGTAGAGGGTTCGTCCCGTGGCATTCGGGGAGGGGCGAGATCCGCGCGGTGGTTTCGTCGGGAAGGTTGCTTTGTTGCTTTTTTTATCGCTCTCGGTCGGGATGTTTATTGTTTATCTCAGCCGAACGGACAATTTACCATCGGTTCTTCGGGAGTTCTTGGTAACATTTTACGGTTTTGCAAAACGGCATGCCTGGTTTTTGGTGCTGTCGCTGTTGTTTCTGCCAACCTTTGGTGTTCCGATTGCTCCGTTGCTGATTCTTGCGGGCTCGTGTTGGAATTTGGGAATTGCTCTCAAAGTTGTCTTTGTTTGTATCGGGTTTAATCTCATTTTTTCGTATTTTTTTTACAAACGATGCCTTAATCGTTTCTTGTTGAGGTTAATCTTTCGCAATAAATCCATCCGTCAACCGCGCCCGAATACACGCTTTAACAGCCTCCGTTGGTGTCTGCTCATCCAATTCATTCCGCACCTCCCCTACTCCGTTCAATGTTACATTTTGGCGGCTTTAAAAGAAGTGCGCTTTTGCCATTATCTTGCCGTCAGTTGGTTGGTACAGTTCATCTGGGCGGTTGGATTTGTTTGCGGCGGACGCGCAATTTACACGGGACATTTCGGTTTGACGATTTTTTGTATTTTTTTGGTTGTTGTGTACGTATTGTATCGTTGGTTTTGTCGGTGGCGGAGGTTAGGAAAAAATACATTGGAGAATTGACGGACATGCAAACTGTTTTTAATCGTCGATTGCTACCCGAATGTTAACCCCTTTCATCAAAGGTGCCCTGTCGGTCGGCGAATTATCACTCTGCATACGGCAGTTGGTGCGTGATGCATTCCCTTTCGTTGCCGTGTACGGAGAAATTTCCAATCTGCGTATGGTAAAAGGGATTACCTGGTTCACATTAAAGGACACTACGAGCCAAATTTCCGTTGTTTTGTTTCAAACGGATCATGCATCGCTCCAACAGCCGCTCGAAAACGGTCAATCGGTGTTGGCGGAAGGTCGCATCGATGTTTATGTCGCTTCGGGACGCTATCAGCTGGTCGCAAAAAAAATTCGAAAACTCGGCGTTGGCGAACTGCAACAACAATTTGAGGTTTTAAAGGAAAAATTACGCAACGAAGGGCTTTTTTCGCCCGAAAAAAAGCTCCCGGTTCCGAATCTTCCGAAATATATCGGGATTATTACCTCGCCGGAAGCGGCGGCATTGCAGGATTTTTTGCAGATTTTACGACGCAAAAACTGGAAAGGTTCGTTGCTGTTGGCACCGTCGCTCGTACAAGGCAACGGCGCGCCGTCGGCAATCATGAAGGCATTTCGGCGGTTGCAGCAACGTCCTGAAATCGAATTGATTGTTCTTATTCGCGGCGGCGGCAGTTTTGAAGATTTAAATTGCTTCAACAACGAAGGGCTGGTGCGGTTTCTGGCGCAACGCCGCAAGCCTTTACTAACGGGCATCGGACACGAAACGGATTATACGCTCTGTGATTTTGTTGCGGATAAACGCGCCGAAACGCCGACTGCCGCCGCCGAAATCCTTGCCAATGCGTATCAAAACGCCCTCCAACAACAGCAAAATAATCTTCAATGTCTCAGGCGCACCTTTGAGTTCCGTTATCAAAACTTTCGACAGCGGTGCTCTGCTGCGGAAATGTCTTTAAAACGTTTTTGTCCGAGCCGACTTATCGAGCAACAACGGCAACGTTACCTTCGCCTTTCGAAAGGTTTTGACAACGCATGCCGTCAGCAACTTCAAACAAAACAATACGCTTTCGACAAAATCCGTTCCCGCATTCAAGCCGTTCCAGTGGCTTTTCACATTCGGGAACAACAAACAAAGCTGCAAATCACAACCGATCGTTTGCAACAATGCTTTCGTCAGACACACGAATCATACACACAACACGTGGAGCAACTTTCGCAACGCTTGCAGTCATTTTCTGTCGAACGGCAACTGAAACGCGGTTTTCTCGTTCCGCTTGCGGACGACGGCTGTACGTTGAAAAGCTTTTCGCCTTCCTCGAACAACCCTCAATACATTCGGCATCAAAGCGGAACCTATCGGATTAAAATCGTAAAGTAAAAGTTGAAAATTTTCACTTATTTCGAACCGAATTGCCGAGAATTTCCATCGTTTTGACTTATAAACAGTGGCTTCGGATATAAAATCTGGGAATTTTTTACTCTGTATTGCTATCTTTTACCTTCCGTCATGAACCTTGTTGACTTTTTTCACAAAAATCGCCATTTTTAAGACATGAAAATCGAGAAGGAATTGGAACAGATTTTGAACGAACAAATTACGCACGAATTTGAAGCGGCTTATACGTACCTGGGGCTTTCGACCGCTTTGAACGATGCGGGTTTCCCGGGATTCTCGCACTGGATGCGCAAACAATACGAAGAGGAATTGACGCACGCGATGAAGATCGTTGATTACATTCAGGAACGCGGCGGGAGCGTGAAATTTAAAAATTTCGAATGTCCGAATTTCACACTCAAATGCCCCTGCGAAGCGTTCAAAGCGGCGTATGAGCATGAAATTAAAAACACAAAGTACATTCATGCGGCATATGCGCTTGCATTGAAGATGAACGATTATCCGACGCAGACATTCCTGCAGTGGTTCATTAACGAGCAGGTGGAGGAAGAGGCGAATTGCCAAAATTACCTGCAACAGATTGAGCGCGCCGCCACAAAAGAGTGCTTATGCTCCATGATGGCGTTGGATCATCAGGCGGGAGAGCGATAAAAAACGGTCTGTTGATTTAAGGTGGCGGTCGATAGGTCCTCTCTGGTTGAATTCCAACTCTGTTGGGAGTGGAGCGATTGGTTTTCAGGATAATTTCGGAGATTTGGTACCGGTAAGAAGGAGATCAGTCCTTCGTATGAGTTATAATCTTAGGGTTAATTTTCAGAATGGCTGAGGTGTTTTTTTAGTAAAAAAGTAGCTGTGCGTGTGGTGCGAACTCTACTCGTCTACTAATTAACTAGATGCCGAATGTCGAGGAATACGAAAGGCAATCAATTGGCAAAAATTTTAAAACAAAAGCTTAAAAACACGGCAAGATCACCCATTGTGTAGTCTTGCCGTGTTTAAACAGGATTTATTCAGGTATCAGATCTCTCAGTGCTTCAACGAAATAAAACCCGTATATGTTTTTCTTTTTTGCGAGTTTTTCAATCGCCCCTACAAGTGCTTTATCCCAATTTTTCACTATCGATATGTGTCCCGTACGCACCAGTTTCATCTTTTCAAAAGGATGAACTCCGTTGCCCGCTTTACCGAAAAACTTACATTCCGCATCCGAAACAGCTTCACTAATAGGATCGTAATAAAACTCCCCCTTGACTGTTTCGGAATCTTCACTGTCACTTTCATCAGAATTTTCACTATCCTCGGAACCTTCGCCGTCGGATACCGTAGGTGTAAAAAGGATTCCGTACATCGTCCACATTTCATGGTCATTATCATATAAATTACAAAGTACTTCTTCAAGTTCTTTTATTTTCTTTTTAAGACATTCTTCTTTATATCGACATGCCATACATTGCTCCTCCGGATCGTCGAAACAATCTTTATGAAATACAAACTCACTCTCGTAACCAAAATCTCTCTCCTCCTCGCCTCTCTGTTTGAAATCATTACATGACAATTGTAAGCCCATTTTTTTCGTTTCAATTACACCCTTATTCCATTTACGGAACCACTTGTTGTTATGTATGCAACAAGCATTCATAAAATGGATA
>JAEEGL013678156.1_pt1 | contig 69651 bp, 61 predicted proteins | sample 9134231 | NCBI WGS metagenome assembly JAEEGL01 (sample SAMN16246548, study PRJNA631951) | gut metagenome | biome: gut microbiome; feature: rumen; material: fiber-attached | host: Bos | place: Iran: Karaj | collected 2018-10
AATTTCCGGGATCTGTTCCTCTACCTCGCCGCCCATACCCTTGGCTCGCACGCAAAAATCGTGGGCGCCGCCTCCTACGGGAATCTGTATCTGGAAAGCCCGGGAGAGTTTGTCCGATATTGTTTTACTGACCGAAAAAGCCTATCTTTGTAATTATGGATATCAAACTCAACCTCGGCGCCGACAGCTCATAACTCACCGCCGAACCGTTCTTGAGTGAGATCAGCAGGAAAAGGACATCATCCTTCACAAAAATGTTCTCGCAGAGGATGTCTATCCCGTATCCTCGCGTGCCTATATGGTAGAGTTCCTGTTTCATATTGGAGATTTCTTCAAAGTTGAAAGAGGCCGACGGCCACGAAATCCTTGCTTCCGTCCACAATCTTGGCCACGATGTCCCGGGAGCCGAGATTCACGTACTTCAGCTCAGAGGCAAAACGCAGAAGCACCTCCTGCGAGGTCGAGATAAAAAGCGTATCCGGGGCCTGTGCAAGGCCGATTCCGGAGCATGCCCACCCAAGGATAAGGATTACCTCTGTAATTTTACTTGCTGGGTACTTGCCGAAGAACCTTGATACAAAATAAATAGCCCGCTCAATAAGAAACGGGCTAAAAGGCTAACTATTTGATTATCAAATCAATATTCTTCCTCGTTAAAGAAAAAATCCTCCTTGGTAGGATAGTCGGGCCAGATGTCCTCGATGGTTTCATATATCTCGCCTTCCTCCTCAAGCTCCTGAAGGTTCTCGATGACCTCCTCGGGGGCGCCGGAGCGGTTGGCGTAGTCGATAAGTTCGTCTTTTGTTGCCGGCCACGGAGCATCGTCCAGGCTGCTGGCTAATTCAAGAGTCCAATACATAACGAAATAGTCATTAGTGTTTAGGGCGCAAAGATATAAAAATATTCTCAAGTGCAAATATTTTTGAGTACTTTTGCAACATGACTTACGTAAAAGACGAAATTTACTCTCCCGACACCACCGCGGAAATAGCCGGACACGTGAAGGAAATACTCCGCCTGCTGGGCGAAGATACCTCCCGGGAAGGTCTGCTCAAGACTCCTGAGCGCGTAGCTAAAGCATTGCAGTTCACCACGAAAGGATACAACGAGGACGGCATAGAGATAATCCGCCAGGCAATCTTCGACGAGAAATACCAGCAGATGGTGCTGGTGAAAGACATAGAGCTGTACAGCACCTGCGAGCATCACATGATGCCCTTTATCGGCAAGTGCCACGTGGCCTACATCCCCAACGGAAAGATTACGGGACTGAGCAAAATCGCCCGCGTGGTGGAGACTTTCGCCCGCCGCCTGCAGGTGCAGGAGAGGCTCACGGTGCAGATCCGCGACTGCATCCAGGAGGCGCTGCATCCGCTCGGCGTGGCCGTAGTCATCGAGGCCAACCACACCTGCATGCAGGTGCGCGGCGTACAGAAATCGAACGCCATCACCACTACGTCTGCATTCAGCGGGGTATTCCTGAGTTCGTCGCGCACCCGCAACGAGTTTTTAAACCTGATCCGGTAGCGGAACTCCTAATCCGTCATTCTTGACAGCCGCTCCAGGTCGTAGTCGGCGCGTATCTTGTCGATGATGGCACATACCACCTGGAAGGTGCGTGAATCCTTCGTATAGACCGCCGGAGTGGCGAACGCCACCCTTCCCTGCCGCTTGAGCTTGAGCGCCGACGCGCGCTTCTTCTCAGACGCCGGATTGTAAACGGCGATGGAGTTGCCTCCGAACATGCTTACTATCTTCATGCAGGGCACGTCGGTCTCGCCGTCGCCGAAATAAATCATATTGGTAAACGGTATGCGCTTCTTGTCGTCGGCTATGGAGGCGTTGACACGTTTGTTGTCGCGAGAACTGAAGATGCCCTTGGAAATCTTGAACAGGAACTGCGTCTTAGCGGTGTAGTCGACGGCGATTCCCGGCCATTCGGCCTCACCTTTTTCGTCGTAGAGGAAGGAACCGGCGAAGATGTGCTTGAACTCGCCTGCGATTGGACTGCCCTCGATTATCTCCTTGAGGCCGCTGGAATTGATATAATGCTCCACCTGCACGCCGTGGCTGCGCCCGTATTCGTTCACCAGCGAGAACCATTCGCGCACGCCGTCGAAGAGTTCGATGCCGGCGCCGAACTGCCGCATCTGGTCGCGCCGCAGGGATATGCCCTGCTTGCGGGCCTCGTCGTACATGAGCTTCATGTATGCAAGCACGTTGGATGCGTCCTGTCCTATTGCGATGCAGTCGCTCATGCGCCAGAATTCCTCGGGAGTGGATCCTACCGCCTGGATAAAACCGAACTCCTGCATGTTGCCCGGAGAAAGGGTGCCGTCGAAGTCGTAAATCAACGCGACTATGGGTTTTTTCTTCATGATTTTCGCCCCTATAATTGATATTTCGCCACAAATATCGTAATAATTCGCCACATACGCACCCACGGGATTGCAAAATATGCGGCGCAGGCCTACTTTTGCCCTGCTAAAACAAAATCCTAATTCTTAGATATGCCTAATTATCCTCACTACCTGGAAAGCTTGCAGAACGCAACCCGCAAGTACTGGGACAAGGCCGCTCTCAACACAATCGGCGGCGACGCATTCACTTACGGCCAGATGGCCACCCAAATCGAAAAATTCCACCTCGTATTCAACAAGCTCGGCTTCAAGAAAGGCGACAAGATCGCCCTCTGGGCCCGCAACGGCGCCCGCTGGGGCATGAGTTACCTCGCCGTGAACACATACGAGACCGTAATAGTTCCCCTTCTGGCAGATTTCACTCCGGACAACGCCGCATTCCTGGTGAACCACTCGGAAAGCGTCGCTCTCCTCACCAATGCCGACAAATTCGCCAAGATGCCCGTGGACAAGATGCCCAACCTGCACCTGGTAATCGACATCGACTCCTGGAAGTGCCTTTGGGCCAAAGACGAGGCCACCAAAGCAACTTACGATACCATGGAAGACCTTTTCGATGCCAAGTGGGCAGACGGCTACGGTCCTTCCAACGTCGTCTATCCCACAGATAACTGGGATGACCTTTCCGCCATCAGCTATACTTCCGGCTCCACCGGAGACCCCAAGGGCGTAATGCTCACCTACCGCAACTTCAGCGCGAACGTAGACTTCAGCCAGCGCAAGATTCCCGCCGGCGAGCGCATGGTGTCCATGCTTCCCATGGCCCACATGTACGGCCTGGTGACCGAGTTCATATACCCCCTGTGCAACGGCACCGCTATCTACTGGATGGCCAAGGCACCTACCCCGGCGGCACTCATCAAGGCCTTCTCCGACGTCAAGCCCTACCAGCTCATCACCGTTCCCCTCGTGATGGAGAAGATTTACAAGAGCAAGGTTAAGCCGACGCTGGACAAGCCTGTCGTCAAGGTTCTCCTCAAGATCCCCGGCATAAACAACATCATCTACAAGAAGGTGAAGGACGGCCTCATGGCAGCCTTCGGAGGCGAATGCGACCGCTTCATCATGGGCGGCGCCCCCCTCAACCCCGAGGCCGAGAAACTGTTCCGCCGCATCAAACTGCCTTATCTCGTAGGTTACGGCATGACTGAGGCCTGCCCCCTGCTGGCTTACGAGCACTGGGACAAGTATGTTCCCGGTTCCTGCGGCAAACCCGTCGACTGCGCCACCGTACGCATCGATTCCGAAGACCCCGAGCACGTGGCCGGCGAGATCCAGGCCAAGGGCGAGAACATCACCATCGGCTACTTCAAGAACCCCGAGGCATCTGCCAACGCCTTCACTGAAGACGGCTACCTCCGCACCGGAGACCTCGGCATCATGGACAAAGACGGCAACCTCTTCATCAAGGGCCGCTCCAAGAGCATGATTCTGAGCGCCAACGGACAGAACATCTATCCCGAGGAGCTTGAGGCCATCCTCAACAACCTGCCCTATGTGTCCGAGTCAGTCGTCGTCGACAGGGCGGGCAAGATCGTGGGCCTCGTGTACCTCGACGCAGATGCCATCAAACACGACAAGCTCGACAGCGAGGCCATCTCCGACATTCCCGAGAAGATACGCCTGGGCGCCAACCGCCAGCTGCCTGCATACAGCCAGATAGCCAAGGTCGAGACCGTGCTCGCACCCTTCGAGAAGACCCCGAAGATGAGCATCAAGCGCTTCCTGTACAAATAGTGACAAATTGTCACTGGAATATTATTTGAGATTGTTCAACCGGCCCGCAAAACGGACCGGTTTTTTATTATGGCAAACACAAAAGGACAAATCGGAGTAACTACCGAGAATATTTTTCCGGTAATCAAGCAATTCTTGTACAGCGACCACGAAATCTTCCTTCGCGAGCTGGTCGCCAATGCAGTGGACGCGGAACAGAAGCTCAAGGCGCTGGCGTCCGCCGGAAGTTTCAAGGGAGAGCTGGGTGAGCTCAAGGTTGGAATTGAGCTCGACGAGAAGAAAAAGACCCTGAAGATCATCGACAACGGCATCGGCATGACGGCCGACGAAGTAGACCGCTACATCAACCAGATAGCGTTTTCCAGCGCCGGGGAGTTCCTCGAGAAATATAAGGACCAGACCAACATCATAGGCCACTTCGGCCTGGGTTTCTATTCCGCCTTCATGGTTGCGAAGAAGGTCACCATCGAGTCGCTCAGCTGGCAGGAAGGCGCCGAAGCGGTGAAATGGACCTGCGACGGCTCGCCCGAATTCACCATGGGCGCCTGCAAGAAGGAAGACCGCGGCACAGTGGTCACCCTGTACTTCGACGACGAGAGCGCCGAAGAGTTCGGCACGAAGGGCAAGATCCGCCAGCTGCTCGACAAATACTGCAAGTTCATGCCCGTTCCCGTAACCTTCGGCAAGAAGACCGAATGGAAGGACGGCAAGAGCGTGGAGACAGGCGAGGACGACGTCATCAACGGCATAGAGCCCATCTGGACCAAGGCCCCGTCGGAGCTCAAGGACGAGGACTATCTGAAATTCTACAGGTCGCTCTATCCCATGGAAGAGGAACCGATGTTCTGGATACACCTGAACGTCGACTACCCCTTCACACTCACGGGCGTGCTCTACTTCCCCAAGATAAAGGAGCGCATGGCCATCGACCGCAACAAGATACAGCTGTACTGCAACCAGATGTTCGTGACCGACCACGTCGACAACATCGTGCCCGACTTCCTCACACTGCTGCACGGCGTCATCGACTCCCCCGACATTCCTCTTAACGTGAGCCGCAGCTACCTGCAGAGCGACGCCAACGTAAAGAAAATCAGCACATACATCACCAAGAAGGTGGCCGACAGGCTGGAAGAGATCTTCAAGGAGCAGCGCACCCAGTTCGAGGAAAAATGGGACAATATCAAGCTATTCATCGAATACGGCATGCTGTCCGACGAGAAATTCTGCGAGCGCGCGATGGACTTCGCCCTGCTCAAGAACACCGACGGCAAGTACTTCTCGCTCGGCGACTACCGCAAGGCCATCGAAGGCGGCCAGACCGACAAGGACAAGAAGGTCGTGTACCTATACGCCACCGACGCGGAGGCCCAGTACGGAGCCGTGGAGGCCGCGAAGAACCTGGGGTACGACGTGCTTCTGATGGACTGCGAGCTCGACTCTCACTTCGTGAACATGCTCGAGCAGAAGATTCCCGACACCCGCTTCGCCCGTGTAGACAGCGACACCGCCGACAACCTAATCCCCAAAGAAGACAAGGTGAAGCCCGAGATGAGCGACGACGACAAGAAGGCCCTCGAGGAACTCTTCAAAGCCGTGCTCCCAGAAGGCAACGAGTACCACGTCGAGCCCGAAAACCTCGGTGCGGAAGCCGCTCCCGTAGTGCTTACTCAGAGCGAATTCATGCGCCGCTGGCGCGAAATGAGCGCACTCGGCGGAGGAATGAACTTCTACGGAAGCATGCCGGAGGCATACGAAGTCAAGGTAAACATGGAGAATCCCGTAATCGCACGCATCTGGGGCGACCGCGAGGGCACCGGCGACCTGCTCAGGCAGGTGGTGGACCTCGCCCTGCTCGAAAAGGGCATGCTCAAGGGCAAGGCGCTCGCGGAATTCATTGCCAGAAGCGAAAAAATGCTGGGCTAAATATTTGAAAGTCAAAATTTCTGCTTATCTTTGCGCCCGCATTTGAAAACCGTATGGTTTTGGTGCAATGGGTCCCGGACCCGATCCGGGATGAGTAACACATTTTAAGAAACAGAAAAATGCAACATTTCGAACTGAACGGTCAGATCCGCGAGGTGGCCGGAAAGGCTGCCATCAAGGCATTCCGCAAGCAGGGCCTCGTCCCTTGCAATCTCTATGGCCCCGGCCTCGAGAACGTACTTTTCACCGTTAACGCCAAAGACCTCAAGGCTGTCACCGACACGCCCAAGGCCCACATCATCGACCTCGTGCTCGACGGCAAGAAGAAATACACCGCCGTGCTCCACGAGCTCCAGTGGCACCCTGTGACCGACATCTGCCTCCACGTCGACTTCCTCGCCGTGAACGACAAGAAGCCCGTCAACATTGAGGTTCCCATCGTTATCACCGGCCATGCAGTCGGTGTCCAGAAGGGTGGCAAGTTCTTCCAGAACGCCCGCAAACTCCGCGTCTGCGCAACCCTGAAGAACCTTCCCGACGAAGTTACCATCGACATCACCTCCCTCGATCTGGACAAGAAGATCAAGGCCGGCGACGTCAAGCTCGATGGCATTACCGTCACCACCGACAAGGACGCCATCATCTGCGGCGTGAAGACGACCCGCAACACCGTCGTCGCCACCGAAGAGGCTGCCTAATCGTGTCTGACAAGAGTTATCTGGTAGTCGGACTCGGCAACATAGGTGCCGAATACGCCGCCACCAGACATAACATCGGATTCATGGTATTGGACGCCTGGGCTCAGGCGTCCAATATTTCATTCGAAACGAAGCGCTACGGCGACGTCGCAACCGACGCCGTCAAGGGACGCAAGTTCCATCTGCTCAAGCCTTCCACCTACATGAACCTCAGCGGCTACGCCGTCCGCTACTGGCTGCAGGAGCTCGACATTCCGCTGGAGAACCTGATCGTCATCTGCGACGACATCAATCTTCCATTCGGTACCGTACGCATGCGCATGAACGGCAGCGACGGAGGCCACAACGGCCTTGGAAGCGTGGAGGAACTTCTGGAAACCAGGCAGTACGCCCGCATACGCCTGGGGGTAGGTCACGAATTCTCGGAAGGCGGGCAAATCAGATTCGTGCTGGGAGACTTAACCCCCGATCAGCGCGAAGAAGTTGCGGCCATCGCCGTCAAGGTTACTGCCGGAATCAAAACCTGGGCTTTCGTTGGAGCCCAGAAGGCAATGACAGAACTTAACACCAAGCCGAATGTCGCGGAAAATACACCGAATCAATAAGTTATTTTTAAAAATTGATTGTGTATTAAAAAACTTTTTATATATTGCGACAGATTTTTGGCATTTAATACCAACACAATTTTAATACATTTTTCTTATGAAAGCACTTGTTGAAAAAATCAACGCAAACATGGAGGCATTCAAAGTAAATGCCGAGGCACAGGTAGTAAAGGGTAACAAAGCCGCCGGCGCCCGCGCCCGCAAGGCTGCTCTCGAACTCATGAAGGACCTCAAGGAATTCCGCAAGGTTTCCGTGGGCGTTGCAAAAAAATAAAAAATTTTTGCATTTCGATGCAACGTTTCTGAAACCTTTTGCATCTATATAGCAGGTTTAGGTTTTAGTACACGTTTAAAGGTCGGGAGCCGCGAGGTTACCGGCCTTTTGCATCTAAACCAATTCCACATGACTAAGCGCCTGATTTCCACTATGATAGCCTTTACCCTCCCGCTGCTTGCAGCAGCCCAGGGCTTCAGGGCGGTTGTCATACCCGTGGAATTCAGCGACGAAACGTTCAAAGACAAAAACAAGAACGTAGTCGAAAAAATTTCCAGGGCCCGGACATATTTCAACGACCAGTTCAGTCCTGTAAAGTCATTTTCTTTCGATATTCTCCCCACCGTCAGGCTGCAGAAAGAGCTTTCCTGGTACGGCGCCAATTCTTCCAGCGCCAAGGACAGCCGCATCGACGAGCTGGTTCGGGACGCCGTCGCAGCTCTCCGTAACGATTTCTCCGTATACGACAACGACGGCGACGGTACAATCGACAACATCTGCATAATTGCGGCAGGCGGCAGCGAGGCCGACGGCGACGGAGCGGACTGCATCTGGCCCCAGCAGCTGTACCTGAAAGAGCGGGGCGGCAGTTTCGCGCGCGACGGCAAGACCGTCGACAGCTTCTGCATATGCGTCGAGAAATCCGGTCTCGGCACTTTCTGCCACGAATTCGCCCACAGTTTCGGCCTTCAGGACCTTTACGACACCGACGGGAATGGCTCCGGAGGCACTGCGCCCGGACTCTGGGGCTCCCTGAGCCTTATGGACAAGGGAGGCGACAACGACGGAGGCAACACTCCCCCCAATTTCTGCGCTATCGAACTTGAGCAGCTGGGCCTGGGCAAGCAGATAGAGCTCAAGCGCGGGTATCACCGCCTGCACCCCATTTCCGAAAGCAAGGAATATCTCCGGATCGACACGGACACCAAGGACGAGTATTTCCTTCTGGAATGTCGCGACAACGCCGGCTGGGACGCCTTCACAGGCGGCAGGGGCCTTCTGGTTTACCACATCGACAAATCCGCCAATAACAGTTGGTATTCAGACTATTACAGGCGCAATCTCACTGCCCGGGAGCGCTGGGATGACAATCAGGTGAACTGCCGTCCCGACCACCAGTGCGCCAGGCTCCTGGCTGCGACCCCCGGCACCTCCGACGTCAGCAAGATGTTCTTCCCTCTCGAAGGGCGCACGGCATTGGGAGCGGAAACCGACCCCTCCCTCAAATACTGGAGCGGCGCCACCTCCTCCCTGGCAATCGACCACATTACGCTGGAACTGGACGGAAGCGTCAGTTTCAACGTAATCACTCCGGTGGTCATGCGCGAATCCATGGTCTTCCAGGACGCCGCCATCTTCAGCTGGAGCGTCGACAACACGCTTTCGGTGGAGAGCTGCACCGTCAGCTGGCATTCCAGCGGCAACAAATCCTACGGAAACATAGGCACCGACACCGCAAACAGGCTGACTGACGGCACCTTTACGGTTACTGTCGAGGGCCTGTCGCCGTCGACAGGGTACGTCCTGCAAATTAAACTGATGTGCAGCGACGGCAGCGTACATGCTTACAGCATGGATTTCACCACCAAGAGCAGGCCCAACGGAGCTCGCCCTTTCATCTACCTGAAGAACATTTCCAGGCGTGACGACGGTTCTTTCCCGACAGGTGAACGCATCCCGCTCAGGATCTTCAACGGCCAGGGAGTGAAACAGGTACAGTGGTTCTTCGATGACATGCGCATAGCCCCCGGCCTGGATGGTTTCTGGTATCTGCGCACCAGCGGCACACTCAAGGCCCACGTATGGTACCAAGACGGCAGCAAGGACGTGATAATCAGAAAAATGGAAGTAAGATGAAAGCACTTCGCCACTTGCTCGCAGCACTCACGGCTGCACTGACGCTGCTTTCCTGCCAGCCGCAGGGAGTCACCGAGCTGTCGACGTTCGTGGCGGACGGCACCGTGCGCCTGGAGGTCGACGGAGTCAGGGTTTTCTCCTACTATGAGACCGGATGCCAGATAGCGCTCAACGAGAAGAGGGGCGAATTCCGGGCACATGACGACACGATGCAGGAGTATTTCATCATTTCGATGGACAAACTGCCCCGAAAAGCAGGCGATGCAGTGAACGCCAACCTGTGCTGGACCGAATCCGGTTACGAAAGAGAAAGACAAAACGTCACCCTCGTTGCCAGAAGCATCAGGGGTGACGTAATATGGCTATGCGACGAAGCTCAGCACAACGCCGCCGTGATCAGGATACTAGAATGATTTTCCGATCTCGATGAAGTCGTCGGCCTTGAGGGCAGCGCCTCCGATAAGTCCGCCGTCGATATCCTTCATTGCAAACAGCTCCTTCGCGTTGGAAGGCTTGCAGGAACCGCCGTACAGGATGGTGGTGTCGTCTGCAACCTGTGCGCCGAACTTGTCGGCCAGGGTCTTGCGGATGAATGCGTGAATCTCTTCTGCCTGCTCCGCAGTAGCGGTCTTGCCGGTACCGATGGCCCAGACGGGCTCGTAGGCGACCACGATGTGCTTCATGTCCTCGGCGGTGAAGTTGTAGAGCACGTTCTTGATCTGGGACTCGCAGACCTCGAAATGACGGCCAGCCTCCCTCTCCTCGAGGTTCTCGCCCACACAGAGGATCACGTCAAGGCCGTTGGCAAGGGCCAGGCGGGTCTTTTCGACCAGCTTCTCATCGGTCTCGCCGTAGTACTGACGGCGCTCGGAATGGCCGAGGATGGTGTACTGGCAGCCAGCGGAAACGAGCATGGCGGCAGATACCTCGCCGGTGTATGCGCCCTTCTCCTTGTCGGCGCAGTTCTCTGCGGAAAGGCCGACCTTGCTGCCCTTCAGGGCTTCCGCAACGGGGCACAGATGGGTGAAAGGAGTAGCAACGATAAGTTTTACATTGGAGGGAACCTCTCCGGATTTGGCGACAACCGCCTTGGCGAGCTCTACGCCCTCGGGAACTGTGGTGTTCATTTTCCAGTTGCCCGCTACTATTTTCTTTCTCATATAATAATTAAAGTTGCGATTGGAATTGCAAATTTACTACATTTTGTCCAACTTTGTGCTCTCAAATGGTTTATATATGAAAAATTTTGTAGAAGAACTCAAGTGGAGGGGAATGATCCACGACATTATGCCCGGAACCGAGGAAGAATTGATGAAAGGGCCTGCTGCGGCATACGTGGGAATCGACCCCACCGGTGACTCGCTGCATATAGGACATCTCGTCAGCATAATGATACTCAAGCACTTCCAGGCATGCGGCCACAAGCCTTACGCACTCGTTGGCGGAGCCACCGGCATGATCGGCGACCCTTCGATGAAGAGCCAGGAGCGCAACCTGCTCGACGAGGCCACCCTCGCCCACAACGTGGAATGCATCAAGGCGCAGCTCGGCAAGTTCCTCGATTTCGAATCCGAAGCCCCCAACAAGGCCGAACTGGTGAACAACTACGACTGGATGAAGGACTACACTTTCATCAATTTCACCCGCGACATAGGCAAGATGATCACCGTCAACTACATGATGAGCAAGGACTCCGTGAAGAAGCGCCTGAGCCGCGACTCCTCCGAGGGCATGTCGTTCACCGAATTCTCATACCAGCTGCTCCAGGGCTACGATTTCCTGTACCTGTACCAGCACCACGGCGTCAAACTGCAGCTGGGCGGCGCCGACCAGTGGGGCAACATCACCACCGGCACGGAGATGATACGCCGCACCGGTGCGGGCGAGGCCTTCGCACTTACCTGCCCCCTCATCACAAAGGCCGACGGCGGCAAGTTCGGCAAGACCGAGAAAGGCAACGTGTGGCTCGATCCCGCACGCACCAGCCCCTACCAGTTCTATCAGTTCTGGCTCAACGTCAGCGACGCCGACGCCGAACGCTACATCAAGATATTCACCATGCTCGACCGCGAGACTATTGAGAATGCCATCGCAACCCACAGGGAGTGCCCTGAAAGGCGCGAACTGCAGAAGCTGCTGGCACGCGAGGTCACCGTCATGGTGCACGGAGAGGCGGAATACGAGAACGCGGTGAAGGCCTCCGGCATACTCTTCGGCAAGGCCACGGCAGACGACCTCCGCAGCCTCGACGAAAAAACCTTCCTGGATGTCTTCGAAGGCGTTCCCACGTTCGAGATCGAGCGCGCCAAACTGCCTCTGGGCATCCTGGACGCCCTGGCGGTGGAAACCACCATCTTCCCTTCCAAGGGAGAGGCCCGCAAGATGATTCAGAACAACGGATTCAGCGTCAACAAGGAAAAGTTCACCGACTTTGGCGGACAGCTTACCGAGGGCGACATCATCGACGGCAAGTACATACTCGCCCAGAAAGGCAAAAAGGACTATTACATCATCAAGATCAATGGATAGCAAGCCCGCAGGAACAAGGCAGCTCAAGGTGGCCCGCGAGCTCCAGAGAGACCTTGCCGAGATAATCCGCAGCAAGGGCATGGCAGTGTGGGGCGGAGCCATGGTGACGGTGAGCGAGGTGCGCATCAGCCCCGACCTCAGCGTGGCCAAGGTCTTCGTCAGCATCTTCCCTTCCGAAAAACAGGCCTCCGTAATGGCTCTGCTAGGAGAGAACAAAAAGGCGATACGCGGTGAACTGGGGCACAAGGTAGCCTCTCAGCTGCGCATCGTGCCCGATATCGATTTCTATCTGGATACGTCCCTGGACTACGCGGAACACATCGACGAGTTGCTGCGCAAATGAACGTTCCGCTGTTCATAGCGGCCAGGTATCTGTTCGGCCGGAAGTCCCACAACGTAATCAATGTGATTTCGGCCATCAGTGCGGCCGGCATGGCCATAGGCACCGCCGCATTGATACTTATACTCAGCGTTTACAACGGATTTGACGCCGTCATCGAGAAGAACGTCGGCGACATCAGCCCCGACCTGCTGCTTGTCAGCGGAGACGGGGCTGCGCATTTCCGGCCCGATTCGGCGCTGGTCGAAAGACTCGCCGCCGACAGCCGCGTGCGCAGCGTGCGCCGCACCCTCGAAGAGAACGTCTTCCTGAGCTACGGCGACCAGCAGGGACTGGCACGGGCCAAAGGCGTCGAGGAGGGATATGGCGAAGACGGAGCGGCTGAACACGTTTACGAAGGCGAATTCCGGCTCCGGAAGGGAGAGCTGCCAAATGCTGTGATCGGTGCCACCATAGCCCGCAAAATGGGCATCCATCCCCGCTTCACGGAACCTCTGACAATGTATTATCCCGACCGTGAAGGGAGGATCTCCCCCACCAACCCTGCAGCGTCCGCGAGGAGCGAGAAAGTGTTTCCCGCGGGCCTGATGAGCATAAGCAGCGACACCGACGCCGAGCTGGTAATCGTTCCGCTGGAACTGATGCGTTCGCTCATGGGCAGCCGCGGCGACGAGGTGAGCGGCATGGAGATCATGCTCGCCGACAACAGCCGCCGCGCAGTGAAGCGCTTCAAGCGCGACTATGCGGCGGAGTGCACCCTTCTCGACCGTTACGAACAGCAGCCCACCCTTTTCAAGATGATGAAGTACGAGAAGGCTGCGGTGTTCCTGATCCTGCTTTTCGTGGTGATAATTGTGGCCCTGAACATCTTCGGCTCTCTGTCGATGCTGATTATCGAGAAGCAGGAAGACATAGGCACCCTGCATGCGCTTGGGGCCGACGACAGGATGGTGAAGCGCATATTCATGACGGAAGGATGGCTGGTATCGCTGGCCGGACTGGCCGTCGGTCTGGTAATCGGAATAACGCTGGCGCTGCTGCAGCAGCACCTGGGCATCGTTAAAATGCCGGGAAATTTCCTGATGGAATCGTATCCGGTGGTGCTCAAGGCAGGAGACGTGCTCCTTACCGCGGCCGGGGTTGCGCTGACCGGCTTCCTGATAGCGGCGGTTTCCGCTATTCCAGCATGTCCATCAGAGCGTCAAGTTCGCGACGGTCTTTCTTCGTAGGGCGCCCGGCGCCTTTTTCGCGTTTCAGCACTATGGTCTCCCTGGGGGCGTGGAACTTGGCCTTCTCGGAGTCGGGCGTGATGTCTTCGGCGAAATCGGGAACCAACTGTGCTCCCATACGGTTCTCACTGAGCTGCAGTACTTTACAGCTGAGGGTGGCTATGCCCTTGTGAACCTCTACAATGTCGCCGATCTTGACAGCCTTGCCAGGCTTGGCAACTGCCCCGTTGATGCGCACCTTGTTGCCGTTGCAGGCCTCGGTGGCCTCGCTGCGGCTTTTGTAATAGCGCACCGCCCAGAGATACTTGTCTATCCTTATGCTGTCCATAGATACATGGCTTTGCGTACGTCTTCCACTTTTTCCGGCTTGACCAGGCCCAGAATCTCGAGGCCGAACGACACGGCATGACCGGCGGAGCGGCCTGTGATGATGCGTCCGCAACGCACGGCGGGCTTGGGTGTGAATATGGCGCCCAGGGCCGTGAGATGGTCTTCAAATCCGTCGAAGCAGGTGAATTCCACACCGTCGAGGGCAGCCGGGCCCAGTTTGGAAAGCACGAGTCCGGGAGCGGCGCAGATGGCGGCCACGGTTCCGCCGGCGGCATAGTGGGCCTTCAGCGCATCGACCAGCGGCTCGCAGGCGGCCAGGTTCTTGGTTCCGGGCATTCCTCCGGGGAAGATCATGAGATCGGTGGCGCAGGTGTCATCTGCCTCCAGTTCCACATCCTCAAGGATGAAGTCGGCGGTTACGTTGATGCCGTGGGAGCTGGTGACGAAGGGCTCGTCGTATATGGAAATCACGTTGACGTCGAGTCCGCCCCTGCGGAGCACGTCGTTGGTGGCGATGGCCTCTACATCCTCGAAGCCGTCGGCGAGAAATATGTTGATACCTTTCATAAACGAAAATAAGTTTCCACAATATACTGATTTTTCCCTATTTTTGTGCAAAATTCGATAGAAAGATGGACGAAAGGAAACTGTACCCCATGAAATTCTGCAGCCTCGCCGACGAGTACGGCTGGGGCACCGACGAGTTCAAACTGGCCGACCTAGGTTACCGTGATTCGCTGGTCTACGACGGCTGGCTTGCCGGAAATGCCATGAGCGAGGTCATGGATACCTACATGGACCGCGTCGTCGGCGAGAACGTGTTCAAGTTCTGGGGAAGGCAGTTCCCGGTGCAGGTCAAGCACATACGCGTGAAGAGCGGGCGCATGCCGCTGAGGGTGCATCCCGACGCCGAAACCGCCGTTCAGCGCTACGATTTCCTGGGACGCGAGAAGCTCTGGTATGTTCTGCGCGCAGGCAACGGCGCCGAACTGCTGATGGGTTTCGTCCGCGATACGGATGCCTCGGAGGTCTATTCCGCCTGTCTCGACGGCACGGTGGACAAGTTGATGAACAAGGTATCCCCCGTCGCCGGGGAGTTCTTCCATATCCGCCCGGGGGTGCCGCACGCGGCCGGCGGAGACATCGAGATTCTGGAGATCAGCGAATCTTCGCCGCTGGATTTCTGCATGTGCGGATGGGGGAAGGAGGTGAGCCCGGAGGAGTTCGACGAGACGCTGAACCTGTCCGACGCCCTGGACTTCATAGACTACCACGCATGGACCGCACCGGAGGCGCCTCATTTCCACAAGGGTGATATGGTTCGCAAACTCATTGATATTCCCGAGTTTACTGTTACCCGCCTGCAGCTCACCGACCCGCTGCACATCTACAGCGAGCGGTTCGATTCGTTCATTCTGTATACCTGCGTGCGTGGCGAGGCGTCGGTGCAGCTTGAGGTTCTGGGGCAGACGGCACGCTTCCCTCTGGAGGCCGGCCGCACCATGCTCGTTCCGGCAGAGTGCCCCGACTTCTTCCTGGTCCCCTCCGACCGCGACACCATGATCCTCGAAACCACCGTCGCCCCGAGGGAGGAAACCGACAGTTATCTGAACAACAATGACGGTCGTTGACAGCACCCCCTCCGAGACGCTGCTCGCTTCGCTTCTCAGCGTCTTGACCATCCCCCTGCACCCCCAAGGGACGGGGGGCGTACCCCCCGACACCCCCTGAGTCGGCCTACGGCCTCCATAAATGCTCTTCGAACCAACTGCAACTTCAAACTACAGTTGCCAGTCTATCGGCGTGCGGCCTTCGGAGAGAAGGAGAGCGTTGGCCTGGGAGAAGTGGCGGCAGCCGAAGAAGGCGCCGCGGGCCAGGGGCGAAGGATGCGCCGCCTGAAGGATGAAGTGGCGGGAGGAGTCGATGAGAGGCGCCTTGGAGCGGGCGTAATTGCCCCAGAGCATGAAGATCACCCCCTCGCATTTATCTGATATGCAGCGGATTACCGCATCGGTGAAGGTTTGCCAGCCGATGCCGGCGTGCGATGTGGGCTCCCCCGCCCTCACGGTGAGCACCGCGTTCAGCAGCAGCACTCCCTGGCGGGCCCAGCCTTCCAGGTTGGGGCGGCCCGACATTCTCACGCCGAGGTCGTCCTCAATCTCCTTGAAGATATTCTTGAGCGAAGGGGGCGCCGGCACGCCGTCGGGCACCGAGAACGAGAGTCCCATGGCCTGTCCGTAGCCGTGATACGGATCCTGCCCCAGGATTACCACCTTCACGTCCGGCAGCGGGCAGAGGTCGAAGGCCCTGAATATCTGCCCTCCGGGAGGGTAGATGCGGCATCCGGAAGCTTTTTCCTGATGCAGCCTGGACACCAGTTCCGCGAAATAAGGCTTTTCGAACTCGGGCGCAAGTGCCTCGCGCCATGATTCCTCTATCTTGACTTGTATCATATCCACAAATATAACGAAAATATGGCTATATTTGTGCGTTATGGAAAAGACAGCACTGTTTCCAGGATCTTTCGATCCGTTTACCGCGGGGCATCTCAATATCCTGCGGCGCGCCCTTACCATGTTCGACAAGGTCATAGTCGCCATCGGTATCAACCAGGACAAGCGCGGTTTCTATACCAACGAGCAGAAAAAAGATATCATACGCCAGGCTGTAGCCGGGCTCGGGAACGTTGAGGTGATCGAATACGACGGACTCACTATCGACGTATGCAGGTCTCTGGGTATCAATCACATAGTGCGTGGCGTGCGAAACATGCTCGATTTCGAGAACGAGCGCGCGATCGCCGACGCCAACCGCCGCCTGGCGCCGGAGATCGAAACCATCATCATCCCTACCGCGCAGGAATTCGCACATATCTCGTCCAGCGCCGTACGCGATATCCTCCGCCACCACGGCGACACTTCCCTCTTCGTCCCCGAAGGGGTGGTTCTGCCGCCTGTGGATTAGCGCCGTGCAAGATTTTTCAGCATTGTGCATTTAATGGCAAAGTGCATTATTATGAAGAAAGTCAAATTCACCGTCCTGGATAAGCTCCTGACGCTGCTGGGATTCTCGTCAGCCATGCTGGTCGGGCAATCATGCGCCATGTACGGCGAGCCATATGGAATCTTCTCCTACAGAATCAAGGTCACCGACGAAGCCAACATCCCCATCCAGGGAATGCGAGTGATTTACAAGTCCGACGGAACCGATGACGCATGGCTCAAAGACACCACGTATACCGATGCTAACGGGCTGGTACAGAAGGAAATCGGTACTCCGATGATCGACACGCGAATGTCATTTGCCATCGATGACGTGGACGGCCCCGCACACGGTGGACTGTATGCTTCGAAGACTGTCGGGTATCATGATCTCGAAAAGGTTCAGACGGAAAAGGGCCGGGGATTCTACGAAGGCAGTTTCGAATACAGCGCCGACGTAAAACTCGAACTCCTGCACGAAGGACAGGACTGACGCGATGGCAGAGAAACTCGGACTCAGGCGCCGTCTGGCGCTGGACATAGCAGGTAAACTCTACGACAATCTGAGGGAGCGGCACCAGTTGATGCAGCTCTTCTGGGAGTGCACGCTGCGCTGCAACCTGAGCTGCCGGCACTGCGGCAGCGACTGCAAGGCAACTGCGGCTTGCAAGGACATGCCGATCGAGGATTTTGCCAGGGTGCTCGACAGCGTTGCCGCGGCCACCGACCCCCATAAGGTGATGGTCAACGTCACCGGAGGAGAACCCCTCATGCGCACCGACCTGGAGCGCTGCGGGCGCATAATCTACGAAAAGGGCTTCCCATGGGGCATGGTTACAAACGGCCTTGCGCTCACCCCGGAGCGCTATAAGCGCCTGCTGCAGAGCGGCCTGCGCGCCATGACCATTTCACTCGACGGAATCGGCGAAGACCACGACTGGATGCGCGGGCGCAAGGGTTCCTATGAGCGCGCCATCGCCGCCATCAGGATGGTGGTGGAGTCCGGAGAGATAGAATTCGACGTGGTGACCTGCGTCAACCGCCGCAACTATCCCAAACTCAATGAAATCAAAGAGTTGCTTATAAGCACGGGGCTGAAGGAATGGCGCCTGTTCACGGTGTTCCCCATGGGGCGCGGCGCCGAAGATCCCGACCTGCAGCTCAGCGGCGAACAGTTCCGCGGACTTATGGAGTTCATCAAGGCCACCCGAAAGGAGGGCCGCATCAAGGCCGCATACGGCTGTGAGGGCTTCCTGGGGCATTATGAAGGCGACGTCCGCGACCATTTCTTCCTGTGCAACGCCGGCATAAGCGTCGGAGGCGTACTCTGCGACGGCAGCATTTCGGCCTGCACCAGCATCCGCGCCGACTACCATCAGGGCAACATCTACAAGGACGATTTCATGGAGGTGTGGAACAATCGCTTCCAGCCCTACCGCGACCATAGCTGGATGTACAGGGACGATTGCGCGGAGTGCAGATTCTGGAAATACTGCCAGGGCAGCGGCATGCATCTGCGCGACGGCGACGGAAAACTCATACTCTGCCACCTCAAACGACTGGAGGAAACGGAAAAATAGCTATATTTGTGCATTATGCGCAAGTTGGCAAGCCTCCTGCTTCCGTTTATCCTGCTTTTTGCCGCCGCTCCCGCCATGGGGCAGCAGGCCGACAGTTTACTGTTCGCGAAGCTGGATTCCATGCTTACCCGCTACACCGCCGCCATCGAGCCGGAGAGTGTCGATGTCAAGAACGCGGAATGCGACTTTCTTATCTCGTCGGTACACGATTCCCTTACTACACAGCACGTTGCGCTATGGTTGTATGACCACTACAAGGAGTCGCAGCTGATGGGCGAGGAGGCGGTGGCCATACACATCTACGACGACTGGTTCAAACCCGGAACGATAGCGATGCGCAGCCGCATCGACCTGTTCGACGCCGAGCTGTTCGCCACCTTCAACCGCTCCACTCTGCTTGGGGAGAAGGCTCCGGTGATAGATGTCTACAACCCCTGCGGCCGCAAGGTCAGGATTCCGCAGGAAGGCAGCTACTCGATCCTTTTCTTCTTCGACACCAGCTGCGGCAAATGCAAGCTAACGGCCCAGATGCTGCCCCAGGTGCTTGAAAAAATCACCTTCCCCACTAAGTTCTACGCCGTATATTGCGGGCAGGACAAGAAAGAATGGAGGCGCTTCCGCCAGGGCTTCAAAGTGCGCAACCGCAAGGTTGGAGTAGTGCACGCCTGGGACCCCGAAGTCAAGAGCGACTACCTCCGCCTTTACGGAGTGATGTCCACTCCCCGCCTGTATTTTGCCGACACCGACGGCGAAATACTTGGCCGACGCCTTGAAATTGAATCACTTGACGAAATTATTCATTATATTTGCGATTACTATGGCCAAACGCAAAAGCAATAAAATCCAGGGAGTGGATCCGGCGTACTTCGACAAGCAGCGCGAAGCCCTTCGACACAGCCACCGCAAATCAGTATTCTTTAACGACAAGGAGCTCGCCGCAATCAACGAGTACTGCCGCCGCTTCAAGGTCAGTTCACGCTCCGCCCTCATCCGCCAGGCTGTCATGGAGCGCGTCCTCCGTGGCCTGGAAGAGAATCATCCTACGTTGTTCTGACCAGACCCTACCACGCTTTGCGCCTTCGCAAAGCTAAGTGTTTTATTATCAGGATATTACCTGTAGTGCCTGCGGCTTCCTGACCGCAGGCAGTTTGCGTAAAAGCAAGATTATCAGCCGGTTGGCTTTGCGGATTACTTTGGCACGGAGATTGACCAATTAAGTGACCGGGAGAATTATGCCCTTTTTACTGACATTTTGACACAATTATGAAACAAGATATCAATATCATCCCTGTGGTGCAGGGTGAAGCGCAGTTCAAACTCAACGAAGCCGACTTGCCAGACGTACTGCCTGTGCTGGCCCTTCGCAACGCGGCCCTTTTCCCCGGAACGGTCTATCCCGTCACCATAGGCAGGGAAAAGTCCGTCCGCCTTATCCAGGACGCCGAGGAACATGATTTCTTTATCGGAGCCGTGCCGCAGACCGACGTGTCGGTGGAGGATCCGGTCGCCGAAGACCTGTATCGATTCGGCACAGTATGCAAGATTCTTAAGACCCTGGAGATGCCCGACGGCACCCTTACCGCCATCCTCCAGGCCTTCCGCCGCATAGAAATCGATGCCGTGGTAGGCATGGAGCCGTATCTCACGGCCCGCGTGCTATACCTGCGCGACCGCAGTTACGACTCTGACAGCACTGACATCAAGGCAGTGTCGGAGACGCTCAAGGACAAGGCCATGCAGCTGCTGCGCTCCTCCAACATAGCATCCCGCGAATCGATAGGCGCCATCAAGGCGGTGGACAACTTCGAGTTCCTGGTGAACTTCGTGGCCACCACCATCGACGTTGAGAATTTCAAGGACAAGATGGAGCTGCTGCAGTACGGCGACGTGAAGATGCGCGCCATGAAGCTCCTCTCCATACTCGACGTCCAGCTGCAGCTGATGAAGCTCAAGCAGGACATCAACCAGAAGGTTAAGAGCGAGATAGACCAGCAGCAGAGGGAATATTACCTGAACAGCCAGCTCAAGACCATCCAGGAGGAACTCGGCATGGATGAGCAGGAAGACTTCGACAAGTTCCGCGAGAGAGCGAAGGACAAGAAGTGGCCCGAGGAAATAGGCAAGGCCTTCGAGAAAGAGCTCGCCAAACTGGAGAAGTACAATCCCAACTCACCGGACTACAGCGTTCAGTACAACTATCTGGAGTTCATGCTCCAGCTGCCCTGGGGCGAGATGAGCGAGGACAATCTGGATCTCAAGAACGCCCAGAAGGTACTTGACGACGACCATTACGGTCTCGACACCGTGAAGGACCGTATCATCGAATATCTCGCGGTGCTCAAGCTGAAGGGCAACATGAAGTCGCCCATCCTGTGCCTCTACGGCCCTCCGGGAGTGGGCAAGACCTCCCTCGGCAAGTCGGTGGCGCGCGCGCTCGGACGCAAGTACGTGCGCATCTCGCTCGGCGGCATGCACGACGAGGCGGAGATCCGCGGCCACCGCAAAACCTACGTGGGCGCCCTTCCGGGCCGTATCCTGAACGGAATCGCGCGCGCCGGCACCTCCAACCCGGTAATCGTGCTTGACGAGATCGACAAGCTCGGCGCCGACTTCAAGGGCGACCCTTCATCCGCCCTGCTTGAGGCTCTCGATCCCGAGCAGAATTCCACCTTCCACGACAACTACCTTGACCTGGACTACGACCTCAGCAACGTGATGTTCATCACAACCGCCAACAGCCTGTCGCCGGTCCAGCCTGCGCTGCTCGACCGTATGGAGCTCATCAACGTATCCGGTTATCTGGCCGAAGAGAAGGCCGAGATTGCGAAACAGTTCCTGCTGCCCAAGCAGCTGAAGGAGCACGGAATCGATTCCAAGGCCCTGAAAATCAGCGCTTCCGGCATCAAGGCCATAATTGACGAATACACTCACGAGAGCGGAGTACGCGGTCTGGAGAAGCAGATAGCAAAGATTGCCCGCGTGACTGCAAAGAAGATTGCCCTCGGCGAGGAGTATCCTACCACCATCAAGCCGGAGCACCTGAAGGAGTACCTGGGTCTGCCCACCAATTTCCACGACCTGCAGAAGGGCAACGAGGCCCCGGGCGTGGTTACCGGCCTCGCCTGGACCCAGATGGGCGGCGAGATACTGTTCGTAGAGAGCTCCGTGAGCGGCGGCAAGGGAGTGATGACCATGACCGGCAACCTGGGCGACGTGATGAAGGAATCCGCGACCATTGCCTACCAGTACATCAAAGCCCATCCCGAGATGGCCAAGATGGACTCCAAGACCTTCGGCGAGAAGGACATACACGTCCATGTGCCCGAGGGCGCAACGCCCAAGGACGGCCCATCCGCCGGCATCACCATGGTGAGTTCCATGGTCTCCGCTCTGCGCGGCGAAGCCGTCAAAAAGGGCATCGCCATGACCGGCGAAATGACCTTGCGAGGCCGCGTGCTGCCGGTCGGCGGAATCAAGGAGAAGATCCTCGCCGCCAAGCGCGCCGGAGTCGGCACCATCGTTATTTCCGAGGAAAACCGCAAGGACGTCGAAGACATCAAGGAAATCTATGTCCGCGGCCTGGAATTCCACTACGTAAAGACGATTGACGATGTAATAAGCTTTATCTTCTAGAAAAGCGCGAAAATATTTTGATAGTTGAAAATTAAACCCTATTTTTGCGTTCCCAATTGATAGACGGGAAGATAACTAACATTTTACTTAATAAAATCATGACTAAAGCAGAAATCGTCAGTGAAGTTGCAAAGGCAACAGGCATTGAAAAAGTAACAGTTCAGACAGTATTCGAGGCAGCAATGGAGTCTATCAAGGGTTCTATCGTCAACGGTGAGCCTGTTTACCTCCGTGGTTTTGGCAGCTTTATCATCAAGCACAGGGCACAGAAGGCCGCTCGCAATATCACCAAGAAGACCACCATCACCATTCCTGCACACGATATCCCTGCATTCAAGCCCTCAAAGGCATTCGTTGCAGAGCTCCAGAAATAATTCATCTTAATATATGCCGAACGGAAAAAAGCATAAAAGACATAAGATGGCGACGCACAAGCGCAAGAAGCGTCTGCGTCTGAACCGTCACAAGAAGAAATAAGTCGCTCTAGGCCCGGCGGGAGATCCGGCGGGTCTTTTGTTTTATCCAGTCCCCAAATGGAAACCGAAAACCAGGAAAAAGACCTTGTGGTCGACGTTGGCTCGGCGGAAGTTCGTCTGGCACTGCTGGAGAACCATCGCCTTATCGAGCTCAACAGAGAATCGAGTCAGGGTCACAGCTTCTCTGTGGGTGACGTTTATCTTGGCAAGGTCAAGAAAATACTCCCCGCACTGAACGCTGCTTTCGTGGACATCGGCGACAGCAAAGAGGCTTTCGTACATTATCTCGACCTGGGTCTGCACTTTGACGCATTCGACAAATTCGTCAGGGAGAGCAACCCGGGCCGGAATATGGCGGAGCTGTACAAGAGTATCAAGATCGGCGAGCCCATATCCAAGGAGGGCCGCATCGAAGACTACCTCAAACCCGGACAGCTCATCATAGGCCAGATTGTCAAGGAACCGATCTCTACGAAGGGATCCCGACTGACTGCGGAGATTTCATTGGCAGGACGCAACATTGTACTGCTCCCTTTCGCACAGAAAGTGAGCGTTTCCCAGAAAATCTCCTCGAAAGAGGAGAAAAGAAGACTCGAGACGCTTGTAGGAAACATCCTCCCCCACAACTACGGAGCCATAATCAGAACAGCCGCAGAAGGCAGTTCCGCCTCCGTGCTCGTAGCAGAGCTCAAATCGCTCATCGAGAAATGGGAGAGTTCCTGGAAGACGATCGCCAAGAACAAGGGCAAATGCCTGCTCTTCACCGAGTACTCCAAAACCACCACCATCCTGAGGGACCTCCTCAACGACACGTTCAGCAACATTTACGTGAACGACGAGAAGATTTACGAGGAGACCCGACGCTACATCTCCCTCATTTCCCCCGAGCAGGAGAAGATAGTCAAGCTTTACGATGGCAAGGAACCGATTTTCGACCATTTTGAGGTCACACGCCAGATCAAGAGTTCCTTCGGCAAGGTGGTTCCCATGAAGCAGGGTGCATATCTGGTCATCGAGACGACCGAGGCCCTGAACGTAATCGATGTGAACAGCGGCACACGCGCAAAGACAAACGACCAGGAGGAGAACACCTTCGAGGTGAACAAACTGGCGGCAGAAGAGATAGCACGCCAGCTCCGCCTGCGGGACATGGGAGGAATTGTCATCGTCGATTTCATCGACATGGACAGCGTCGAACACCGCAACGAGCTCTACAAGTTCATGTGTGAGCTCATGGCAAGCGACAGGGCAAAGCATAACGTGCTGCCTCTCACCAAGTTCGGCCTTATGCAGATTACCCGCCAGCGCATACGCCCCGTTACGGAAATCAACACCACCGAGAAATGCCCCCTCTGCCACGGCACGGGAAAGATAGCGTCCACGGTGGTCATCGACGAGCAGATTGAACGCAAGCTCGCCGACCTCGTGGAAAACACGGGTAAAAGACAGTTCACGCTGAAAGTCAGCCCCATCCTTGGAGCTTATTTGACAAGGGGCTGGAATTCATTCGCAAGCAAGTGGAGACGCAAGTACAAATGCAAACTGAAGGTCGTCGAAATGACCGAACACAGTATCCTGCAGTATGAATTCTATGACGAAAAAGGAAAGGTGCTCGAATAATCGGGCACCTTTTTTTATTCATCTTCCGGCATGGTCTTGCAATACCGGCGCCACTTGTCGAGCAGAGCCGTCATGTCCGCGGGCAGCGGGGATTCGAATCGCAGCCATTTGCGGGTGCGCGGATGCACGAATCCCAGCGTGGCGGCATGCAGCGCCTGGCGCGGGCAGATGGTAAAGCAATTGTGGATGAACTGCTTGTACTTTGAATACACTGTCCCCTGCCGTATTTCCGTGCCGCCGTAGCGCTCGTCCCCGAAAATCGGGTGCCCGATGCTGCTCAGGTGCACCCTGATCTGGTGCGTGCGGCCTGTCTCGAGCCTGCACTCCACCAGGGTCACGTATCCGAAGCGCTCCAGCACCTTCCAGTGGGTGACGGCATGCTTGCCCTTCTCGGGATCGTCGGTGGTGCAGAACCGCAGGCGGTCCGACGGGTCTCGCATCAGGTTGGCATCCACGGTGCCTTCGTCTTCCTTCAGGTCGCCCCATACAACGGCTCGGTAGAGACGCTCTATCGAGTGGTCGAAGAACTGGCGGGCGAGGTTCAGCTGCGATTCGTCGTTCTTGGCGACAGCCAGCAGGCCGCTGGTATCCTTGTCGATGCGGTGCACAAGGATTCCCATGCGCTCGTCGTCGGCGTCGGGCCCCTGGGAGATGCCCAGATGGAACGCAAGGGCGTTCACAAGCGTACTCTCATAGTGGCCGTGCCCGGGATGCACAACCATTCCGGCGGGCTTGTCGAGCACCAGTACGTCGTCGTCTTCATAAACGATGTCGAGGGGAATCTCCTGCGGCTTGATCTCCACTCCCCTGCGCCTGTAGGGCATCACGAAGCGGATTATGTCGCCGGGACGCACTATATAGTTGGCTTTCACCGTCTTCTCCCCCACCTGCACGAAGCCCTCCTTGATGGCGCACTGCACGCGATGGCGCGAGGTCTTCTCCATGTGCGCCGACATGTACTTGTCTATGCGCAGCGGCTCCTGGCCGGGATCGACCGCCATGCGGAAATGCTCGAACATTTCCTGTTCCTCGTCGAGGAACTCAGGCTCGTTACTGGGGTTTGTCTGCATCCACTCGGAGGTACAGGGTTACGGGCGTGCCCATCACCACCGGGCTGCCGGTGGCTTCCGGACGCTGGGAATAAACCGTTGCCGCAAGCGAATCGGCATAGGTGCGGACGGTCTTGTCGAACACCACTGCGGCCACGTTCAGGGAATTGGAATGAATCGCGTCGATGGCGTTCAGGTATCGGTATCCCTTGAGTTTGGGAACGTAGGTCATGGCGTCGGCGCCGTTCAGGCCTATCACGAGGTCGATTACGGAGCCGGTGTAAATCCTGGTGCCGGGCTCGATGTCGCGGCCCTTGTACTGCTGCGCCAGAACGTTGTTGGTAGCTATGTCGCTGACGTAATTGAGTCGTCCGAGCATCAGGCCCTTGGCAGCAAGCTCGGCCTTGGCCTGACGGAGCGACACATGCACCAGATTGGGCATTGCAACCTTCTTTGGCACCTGGGAATTCACGGTAAGCGAGATGGTCCGACCGGGCTTGACCTTGTCGCCCGCCTTGGGAAGCTGGCTTACAACGGCCCCGCGCGCCATGCGTTTCATGTAAACGGAATCGGTGACCTGTATCTCGAGTCCGGCCGCCCTTGCAGTCGTCCTGGAATCGGCCACCGTAAGGCCCGCCATGTCGGGCACGGTGATTTCCTTGCCGTGGCGGGTGCGAATCGCCAGGAAAATGCTTGCCACCGCCACAACCAGGAGCACGAACAACACGCCCAGAAGCAGATTCCGGACTATCCAGTTGCCAAGTATGGATTTCTTCTTTTGTGCCATAATCAGAGAATCATTATACCGCGGACCAGAAACACGGCGCCGAATACCATGACAGCCATGCCTGCGACCCGGTTGATGCGGTTAAGGGTTTTTATCTTGAACTGCTCACGCAGCTTGTCGGCGGCGAAGGCGAACGACAGCCACCACAGAAGCGCGCCTATGAAAACGAACAGCACTATCATCCACATAGGGCTCACGGCTGCGCTGACGTCGAGTTTGAAGAGTGCCACGAGGGCGAACATGTAAGCGAGCGCACCCGGATTTGCAAGCGCACATCCTCCTGCCTGAAGGGCATACTGCACCGCCTTTGACTTGGTGGTCTCGGCGACTTTCATCTTTTCCAGCGGTTTGCGCTTCAGCATCGTATAGCCCACGATTGCAACCAGTATACCGCCGCCAATCATAATCCACGCCTGGTTTCGGGAGATGAATCCGTCCACGAACATGAAGGCGAAGAGACTCGCCACTGCGTACAGGGTATCGATCACTGCGGAGCCGACTCCGGCCGCGAATCCAGCCATCCTTCCGTGACAGAAGGTTTTCTGCATGACCAGCAGCGACACCGGTCCCACGGGAACCGATGCGATGATGCCGATAAGCACAGCCTTTATTAATTCTTGCAGCATGGCATGCAAAGGTACTAAACTATTTCCGGCCCGGCAACAGGCGCACGAGGAGAAGTGCCAGCAGAAGCAGGAACACCAGCGTGCACACGCGGCCGGTCACGTCTCCGTGACGGGCAAAGAAGCTCAGCTCCGAATTCAGGTTCACTTCTCCGCGCATTACGGCTTCCTCCCACCATGGGCCTTCCTGAACCATCTCTCCCCTCTGGTCGATGAATCCGCTGATGCCGGAGTTGCCGCAGCGTGCTATGTCGCGGCGAAGCTCCAGGGCCCTCAGGCAGCTGTAGCTGAGGTGCTGGCGGTATCCGGGGGTATTGCCCCACCAGGAGTCATTGGTAATGACGGTAAGGAATTTGGCGCCCTTGGTGACATATCCGGTGCAATACTCGCCGTAAACCGATTCGTAGCACACGGCGCATCCGAGCGGAGTGCCGTCGGAAAGGTGCAGCAGGGATATTTCATCCTGGCCGGTATCACGGGCAATCATGGGGTTGCCGTCATTGAGGAACTTCGAAAGCCAGTTGTCCAGCGGCACGAAGAACTTGGGATACGGCGTCATCTCGGTACCGACCACAAGCTTGCTCTTGTGGAACACCTCCGTGCGTCCGTCCGGCGACAGCATCAGGGCGCTGTTGTGCGCCTTCAGCCAGCCGTTTCCGTATGGATAACAAAGCAGGCCCGGTGCACTTCGGGTGCTGAAGATTTCATACGTGCCCGCCCCGAACAGCATATCCGTTCCGGGATAATCCTGAAGGAAGCCGTGGAAGCGTTTCCATGTGGGCGACTGCTGAATGAAATTCAGGAATACATCGGAGGTCACGGTCTCCGGAGCCAGCAGCAGGCGCACGGGCTCCCTGCGGAGCGAATCGGCCACAAGGCCAAGCAGGAGCTCGTTCTGCTCTTCCTGCTCCATAGACTCGAACTTCTTGTACGGATCGAGGTTGGGCTGGCCGATCAGCACGCTTACGCTGCCCTCCGAACGCTCCTTGTATCCGTTGTACATGATGGCGGAGCACACGAAAGGGCCGATGAGTACCAGCACTAGAGCCGTAACCGCAGCCACCCGCGCCTTGCCGTTCCAGTTGCGCCACTTGCCTTCGGCGAGCGAAATCAGCAGGCCGAAGATACCGAGGTTGGAGCACCATACCCAGAGCGAGCCGCCAAGGGTTCCCGTAACGCTGTACCACTGAATGTCCTTGATGTTGGTCGCGAAGGCGTTGCCCAGCGCGAGCCAGGGCCACGAAATCTGGGCATGTGTGAAATACCAGCGTTCCCAGGCTATCCACGCCGCCGCCAGGAAGATGTAAGGGACGACGCCCTTGAGCCTCTTGCGGGCAAGGCGGAACAGCCCGAATACCAGCGACATCTGCAGGGCGTTGGCAAACACCGCGAAGAGTCCTCCTCCCACGGAGGCATTGCACACCCAGAACGTAGTGAAGGCATTCCAGAGCACGAAGGCGCTGTAATGCCAAATCCAGAAACGCTTCACTGCAGCGCCCTTGGCGATGTATTCGGCGCAGAGCAGGGGCACGAAGCCCACAAGGGCGAAGAATCCGGCGTGAGGTACGAGCCAGGGAAGGCTCAGCATCACGGCCGACGCGACACTGAGCCCCCATAGCACCGGATATGGTGAAGCGGTCTTCTTCAAAACTATTCGGTTGCCTTGAAATACTTGTAGCTGTTGACCTTCAGCTCACCTGCTGCATCTTCGTCGCAGGCGATGATGCCGGCGGGATGCATCTGCAGTGCACTGAGGGTGCAATAATGGGAGATGGGGCCCTCCACGGAATCCTTGATGGCGCGTGCCTTCTTGGAACCGAAAGCGAGAACCACGACCTCCTTGGCTCCCATGACGGTGGCGACACCCACGCTGAGGGCCTGTGCAGGCACCTTGGAAGGATCGTTGTCGAAGAAACGGGAGTTGACCTCACGGGTCTGGGGAGTAAGGGTGATAACCCTGGTGCGGGACTCGAGAGAGGAGAAAGGCTCGTTGAATGCGATGTGGCCGTCTTCGCCGACGCCGCCGAGGAACAGGTCGAAGCCGCCTGCCTTCTCGATAGCCTTCTCATAGGCCGCGCACTCTGCTGCCAGGTCGGGAGCGTTGCCGTTCAGGATATGGATGTTGGCTGCGGGCTCGTCGATATGGTCGAACAGATATTTGTGCATGAAGCTGTGATAGCTCTCGGGATGCTCCACGGGCAGAGCCACATACTCGTCCATGTTAAAGGAGATGACATTCTTGAACGACACCTTCCCGGCCTTGACCAGACGGATGAGTTCGTTGTAGGTCTCGATGGGAGTTGAACCGGTGCACAGACCGATTACGAAAGGCTCGGAAGTGCGGGCTGCTTTCTCGTTGATTTTGTCTGCGATGTAACGGGCGGCCCATACGGAGGCCTCCACCATGGTGTCTCTGATTATAACTTTCATAATATCAATAGAGTTTTAAGAATACTTCGATTGCCTGATACTCTGCCATGCCGAGCTGGTCGTACAGTTTTGCGGTATTGGACGTACGCTCCTCAGCCCTCTGCCAGAACTCGCGGGAATCCTCGCCAGGGAACGGGACTATGTCCTTCTGAGAGATGTGGCGGAAAATGGCGTGACGCTTCATCACCACCTCGTCGGGAGACAGGGGCACCGCCATGTCCACCCTGCCGAGTTCCCACTCCATCCATGCGCCGCGGTACAGCCACACATGGGTGTCGGCAAGGAGCTTGGAATCCTCCTTCTTGATCTGCTCGAGGGCGGTGAGAGCCGCCTCGGTGCATACGCGGTGCGTTCCGTGAGGGTCGGCAAGGTCGCCCGCCATGAAGATCATGTGCGGCTTGAGCTTGACGATGAGGTCCTTTATGATATCCACGTCGGCCTGGGTGCGGGGATTCTTCTTGATACCGCCGGACTCATAGAAAGGCAGATTAAGGAAATGGACGTTGGTATTGTCGTTGAGACCGAAGGAACGCACGGCTCCGCGGGCCTCGCTGCGGCGGATGGCTCCCTTAATGTCGAGCAGCGCACGCGGCTCCGGCTCGCCGGGCACCTTGCTGTCCACCAGCGCCTTCACCTCGGCGAACTTGTCGGCATAGCCGAGCTGGTAGGAGGCGTCGATCAGCTGCAGCACGAAATCGTCGTTCACGGCCACGTTTCCGGAAGTTTCGTACGCAACGTGCACGTTGTGCCCCTGCGACACGAGACGGATGAAGGTACCGCCCATGGAGATGACGTCGTCGTCGGGGTGCGGCGAGAAGATGAGCACCGTCTTGGGATAGGGCTTCGCGCTTACGGGACGCGTAGTGTCGTCGGCATTGGGCTTGCCGCCGGGCCAGCCGGTGATGGTATGCTGCAGGTCGTTGAAGACCTTGATGTTGATCTGGTCGTAAGTTCCCACGGCGCTTATCATCTCGCTCAGGTTGTTGTCGAGATAATCCTTCTCCGTGAGCTTGAGGATGGGCTTGCCGACGGTCTGGCACAGCCACACGACGGCCTTGCGCACGAATTTGGGAGTCCAGTCGCAGGGTCCCACCAGCCAGGGCGCTTCGACCCTGGTGAGCATGCTTGCCGCAGCCTCGTCGACATAGAACGAGATATGGTCGTGGCGCTGCAGGAACGAAGCGGGACATGCCGGATCGACATTGCCCTCGGCGATGGCCTTGACGGCCGGGGCCTTGTCTTCGCCCCATGCCATAAGGATGATGCGCTTGGCTGAGAGCATCGTGCCGATACCGACGGTTATGGCCTTGTCGGGAGTGACGGTGATGTCGTTGTTGAAGTTTGCCGACTGGCGCTTGCGCGATGCGTACGAAAGGCGCACGGCACGGGTGCGGGTCTTCTCGTTGGAACCGGCCTCGTTGAATCCGACCTGCCCCTGCTCACCAACGCCGATAACCAGAAGGTCAAGCCCGCGGGCTATGGAATCGAATCGGGCGCAGTATGCCGAAAGCTCGTCCTGCGGGACGGTTCCGTCGGGGATATGAACGTTCTTCTTGAGGATGTCGATCTTGTCGAGCAGGGCCTCGTGCAGACGGTAGTTGCGGCTCTGCAGCTCATCCTTGGAAGAAGGATAATACTCGTCGATGGAAACGATCTCCACGTTCTTGAACGACACCTGGCCTGCCTTGTAACGGCGTGCAAGCTCGTTGTACAGCGATACGGGAGTGGCTCCGGTGGTAAGGCCGAGGCGGAACAGCCCGTCCGTGTGGGAATTGATGGACGCCACGATGAAATCGGCTATCTTGTAGGAAGCCGGCCTCGACTCGGGGAATACATGTGTCCAGATCTTTTCGTAAGTGTGGAGGATACCGGCAGGAAGATTCTCATCAATGAGCCCGCCGTCGTAAGGAAGTGTAAAATGCTCGTTCATATCTTGCAAATTTACATATTTTTCAGCCAATTGTCAACTCATCATTTATGATGAGGGGGTCGGAAACGGTGCAGAGACGCTCGAGTGTCTCAGGGTTCTCAAGCGTTTCGGAAAGACGGGCCAGGATAGACAGGTGGTCGTCGCCTTTCCCGGCTATTCCTATTACCAGGCGCGCCTTCTCTCCGCCGTCGAATTCAACGCCTTCGGGATACTGCAGCACGACGATTCCGGAGTGCTTTACCTTGGTCTTTGCCTCCGCCGTCCCGTGAGGGATGGCTACGCCTTCGCCCATGTAGGTAGTGGCAGTACGCTCGCGCTCCAGCATCGCCTGGGCATAGCCTTCATCCACGTATCCGGCCGCCTCCAGCATCCTTCCGGCCCTCAGTATCGCCGCCTCTTTGCTCTCGCTTGTCAAGCCAGTCAGGATGTTGGCCGATGCCAGCATTGGCAGCGGCTCCGGCTCCGCAGCGGCCTCCCGTCCGGAGGCTGAAAGACTGGGGAAAACGCCTCCGGACGGGAGGCCGCTGTCTCCGCTTTCTGAGCCGCCGCTCCGCTGTAGACGCTCCAGGAGGGCATCCAGGGCAGGATCGGAGAGGAAATTGGTGATAGCCAGGACCTCCTTGCCGCTGAGGCGCGCGCGGTCGGCGAGCTCCCGCTGGCAGATGACCAGCGAGGCGTCGGCAGGAATGTCACCCACGGCACAGTTCGTACACTTGATTCCGCCCAGGCCCGCTTTCATAAGCCGTGCCTTGAAACGGGTGGCGCCAAGGGCGCTCGAGCCCATGCCGGCGTCGCATGCAAAAACTATCTTGGAGATGATGCCTGACGGCATGTCGGGAACTTCGCCTGCAGGAGCCGGACCGCCCTCGCTCTCACCCTGGAAATCGGGCCTCGACTTGACCATAGGCCAGGCCAGCAGGAACGATACGGCGGTACCTATCAGCACACCTAGTATGCCAAGCAGCGTCTTGCCCTTGGGAGACATCAGGATTATCGATATCAGGCTTCCTGGCGATGCTGGAGCCACAAGGCCGAAATCAACCAGCGTAAAGAAACTGAGCGCGCACACATTGCCCAGCATGACCGCAAGCAACAGTATCGGGCGTGCCAGCACGTAAGGAAAATAAATCTCGTGTATGCCGCCCAGGAGCTGGATTACCACTGCGCCGGGAGCCGACTGCTTGGTGGTTCCCTTGCCGAAAGCCCAGCATGCCAGCAGGATACCAAGGCCAGGACCGGGATTGGGATCAACCAGGAACAGCATGCTCTGGCCCATCTCAGCCGCCTGCTGAATGCCCAGCGGCGTCATGATTCCGTGATTGACGGCATTGTTCAGGAACAGCACCTTGGCCGGGTCCACAAGCACCGCCAGCAGCGGATTCATCTTGTGCGCCAGCATCCAGTTCACCCCGGCACTCAGGCCGTTGGTGATCCACGATACGGCGTGTCCTATCACCAGATACCCGGCGATAGCCAGCAGCATGGCGATGATGCCTAGGGAGAAATTGTCCACCAGCATCTCAAAACCGGCACCGACCTTGCCGGCGACCAGTTTGTCGAAGCGCTTGACGCACCAGCCCGCAATGGGGCCCATGATCATGGCGCCCAGGAACATAGGCGTATCCGTTCCGATTATGACGCCCATGGCAGCGACAGCACCTGCCACTCCACCTCTGTAGCCACCGACGTTCTTGCCGGCGGTAAACGCTATCAGCGTGGGCAGCAGATACTTGAGCATGGGCGAGACCATCTTTGCGATGTTCTCGTTGGGCCACCACCCTCCCGGGATGAATATTGCGGTAATCAGTCCCCATGCGATGAAGGCGCCGATATTCGGCATCACCATCGCGCTGAGCGCACGTCCGAAACGCTGGATCTTCTCTTTCATCTGTAATGTCAGATTCGGGTCACCTCGTCGTATGCGGCGGCGATTTCAGCCACCAGAGGGTCTCCGGCGGGAATACCGGTGTATTTCACTACCGTGGCCTCAACGCCTTCGTTATTGATGGATTCGAGCATCTCCACGCTCTGGGCATCCTGGGGATTGTCGAAATGCAGCGCTCCGCCGATGGCAAGCAGGAGCTTGTCGTAAGGGAGGCCGAAGCCCTTCGCCGTCATCATGGGAAGGATCAGACGGTCGTTGGGAGCCAGCTTGCGCAGCGGCTCGCGGCCCACGCGGTCGCACTCGTCGCGCAGGTAAGGATTGCTGAAGCGGCGCAGTATCTTTTCGATATAGGCGAAATGGGCGTCGTGGTCGAATCCGAACTTACGCACCAGGCCCTCGCCGCTCTGCTGCATTGCCTCCTTGACGATTGCGGCAATCTTCGGATCGGCGACGCATTCGCCGATAGTATTGATTCCCTTGAGCTTGCCCAGATAGGCTGCGGTGGCATGTCCGGTGTTCAGCGTGAAGAGCTTGCGCTCCACATATGCCAGAAGATTGTCGACCGGGGTCATGCCCTTGATTTCCGGGATGGGGCCGACGAACGAAGCGCGCTCCACGTCCCATTCGAAATACTCTTCCACGGCCACGTCGAGGGGCACCTCGCAGCGCACCGGAGGAACGATGCGGTCCACCGCGGCGTCGGGGAAGCCTACGTGGGCTTTTGCCCATTCGGCCACATCCGGATCAAGCTGAGCGAAGACGAGGTCTTTGAGCTGGGATGTGGCACGGAGGCCGTTCTCACATGCAATTACGTTAAGGGGCCTGTCGTTGCCGGCTGCCTTGCGGGCGGCGATGCCTTTGGCTACCGTAGGGGCCACGAACTTGAGTATCCGGAGGCCAACGGCCGTCGTGATGATGTCGGCCTGCGCAATCTCGGCCACCGCTTCCGCGCTGCCTGAGTTCACGGCTCGCACGCCCTTGATTTCGATGTCGTAGCTGTTGTGGTCCGACACGTGGACGACATACTCCCTTCGAGAGTTGATCTGGTTGAGGAGTTCCTCGACCACGTCTGCGAAAATAAGCTCATAGCCTGCCTGGGAAAGGACCGCTCCTATGAAACCGCGTCCTATGTTTCCCGCTCCGAATTGAATTGCTTTCATATCTGTTGTCAAGAATTGTCTTTCAAAATGTTTCACAGCCTGGACAGACTCAGCGAGTCCAGGCCGGCCTCGATCAGCCAGCCGGTGGCGGCGGGGTCCGAGGCGAGTTCGCCGCAGATACCTACGGGAATACCGGCGGCGTTGGCCGCTTCGACCGTAAGGGCTACCGCGCGGCGGACGGCCGGCGAGAACTGGTCGTAAAGCTCCGACAGGGCGGCGTTGCCCCGGTCGGCAGCCATCACATACTGGGTCAGGTCGTTGGTGCCGATACTGAAGAAATCGCACCCTGCGGCCAGTTCCGCTGCATTGAAGACGGCAGCGGGCGTCTCTATCATAATACCTAAAGAAACGGGCATGCTGTCCCCCGCTATCCCGCGCAGCATTTCACGCACGCTGCCAATCTCTTCGGGAACGCATACCATGGGAATCATCACCCTCACTGGAGTGCCGCCGGCGAACCACTCCGGATGCCGGTTACGGAGTTCGAAAGCGGCACCGCAAATCGCCTGCAACTGCACCTCCAGCAGTTCAGGATGCTTCAAAGAAAACCGTATGCCCCGGATCCCCAGATAGGGATTCTCCTCAGCAGGCATGGGAAGATACGGAAGAGCCTTGTCGCCGCCTACGTCCAGAAGCCTGATAATCAGAGGCTTGCCGGAACATGTCTCCAGAGCTTCAAGATACAGCGCACGCTGCTCCGACTCAGACGGCATGGAATCGCGCCCCATGAACAGGAACTCGGTGCGGAACACACCTATTCCGTCGGCACCCGAAGAAATTGCGGAACGCACGTCGTCCAAATTGCCTGCGTTCACATACAACTTGCGACCGGCGGCGCGGACCCTTGCCGCAATGCCTGACATGGCGCCCAAATGCGGATCGTCCACAGTGACCAAATCCCCCTCCCGGATGCCTGAGATATCGACTCCGAGCTGCACCGGGATACCCTTGGCATGCGCGATGATGCACACGTGGCTGGTAGAACTGCCCCGCGCACACAATAAACCGGCGATGCCGCCAAGATCCAGCCTGGCAAGGTCGGAGGGCAGCAACTCTTCGGCCACGACGACGCTTCCGGAAGGAATTTCACGGAAATCCGATACTCCGCACATAGCCTCCCTCAAACGCCCGAACACGTCGCGGACGTCGTCGGCACGGGCCCTGAGATATTCGTCGTCGATTCCCAGAAACATGTCGCAAACGCCCTTGCAGGCAGCATCCAATGCATCGGGAGCATCCATTCCGGAACGGATACCCGAATCGTATGACTCACGGACCAGCGGATCTTCAAGCATTTCCAGATGCGCGGCGAACACGGGGTTGACGGCAGCTGCCGCCGAAAGTTCCGCGCGCACGGCATCGAACGCCTCGTCAAACGAGCGTACCGCCCCCGAAGAAGCGGTACGATTGTAAAGAAATGCCGGTCCCTGCGCCTTCATCACTCACGGACCGACTCGATGAACGAAACCACTGCATCCAGAACGGCGGCCTCGTCGCCTCCTTCCACACTCACCTCGAGTTCTGTGCCCTGCTTAATGCCGAGCGACAGGACCGAGAGCATGGAAGCGGCGTTGACGCTGCGGGCAGGAGTGGAAATCCGCACCGTGGAGCCCTCGAAGCCCTTTACGAGCTTAACCAGCTCCCCTGCCGGACGGGCGTGCAGACCCGTCGGGGCCGACAATACTACCTTTGCCGAAACCATCACTCAGCCTCCGCCGCTACGTTACGAGCCCTGTCCTTGAGGTTCCAGAGCGTAACTATGAGTATGAATCCTATCACGGAAACGCCTGCCATCAGTATGAAGATGGGGTGCCAGCCGTAGGTGTCGGCGAACTTGCCCAGAGGATAACCTGTGATAAGGGTGCTGAGGTAGCTCATGAAGCCGATGATGCCCACCGCGGAGGATGCGGCCTTCTTGCTGACCTCATTGGAGGCCACGACGCCAAGCAGCGCCTGGGGGCCGTACAGGAAGAATCCGGCAAGCGCAAGCACCACCAGGAAGAGCACGGGGCTGTTCCAGTCCTGGATGTAGTGCAGGGCCACGAGGCACAGGGCGACGAGCACCATTTCGATGGCGCATACCCTCTGGCTGCGGCTCTTGAAGAGTTTGTCGGAGACGTATCCGGCGAATATCATTCCCAGGCAACCTGCAACCTCGAAAATGGCGACGGTCCAGCCCGAAAGGGCGCGGCTCAGGCCCATGTCCTGAAGCATCGAGGGGCCCCAGTCGAGGATAGCGAAACGCACCACGTAAACAAAGAGGTCGGTAAGCGCGAGAATCCAGATGACGGGGTTCAAGAACACCTTCTTCACCAGGAACTTGCGCCATTCCTTGTTGTCCTTGCCCTTACTCTCGTCGAGCTCGCCCTCAACCTTTGGCAGCTCCGGCAGTCCAACGGACTTGGGCGTGTCGCGCAGGGTGGCGATGATGAAGAACACGCCCACAAGCGAGATGGTGGCGGGCACCCAGAAGCAGAGCTGCCAGCTGGTCATGTATCCGCATATTATCGAAGCCACGAAGGCGCCGATGCTGTGGGAGGTGTTCCATATACTCATCTTGGTGGCCAGCTCGTGAGGCGGCACCCAGCTCACCATCAGATGGTTGCAGGGAGCGAATCCGCAGCCCTGGAATATCTGGTTGATGATGTACAGCACCGACATGATGGTAATGAACCCGCCGATGAAGTCGGGACCTCCTGTGGCGCCCGTAAGCATTGTGGTAAGTTTGTCGGTCCAGCCGAACAGGAAGTTCACCGCCACGCATATACCCAGGCCGAGAACCAGGTGCCACCTGGCATTGGTGCGGTCGCCTATGACTCCATTGATTAGCTTGGAAACGCCGTAGATGATTCCGCCCGCGGAAATGATGGCGCCGAACTGCGCCTTGGTAATGTCGGGATATACCTCCTGCAGCATGGGGATGGCGAACGAGAAGTTCTTTCTCACGAAGTAGAACATCGCGTAGCCTATCATCGAGCAGATGATGACCCGCCACTGCCAGTACTTGAAGCTGTGTTTTGTCTTTTTGACTTCAGCCATATTGTTGATAATTAGATTCAGTGTAATCTATTCAATCCGTAAATATACAAAAAAGGCGCGACATAAGAAATGCCGCGCCTTACTTTTATTTCAGGGATTTAGTTTGCAAGGGTAGTGCCTTCTGCAGAACCGGTACTTGCCGAGCCCTGAGTGAGGGTGCCGAGGTTGTCGGCGGTGAGTTTGGTTCCGTTGACGCTGCCACCTGCCTTGCAGCCGGAGAGCTTGCCGAGGTTGAAACCTGCGATCGCTCCGACCATCGCGGTGTTACCGCAGGTAATGGCTCCGACGTTCTTGTCGCCGGTTACCGTAACGGTGGTCACGTCGCTCTTACCGGGATAACGGCCCGCGTTGGCGACCACGCCGCCAGCGCAGCTCTTGGCATCGTCGGAGGTCTTGCAGCTGACTGCACCCTCGTTGACATTGTCCTTCATCACCACGTCGGTGACGATGGCCATTGCCATGATTCCGCCCGAGAATGCTTCGCCGTCGGCCTTGTTCTCGATGGAGACAGCACCCTTGTTGGTGTTGCCTGAGACCTCGATGTCGAGGCAGCCGATGCCGATGATGCCAGCTGCAGTAAGGCGATTTGCATGGCTCGTGGTGTTCTCTACCTTGATGGTAATCTTACCGGTATTGGTATTGCCTACGACATAGTTGCGGCGCTGATTGCCTTCGGCGTCCTTGGAATCCTTCTCCTGAAGTCCCACTATGCCGGAAGCGGTCTCCCAGTTGGCGTTGGGTTCCGCCTGGTTGATGGTAACGTCTCCGCTGTTGGTACAGCCTTCGACACGGCCGCCGGAATTGAGGGTACCGAGGATACCGGCAACGCGGCTAGCCTGCAGGAGGTTGGAGGAAATGGCTCCGCTGTTCTTACAGTTCATGATCTTGGTGCCGTTGTAGTAAACTCCGCCGATACCGCCGATAGCCATCCAGGTGCTGGGAGCTTCAGCCTGCTCATAAGAGACGGCGCCCTTGTTCTCGCAGTTCTCGAAGAGCACTTCGCCGTTGGTACGGCCGCAGATACCGCCGATCATGATAACTTTCTTGACGGGGAGATTGACAACGAGGTCGGCCGCATTGACGCAGTTGACGACCTTGATTTCGTTGGCCTGGGCAAAACCTATGATACCGCCGATGGAAGTCTCTTGGGTAATCTCTCCGACCGCGTTGATTGTAGCATGGTTGACACAGTCGGTAATGGTGGAAGCAACGGAGCTGTTACCCACAAGTCCGCCGATACCCACACGGGCGCCAGGATCTGCATTGGCCTCGAAGCTGACGGGGATAAAGTTCTCCACCTTCTCCAGAGTTCCCATATTGTCTGCTACGAGTCCGGTGTGGTTGCCGCCCTTGCCCGCTGCGGGCTTGATGGCACTCTTGCCGTCGTAATCCTTGCCGTCCTTGGAGCCGAACACGATGTTCTTGATGATTCCTGCGTTGCTGAGCACGAGGCCGGTCTTGGCATCGGTGCACTCGACTACAAGGTTGTAAATCTTATGGCCTTTACCGTCAAGGACGCCGGCGAAGGAGCTAACCCCGTCGACAACGGTGCCGCCGCAGTCGATGTCGGCTTCGATGGTCCATTCATCCTCTGCGGTCATGCTGGGAGCGGCCTTGAAGAAATCAGCGAGCTCGGCTGCTGTCTTGATGACATTGCCCTGGGGCTCCGGTGGATTGGGGTTGGTGTCATCGGGCTTGGAGGCCTGGGCTACGAGCAGCTCGGCCTTGGCGGTACCGTCTTCGCTCTTGAAGACCACTTTGGCCTCGCGTGCTTCGCCGGCATTCTCTGCGGCGATGACGGAAACGTTGGTGTTGCCGTTGCCGGAGACGGGGGCTACAGTAACCCATCCCTGGGCCTCTGCGGTCCAGGCGCAATTAGCTTCGAGGCTGACGGACTGGGTGCCGCCGGTGTACTCGAAAGTTAAGGACTTCGTTTTGAGGTCGAGACTCTGAACGGGCTTTACCGGGTCAGGCTTCTCACAAGCGGCAAGCGCAAGCACTGCCACTGAAGCGATAAAAAAGGATTTGATTTTCATAATGCTATTGATTAAAGTTAGATTTTGTTGGCTTGCTTAAGACGCTTCAGCATCCAGTCGGGATAATTGGTACAGATGAAGCGGAGCTGATCGTAGTTGCTTATGTAGTAGTTGATTGCATCTTCGGAATAAACGGCATTACCGTCTCCGGAGGCCTTGTCGATGTTGAACACGCTGAATTCCATTCCAGCATCCTTGAATTCCTTGATGGTGTGAGTGCCGCTGCCGTAGTCTTTCATGGCGCTCACGGCGGACAGATTTGCCCAGTTGTAACCCATGGCCTTGTGCGAAGCGGGGCCCTTGTTGGCCATCCAGCCAACAGGGATTCCATAGGCGACCATGCATGCGGAGGCGGAACGGGCGACCGTCTCGTTGCCGGTACAGATGAACTCGCAGAACTTTTCGGCCTTGCGTTCCTTGATAATTTCGCAGGCACGCTGGACGGCCTTGATCGGATAAGCCGTAAGGTTGCCGTCGAGATTCTTGATATCCAGGCACAACTTGGTGCAGTTGCCTTCTACCTGTACTATATCAAGAAAGTCTTCCAGAATCGGTATGGTCTCACCATTCTTCAACATCCCGGCCTTTCGTATCTCGGCAAGGGTATGCTCCCAGGGCCTGAGGCCGTTGATATAGTAGGTATCTGTGGCATGGCCGATGATAACGTTGTTATCTTTGGTCCAATAGATATCGCACTCCATGGCATAGCACTTGAGCGACATCGTGTACTTGAGGCCGGCACGTGAGTTGTCGGGACAGCCAGACTCACGCGCTCCCCCGCGATGGGCAACGACCCTGTTGCTGCAGGCGGCCGGTTCAGTCACGGTCCCGGACTCACCAGGCTCGGGTTCCGGCTCGGGTTCCGGCACATCGATAGGCTTGGGCTGGGGAATATCGGGTTTCTCGCAGGAGAGCACGGCCGCGGCCGAAACCGCGACCAGTGCCGCTGCAAGAAGTGTTTTGAAAGCCTTGTTCATTATTTGGCGTTCTGGTTGATCGTATAGGTCACTGACGCTCCGTTGGCAACGGTGAAGCGAAGCACTGCGCTGCGTTTCTTATTGCTGAGATTGGCGGACACGGTGCATTCTATGCCCTTCTGGACCACGTCTGTGTCGTCACCTGCGTAAGTTCCGGTAAAGTGGGTGGTGATATCTTTGGTCGATACCGACACCCATGCGGGGTCGCCGTCGACGGAAACCGTCCAGTCCACATTGAGGTTCAGACCCTGGTGAACGATGACTACGGCCTCGAACACTCCTCCGGATACGGGGATGTTGCCGGGCTCCGGAGTCAGCGACATGCGGACGCTGTTGGTGTCGGCACCGTCGGGGATGAGGTTCTTGTCGCAAGACACCGCACTGAAACAAAGGGCTGCAAACAGTATTGCAAAAATCTTTTTCATATGCTCATGCAATTTAACGGTTAAGACCATCCTTCAATCTGGTGTAGATTGGAGTTCTTGTTGATGGAACTCTGAGGTATGGGCCACAGGAGTATGTTGGGATTCTTGGCCCTCATGGACTCGAAGGTCTGTCCGGGAATCTCGGAGTTGGGCTCCATCTGCCAGATCTTGCCGGTACGGATAAGCGCCCACCAGATCATACCCTCGGCGGGGAACTCGAGGAAGTACTCTTTCACAATGTTGTTGAGCACGTCCGCGGGGGCTGTGCTGGTGTAGTAATCATCCTTTCCGTAGGCACGCTTGGCGATGAGGTTGAGGCTCTTGTTGGCGCCTGCATAGTCCTTCTTGTAATACTTGAGTTCGGCGTCGAGCATTACCACGTAGCCATAGCGGTAATAGATAAGGTCGTTGTCCTGGACCACGGGATTCTTTGACATATCTCCGAGGAGCTTGTTGCACCAGCTGATCTCATGCTTGTCGGCGGCGGAAGAATAATTGCCGTATCCCAGATTGGTCTTGACACGGGTGTCGCCATTCTTCTGGCTATCCTTGAGTATGTCCATGAAACTCCGGGAATAGTTCCACCACTGGGTGGATGAGATGGGTACCGGACTGTTGCGGTATGCGCTGGCGATGGCGTTGCTCGGATGGCAGAAGAATATCTGGTAGCCGCCGGTATCGGAAGCGCTGAGAGCCAGGGAGAAGATGATTTCGTTGTTCTTCTTCTGGGAACGGTCGAACACCTTGGCATAGTCGATGAGGCGGCTTCCGGAAATGCCGATGGCCTTGAGGGCCTGTTCTGCCATGTCGAGATACTCGGAACCGCCGTTCTGGGTTGCGAACATCCACAGGGCGTAATCGGCCTTGAGGGTGTTTAAAGCATCCTTGGTTCCGAAATACTTCTCGCTGCCGAGTTTGTCGGCGAGGGATTCGCACTTCTCGATGTCGGATTTCACCTGGGCGTAAACCTCAGCGGCGGTCTTCTGCTTGGGATAGCACTCCTCCTGCGTGGTTGACTCCACGGGAAGCAGGTTCACGGGAACCTCGCCCCATACGCGGGCAGCATGGAAATAGCAATAAGCGCGGGCGAAGTATGCCTGGGCCAGGGCCCAGTCGAGCCTGTCCTGGGAAGCATTGCACTCAGGGCCGTGCTTGATGACCGCATTGGCCTGGTCTATGGCCGAATACAGGCCGCCCCAGCCTATTGTATTGGAAGGATTCAGAGTGTTGTGGCGGCAGGCAATCTTGAAATTGTCCACTGCGTGGCTTTCCTGGGAAGGTCCCCACATGTAGTCGCCGACCCTGAGTTCCCCGAAGTAGAAAACGTTGCACTCCGAAGCGGAGAAATACGACTGGAGGCGCTTGTAGATACCCGGGACGGACTGCTCAAGGTCGGAGGCGTCCTTCCACATATTGCTTACCGACAAGGCATTGTCGTAAGGAATATCGAGGTCCTTGTGGCAGGCGCTGAAAACCGCACTGCAGATGATAAGAAGGCAGAATGATTTGAGTATGTTTTTCATAACCGTGTCCTCCTTAGAATGTTAACTTAAGATTGAACAGCACCTTGCGGGCGGCGGGCATGATGTTCGAGGTGGCACTGCCCATCTGCACGGAAGAATACTGATTGGAATCGGAATCGGAGCTGATACCGGTCTCGGGGCTGATGGCGCCGCTCAGACGGGTGAAGTACCAGAGAGTGTTGCCGGTGACGCCGACGCTGATCTTCTTCATGAATACGCTCTTGGCCCAGTTGTCGGGCAGGTCGTAGTAGAGTGATGCGTCACGCAGGCAGAGATAGTCGGCCCTCTCCACGTTGAAGCTGGAGCAGCGCGAGTAGTTACGGTTACCGAAGTCGGCGTCGTTGGGGAAGAAGCGGGCGAAATAGTTGCCATCCGCCTGGTCGCCGGGCTTGCGCCAGCACTGCGCCACCAGATTGACATCTACGTTGGAGTTGCTGTAACCCAGGGTATTCTGGATCATACGGGTCTTCATATAATTGTAGATGCTGTGTCCCAGACCATAGTCGAAATAGACGTTGAATGTGAGGCGGTTCCAGCGTATGGTGTTGTTGATACCGCCGGTCGAGTGAGGCATGACGTTACCCAGCAGGAACAAGTCAGTGCCGTCAATCTGCTCGGAGCCGTCGGCTGCCTTGGCTGTGCCGTAACGGTTCACCCATTCGAAGTCTCCGGCATCCTTGCGACCCTGGATGGACAGGCCGTCGCTGCGGCGGTAACCGTGAGACTGGGAATCGTAATAGGCTGCCGCGGCCTCCTCGTCAGTCTGCAGGATGCCTGCGACCTGGTAGCCCCAGATCCTTCCCAAAGGCTCGCCCACCGCAGTGCCGCCGAAGCGGTAACCGGTGGCGGTGGCTGTGCCGCCGATACGCCAGCCATAGATCGGCTCGCCGTTTGCGTCGGTCATAAGGTTACCGTCCATATCCTTGAGCTGGTACTTGTATTCGTCGGGCAGAGACAGGACAACGTTTCTGGAGAGCGAGTAGGTGAAGTCTGTCTCCCATGAGAAGTTCTTCTTCTGGACGTTCACGGTGTGCAGCTCAAACTCGGCGCCCCAGAAGCGCACACTGCCCACGTTGGCGTTCACGCTGCCGAACTGGCCGGTGTCGGGAAGGGTGATGGAATAGATAAGGTCGCTGGTGACCTTGTCGTAGTAGTCGGCCACGATGCGTACGCGGTCCTTGAACAGGCCCACGTCGACGCCGAGGTCGAGCTGGGTGGTGGTCTCCCACTTGAGGCCGGAGTTCACCATCTTGGAAGGAAGCAGCACGTTGTAGGTGTCGTAGGTGCTCTGCGAATATGCTCCCAGAGGATCGGTACGTGCGATGTTGTTGTTACCGGTCTGGCCGTAGGAAGCACGAAGCTTGAGCATGTTCACCTTGTCCTTGGCGGACTTGAAGAAGTTCTCCTCGCTGATCACCCATGCCGCCGATACGGAAGGGAAATAGCCCCACTTGTTCTCGCCCAGGAAGAGCGAGGAACCGTCGGCGCGGAACGTGGCGGAAAGGATGTACTTGTCGGCGAAGTTATAACCGATACGGCCGAAGTACGAAATCAGGGCGGTTTCGTAGTCCTGGTTGCTCATGCTCATGGTACCTGCGGTATTGGATCCGCCGGAGCCGAGCATAGGCACCTTGTCGGAAAGGGAGCCGGAGTTGGCTGCATTCAGGTACCAGTAGTGCCACTTGGACCAGTCGTAACCGGCAGTGCCGCTGATGCGGTGCTTGCCGAAGGACTTGTCGGCGGTCAGGTAGGCCTGGAAGTTCTGGCGCTGGGTCTGGGTGCGGGTTTCGGTGGTGCTGCGGTTGGTGGACACGAAGTTCACGCTGCCGTTGACTTCACCCTTGGTGTAGTAGCTTCCGCGGTAGCTGTTGTCGTACATGGCATACTGTGCGGTACCGGTGAGCCAGTCGGTGATCTGGGCCTTCAGGTTGATGCTTCCCATGAACTTCTGGCGCTGGGTCTCGCGGTCGTAGAAGGTCTCGTAGAACTCTGCGGTCTGCTGGTTCTTGTTGGTACCGCCGGTGGCGAAGGTGCCGTCGGGGTACTTGCCGATATGCGTAGGAGACATCATGATACCGCGTCCGAGGACCGTGAAGTAGTCGTTGGTCATCGGGTTCTTGACACCGTTGGAATAGTCGAATGTGGTGCCGGCGGTAAGCCACTTGGTGACGTTGAACGAAGTGTTGCCGTGCATCGTGAAGTTATTATAGGCGCTCATCGCCACCATTCCGTCGTCTCCGAGGTAGCCGATGGAAGCCGCATATTTGACGTCCTTGTTGCCGCCGTTGACACCGACATACTGCCGGTGATAGAGCGAAGGATGGTACCACTCGCTCTGCCAGTCGTGGTCGGTGTAGATGATGGTCTTGGTGGGATCGATGGGGTCGGGCATTGAAAGATAGCCGTCCGGCACGCTCTCCCCTGCCGCAAGATAGCGGGTGGAGTAGGTTGAGCTGGTCTCTGTGTTTCCTACGCCCGGGCCGTTGGCACCGTTGAGCACGAGAGCGGCATCCGGCCCCTGGAATGCGGCGGGACGGATGATGGTAAGGAACTCGGTGGCGTTGGCGAGCTTCCAGGTGCGGGCCGGTGATGTGAATCCGACCTGCGAGTCGAACACCACCTGGGGCTGCTTGAAGGAGTTGCCCTTCTTGGTGGTCACCAGGATAACGCCGTTGGATGCACGGCTTCCGTAGATGGCCGCCGAAGCAGCATCCTTGAGCACTTCGATAGACTCGATGTCGTTGGGGTTGAGGTCGTCGATGCCGCGCTCAACGCCGTCCACGAGGAACAGAGGGTCGTTGCTACGGTTGATGGACGAACCGCCTCGGATGAGGAAACGGGGGCTCTCACCCGGGAGGTTGTTGTTGGATGCGATGCGGAGGCCGGTGACCTTGCCCTTGAGGGCGTCGCCCACCGTGGATACAGGAGCATCCATGAGCTTGTCGCCGTCAACCTTGGAGATTGCTGTACTCAGGGTCTTGCGCGACTGGGTACCGTAGCCAACCACCACGACGTCGTCGAGGAGCGTAGTGTCATCGGCCAGGGTAACGTTGACCACCTGGCGTCCGGCAACCGGAACGTCCTGGGTAGTAAAGCCGATGAATGACACCTCGAGGGTCTGGTCGGGCGCCACGGAGATGGAATAGCGGCCCGATGCGTCCGTAGTCGTGCCCTTGGTGGTGCCCTTTACCAGGACGCCAGCCCCGGGCAGAGGCTCACCGTTGGCATCGACCACACGGCCGCTGACAACCTGGGCCTTATCCTGGGACTGCGGCTCGGCGGTGAGTACAACCGTGCGGTTCACCACCTTCCAGTTGATTCCCTTGCCGCTGAAAGCGTTCGACAGGATGGACTCCAGAGAGGTCTGTTTTTGTTTGATGGAGATATTTCCCAGAGGTTTGGACGCTATGTCCGTCTCGTAGGAAAACAGCACGCCCGTCTGCCCGGTCAAGGCAGATGTGAACGAGCTGACCGTGGCTCCCGGAATGGATATGTCCACGTCGTAGAGCCTGCTCTGCGTCTGGGCCTCGGCCCGGGACGTCGCGAAGAGGCCCAGCAAGGCTGAGATGCAGAGAGTCAACAGAACTTTTTTTCTCATAAACAAATTGGTTAGTATTGGGATTAATGGATTTCGCATTCGGCACCGGTCAGGTATTCCAGCATGGACAGCACGTCTTCAAGCGTGTCGGTCTTGAGGAATGCCAGGTTATAGCGTTTGTCGCGGTCGCCTCCCTTGCAATTTATCTTTTTCTTGTAAATGGTCGACAGGCGCGACAGTATCTGGGGCAGCGTGGCGTCGTTGATCGCCATAAGGTTGTACTTGTCCGTCACAAAAGCGGCGGCATATACGGGTTCCACCCTCATGTCTCCGGTCATGGACTTGAAGGTCGCCTTCTGGTTGGGGCTCAGGGTTACCATCGATGCACCCTCGGGAGACAGAAGGCGCACCGATCCCCTCTCCAGCACCACCTGAGATACTTCAGGAGCGGATGAGACGGAGAACGCCGTTCCAAGCACCTTCAGGCCGATATTGCATGTGCGCACGTAGAAAGGTTTTTCTTCGTTGCGCGCCACATCGAAGTAGGCGTCGCCCTGCAGCCTGACTTCCCTCGCGCCGGGGAGCGTGCTGACATTGTAACTGATGCTCGTTCCCGGACTCAGATACACACGGGAGCCGTCGTCCAGGACCAGATGGATGGTCTCGGCAGTGCTGTTGGCAAGCTGTTCCATGGGGATCTCGGGAGCGGAGGGCTGGAAAGGCCTGACTATCATTATCACGGCAAGTACCACTGCTGCAAATGCGGCGGCAAGGGCGCCGGCCCTCCAGGCGGTCCAACGGAAAAAGCGTGGCGATGAGGCGTCGATACGGGCATTCAGCCGGGCCACCATGGCCTCGGTGTCACGGTTAAGAGACTCTGAGGAAAGGGTTTCGTGCAGGTTATAATTAGCAACGAAAAGCGAATAGAACCGCTTGTTTTCCTCGGATCTTTCAAGCCACGAAAGCAATGCATCATTTTCGCCGTCGGTGGCGTTATGGTGAATATGCTTGATTATTAATTCTACAATTTCATCCTGCATATTAATTATACAATTTGAAAAGGTAAAACACCCAACGCGGAAGCGAAAAAAATCAAATGTTCGCCAGACTGGCCCGGAGTTGCTTGAGCGCAAGATACATGTGGTTCTCCACGGTGCTGAGAGAGATGCCAAGGCGCTCGCTGATTTCTTTATTGGAATAATTCTCCAGATAGCTCAGGGTAAAGACCTCGCGGCAACGCGGCGAGAGCTTAGACACCGCCTCGGCGATAAGGTCGCGAAGGTCGGCGCTGAACACGCTGCGTATCACGGGATTCCGGTCGGGAGACCAGCAGTCGCCGAGAACGGCAAGCATCCTGTCTTCGTAACTGTTGTTGAAACTCTGCAGTCTCCGGGCACGCTTGAGGTAATTCACGCAACGGTTGTAAACCGACCGGAGGAGGTATGCCTGGAGCTCTTTTTCATTGTCGCGCAGGCGCCTGCGGTTCTGCCATACGCCGAACAGCACATCCTGGACCACGTCTTCGGCCCATAAGGGATCGACTCCGGACAGGAAAAGGCGGGCATAAGAAACGAGCGAAACATAACGCTCACGGCAAAGCGCGTCAAACGCCCCGCGGTCCGAGTCCTTGATCAGTGTTATTAATCCGGCTTGCATGGATACGCAAATGTAACAAAAAAATGATGCAGTTTCAAATCCTGCATCATTTTCTTTTTCATTGCTGTTATCTGGGTCCTCTGCCGGGGCCTCCGTGGGGCGGACCTCCCATGCCACGCGGGCGCATCTTATCGCGGTCGAAGGTGCCGAAGCGCCATGTGAGCGACAGGATTATGTAGCGGCCGAGGGTGTTGTTGACCACTTCCTTATGGTAGTTGGAGTTGTCGGAAACGCTCAGGTTCTTTGCCTGGCCGAGGATATCGTAGCCCTTGAGAGCCAGGGTAACCTTGTTCTTGAAGAGCAGTTTCTGGATCTCGGCGTTGAGTATGTGCTCGGGGGTGTAATTCAGATTGCTGGCATATCCGTCGTACCAGTTGAAGTTGTACTCGCTCTTGAGCGTAAGACCTGCCTGCTCCCAGGTCCAGTTGGCGGTGGCGCGTATCTGGTTGTTGAAGGTCAGGGTGTTGTCGGACTCCTTGGCGATGGTGTACCAGCTCTTGCTCATGCGGGTGCGGCCGCTGAGCGTGAGCTCGAGGTTGTCGCTGCGGTAATTCACACGCAGGCGCTCGGTGGCGCTGAGGGTGCGGGTGGTGTTCTCGGTGAACTTGAACTCGCCCAGGTTGTAGGACCTCAGGAAGCCGTCGTAATCCATGTCGCCGGTGGCGGCGTTGTAATAATTGTCGATCCTGGCGGTCACGTCATCGCCGCCCACGTAAGACGAGGACTTGTTGTAACCGACGCGGCTCATGTTGCTCATCGAGAAGTTCGACTGTCCGAACGGGATGTTGGCGAACATGTTCACATTGGCATTGAACGAGTCGGGACCGTTGAAAGGCATGGAGTACTGCGCTCCGTTAGGGGCGTACCACATGGCGTTCACGATAGGATCCTGGGTATAACTGCCGTCAAAACGTACGTTCACGGACGAGAACTTCCTGCGGTTGGAATAACGGTAGTCGCCCCGGAGGCTATGGCTGAAGTAAGGAGCCAGGTAAGGGTTACCGAAACTTATGCGCAGCGGGTTGGTGTTATCAGGCACCGGAATGAGCTGCGATACGCTGGGCTGCTCGGAGGATCCGCGGTAGAACATACGCATGCTGGCGTCGTCGCTCATATCCCAGAACAGCATTCCCTGGGGAGAGAAGCGCCAGCGGACGTCGTCGTACGGATCAAGGGTCTTTCCGGCACGGGTGGTCTCGTTGTGAGTGTGCACGGGGCGTGCGGAGAAACCGAGCTGGAAGCGCACCTTGTCGGTCTGGTACAAGGCGTTCACTCCCATGTTGTGGCTGCTGTTGGTATTTATGACGCGGCTGGAATAGAAGTCATCCTTGGCGCCGCCGTTCAACATGTCGTAAGTATCCTTGACAGAAGACGACTTGGACCAGTTGTAACCGTAGTTGGCCTCAACGTAGAAGTTGTTTCCGAGAGGCTCGGTGTAGGTCACGCGGCCGAAAACGCTGGAACTCTGGTTGTCCTGTTCTATGCGCTGGTCGGTATTCTGGGTGTCGCCCCATTTGCCGTCGGCATAGCCTCCGGAAAGCACTGTGGACGTATTCCGGCTCTCCAGGTCGTTGTTGGAGAAGCTGTAGCGCGCCATTGCGGTAAGGGTACGTCCGGGGATTCCGAGCCTCTGGCGCAGCAGGAAGAAGCCGCTGGTGCTGAGGTTGCGGTTGTCGCCCAGGTTGGCGGAGTTGCTCTCGTTGATCTTGGTGACGCCCTTGCCGTCGAGATAGTCGTAGTCGGTGGCGGAGACGCTGGTCTGGTTGTAGTTGCCGCCGCCGAAGTTGAGCTGCGGCTCAAACAGGATGGAGGTGTTGTCGGAGAACTTGTGCTCGAGGCGCATGCCCACGCGATGTCCCCAGCTGCGGGTGTCGTTGGTGCCCTGGGAGTCGGAGAGCATATTGTGATCGGTCAGGTAGGTGGTGGTGGAACTCTCCTCCTCCACCAGACGAGCGGTATTGCTGTAGAGATAGTTGCCGCCGATGTCCATCTTGCCGTCGAAGAGGGTCCAGGCGCCGTTGACGCCGCCCATCCACGAGGTGGTGATGCCGTTGTCGCCCATGTTGCCGCCACGGCCGCCGCCGAAACCGCCGCCACCGCCGCGCATACCGCCCATCATGCTGCCTGCCAGGTCGTTGAATCCGCGGTTGTTGGTGTTGTTGCCGTTGACGATGAGGGACAACTGGGTCTTGTCGGTGAACTTGCCCACGAACGCGGCGGTCTGGTAGCGCCAGTCGCCTTCCACGTTGGTGGAGGGCACGTCGTGTCCGCCGCCGGCCATCACGTTGCCGAAGGCGCCCTTCATCATGCCGGGCTTGATGCTCAGGTCAATGACCTGCTCCTCCTCGCCGTCGTCAATGCCGGTGAACTCGGCCTGCTCGGACTTCTTCTGGATAACCTTGAGCTTGTTGATGATCTTGGCGGGAATATTCTTCGACGCTAGCTGCGGATCATCCAGGAAGAAAGTCTTGCCATCGATGGTTATCTTACTGATACTCTGTCCGTTGACGGTAATGGCACCGTCCTCGGACACCTCCACGCCGGGGAGTTTCTTGAGGAGGTCCTCAAGCACGTCGTTGTCGGTGGTCTTGAACGACGAAGCGTTGTACTCGATGGTGTCTTTCTTGATGATGATGGGGTTGCCCACCGCCGAAACCGAAGCGGCGTCGAGCTGCTCGCGGTCAACCTTCATGCGGATCTCGCCGAGCTCCTTCACGTCGGGAACCTTTATCTCCTTGACGTAAGGCTCGTAACCGAGAAGCTCGGCCCTAAAATGATAGGTGCCGGCACGCACTCCAGTCAGCTCAACCTTGCCCTCGGCGTCGCTGAGAACGTACTTTGCCGGCTTCTGGGCGCCTTCCCTGGTAAGCGAAACGGTGGCGAAGCCAACCGGCTCGCCGTTGGAGTCGTCAATCAGGGTTGCCGTAAGGCGGTTCTGGGCAAATACTCCGTTGCCAAGAAGCAAGGCTCCGAGCAAAACAACTATTCTATAAAACTTCATAACTCTTATTTGACGCAAATAAACCTCTAAGGTTTAACCCTGTCGGGATTGTTTGCGATAAATCTTTCCCAGGAGCCGCCGGAGGCCTTGGCTGCCAGCGGGCTGCTGATCTGGTAATAGTGGCACATGGCGATTGCGAGCGCGTCGGTGGCGTCCAGGTACTTCGAGCGGATGTCGATTCCGAGCGTCTTCTCCACTATGAGCGCCACCTGCTCCTTGCTGGCCGCACCGTTGCCGCAGATTGCCATCTTGGCCTTGCGCGGAGCGTACTCGTACACGGCGGCGCCATGTGTGAGGGCTGCGGTCATCGCCGCCCCCTGTGCGCGCCCCAACTTGAAGATAACCTGGGCGTTACGGCCGTAGAACGGAGATTCGATAGCCAGGTCGTCGGGCGAGTGAAGGTCGCAAAGAGCGCATACCTTGTCGAAGATGATGCGCAGCTTCTCGTAAATGTCGTCGACCTTCCGCAGGTCAAGCACACCCATGTCTACGAAGTGCGGCTTCCCTGCCTCATCCACACGCACAATCCCGAAACCAAGCAGGTTGGTTCCGGGATCGATGCCGAGTATGGTGCGGGCCTTAGTCAATCCTGTCGAAGCCCGTATAAGGACGGAGGATCTCGGGGATGATTATTCCCTCCGGGGTCTGGTTGTCCTCAAGCAGAGCGGCCACGACGCGCGGAAGTGCCAGCGAACTGCCGTTCAGCGTGTGCGCAAGCTGCGTCTTGCCCTCCGCATCGCGGTAGCGGCAGTGCAGACGGTTGCTCTGGTAGGTTTCGAAATTGCTCACGGAGCTGATCTCGAGCCAGCGGCCCTGGGCGGCGCTCCAAAGCTCGAAATCGTAGGTGATTGCGGAAGTGAAGGACATGTCGCCGCCGCAGAGGCGCAGGATCCTGTACCTCAGGCCGAGCTTGTTGACAATGCCTTCGACGTGGGCCACCATCTCGTCAAGCGCCTTGTAGCTGTCTTCGGGCTTCTCCACGCGCACTATCTCCACCTTGTCGAACTGGTGCAGGCGGTTCAGGCCACGCACGTCCTTGCCGTACGAACCGGCCTCGCGGCGGAAGCACGGAGTGTATGCGGTAAGGCGCTGGGGAATCTGGTCTGCTGCCAGGATGACGTCGCGGAAAATGTTGGTCACAGGCACCTCGGCTGTGGGAACCAGATAGAAATCGTCCACCTCGGCGTGATACATCTGGCCTTCCTTGTCGGGCAGCTGGCCGGTACCGAATCCGGAATCGCGGTTCACCACCACGGGCGGCTCAACCTCCTTGTATCCGGCTGCGGTGTTGCAGTCGAGGAAGAAATTGATCAGAGCCCTCTGGAGCTTTGCGCCCTTACCCTTGTAAACGGGGAATCCGGCGCCGGTGATCTTCACTCCCAGGTCGAAATCTATGATGTCGTACTTCTTCGCGAGCTCCCAGTGGGGCAGCGCACCTTCGGGCAGATTCACCTCGGGGCCACCCATCTTCACGACCTCGTTGTCCTCGGCGCCCTTGCCGGGCTTGACCAGGGAACAAGGCACGTTGGGCATGAGCACAAGGTTGTTCTCCATCTCGGCGGCGGCTTCGTCCATGCGGGCGAGGAGTTCGCCGGAGCGGGCCTTCAGTTCGGCCACGGCGGCCTTGGCCTTCTCGGCCTCGTCGCGCAGGCCCTGCTTCATCAGGGCGCCGATCTCGGCAGCCTTCTGCTTCTGCTGGGCGAGCAGGGCGTCGCTCTCAACCTGGAAACTGCGGCGCATGCGGTCCAGTTCGAGCACCTTGTCGACTATAGGCTGAGCGTCGAAATTCTTGATTTTCAATTTCTCGACAACCGCCTGAGGGTCGTCGCGAAGCATCTTGAGTGTCAACATAACTGCTTAAAATTAAAAAATGACCCGCACTGCGATCCCGAAGTGCAAGTCATTCATTCCATAATACCTTCGAGATTAGTTCTCAAAAGGGACAACGGACACGTAGGATTTGTCGTTCCTCTTGCGAGTGAACTTCACCGTGCCGTCGATAAGGGCGTACAGAGTGTGGTCCTTGCCCATGCCAACGTTGACCGAAGGATTGTGGACAGTGCCCCTCTGGCGGACAATAATGTTGCCGGCCTTTACGACCTCGCCGCCGAATTTCTTGAGACCCAGGCGCTTGCTCTGTGACTCACGACCGTTCTTGGAACTGGATTGACCTTTCTTGTGTGCCATAATTCTTAAGCGATTGCGTTGATTTTAATCTTGGTAAGTTTCTGACGATGGCCGTTCAGCTTCTGGAAGCCCTTGCGGCGGATCTTCTTGAAAACGAGGACCTTGTCGGCCTTCGCATCGTCATCGAGAACGGTAGCCTTCACAATGGCTCCCTCAACATACGGAGTACCGACCTTCACGGCCTCGCCGTCGGCGACGAGAAGCACCTTGTCGAACTCTACGTCAGCACCTTTGGCGTCGGCAAGCCTCTGCACAAAGATTTCGTTGCCAGCTTCAACCTTGAACTGCTGGCCTGCAATGTCTACGATTGCGTACATCAAACAAACTTTTTAAGTGTTTGGGCCGTAAGCGTCTGCGCGTCATGGCAGCTCTTCACATGCTCAACGGTCATAAAAACGGACCGCAAAGATAGCAATTATTATTGATTCTGCAAATATTTGCTTGTTTCAAAATTGTTTAGCATATTTGCGAAACAAAAATGTTTCCAAAATGGACACTCCCTTTGTCTTCAACAAGCCCGTAACGGGGCGGTACTTCATTGGAAGGAAAGCCGACGTCACCATTCTCTCGAACCTCCTCCGCGACGGCGAAAACGTCGTGATGTACGAGCCCCCCAAGGCCGGAAAGGACTCCCTGCTGCAGCAGGCATTCTTCGACATGAAGCTGTCGCTCAGGCAGTTCCGCATCGTGAGCCTGTCGCTGCTGAACGTCCGCACCGTGGCCGACTTCTGCATGAAACTTGGGTCCGCCGTCATCAAACTGTACGGTACAACCACCGACGACTACGCGCGCCTGGTTTCCGAGCAGCTTCCGGGCTCGCACTTCGTGTTCGACGAGCAGGTCTACCAGACCACCGAGCGCATACTCTCGCTCGGCTGGGACATCGATGACGACGACATCCGCGCCATCCTCACCCTCCCCTACCGCATCGCCCGCACCGACGGGCGCAAACTCTTCGTCTGCATCGACGACTTCCACAATGTGATGCTCACCGAAGACGGAGACCGTATCTGCAACCTGATGCAGGAGGTGTTCAAGGCGCGCACCGCCGAAGACAGGGCGTCCGGCTGCTATGTGCTCTACGGCTCGCACGTGAATGCGATGAAGGAGATATTCGAGCACAGGCACTTCTTCCACAGGCAGATCGAGCGCGTAAGGCTCAGCGAGATAGACGAAAAAGACATTGCCGACGCCGTCAACAAGGGATTCCTCTCGAGCGGCAAGGTGATAGACAGGAGCCTGATGCTTGGTGCGTGCAAGCTGTTCAATTGCAACGTCTACTATATCAATTGCTTCGCCTCCATCTGCGACTCGCTGTCGAAGGGATACATGATGGAGCCGGTGCTCACCGAGGCCCTGACCAATATGCTGGCCATCCACGAACCGCGGTTCAAGGCAATAATGTCGGACCTTACCACCTTCCAGGTATGCCTGCTTCGCGCCGTCGTGGACGGACACACCAAGTTCAGCAGCGCCGAGGTCATACACCGTTACGACCTCAATTCATCGGCCAACGTACGCCGTCTGAAGGATGCGCTGTGCAAGAAGGAGATCATCACCTTCGACGATGAGGAAAATCCCCACATCATCGATCCCCTTTTCGAATACTGGGTAACAAAGTATTATTTCGGCATTAAATAGCCGGACTTTTTTAGTATATTGCATTCCGCTTATGGATAAATACATACACCCCGAGACCTGTTTTGAGGCGCTGGAGTTGCCGCAGCTCCTGTGCGACAGCATGACAGGTTCTTCCATAGAAGATTTCACCGATGCGGAAGAAATCGAATGGTAGCATGAAAAAGAACTTGTTTATTCTGCTTGCGGCGGCAGCGGCGGCCGTCGCCTGTTCAGAAAGGGTTTTCCCGGAGGAAAGCCCCGTCACCGGCGTACCCGCACGGTTCCAGATCAATGAAATGGACACCAGGACGCTCCTTACCGACAACTACCGCATCTGCTGGGAAGCCGGGAAGGACGAAGTGTCCGTTTTCGCAAAGACCGACAACTGCCGGTTCTCCGTCACCACCGGCGGCGACGGCAGCTTCTGGCTTTACGGCACGCTGTCACAGGTAACCTCGAGGTACTATGCCCTTTATCCATACGACCCCGACGCCACCAATTCCACGGGATGCATCACGACCACTCTGCCTTCGGAGCAGAAAGCCATTCCCAACCAGTTCAGCAATATCGTTGCGGTAGCCTCGACTACGGAGACCGAACTCCGCTTCCAGAACTGCGTCACCCTTGTGGAGGTCAACCTTGCATCTGCAGGAGTGAACAGGATATCGTTCCGGGGCAACAACGGAGAGCTCGTGGCAGGCCGCATCCGTATGAGCGTGCCTTCCAAGCCCGAGGAGAGCGTCCCCGATCCTGTGATCGTATCCGGGGTCAAGGAAGTCAGCATCTCCAACGGTGGCAACGAACTGGCACCCGGCACATATTATATGGCCATTGCGCCCCAGACTTTCAGCAAGGGCGTCACCGTCACCATGAGCGGCGCCGGCGGCTATTCGGAGAAGACAACGGCGAAGGCTGTCACCGCGAGCCGCAGCAAGCGCCTCAAGACCGGAGCCCTCTCTCCCACACTCACGCCTAACGACGGAGATTTCTTTATTGAATGGAACGACGGAGATGATTCCGGCACGGTCTATCCCGGCGAACCGAAGACGCTCTATTACTCTTACTCGGGTCACAACTCGCTGACTTTCAACGTCCACAGTTCCTCTACCGTTACCGTGACCGACGACGGGAGCGGAACGATTGAGACTAACGGCAGCAAAACGGTATACAAGCTGTCGCCTGTTCCCGGCAGCGGCGGCGACAACGCCAACAACTCACGCCTTCGCACCGCATCCCGCGGCAGCAAGGACTCCCCCGTAGACCTTTCCACCGACAACAACAACCTGTTCGGAGCGTCGCTCAGCGGCGTTAACACCGCCAACTGCTACGTAGTTCGCGCGCCCGGCTGGTATTCCTTCCCGCTGGTGTACGGAAACGCCATAAAGAACGGTTCCGCCAACACCAGGGCCTATGCCCCCTCCGTCAGCGGTTCCACCGCCCTAACCCCCTTCGTCAAGGCCGACGGAAGCGGTATTACAAGCCCCTACATCAACGCTTCCGGAAGCAAGGCCGTGAGCGCCCGGATCGAGTGGCAGGACGCCCCCGGACTCGTTGCCGACGGAGTGACGCTGGTGACCGCAGGCGGCAGCGGCGACAGGATAGTGTTCAACGTGCCCGAAGCTACCATCCGCGAAGGCAACGCCGTCATCAGCGCACTGGATGCATCCGGCGGCGTGGTATGGAGCTGGCATATCTGGGTTTGCGGCGCTTCCGACAGCGACCTGCAGCCTGTTACCGTAACCAACAAGGCCGGAAACACCTACAAGTTCACGAAGCTGAATGTGGGATGGGTTGCGCCTTACAACAACCTGCAGTACCAGCAGCGCGAGGTAACGCTGAGCTTTACCCAGCAGGGCGGCAAATCTATAGAATTCAAGCTTTTGCAAGCAGGAGCAAGCTATTCCAACGTCATAGGCTACTGCCCCTTCTACCAGTGGGGCCGCAAGGACCCGTTCGCCGCAAGCGACGGCACGCCAAACGAAGACCCCATGGCGGAATGCGTAAAGAAGACATGGTACAAGACCTCCGGACGCGATACCACCGGGACCAGGGCCATGCGGCTTGGAACCAGCCTGGCCGCTTATATCAGTCACCCTGATATGTACAATATGGATTCCAACGGCGACAATACATACGCGAACCTCTGGAATGCCACGCAGGCCAAGTTCAGCTCAAGCAACACTTCCACCGAAAATGCGGCCGCCGTGGTCAAGACGGTTTATGATCCCTGTCCGGTGGGCACCTGCCTGCCGCCCGTAGGCGCATGGACAGCTTTCGCTTCCAACAATATCGACGGGGCGTTCAATTATGGATATGCCTTCTATGCCGGCCCGAACAAGACCGGAGGCACCACTTTCTATCCTGCCACAGGATCGATGTCCACCATGAACCTCACTTCCACCAAGGTCGCAGCGTCACTCAGCAAGGTTGGAACCGGCTTCTCCTACTGGTCCGCCAACGCCAACAAAGAGTCGGCAGGCTTCAACCTGAACTGTTACAACAAAGGCGCCCCTACCAGCAGCTACGGCAGCAACCGCCAGTACGTTTTCGCCATCAGACCCGCACTCGAACAATAGAGATGAAGAAATTATTCCTCGCACTGCTGCTGATTGCAGCTCTTCCCTGCCAGGCACGCAATTCCGTGGCCGTGGTCGCCGACCGCGCCACATACGACGCATGTTCAGCGTCCATAGGCCGTTACGCCGCCGCCATCAGGCAGCACGACGGCAAGAACGTTCTGGTGCTGGTGGCAGACTGGACTCCGGAGCGGCTGCGCGACACCCTTAAGTACCTGCACGCCAAGCGAAAGCTCGAAGGCGCCGTGCTGGTGGGCAATATCCCTGTGCCCATGATCAGGCGCGCGCATCATCTGGCCACGGCGTTCAAGATGGACCCCAGAATGCCCGTCAAGCGCTCGTCCATTCCTTCCGACCGCTTCTACGACGACTTCGGACTGCGTTTCAGCTTTATCAGCAGCGACGGCCCCCTCTACTACTACAATCTCCTGCCCGACGGCGACCAGCGGGTGCGCTGCGACATCTATACCGCACGCATAAAACCGTCCCGAACCGACCCCGAACACAGTTTCGAGGAACTGATCTGCGAGTTCCTTGACAGAGCCGCAGCAGCCAAGGGCAGCAACGAAAAGCTGGACCGCGTGTTCTACTTCGGCGGGCACGGCAACAGCTCGGAGAGCATCAACGCCCGTATCGACGAAGAGCGTGCATACTACGAGCAGTTCGGTCTGAAGGAGCCCGAGGGGCAGGTACGGTTCCTGAACTTCGACGAGGAACGCTTCGTGCGCGAGAGGCTCAAGGCGGCCCTGGCATCGCCGGAAATCGATTTCGCTCACCTGCACACGCACGGCGCCGTGGGCACGCAGTACATCAGCAAGGAACCATATACATTTATTGCAACCGAGCACATGGAACTGGCCAAAAAGTTCCTGCGCTCCAAGATGCGCGACGCCAAGGACAAGACCGCCGCGGCAGACAAACTGCAGAAAACCTACGACGTACCGGAGAGCTGGCTCGCCGGATGGGACGACCCCGAGGTGACCCGCAAGGATTCCCTCTTCTCAGCATCGGTCGACATTACCCTGAAGGACCTCGACGGATTCAAGTCCGGGGCCAAGGTAATCCTGCTCGACGCCTGCTTCAACGGTGCTTTCCTGCACGACGACTACGTTGCGGCCCGCTACGCCTTCGGGCACGGCAGCCAGACCATGGCGGTGACCGCCAATACCGTAAACATCATCCAGGACCACTGGAAGAACGAACTTGCCGGAATGCTGGCCGCAGGCAGCTGCGTGGGCGAATGGGCCCGCAGGTACATGACCATCGAGTCGCACCTGTTCGGCGACCCCACCTACAGCTTCGTTTCGAGCGCTCCACGCAACCCCGACGTCACGCTGGGCGTCAAGATCAACAACGGCAGGTACAGTCCCTCTGTGTGCCTCGACCTGCTTCGCACCAAACCGTCGGTCAACCTGCGCCTGGAGGCGTTCTATTACATAATTCGCGAAGCCGCGGACATGGGCACGCTGAACGGAGCCATCCGTCTGGGGCTGAACGATTCCTACGAGATGATACGCCGCATGGCGGCAAACTACGCCGAGAAGAACGGCTCCCCTGAGCTGCTGGACGACATCGCGCGCCATTACCTCGATCCCCAGGAATCTTCCCGTGTTCGCATGCACCTTATGAACGCCCTTGCGCTCTACCCTGCCGACGACGTCGAAAAGGCCCTGCGCTCCGCATGGGGCGGCATCTGGCCGGCAAAGGATGATTTCGAAGCCGTCCTGGCCCGCATCTGCAACGGGATACGGAGCTCCGACACCGACATCGCAGCTCTCTCAGACCAGGCGGCCGACGCAAAGGAAAGGATGTTCACGATACGGCGCCAGCGCAACGCCTGTGTCCCTTCGGCAATAGAGCCGATGCTCGGGCTGCTTGCCAACGGGTCGGAAGACAACGGCCTGAGGCTCGCTGCGGCGGAAGCGCTTGGCTGGTACACACATTCCTGGCGCCGCCAGGAGGTGTATGACGCCCTTAAGAGCATGAAGCCGGACAACCCCGACATTGCAGATGAAGTTTACCGCAGCATAAGAAGGCTTGAAGACAATGCGCATACCCGCTAAACTGGTCATATTCCTCGCATTGCTTTGCATTCCAGCGGTTCTTGCCGCGCAGCGCAAAGTCGAGATTTACGGCACCGTAAGCACCGTGGAAAACGGAGCTTCGGTACCCGTCGACTTTGCCGTGGTGGTGCTCAAGCCCGCCGGACTGTACACCACCACGGACGCTTCCGGAAACTACCGTATCAGCGGCCTGGACCCCGGTTCCTACGAACTCAACATACAGTTGATAGGATACGAGACCGTAGACACCACCGTCGTGCTTAAGCAAAGCGTGCGCAAGGATTTCGTGCTCACGGCCAGTTCCTTCCGTCTCGAGGAGGTGCACGTGGTGGCTGAGGCGTCCAAGGCCGGCGAATCCACCGCCTCCCTCATCTCCAGGCAGGCCATCGACCACAGCCAGACCAGTTCCCTGCGCGATATAATGGCCCTGCTGCCGGGCGCGTCCATCACCAACCCCGACCTCAGTTCCGCCCACAGCATCACCCTGCGTTCCGTGAGCGGAAGCGACATGAACAGTCTGGGAACGGCGATTATCGTGGACGGCGCGCCAATGTCAAACAACGCCAACATGGAGGGCATCACGGCCGTCATGAACGGAGTGTCGTCGCCGATTGCGGGCACTTCCGTATCGGCCGGAGGCGCCTCTCCCACCGGAGGCATCGACGTGCGCCAGCTGTCCACCGACAACATCGAATCAGTGGAGGTGATCCGCGGCATCCCTTCGGTGCAGTACGGCGACCTTACCTCGGGAGCCGTCATCATCAACTCGAAGGCAGGCGCGGAACCTCTCACCGTCAGGCTCAAGGCGGATCCGAAGATCTACCAGGTGGCGGCGTCCAAGGGCTTCAGGCTCGGAGAGAAAGCGGGCGACTTGCACCTCAGCGGCGACTATGCCTACAGCAACGCCAAGACCACCGAATCCTACGCATATTACCAGAGGCTCAATGTCAAGGGCCTGTGGTCCAAGACTTTCGGGAGTCTTGTGAGCTCCACCGCCCTGGACCTGCGCTTCGGCAAGGACACCCGCGACAAGAACCCCGACGACCTGCGTTCCAGCCTGGCCTCGGGCGGCACAAACATAGGCTACCGTATCAACACCAACGGCACCTGGAACATCAACCGCGGATGGCTCAAAACGCTGCGATACGACCTCTCCAACAGTTTTACCTGGAAGGAATCGTATCATGAACAGGACAACGTGAACGCGGTGGCCATCTACACCACCAACATGCAGGACGGCACCACCGTGGCCAACCTGCCGGGGCTGCGGCTGTACGACACCCAGGGCAACGAAATCACTTCGTTCCCTTCCGGTTCCGACGCCTACGCCATAATGACGCCGTACACCTATTTCTGCCATTACGACTTCTACGGCAAGGAACTCAACACCTTCGCCAAAGTGACGCTGAACCTCTTCAAGCAGTGGGACAAGACCAGCGAGAAGATACTAATCGGCGCCGATTTCAAGTCGGACGGCAACCTAGGACAGGGCCTTGTTTTCCAAAAGGACTGCCCGCCCAGCCGCACCAACACCGAATCCGGCTACCGCGAGCGCCCGCTCTACGACATTCCGTTCGTGAACCAGAACGGATTCTTCGCCGAGAGCTCCTTCCGCACGCAGGTACTGCAGCGGACCCTGAATCTCACCGCAGGCGTGCGCTTCGACCTGGTGAACGGCAAGAGCGCCCTCTGCCCGCGCGTGAACGCATCCTTCGAACTGATTCCCGAAGTGTGGACGCTGCGCGGAGGATGGGGAATCACGGCCAAGGCGCCCACCGCGGCCTATCTCTACCCCACCGACGCCTACTACGACCAGGTTAACATCAACACAACCGAAGCGCTTGCCGAGAAAGACCGCACGGTGATGGCCACCACCAGGATTTATTCCACCGGAAATCCCGACCTAGAGATAGCCCGCAACCGCAAGGCCGAGATCGGCTTCGACCTGAAGATCGCCGGCCGTTACCGCCTCGGAGTAACCCTGTACGACGAGCTTATGAAGAACGGCTACAGCTTTTCCCGGGACTACAGCACCTTCGCCTGGGAACCCTACAGGATATGGGAGATTGCCGGCCACGACGCTTCCGGCGCCCCGCTGTTCGCCCAGACCGTCGACACCCACCGTTTCTTCGGCTACTACAGGCCTACCAACAACGCCTGGGAGCACCATTACGGGGCTGAATACGAACTCGACCTGGGCCGCTTCAGTGCCATACGCACATCCTTCTTCCTCAACGGCGCATGGATGCACAGCATGAGCACTTCTTCCGGCGAGAGCTTCGCCCTGAACCTGAAACAGGGCAGCTACGTGAACAGCCACGTGGCCGTCTACGACCCCGGCGTGCGCAAATACCACAACGAGAAATTCCTGACCACGCTGCGCACCACCCACAACATTCCTTCGATAGGATTCGTCGTCACGCTCACCACCCAGCTGAACGTTTACACCAGGAGCTGGACGGAGTATCACAACGACGAGGCGCCGCAGCGCTATATCTCCAACGACGACGGCAAGGTATACGAATTCACCGCCGCGATGGCCGCCGATCCTGACTACAAGTATATGGTGGGACAGCTTTCCGACTCCCGATTCATCGTCAGCCACACCATTCCCACGCTTATGTTCAACCTCAACGTATCCAAGGAGATACGCAATTTCATGACCGCCGCGTTCTACGTGAACAACCTCTTCAATTCCAGGCCGCTCGACCCTTCGGAAGTCACGAAGGGAAGTTACTCCGAACTCGGCAGTCCCATGTACTTCGGATTTGAATTAAAACTGAAAATATGAAAAGATTTGCATTCCTCCTGCTCATGCTGGCAGCCGTATGGGGCTGCAAGAGAGTTCCGCCAATCACATCGGTTCCCTGGACGCCTGTCATCGATGAATCCAAGCTCGGTGATGCTCCCAGCGCCGGCAAATACAAGGTTACACTTACCAACCTGGGCAACGAAGAGGCCCAGGAATTCACGGTGGCACCCGGCGGCAGTGAGAGCTTTCAGGTAACGCCCGGAATGTACAACGTTACAGCCCAGGCCCATGGTTCCCAGGCCGGCAGGGCCTACAATTACATAGGCGCTACAAATGGTATCAGGATTGAGAGCACCGACGGCACCCAAACCACCATCACGGTCGCCGCCTCGGAGTCTTCCGCCCTGGTTTTCAAGGAGATACACTACAATGCAAGCAAAGCCACGGGCACCGCTACCGGCCGTTATCTGAAGGACACCTTCTTCGAGATTTACAACAACTCTGAAACCACCGTGTATGCCGACGGCATCTGCCTTGGCGACCCGCTGAGCTGCAAGGTATACGATTTCTCCGACAAGCTGCCCAACGCCTCGGATTACGTGTTCATCGGCACCTATGTATGGCAGATTCCAGGCAACGGCACCGACTACCCCATCGCTCCCGGAGAGTCCTTCATAATCGCCGCTTCGGCCATCGACCATACCAAGTCTGCCACCAGCCTCGACCTTTCCACCGCGGAATTCGAGACGATATGCGACAAATACAAGGAGAAAGGCGGCCAGACCGACGCCAACGCAGTGAACATGGTCCTGGCCTGCACCATCAAGGAAACGGGCCTCGGCAACCAGTTCGGCAAATTCACCGACAGCGCATGGGCAATCTTCTATCCTTCCGTGCCGCTGCGCAAGGACGGCGAGTACCTTGAGTCCAACCATGCCAACAACTATGGCCTGGAAGTGCTCAAGAAGGATATTCTGGACGCCGTCGACTGCCTGAAGACCGAGAATCCCGACGACAAGCGCCTCGAGCCCGATCTCGACGCGGGCTGGATCAAGTGCGAGACGACCGGAGGCTTCCAGAGTATAGTGCGCAAGGTGGCTTCCACGCGCGAAGACGGCAGCATAGTGCTGCAGGACACCAACAACACCAGCGAAGACTTCACGGTCAACGATGCGCCTGAAATCCGCCGTTACGGCGTTCACAGGCCGTCGTGGAGCACCTGGACCACCGCCCAATGAAACGTTTCCTCCCATTCCTGCTCCTGACCCTCCCCTGCCTGGGCGTTGCCGCGCAAGGGGCAGGCGACAGGGCGCATCTGCTCCTGAACACCACCCGAGCCCTATGGATGGACAGCGCCAATGCCGCCGGGCTCTCAGTTTCGGCTCCCGAGGCTTTCAACCTGGTGGACGCTGGCTATACCTATGAGACGGGGAGCTACAGGCGCATGCAGACCGGAACGACTGTCGGAGTCTTCGACTTCGACACGCAAGGGGCCCTGAAAGTGGGAAAGGTGCAGCTCTGGGGGCGTTTTCGTTACGACAATACCAACGACCGCGGATCTTCTTTCAATACCCTGCTGTACGACCCCTACGACGAGCGGTTCATGTACACCGCCGCCGACACCGTAGCCGGGCAGTGGAAGAAGCAGTCCTATGAGATGCAGTTCAAGGCCGCCATACCCCTGGGCGAATGTTTCGCCGCAGGAGTGCACGTGGATTACACCGACCGCATCGCTGCCGGGCAGATAGACCCGAGGGCGGAATCCTATCATTATTCCGTTACGGTGCGTCCCGGTCTGGTTTGGAAGGCCGGTGCCAGCACCATAGGTGTCAACGGCCTGTATTCCAATACCTTCGAGCGCTCGACCCCCTCCATCAGCAACTCTCAGGAGACCCAGAAGGTGTACCTGTTGCGCGGTCTGGGCAACTGGGTTGGCGAGCAGGTCGGCGGCGGCGGACTGAGCACCATGTACTTCCGCTGCAACAGCTGGGGCGGAGGGCTCCAGTACGCGTATGATGGCTCCTTGCGCCTGCTGGCCGAAGCCGGATACGCCATCCACAGTACCGAGATACACGAGAGCGCAACCCAGCCCAAGCCCCACGGAGACACCCGCAGGCAGGAGTTTTCCACCGATGTAAAGGCAATCTTCGGCGGGAAGGTCATGCACAAGGCCGGCTTGTCCTCCGACGTGGCCATAACCACAGGAATCGAGCCCACGACGCAGTGGAACAAGGATAAGGGTGAATGGGAGATCACCTATTCCGCCGAGCAGTGCACACTGGTTTCGTGGAACGGCATGCTTTCTTACGATGCCTTCATCCTCGACGGAGACAGTTATACCTGGCATTTCAGCACCGAGGCAGGCCTGGATGCAAAGCAGGACAGCTATGCCGTCCCGGCTTCGCATTTCGAATATCTTAACGCCGTCCTGAACGTAGGCGCAGAGCGGTCGCTGTCTTTAATAAAAGGCGCTTCCCTGCTGCTGGGCGGCAGGCTATCGTTCGTGAAGAACCTTGGAAGCTCATATGAGTACAGCGGCCACAGGGCCGGAACGGCGCCCGTGCGCGACTTTTATCCGCACGACCTTTCCATTCTTTCAGCCGACCGCCTTAATGCGCGCCTGGAAGCCGAATATGCCTTCCCGGTCGGGAAGGAGCTGAAGCTCGCATTCTGCGGCGAAGCGTCGGTCCTCTTTGCCTCATGCAAAAAAGACCGCACGACGCTGTTGGGCGCCGTGCGGCTTTACTTCTGACGATTAATCAGTTTTATTTAGGTTCTTCAGCCAAGCGGATGCAACGGACCTCAACGCCCTGGAGATACTGGGCATAGCTGAGGGACAGACGTCCGTCCTTGTAAGCACTTGTGAAGGTGCTCATGAGAGCGAAGTACTGGAAGCTGGTTCCCGCTGCGTTGGGCTTGTAAGCCGTGGACGACATAACCTGGTTGAGAGCAGGTTTTCCGATCCATGCAGACTCGTTGCACTTCGAGGCGTCAGTAACGGTAACATTGTATGCGCCGGTAGCAGTATTGCTGGTCTTGTTGCGCGCGCCGAGGAACGACCAGTTCCATCCGGCCTCGTTGAAGACCTTGACGCTGGAACCCTTGCATGCGGCGACCCAGTACAGGGCGGTGTTGTCCTCAACTGCGGCAGTCTCGCCTCTGGTGTCGTCCTTGTTGGAGGCACCGACAAGTTTGAGGAAGTCGGCGCGGGTAGGAATGTACCAGCCCGGAGGGCAGATGCCCTGTGCGCCTTCGAAATCCCTGTAATTGCCGCTCTGCCAGTCACTCTGGGTACCGAAAGTCAATTCTTCGGCCTTCTTGCCCATGGCTGTCGGATAGTCATACAGATAACCGTCGTTGTTGTTGACGCTGGGAACGGCAACGCCGCCCTCCACGGTATAGGTATACCAGATACCGTTATCATCCTTAGGATCGGAAGAAACGGTCTTGCCCTTAGGCACATATGCCAGAGGGGCAGCCATCCACCAGCGGCCGTCGGCGAGCTTCACGATAGGATAGGTCTTGCCGCCGTAAGTGATGGTCTTGGCGCTCAGGTTCTCGGAGAACAGGATGAAGTTGTTGCCATTGTCGAATCCGCAGCCGGGGAGGGATGCAGCTGCACCCTGCACATCGGCCTCTGCTGTGATGGTGTAGGTTGCACCTTCAGCAGCGGGCTTGCGGAAGCGTCCGAGCACGGAGCCTCTGTATGCGCCGCCAGTGACGTTGCACTTGACCGCTAAGCCGTTCCATGTAGCGTCGGCCTGGCCGAAGCTGCCGATGAGACCGCTCAGGAAGCCGCCGGTAGCGTCGCTGACCACGTCGCCGGTGTTGCTGCAGTTCACGAAGGTAGCGTTGGCATAGCCTGCCAGGCCGCCGACCTCGGCCAGCTTGTCTTCAGTGGCGGTGGTGTAGTCGCTGATGTAAGTGGTTGCGAAGTGTACCTTTCCGGAGTTCTTGCAGTTGGTGATAAGGCCGTTGATTGCACCGGAAACGCCGCCCATGCAGATAGGATTGTCGGACTTGAGGGTAACGGTACCGCTGTTCTCGGCTCCGGTCATGGTGATGGTGCCCTTATAGGAGCCGTTCACGCCGCCCAGATAGCTGTAAGCGCTGGGAGTAGTGAAAACGTTCTGCATGGTTATGGCACCGCTGTTCTTAACGTTGTTTACGGTGGCGCCCTTGGCAATCATGCCAAATACGCCGCCGAAGTATGCCTGAGCGGAAATGCTCGTCGGATGGTCTGCGGAACAGCCGTCAAGGGTGACTGATCCGGTATTGGTGCAGTCCTCGATGTTGCCCTCGAGGTAACCTACCACGCCGCCCGCGTTCATGGTCTTGGTCTGGGTCTTGAAGGTGACGTTCTTCTTGTTGTGGCAGTTCTTCATGTTCGAGGAGGATGCGCCGACAACGCCGCCGAAGCACATCTGGGGACCGCCGGTAGCAATCATGTAGCAGGTGATGGTGAAGTCTGCCTCGTTGGTGCAGTTCTCCATGGTTACGCCAAGGTCACCTGTGTAGGTTGCATCTGCTGCGAAAGGACCGGTATTGCCGAATACGCCGCCGAAGGTGCTGAACGAGGTGTTGCCGCCGCTCTGGGCCATGGAGGTGCCGCCTGCAAATGCGGAATCGAGATCAAGGGTTCCGAAGTTGTGGCAGTCGGAAGTGTTGCCTGTGACATATCCGGCAACGCCGCCGATGCTGGCGTCGGTAACTGCAACGGCCTTGCCGCCCTTGTAGGTGATCTTGCCGTAGTTGTTGGCATTCTTGAGCTGGCCTTCGATGATACCGGCCACGCCGCCCAGTGCGGGATAGCTGCCGCTACCGCCCTCGGGATACTGCCATTCGATGTTGCCCTTGTTGGTACATCCCTCCACGATACCATGCTCTTTGGGAGCGTTGGCTACTGAAGGAGTCTGACCGAGGACACCGCCGATACCGAATTTCTGCATGCCCTTGGTAGGTCCGCTGAACACGAACTTGATATTGCCCTCGTTGACGCAGTCCTTGACGATGACCTGTCCGGCCATATCGGCGTGGCCAGGACGTGCGACAATACCTGCGATAGCGCTGCAGGACTTGCTGGTCTTTGTGAGTTCCACGTCTATGCTGCCGGTGAACTTACAACCCTCGACATAGCCCATGGGGGATTCACCGACGATACCTGCACAGTAGATGCGTCCGGCTTCATCCGTATTCACCTTGATGCTGCCCGCTACGGAGCAGTTCTTGATCTTTCCGTTGGACTTGCCTGCGATGAATGCAATGCCGGTCATGTCTTCGATGGGACTGGTCCAGTTGATTGCACTGCTGGCATCGACAACGACGTTCTCGACCACGGCTGTTTCGCCAAGCTCGGCGAACAGGGCGGTGGTGAGGTTCTTGATGCTCTTGCCTGCACCGTTGAACTGACCGTTGAACGTAGGCACGGAAGTGATGGTCTGGCCTGCGAGGTCGATGTCGGCGCCGAGGGTAGTTACGTCGGTAGGTTCGCAAAGACCTGCCTTCTCGTTGATCCAGATAACAAACTCATCGACGCTGGAGAGAGTCAGAGGATAGGAGAAGACGAGCTCGGTCGTGGTGAACTTGAAAGGCTCGGAGAATTCGCTGACGCGACCGTCGGCGGCAATTGCTTTCACGCGCACCTCATACTCGGTAACAGGCGTGAGGCCCTCGATTGTTGCAGGGGAAGCGTTTGCGGAAACGGCATCCGCCCAGTCTGCACCGGGAGCCTTGAGCTGGAGCTGATAGGAAGCAGCATCTGCAACGGCGTTCCATGCAACCTCTGCGGACTTTGCCGCAGGCGTTACGGAAGTGATTGCCGGAACGGCAAGATCCTTGGGTGCCTCCTGGAGCGTAGTGAACATGTATGCAGCGGAGAACGGGCTCTCTTCTGTGCCCTCGCCGCCCTTAGCCTTCACGCGCACCTCATATTCGGTGGCGGGAATGAGTCCGCTGACGGTGGCAGAAGTGGTAGTGGCGTTGGCCGCATCGCTCCACTCGCCTCCGGCAGGACGAAGCTGAAGGATGTAATTGGTTGCCTGATCCACCTTGTTCCAGGTTACCTCGGCGGAATTGGTGGTCGGGGTAACTCCTGAGATGGAGGGTGCGGTAAGCACCACAGGCTCCTTCTTACAGGAAATGACTGCTGCAGCCAGTACGACCGCGAACAGTGCGAAAGACATTAAACGTTTCATAAATAAATATGGGTTTGAGTGATTACTTTCGATACTTTTCAGGCATGGAGAAATGATAGCTTATCTTCAGCGGAGTGTCGGCGTCGGTGAGCCAGTTGGCCACATAGAAATTGACGTCGAACTCGTCCAGACCTATGGGCTTGCGGCTGTCGATGCCGTTGATGCCTATGGAGAGTTCTTCCTCCTCGTTGATATAGAGGAGACGGGGGTACGTGAGCTTTTCGCCGCCGGGGGCCTTGGTGAGCGTAATGGGAATGGTGCTTACATTGCGCACGTTGAAGCTCACTTTCTTTTCGGAATACTTGATGTCGCTGATTTCCAGGCAGGCCCTGAAAAGCGGTTCGAGACATTCGGCCTTGCCGTAGACGCAGCCGTCGGCCACAACCGCCGTGCGGCGTGCCTCGAGAGCCTCGCGTATGCCTTCGAGCGAACGCTCCTTTGCGAATACTAGCGTCATGGGGCGGTACTCTCCCCTCTCGTAATCCACCCATTGGAACATGGGTTTGTGGGCGTCGGTGCCGGAAACGATCGCCAGATCCTTCTCGATGGCCCAATGGAAGGCTTCCGGATCGTAGCCCGCAAAGCGGTTGACTATCTCGATGCCGTCCAGGAGTCCGGCGTTCAGGACTTCGGTGTGGATGGGCCACCACTTGGTCTCGTTCGGGGCCTGCTGTTCCCAGTCGGGATGGTTCCAGACTATGAAGGCGCCCTGACGGCGGGCCTCCTTCAGGCCGGCCTTGATGGCCTCCTCTTCCTGCTTGAACTCATCGGCTCCGTATTTGCCGTTGTGGGCCTCGGAAAGCTCGGCGATGGTGTTGCCGTCGGTGATGAAGTGGGTGTTGAAGTGACCGGGGAAAATACGGGTGCCGCGTGTAAGCTCGGCTCCGTGGATGACCATGATGCCGTATTTCTTCGCCGCCTTGGCTATCATCTCATAGGAAGAGTTCCTGTCGACCTTTGCGCCGAAGTCCTTGGCCATGTGCTGATGGTGGGTCTCCAGATGGTCGGTGACGGAGATGAAGTCCAGCCCGTCGAAATCGGCCTCGTCGGCCCTGGTTACGGGCCACACGGAAGCGTCACTGAAATTGGTGTGAAGGTGAAAATCGCCTTTCAGGGTAATGTAACCCGGAACGTCGGGAATGCGCGAACGGTGCGGCACAGTGGCCCCCGCAGAGAGGGTAAGCAGGATGACCGCAAGCGAAATGATGATCTTCTTCATAAAAAACAATGACAGTATTTGCAAATATAAAAAAATATTTCATATCTTTGCGGTCCCAAAAGAAAAAGGAGGTGATAAAAGAATGATTATAGTACCGGTAAAAGAAGGCGAAAATATCGAGCGCGCTCTCAAAAAGTTCAAGCGTAAGTTCGAGAAGACGGGTGCAGTCCGCGAGATGCGTTCCCGCAAGAATTTCGAGAAGCCTTCCGTAAAGCGCCGCATTGCAAAGCAGAAGGCGATCTACGTTCAGCACCTCCGCCTCATGGAAGAGCAGTAAACCAAAGCCAATAAAAAAGCCCGACTCGTTTGAGCCGGGCTTTTTCGTTCATATGCAGTCACTAGATTGTGCCCTGCTCAAGCATGGCCTGTGCGACCTTCATGAAGCCGGCGATGTTTGCTCCCTTCACGTAGTCCACGTGGCCGTCGGGCTGGGTGCCGAACTTCACGCACTGCTCGTGGATGGACTTCATGATAAAGTGCAGCTTGTCGTCCACTTCCTTGGCGTCCCAGGAGATATGCTCAGCATTCTGGGTCATCTCAAGACCGGAAGTTGCAACACCGCCTGCGTTCACTGCCTTGCCGGGAGCGAAGAGGATGCCGTTCTTCTGGAAGAAATGGATGGCGTCGGGCTGGCATCCCATGTTGGACACCTCGCAGCAGCACCAGCAGCCGTTGGCTACGAGCTCCTTGGCGTCGTCCTCGGAAAGCTCATTCTGGAATGCGCAAGGGAGGGCGATGTCGACGGG
>JAEEGL014644110.1_pt1 | contig 69633 bp, 61 predicted proteins | sample 9134231 | NCBI WGS metagenome assembly JAEEGL01 (sample SAMN16246548, study PRJNA631951) | gut metagenome | biome: gut microbiome; feature: rumen; material: fiber-attached | host: Bos | place: Iran: Karaj | collected 2018-10
CGGGTCTATGACGTTAAGAACCAGAAGGGAGACATCCTGGATGGGCGCATGACAGACGATTATGAGAGCTTAGGCGCCGATAAAGAGCGTGTTGCAGTTTGCAGGACTCAGGATGGCAAAGATGCGAAAATATATGGCGTGCTCGCGATCGAAGACGACAATCTCGTCTTTGTTGAGAACGAAGAAATCGGCGCGACAACGCCTGTGAGAAACGGGTAAGTAAAGCTTCGCCAGCCTTATAGCGCAGTGCTCGAAAAATATAACTTTAACTAAAACAGCGCCCTAATTACACATCCATCGTATAGTAATTCGCGTCCTCTGTTCCGCTGTTGTCGTAACAGAAGATCTTGTTCTCTTCGCGGTCTAAAAGACAGTTATAGCAAGTCCAGAACTGTTCGAATTTGGTATCGTCAAGAGCAGGATAGTCTCTTGCCCAGAGGTCATTGGTGCCGCCGATGTTGTTATAAGGCATGTCCCAGTCGCCTTGCTTCTCGCGCTCGGCATCGGTCATGCCGAAGTATTGGACTGAGAACTTATTGGTGCACTGGAAGGTCACATCGCAGTGATATAACTTGCCGTCAAGCCTTACGATGGTCCATTCGTGAGCTGTAGTGCAATCCTTAGTAAGACCACTGACTGATATCGCATCGACTCCGACCTGAAGAAGGAGATAAGCATAAGTGCCGGCGATCTCCTGGCAGATGCCCTTGTCGGTCATGAGAGAGCGGTAAGGGGAGACGCCGTAGCCTTCAGCCGAACGGTAGTTGTCAGCGCCAACCGCGTCGTAATCGTAGTCGATCCTTGCAGATTCAGAGAGGTATAGCGCGAGAGCCTTCTCGAGCTCGCTGTCGTCTGACAAAATACAATTCTCGATCAGCGTCTCGACGCGCGCTTTGAACTCGTCGACCTTCTTAAGATATTCATCCTTGGGAATACTGTAATACAGCTTATATACGCCTTCGCTGACTACAGGGAAAGAGTCCTCTGAATTGTAGCAGTACTCACTGACAATGGGCAGGCATGACCTTGCTATGTCCTGGAACTTAAGCAGCCATTCCCCCCTGCTGCACTCCACGGAATCAGCGCCGGCGAGAATTGCGTCGCAGTATTTGAAGTAGTCTTCCTTAAACTGCTCGCCGTACTTGTCGACAAACATCTGTGAGATGACGTGCGGGTTGAATGTGTGATCGTATGCGTTAGAAGCCGTCTCAACAACTGTAGAAGACTCAGTTGCGGACTCAGATACAGATGAAGAACTCTCCAAAGAAACTTCACTGTTAACAGGCTTAACCGCCCAGGAACATGATGTGAATGCTACTAGGGCGGCGATAGTACATGCTGAAATTATCAGTCTTTTATTCATTTCTTATTACCGGATATCCTTGTGTAGACTACTCCGTTTTCAAGGCCTTTGCCATCAGTCTTTAAGATAGCCATCTCTTCAACTGTTACGAGCTGAAAACCTTCGTTAATAAGGGCAGGGACGATCTTCTCCGTGGCTTCGGCTGTTGACTTGTAGAGATCATGCATCAGCACGATGTCGCCGTCTTTGACCTTTCCTATTATTGCATTGCAGACTTTAGTGCAATCCTTGCTCTCCCAGTCACGGGAATCAACGCTCCAGAGAATAATGGGGCATCCGCAAGCCTTCTTAACTGTATCATTATATCTGCCTTCCGGCGGCCTTAAATATACGGAAGGCTTGCCGGAGATCCTGATTAGCTCGTCATCCGTGCCCTTGAGCTTCTCCTTGATCTTTTCTTCGGAGAGCTTTGTGAGAACGTTGTGGCTATATGTGTGGTTGCCCTGCTGGCAGCCGAGTGCAGCCTCACGCTTGGCCTGGTCCTCATTCCATGAGATTCTGTCACCTACAATGAAGAAAGTTGCTTTCTGGTTGTATTTTTCGAAAACATCGAGGATCTGATCCGTGTAGACGGAAGGACCGTCATCGTAAGTCAAAGCAACCATTTTCTTGGTGCCGTCTACCTCGCGGCAGACATTGCCTTCATCGTCGAAATAGTAGAGGTGGTTCTTTTCATAGGCTCTGCAGTTCTTGAGCATCTTTCCGCCGATAAAGCCCCTCTTGGAGCCATCGGTATCTTCAATGATGCCGTCTAAAGCAACACCAGTTTCCTGATCAAAGCAGTATGTATCATCGCCGTCTTCTACCATTCCTTTGACCATGAGACCTGTATCCTTGGCGAAGAAATAATCCTTGCCTTCAACAGTCGTAAGGCCTGAAGCAGCTACACCGTCTTTTCCGGAGTAGTACATGCCTTCTGAAGTTTCGATCCAGCCGGTGAGCATCTTGCCTGTCTTAGGATCGAAATACTTATGTACATTATTGATCTGCTGGTAGCCGTACAACATGACTCCGTCGCCGTCGAAAAGATAATTGCTTCCTTCGATCTGCTTTTCGCCTGTAGCCATGAGTTTTGTTTCAGGATCGAAATACCTGACAGCATTATTCTCCATGTGCTGCATGCCCGTCATGGGCTTACCTGTAAGATCGTAATAGTAAGTGCCTTCTTGTGTCTCAACCAGTCCTCTTTTTACAAAGAACACCTCGTAAGCTGCAAATCCTGCCACCAAAAGCGCGGCAAGTCCTAAGACTATGCCAATAATAAGTTTCTTATTCATTGCTAATGCCTTTCTGTTTATTTCCTATTAAACCCGCTGACAAGTCTATCACGGCAATCGAAAATTGTGCGTGATTTTCGTGTCATTTAGAATATATTCGGCTTACAAGTCGGTTAATGTTCAAATTCCTTGATATTTCTTACAGTTATTTCGCTTCCATTAACCACCAGGAAGAAAAATAGTGCACATAAACATATAGATTATTAAGCCTGTCTTTATCAGCAGAATTAAGCATTCACTAATTCCTTGGGATACCCTAAATGAAGGAGAATACTGATAAAGACAGGCTAACAGTTAACAGAATAAACACACGTTAATGGAGAGTGGTGTCGAAATATAGCTATATTTTTACTGTGGTGGTTTATTCTATCGAGCCATCTGCATTTTTATATACAATTTTGCCCGAACCAAGAACTATATAGTGAGAGAGTTCTTTGTCAATCATATCTGCCATAATTTCTTTTTTCAAAAACTGACGAACGTATTTTAATATGCTTATTGATTTTGCCCTGTCATTTCCCAAGGCTGATTTGTAGTAGTTCGAAAGTGATATGGTTATATTAACATATGCAAATTCTTCAAAAGCGGTTTTGCTTTTTAATCCGTATTGATCGTTGTTAAGAATGACAGACATTCGAGTTATAATATCGCGCTTTTGCTGGATGATATCATTTAAATATTCTTCAGAACAAGCTTCAATGTTACCGCAACATTCATGAATTTTGGCATCTAGACGCTCATCAATGATCATTGCTTCTAGTACACGTGAAGGTATATCATCATAGTTGCTGACAAGCTGTAAGGCTTTATCTGGTTCTTTGGCTGAATATAAGGAATAAGCATAACTATACCTTGCCTTATCCAAAGAATCTCTAAAGTCAGACATCTTTATTAATTCTGAGCCCGGGGCATTGTTTTGTAATAATTCAATACCTCTGGAACACATCTGAATCCAAGCTGCTTTTTCTATTATCACGTCTTCTTTAGCAACACCATATGCTTCTTCTTTTAGCTCAGCTAGTTTTTGCTTATATTCACACACCTTTAAAACGGCACCAACATGTCCGGCTTTTTCAGCTTGATCAAAATATTCAATGGCAAGTTTAAGTGGATGGGAATCACCAATCAATATACTATCGTCAAGACTTTCGTAATAAAGTCCCAATTCATACATTGCAACACAATCGCCAGTTGCAATTTTCGCCTTTAATGATTCTATCAATGAGTTATTTAAATTATTTGTCTCCGAATTGGCTGCTGTTTCTTGTGCTGGAGCAGGTGATTTGACAGGGGTTCCGCACTTATTGCAGAACATATCTTGGTCATTCATTTGGTTGCCGCATTTTGAACAATAAAGCATATGCACCTCCATCAAGTATAGATTTTAATTATAGAAACAATAACGACAAATAGTCAGTTTTCTTTGTTATTTTAGCATATAATATTATTGTGATAATAGTTATAGTTATTTTAGAATACTAGACATGAATAATGCTATATATGAATTTGGAATATCTTGATAAGCAATTCGTTATAACCATCATATGAATGAAGCAAAGATAAGAGTATTAAAAACAGTAGTAATTGATATAACCAATACTTTAGGATCAATTAACAGTGAATCTGGAGGACTATTAGGGAGCTCTCACGAAGGCATAATTGATGCGTTTGTTTTTAATAAAGGCCTTCTATCTAGTCGCAATGAGTACTATCCTAACATTGATTTAATGCAAAACCAGATACAAAAATGGGATTCAGCACACATATCATTCAAAGGCATTATTCATAGCCATACAAGTTATGTTGGCCTTTCGGAAAAAGATATCTTTATGTCGCGAAAGTTGTTGAGGATTAATTCAATAGATAGTGTTTTAATGCCGCTATTTGTTTTGAAAGGGCAAAAGCTTATATGGTATGAAGTAAGTGAAAGAGATATCATAGTAAAAGATTGTGATATATTGTAAATAACACCAAAACAGGAGGAGAAAACCATGGACAAAAACAAGAAACAGGATATCAGCGTCATACTTCCTAAGGATCTCTCTTTTTCTACGGATTACAATTGTTGTAATTGCCAATGGGTTAACGGTGGAAAGGATGACAAAATATGGTGCGACTATTACAAGGCTTATTATTATCCTCATGAAGGATATAATTGCAATCACTTCCTTAGCAAATAAATTTGGAGTGATTTTATAAATCGCGTTCTAAACTAATATAATTAGTTTTTATTAGTCCGCTAAAACAGCATGGCGTTTTAGAAAAACGACATGCTGTTTTCATTTGTATAGTGCTTTGTTTTTCATTTTTGAAGATGAAATAAAAGAAAGAACAAAACAAGAACTCGTCGAATTGCACAAATGCAAGCGGAAAAACGTAGAAATTGTGCATATAATGCCTAAATAATCTTGAAATTAAATAATATAAAGAATAAGATATTAAAAGATTTTTATTGATTGAATGAATTTGAGATTTCTTTTGTTTGGTTGGTTATGTGGTCAGAAAGAATTGAATATTTATTTGGCATTTCAGGATGCTATGTAGATTAAGATTCAATCTAATTTGGTCAAAGGAGGAATGCCTCATGTTTAAGCGAGATGGCGAAGGATATTTTATCGGGTTGCTTTTAGTCATAGCTGCAATTGCCCTTATCATTTATTTGCTGATCTATCTTGCAGGTATTATTATTGCGATTGCCTCCGGATTAGGCATTCTTTATGGCGGCGGAACAGCTATCGTTAATTATTTCCGTTCATTTAAAGAACATATTATTGACAGTAACAGAAACCCAGCAGTTAAATCAGCATAACGCTGGAGGTAGTAATAATGGCGAGAAAACCGCAGCCAGCTAAAAAAAGTTATTTTTTTGATAAAGGTTATAGAGATTTGCTAGCTACTATTAAAGGAGCTTGGCAACGGAATTTAGCTTCTATCGTAAAGTTCAAGGATAATATTGCCGCTTCTAGGATAGCAGGGGATTCAAAATTCGTTTTTGTATTTAAATTGATATTGAATGTCCTCGCTATGGTTGCGGTAGTTGTATTTGGTTCCATTATTACAGCCGCTGTAAGTCTTATAAACATAGTAGTCCTTTTGGTCTTTATGTTGTTTGTTTATATAGGTTTTTCTTTTATTTGGTTAATTGACCGCTTATATTTGATTAGGAAGAAGATTTTTACTGCTTGTCATGAATGCAAGGAAAAGTCATTGATTCCTACATATATATGTCCTAAATGCGGAGCCAAGCACACAAATCTTACGCCGGGTGTCTATGGCATCCTTAAAAGAACATGCATAGGCGAGAATCCAAATTCCTATTGTGGTGAAGTATTACCTACAACGTTCTTTAACGGAAGAAGAAAACTTGCCGCAATATGCCCTCATTGTGAAACACCGCTCGCAGACAGAGAATCTGTCCCCATTTGCATACCAATAGTTGGAGGCCGCTCTGTTGGAAAAACAGCATTCATAACCGCATTTTCAAAAGAATTCATTGATAAGGTTGCTCCTGCTCACTCATGGGACATCGAATTCTATAATGATAAGAAAAAAGAGATTTATAAAGAAATCGAGCTTGATTATCTGAATGGTACAACGAGGCTTACCGATCGTCCGATGGATATTAATAAGACAAGTTCAGTATCCTTCAGTTTCTTTGTTAAAGGCAAGGAGTTTAAACCCGAAAGATTGGTTCATGTTTATGATATCGCCGGGGAGGTATTTACAAATAATACCGAGAACGAAATGCAAAAGCAGTATGAATATTGTCAGGGAATTGTTCTTATGATAGATCCATTTGCTATTCCTACTGTAAGGAACCGATTAGAAGACCAGTTAACACCTCAGGATCTTGCAGGTATTGGAAAAGCTGATATCAATGAAATAGTGGATTCGTTCCTTAACAAACTCAGGGAAGTAACTGGACTTAGTGATAGAAAGATGTCTCATGTTCCGCTGGCAGTCATTATCAGTAAGATTGATTCTGCCGGTCTGGAAAAGGAACTGGGAGATTTTGCTGTCAAAAGTAAGATAGCTGAAGATCCTGCAGTTTTTAACGATTATTATAATGTTGAGGATTATATTTGCCGAGAATTTCTCAAAGAGAATGGTATGGAAAGTTTCCTCAGTAATGTTGAACTTAAATTTGCTAATAATCGTTTCTTTGCTTGTTCGGCTATTGGACATACAAGAGATGAGGGCCAGTATGCTCCTGAAGGTGTATTACCACCTATGCAGTGGTTGTTTGATAATGCGGATGTTGTTATGGGCAAGAAGTGGACTGACGTTACATTTTCTAAGAAGCCAATTAAGCTCGTACAACCCAAGGTAGCTGAGGTGTAATTTATGAATCCATTTGATGAAAACAAGCAAGAATCATTAACGACAAATGAATTTGTGGGTGAGCAAACAGTTGCTGATAATAATAGCAATGATGAGCAAAAGCCTGTAGAAAAGACTAGTGAAGAGGTTGAGGATAAGGAAACCCAGGAACCTGTTTCAGAAGCTGTACAAGAAGAGAAACCGAAAAACGGAGAAGAGTCTTCGGTAGAGGAGGATATTTCTCCAGAAACATCTGTTGAGCAGAGGAATTCTGCTGTGAACAATGAAACTGAAGGAACTTCAAATCTTACATTAACGGCTATAAAAGAGCTTTCGGATAAAATTGATCTTTTGAGTAAACAGTTTGATGCTAAGATAGCTCATACGACTCATGAAGAGAAAATTGTTGATCAAATGCATGCTGAACTTCAAAAGTACAAGGCTGATATGTATTCTCAACTTGTACGCCCCATTTTGCTTGACATAATTGATATAAGAGACAGCATTTTGAGAGTATCGCAAACCTATGCTGCAAAACCTGAAGAAGAACAGGTAATCACTCTGAAGATGTTTACTGATTATACATATGATATTCAGGAAATCCTCGAAAAGAACAATATAAATATTTATAAAAGCGAGATTGGTGATGCGTTTATTCCTGTTAGACAAAGGGTTGTAAAAAAGGTTGCTACCCCAAATGAAGAACTTCACGGAAAAATCGCTGAAAGTATAGGGGATGGATACGAATATCTGGGGAAAACAATTTCTCCGGAGAAGATAGCTGTTTATGTATATGAAGCGCCGAAAGATGAACCTGAAAAAACGGAAGGAGAAAAATAAAAATGGCAAAGTATGTTTATGGTATCGATTTGGGAACAACTTATTCGTGTATTGCTTATGTTGATGCAACTGGACGAGCTACGGTTATCAGCAATGCTGAAGGTACAAATACTACCCCCTCTGTAGTTAATTTTGCGAGTCCTAACCAGGTAGTTGTAGGACAGGTGGCAAAAGAGAATGCGGTAATTGATCCCAATAATACAATATCTCTTGTTAAGACTTTGATGGGAAAAACAGATTTTGCCATTAATTATAACGGTGAAGATAAATCCCCTGAAGAAGTATCAGCTTATATTTTAAGAAAGGTAGCTGAAGATGCTTCAAAGCAGATTGATGAAGAGGTAAAAGATGTAGTAATTACATGCCCCGCTTACTTCGGTACTGCAGAAAGAACAGCTACTAAGAATGCCGGAATAATAGCAGGTCTTAATGTTTTAGAGATTATCAGCGAGCCTACAGCAGCAGCTCTCTATTATGGTTGCGCCAAGGAACAGGAGGCAAAAACTATTTTAGTCTTTGACCTTGGTGGAGGAACATTTGACGTCACCATAATGAGCATTAGTTCCGAGAAAATTGAAGTTGTATGTTCAGATGGTAATCATGAACTCGGAGGTAAGGATTGGGATGAAGCACTCATGAGATTCCTGGCTGAAGAGTTTAAATCCCAGACAGGTTTTGATGGTGAATTTGATGAGTATGCTCAACAGGAATTGAGACTCAAGGCTGAAAATACCAAGAAGCAGTTAACATCAAGAGAAAGTGTTCCTGTTATGCTTGATGTATCTGGTCTCAGAGCAAGGATTGATGTAAGCAGAGAGAAATTTGATGAACTTACAGCAACTCTTTTGGGAGAAGCTATTGAAAAAACCGATGCAGCAATTGCAGTTGCTAAAGAAAAAGGCTATTCCATTGATGAGATTCTTTTGGTTGGCGGTTCTACCAGAATGCCACAGGTAACTTCCGCGCTGGTTGGAAAATATGGCAAGGAACCTAAAATCCTTGAACCGGATGAAGCGGTTGCAAAGGGCGCGGCAATTCATGCAGTTAATGTATATGTTAACAATCAGAAGAGCCTTACTGAATCTCAAGTTGATTTAGATAACCCTTCTGGTGATGTGGTTGAGGTTTCTGTTGGTGGAACAACCAAAGAACTCAATGTTCAGGATTATAAAGAAAACTTAGCTGTAGAGCCCGGTATGATGAGCATTGGAGGCAAGACACAAAAAGTAATAGTTGCAACAACTAAGAGTTTTGCTGTAGAGGTTCTTGATTCTAATGATAAACCGACTTGCTGCAACATGATCATTAAGAATGAGCCTATGACAAATGGTTCTGTTACTGTATCAAAGACATTCGGCACTCATCACGCTAATCAGGAGAATGTAGAAATTACTGTTTATGAAAGCGATTTTATGGATGAGTATTATGATGTCGATGAAGATTTTGTCCTTGGCACTGCAACACTTGAATTGCCGGGCAATCTGCCTGCCGGATCTCCAATACAGATTACATTCACTCTTAATACTGAAGGCATTTTGGAGGTGAGTGGTGTCGATAAGACATCAAACAAGGAAGTCCATGCCACAATGCAAGCAAAAGGCATCATGGCAGAGGAAAAGGTAGACGAGTTAAAAGAAAAATCCAAGAAAATGGTTGTAATGTAATTCCTCGAATCTGCCGTAGAATATGTTTCTACGGCAGATTTATCTAAAGTGTTGGTAGGAGGCTTTTAGTGGGTTTGCGTGTTGGAATTGATCTTGGTACTACCTTTAGCGCTGTAGCGCGTATTAATCCAGATACAGGGAAGCCAGAAGTAATAAAGAACAGCTTTGGAAGTTCTACAACACCATCCGTACTCTGTTTTGAGCCGGATGGTAATGTTTTATTCGGTGAAGACGCGAAAAATATGCAGGCAACTGGAGATACGAATGCCGTTGCTTTTTTTAAGCGCAATATGGGCAACGAAATGTTTGCAGTAGAGATTTTCGGGAAGACTTATAATGCAACTGATTTCTCGTCTGTTCTTTTGAAGAATCTGGTAAAGGAAGCAGAAAGTCAATGTGGCGAAATGATTGATTCTGCTGTAATAACAGTTCCAGCGTATTTTACCCATAAGGAAAGAGAAGCAACTATTGAGGCAGGCAAAAAAGCTGGTCTTAATGTGCTTGCAATTATCAATGAGCCTACAGCTGCAGCTTTTGCATATGGACTGAATAATAAGGCAGAAGAACAGACGGTTCTTATTTATGATTTAGGCGGTGGAACGTTTGATGTAACAATTGCCAGAATTAATCAAGATAAGATTGATATCTTGGGTAGTGACGGAAATCATGAGCTGGGTGGAAAGGATTGGGATGATTGTATTGCCCGATATTTAGCTCAACAGTTTAACGAGAAATACGGAGTCAATTTGGGAGAAGATCCTGAGATGGTTGCATCTCTTTTGGTTACAGCAGAGCGCGTTAAAAAGCAGCTGACAGCAAAGGATGAGGTGGTTGTTCCAATCAATTATAAAGATATCAAAGGTAATGTTGAAATATCGGAAGATCTATTTGAGGATATTTCAAGTTTTCTTATAGATGCGACCAAAGATTTGACAAACGATCTTTTGACCTCTTTGGAGCTTACATGGCAGGATATAGATGGAACGATTCTGGTTGGAGGTTCGACCAGAATGAGAATGATTCATAACTATGTTAAGGAAATGTCTGGCAAAGAACCCTTATCAGGAGTTAACGTTGATGAAGCAGTTGCTCTTGGTGCGGCTATTCGAGCCAACATTGATGATTCCGGAAATGCTATTACTACAGGCTTTCTCGGATCAATTGGCAGTAAAAAAATAATGACCATTGCCGGTGCAAAGGCGGTTTCTGATGTTACAGCACATGCGATGGGAATGGTTGCAGTCAGCGAAGATGGCGAAAAGTATATAAATAGTATAATTATTCCCAAAAACTCAACGATACCCATAGAAAAAAAGAAATCATACAATTTTAGAACAAGAAAAAAAGACAATGAACTTGAAGTGTATGTGCTACAGGGATCATACGAGAGACCTCTGGATAATGTAATTATCAATAAATATGTAATAACGAATATCGAACCTGTACAAACTAACCCATCAGTTATTGAGGTTACATACAAATACACGTCGAACGGTGTAGTTGAGGTTTATGCAGTTCAGAGAGAGACTGGAAAGCCATTGGTTGTAAAAGTTGAATCCGTACCTGATGATTTGTCGTGGATGGATCAGTCTCCGAAAGACAGAGCTCCAACGGTTCAGGATATTGAGATCATGCTTGCAATTGACTTGTCCGGAAGTATGTCAGGAGAACCATTAGAAAAAGCACAGATTGCAATGAAGAATTTCGTTGCGCAAATGGATAATGCACATACGAAGATTGGTCTGCTTTCATTTGCAGACTCTTGTGACCTAAAGATAAAACCGACTAATAGCGCGAAACTCCTAAATGATGGAATTGATAATCTTCATGTTGGTGAAGTGGGTTACGGAAATTCTGCTCAACCTTTTACATTATCGCTGAATACTTTTAAAGGAAACGAAGGAGGGCTTCTTACAACCCTCTTAAGTCAGTTTAATGCTGATGCTCAATATTTGGTTGTATTGACTGATGGTTGTTGGAGCAATCCTAATGTGGCTATTACAGAAGCTAAGAAGTGCCACAATGAAGGGATTGAAGTAATTGCACTTGGCTTTGGCGGTGCAAACTATGAGTTCCTAAAAAACATAGCATCTATGGAAGATTTTGCATCACTGACAAATCTCACTGAATTATCGGGTTCTTTTTCTAAAATTGCACAAGCAATTGGAGATAGTTTACCTGGTAGCGGAAGATACAGTATTAAATAATTATTTAATGGAGAAGGTATATGACTGAGAACTGGTATTTGGTTCTGGAATTAGAGTTTGATCCCAAACCTGTAGAAGATGAAAGTGTAATTAAAAATCGAATACAGGAAAAGACAAAGTTTTGGTCAAGCAAAGCTAATGATTTCAACAAAGGGGCAGAGTATCGTAAATATCTTGATTATGCAAAAAAAGGCACAATCGAGAGGGAAATGCTTGGCGGTTCTAATATTCGTGCTGAATTAATTAAGGACGCTATAGACAAGACCTATGGCCCTATAGACAAAATTATTAAGCAAATGAAAAAAGAGGAGATTCCTTCTGATGCTGTTGATAAGATGGCTAAAAAACTGAAGGTGGATCCTGAACTGATCAAAAAAAGAATTGCTGCTTTGGGTAAAAAAATCGGAAGTTCCCAGAGCGGGGATTATGAAGCAGTATATGAAAAGCATTATAAAAACAAGCCTCCTAAAACAGATCTCTATAACGGAACTATTTCAATGTTGGAGTCTTTTCACGCAAAAGATCTGTATGAATTCCTTTTTCAGAATACTTCTATTAAGTCAGCTCACAAGTTACCATGTGATGCTTTAAGACAACGTGCAAACGAGAGAAAGAAGAAAGAGTTCTTTAAATCCGATGCTATAAGTGGAACTGGAGCCAAATTATGTGGTCTGTGTGAACAGGCGTTTAAAGATGAAGCATCTAAAGCTGTTTATGATGAGTACTTGAGATATGTTCGACGCAAGGAAATCCTGGACGATGCTAAAGGAATGTATGAGGTATCGGGAGAATTAACTGTTGAACAGACAACCGATTATAAGCGCCGTTTGACGGAAGTTTCTGCTGACAGTAATCTGTCTGAAAAAATATTTACTGCTTTTTGTAAAGTGGAGAAGATACCACTTCCTATTAGTGGTTCTGAGACTGCTGGTAATCTGAGAATCAAAGTGTGCAGATGTGGTTGTGGAAATGATATTTCTGACGGAAGAAAAAAGTGTTCTGCCTGCGGCCTTGATTTACAGATCAAATGTCCGAAATGTGGCGAATTGAATGACAATAATATCAATGTTTGCAAGTGTGGATTTAAGTTTGAGAACATTGACAAAGCAATATCATTATGTGAATTGGCAGGATTAGCTATAGATTCTTTGGAATTTGACGTCGCTGATGCACATTTGACAGATGCAGGAAGATATTGGCCGGGAAGTGCAGATGTCGAAAAACTGAAGATAAAGCTTTCAGATATGAAAAATCGTATCGGAACAGCTGCACAGCAGTTGCGTTCTGCATGCGATGAACAAAAATATTACGAAGCAAACAGGCAATATATAAACATTAAGAAGTTTTTTCCTGATTTTAGTGATAACGAATTAGAAGAAAGAATCAGTAATGCGATTGCTTTAGCAGAGCAACACAAGAAAAAAGCGGAGGTCTCTAAAGACGAAGATACTATTGTAGATGAGTGTACTAAAGCTTTCGAGGCTTGCAAGGATTACCCTGGTATTAGGGAGATTATTTCCAGATTTCCTCCGTCATCACCAACCGGACTTAAGGTTGTTGCCGACGCCAACGCAAAGGTTAATGTTTTATCGTGGAATGCGAGTTCAACCAAAGGAATTGTTTTTTATAGTGTCATTAGGAAAGAGGGCGCTATTCCGATAAGTGTTCAGGATGGAACAATGATTGGAAGAGTTAGCATGTGTTCTATTACTGATACTTCTGTTGTTCCAGGAGTGGAATACTATTATGCAATATTCGCAGAGAGAGCAGAGATTTTTTCTAAAGCTCTTTCGACACCGGAAGCCGTAAGTAATTTCTTTGAGATTTCGGGATTAAATGTTGCAGCAGGCGACTCTTTGCTTCAGTTTACTTGGAATTCTCTTGCTGATAATGCAGTTGTAATGATAGAAAGAACCGGTGGCGGAACCGATGTTTGTTTAGAGTGTAAAAACCGTTCTAATTATCTTGACAAAGACCTTATAAACGATCAGGAATATACCTATCATTTTTATCTGACATACACAGTTGGTATAAATAAGTTCAATACTAAGGGTGTCAAAATCTATGGAATACCAACAAAACCACCGCTCCCTATTGAGAAGATGACAGTAAAGCCTTTGGAGAATGGAGACTTTCAAATTGATTGGGATAATCCTGAAAACGGAGATGTTCAGTTTTACTGTTCAACCATAAAACCTAAATACATCTTTGGTGATTTGATACCAATTTCTGCCATCCAGTCAGAGATGACTGAACTCATGATAAAGAAAGTAACAAATACTTCTGGTACCTTTAAACATGACAGCGAGGATTTGATTTACATTGTATCTGTTGTTGTCAAGTCAGGATCAGGTATTATTGGTGCAATAGCCAGAGCAAGTAAGGGTGGAGCTGTCAAAGTCAAAAATGCGACTCTTGTTAATGGGAAAATACTTATTAGTGTTGATGAGCCAACAGACTGCTCGGGCTTTGTTGTGCTCTACAGACATGACCACTTCCCGGATGATATCTCCGATGTGAAATCGACAAGAAAGCACATTTCATTAAAGCAATACCATTTTGACAGTGGCCTGTTGATTGATTCCAGTGAATCTAAGGACTATTATTTCTCAGTTTTTGCAGAGTTTAAGAGAGATGATGAAAAGGACTATTCTGTTGGAACGGACTATTTATTTTCGAATGTCTCTAAAAAAATAATAAGCTATTCAGTAAAAGTAGTTAAAAAGATAATTGGTAATAATTCATTAGACATTACGTTTGAATGTGAAGGTAAGGAATTTACACTTCCGGGAATTGATATCATGTCAGCTGTGGGACTAGCTCCGATGTTTAAGAAACAAGCTAAGCTATTTTACAGCATTCCATCACAAAAGGCAGTCAGCCCAGTTACTATTCACATCCCATTTCCTAAAGGTCTAGCCAAGGATACTTATATCCGCGCATTCTTAAATGATGATTCTTTGCAGAGCAAATATCAGTTAAAGCTTAAAGTTAAGTCTGATCTCAAGATCAGTTAATTAAGGAGGATATATGTTAAAGCAGACATTTATTTGCCCGTTCTGTTTTGAGAAAGGTAAGCTATCTGATCTTCAATTCCGTTGTGTAAACAGAAGATGTGAAGATGTCGATGATATTCCTTTGACTAAATATGAGAACGGTGATATTAAAATTCCCAAAAAAGGAAAGACATGTTTCAAAGTGGTTATGAAAGCCGGTGTTTTTCCGAATTCGGGAGAATGTCCAAGATGTCATCAGAAATCGCATAAAGTAGTTTGTCCATCATGCCATAATGCACTTCCTGAATCTACTATTTTGGGCACGGATATGATCATTTCAATAGTCGGCGCACGTGATACTGGAAAGAGCCATTTTGTTGGTGTCATCATTAATGAATTGATAAGCAGAATTGCAGTTCGTTTTGATGGAGCAATGGAAGGCTTTGATGATACTATGCAAAGGTACAAAGCAGGGCCTTATCAAAAATTATTCGTTGATCTTCAGAAACTTCCTTTAACAAAAAGTTCAGAACAAGATGTAAACAACGGAGCTTACAGGCCTTATATCTTCACGCTGAAATTAAAAGAGAAAGCCTTGTTCGGCCTAAAAGAGAATATAAAGAGTTATACCCTGGTTTTCTTTGATACGGCAGGTGAAGACCTTGAAGATTCTGATGTTATGAGTACCGTAAACAAATACATCTGTAAATCCTCGGGTATTATTTTCCTATTGGATCCTATGCAAATTCCCGGAGTTCGCAATCAGCTTGATGAGGATGTTGTGTCTAGGGCATCATCTGTCGGTTGGCAGCAGGCTACGCGTTCAGATGACATTATGACAAGAGTATCAAAGATGATAAGAGATGACAGACATATGAAGTCAGATCAAAAAATAGATATCCCGGTTGCAGCTGTTTTCTCGAAATTCGATGTTATTTCCAGCCTTGTACCTGAAGGAAGCACAATCTTGGACACAAGTCCTCATTGTGCCGAGAAACAATTTGATATGACAGATTGGCACAATGTTGATTCTGAGGTTAGAAGCTTGTTGACTGAATGGGGTGAAGAAGCCTTCATGTCTCAAGTCGGTGTTAATTATTCTAATTATTCCTATTTTTCTGTGTCATCATTGGGTCTAAATAACAATCCAACCGCTGATCAAAAGATTGAAAGACCGCGCCCGCATCGTATAGAAGATCCTTTGCTGTGGGTGCTGAAAGAGAATGGTGTAATTAAGACCAGCAAGAAGTCATAAAGAACCTGAGGAGGTTAAGAATGGCAAAACATCAGATTATCTATACATCATGTATGAGAGGAATTGACGGTGCAAATGATGGCCAGCAGATTTTCTCATATGATAAAGACTTTTCTAACGCAAAAAGTGATGACGTAAAAAGTTTATTTACATACTCAGTCCCCAGCCTCGAAGCTGGGCAGATAATGACTGAAGAACTAGCCAAGGAGATGCCTTCTGCTTTCATGTATCGTTATTTGGAAGGATACGAACAGTGTGCCGTTTCCCTAAACACATATTTAGGGCGTGATTATATGGGCAGTTCAGGAAGATTCGGAAATCACTTGAGTCATTCGATAGTTTGCGATTTTGCTGATTTTGACTTGTATCCGTGCGAATTATATGGGGGCGATAGTCTTAGAGACCATATGGAATACGAAGAGGTCAATAATCCGAATCCTCCGGATTACCTTCCTTCTCCTGAGTTAAATAGGGGTTATATAGCAGACATTGATTCTATTTTGGAATTTCTTGAAGAGGAAGAGAATCTGGAGATTCTTAAAAAAATGATCGTTGCCATGATTTCTTTTAATTCTGAGAGAAAGAGAGTGGTTATCTGTGATGAACCTCAGCGCATTGTCAAATGGATTGCCGCACTCCAGTATGTATTGCCTTTAGATATAGCAAAACGCATTAATTTTACAACATATGAATATGATCCTGAATTATCGCCTGCCCGCATTTGTGGTGTTATTAAGAGCGGCTCTCGGTATAATTGCCAGTCGTATTTGAGTTCAGGTCATCATTTTGTTTTCGATTTTATTGATAATGTGTTTTCCAATATAGAAACAGGTGACGAACCATTCATAGATTATGTTGATACCTCTTTGAGCTTTTCTTATGATAGTTTAAAAGATTTCTTTGATTTCATTACCAATGACACCAATTACCGTAATCTTGATGAAAAGTATTATAGTGGTTACTTGTTGTATTCACTTTTCTCAGATGGGTTTTCTGAATTTACCGAAAACCAGTTTGCGAGATTGACCGAGTTTGCAGATGCTTTTCTGTCCAAATCTAAACTCGTTGAATTATTGTCTATTATAGTTAAGAGTGATGATGTGATAAGCAGTCTTGATAATGGATATGCAATTAAGGTGCTGAACTATTTGCTCAAGTATTCAGAAGTATTGTCAGCAGAACAGATTGAAGTTATCAAGCGTATGGCTGTTGTAATGATTACTAATCTGCTTTCCGATAATAGTATAAGCGAGGATGAATTCTTTAGAATCTATGAGTCTGTTGATTCAATAACCAGAGCAAAGGGCATAAGCGTGCCTGCAGAGCTTATGAATACAGAAAATAGAAGCACAGTCTTGGGCGTATTGTCTGAGAATATTGCAGGTTGGAAAATATTCTCGATTATCAGGATTATTAGCGATTACGTTAAGGATTTGAAAATGCGATGTGAGGAGCTATATCCTGACCATGAAACAGGAAAACTCTATAAGAGCATTTTTGATGCAGTTATAAACGCTGATCCTTCCAAAGGTCCTAAGCTTATAACGTGCTTATTGGATAATTACAAGATTAATGTTCCATATCTTTCTCATATGGCAATTAATGTTGAAGGTTTCCTAAGAGATAAGGCTGATGCTCAGAAAGCAATTGAGTTTTTATGGACAAAATACAGTGAATATGCATCTGGATATAATTCAGCGCAGGTTGGTGAAGCTGTAAGCATATTCTCTGCTTGTGGGCGGTATGATCTTATATGCAGAATTCATTGCGCTAAAGTAAATGCCGTTAGCCAGATTGAAGAAGCAAGAGCAATGATAAATGATATTGTAAACGGAGAATTCAAACTCTTTCCAATATATGCAAGTAAGTATGCTGCAATAGTATTTGGAACTTATTATAAGAAGTTTGCTAATCAGTTTATTGATGGATCCAATGAAGCCATAAATTACTCAAGTGAACTGCTTAAGCTTTCAATGTTGTTTAAGGCAAATGGTGACTATGTAGACCCTCTTATTAATGTTGTGGCTCATAGTATGCCTATAGGAAAGATGGACAGAAATGATTACAACCTGATTAACGAGATTATTGAATATCAGGTTTCAGTCCGAGGCAAATCAACAGAAGGTTATATACTCCTTCTTGCTATTGGTATATATTTCGCGAATATGCTGAATAAGAATGATATTGCCAGAGCACCAGCGGCAATTTTTAGAATTTCCGGAAACATCCCTGCTAGATTTGATGAGGATGAGAAGACTAGAGATAAATTTTTCGATTGGATTCTTCCTAATATCCTGAAATATCCGCTTGTTGCAGATGACTATAAAGCTGTTTATTCCTTGTTTAATATGTCTGTGAATGCCAAAAACGAGTTTATGCTTTATTGTTGTAAGGAGAGTTTCAAAAAGTCTAAGAAAGGTTCCAAAGATGTAGTAGATTTTTCTGAATTTTTGTTGTTTGTTTTTGACTCTGGTGATAGGGATGATTTAGATCTCATTGGAAAATACCTGTGTAAGCTTAGCAAACAGAAATTAGCAGATCTGGACGAGGGCATTAGGGAAGTTTTCTTTAAAAATATACAGGCTACCCAAAAGTGGGAAAAGATACGGGAAACAGCGGAGAGCACAAATCCATTGATGAACAGTCTTTCAGGACTGTTCAAGAAAATGAAAGACTGATAGAGGTTTTATATTATGAGCGGATTACCTATTTCATCACAGTTGGCAACACAAGCTTCTGATATCATGGACCAGGGATTAGAACTTGCTGATTTGTTTATTAATAAAAACTATCTTATCGATGTAGATAAATGCGATCCTGTACCGCTTGATGAATCGGAAAAATCTTTTGCGTACATGTCGCTATATCAGATAGATAAAATAGTTTACGATGAAGACGAGAACATAAATGATAAGCTGGTCAGTGTTTATAGTGCTCTATCAAGTTTTGGCAGTACAGCTTTGTTATTAATTGACAGCGACAAGACAGGCGTTAGGTTCTATCTAGGAACCCGGGATCAGAATGATCCGACTGTTGCCAGAGAGATACTCAAGAAGAGTCTTCATGGTAACTTCCCGGGAATAAATATAAATGAGAAATGTTCCTCTGAGATAGAGAGCTTACTCGAAAACCGCATTCCTACTGAATACAGCAAGATAGCAGTGTCTTCTGTCTCGATAGTTCCAAGCATGAGAGATGATGACAAGGATTGCTTTGTTCAAGGAATCGAGAAATTTATTGATTCGATGGCTGGCGAAAAATATATGGCTGTATATGTTGCACGGCCCTTAAGCAAGCAGGAGCTTGAAGCAAAAAAGCGTGGCTATGAAGAGATGTATACTGCTCTCTCCCAATGCTCTCAGCTGAATCTTACTTATACGGAAAATGAGAGCGAATCTGTGGCTTTAGGTATTAGCACTGGATTTTCAAAAGCAGTAAACAACGGTATTAGTGATACGCTAGGCAAGAATTCTGGAACAAACAGTTCTAGAGGAAGATCAAGAAACAATGGATTCAATGTAGGTTTTTTTGGAACTGGTTGGAATACAGGCAGTGGAACCAATACTTCTTCAGGGACATATAGCGGATCATCTTCAACGCATTCGGAATCGTCTTCAGAGACCGAAACTAATTCGAATACTAAAACTGACACAAAGACAACAATGAAGGGTAAAAATGCCAGCATTCAAATAACCAGACAAAACAAGACGGTTAAAGAATTGATGGATAAGATTGATGAACAATTGAGCAGAATCAAGAGTTGTGAATCATATGGCCTTTGGGACAGCGCCTGTTATTTTATGGCTGAAAAACAGGAAACAGCTATTGTCGCGGCAAATACATTTAAGGCATTAGTTGCCGGCGAAAAAACCAGCGTTGAAAACTCCTTTATAAATGTTTGGGATAATAACTCCGATAATGCTTCAAGATCTCTTTGTATCATGGATTATCTTCGTTATGGCCTTCACCCTAAATTTATATACAAGCCTGAATTTGCAGGACCTGATTATGATATGCAGGAGATAACCGCCGCTTCTCTTATCAGTGGCGTTGAACTTCCTATTCTTATGGGACTTCCTCATAAATCGGTTACCGGCGTTACTTCTATTGTTTCCGCTGAATTTGGGCGAAATGTCTTTACCAAAACACCGATTAAATCTGATCGTGTTGTCAATCTTGGCGCTATATATCATATGGGTGAGACATTTAAGGAAAACCGCGTAAAGCTTAATGTGGAGTCTTTTACATCGCATTGTTTTATTACGGGATCTACAGGTGCAGGTAAATCTAATACGACTTATAAGATTATCGGAGAACTTACAAACTCAATGAATAATGTTAAGTTCCTAGTTATCGAACCTGTTAAAGGCGAATATAAACTCGCCTTTGGCGGCATGAAAGATATTAATATCTTCACTACGAATCCAAAGTATTATTCAATGTTGAGACTTAATCCATTTGAATTTCATGAGGAAATCCATATCCTTGAACATCTTGATCGCCTGATCGAGATTTTCAGCGCGTGCTGGCCTTTATATGCAGCTATGCCTGCTGTTTTAAAGCAGTCATTCGAGAGAGCATATATTATGCATGGCTGGGATCTTAATCACTCGATATATACTGATCTAGGTAACGGAAAGTATCCAACATTCAGAGATGTTGTAGATATTCTGCCAAAAGTCATGAGTGAATCGGATTTTTCAGCCGAAGTCAAGGGTAATTACGTTGGTTCTCTTTCTACACGCGTTGAGTCGTTGACTAACGGCCTGGCTGGACAGATATTCAGTTCTGTCGGAATTGAGGATGAGGTTCTGTTTGATCAGAATACTATAGTGGATTTGAGTCGAGTAGGATCTACGGAAACTAAAGCTTTGTTAATGGGTATTCTGGTGTTGAAATTGAGCGAATACAGACTGGCAAAGTCTAGTGGAACGAATCTTCCTTTACAACATGTAACGATTATGGAAGAGGCGCATAACCTGCTTAAGAGAACATCAAAAGACCAGGGACAGGAACACGCTAATGTTCAAGGAAAATCCGTGGATATGATAAGTAATTCCATAGCTGAGATGAGAACTTACGGTGAAGGCTTTATAATAGTTGATCAATCTCCGACAGCAGTAGATATTTCCGCTATTAAAAACACTAATACTAAAATTGTAATGAGATTGCCTGAAGTCGAGGATTGTGAATCAATTGGAAGGTCTATTGGACTGAATGATGATCAGATCCGAGAGTTGAGTCGTCTTGACAGTGGTGTTGCGGCAGTATATCAAAACTCCTGGCTCGAAGCAGTATTAGTCAAGATTGATAAGTATACAAATAACTATGAGATTTCAGAAGTTGAAGAACAGAATCTTAAGTTAAATCAGCGTTTGATTGGTGATCTTTTATATGATCTTGTTTTTCAAGATGAAGATAAGAAACTGAACCTTCCTGAACTTAAGCACGTTATCAAGGCGTCGGCATGTGATGCAGGCTATAAGCATTCCGTTGAACGTATGCTCGAAAACTATAAAAACGAATATGATAACGGTAATAAGAACAAAGCTTTACCAAGGTTGATTGTTCAGCTGATGAATTGTGGCGATTTGTTGCGTATGTATGATCAGATGATCCCAAACATTAAAATATCAAAAAAGTCTCAGCTGAACACCGAACTAAAAAGATGTGTCTCAAATTGGAACAAGAAGATTTATAAAGGTCTGGATAGATACGCTGAATTCAATGATAAACACACGAAGGATGTCGTGTTATTGAATTTGATTATCTATTTGATAGATAACAGCAAATACGGATTCAAGTATAAGCCCGTTTTATACTTATTAAGAAGCAGTGCAAATGGAAAAGCTTAGTTACAGTTTTCTAAATCCAAAAGAACAAGCTGCCTATAATGTTCTTGAAGAAACGGTAGTGAATTATAGGAATAGCTGTGATATATCCAGGTTTGGTCGAGGTGTTGATATATCTCGTGTTTTATCGTCTGTTCTAAGTGATCATCCGGAGGTTATATATTTCAATAGAACTTGTCAAAGACAGTTCAGCTCTCTCTTTTCAAAACGCTTATCATTTACCGGTACTAGAAGTGTTTATGAGAATAAGGAAAGAGAAAAGATATTGGCAAAAAAACTTGAAGATGCAGTCTTTGAAATAGATAAGAACGCAAGATCTGATAGAGATATTCTTCAGGGAATATCTGAATACCTTCAAAGAACGGTTACATACGATGAAATAGAATTAAATTCCAAGTTTTATTGGTTTGGTTCCCAAAGGCCTGATTCTCATAATGCTTATGGAGCCCTCGTAAACAGATTAGCGGTATGCGATGGCTTTTCCTCTGCATTTTCTCTTATAGCAAATGAATTCAAATTCAGGAATATGATGGTTGAGGGCAAGTCGATTCACAGAGGAGATAATAATATTGAACATGCGTGGAATATTGTAGAGTTTGAAGGTGCTTTTTATCATTTGGATGTTACTTGGGATCAAAGCACTTATACTCAATTCAATTTAGCACCGTATTTTTATTTTGGAATGAATGATGACGAGATATCAATAGATCACGAATGGGATTATCGTATGACGCCGAAATGCAACAATAACAAGTTATCTTTTTATGTACACAATAACCTGGTTGCATACAGCGAGGATCAGATTGCAGCCATTGCTCTTAAGGAGATTAAGCTTGGCAAGAAAGTTATCCGCATCAAAGTAAATCCCGGTATTCCGGTGCCAGACGATAACGGGGAATATCTTGCAAATAAGGTTATCACAGAGGGATTGAAGGTGATGAGTTCGATTAATTTACATTTCAGTTGGAATCAGTATACCAGGTGTTTTATTGCAGAAATTGATTAGCTCTTTTCTTGACTTGTTATTACGCCAAAGAATAAAATATGTTTAATAAGTTCCTGCGTGTTTGTTCAGTATTCGTGTGAGGGTAGTATGTCTGACAATTCCGGTTTTGATCTTAGTTCAGATTTTGATATGGGTTCGGATCTTGACATTGGTTCGGATTTCGATGCCGGAGCAGATCTTGACGTTAGTTCGGATTTTGATGCTAGTGCGGATCTTGATACAGATATAAGTTCTGGTTACGACGATTATTCAAGTGATTTAGGCTCGGATTCTTTTGATACATCAGAGTATTCTAATAGTGGTTTTGATGAAGACGTATCATCTGATTTTGATGAATCGTATAGTGATGTTCAGGCAGACACAACGGATTTTAGCTATGATAGTTCTGCATATGATGCTGTTTCCGAAGACTCTTATGATTCTTCCACGACTGAATATGTGGATAGTTATGACACTGGGATAGAGGGTGATTATGATGGCGCCGAGTCTGATGACATGGATACTGATTACTCTGCAGGTGATTATTCAACTGAAGAGCTAGCAGACGAATACAATAACGATTTTGAAAATGGCCTTGAAGATGAAAGTGCAATAGAAGAACCAGATAGCAATTTTGAATCTTCTGAAATGCAGGAAGAAACAGATTTGACTGGTGATGAAGGCTTTGAGAGTGATACTGAAGATTTCAGTGATAGCACGGAAGAACCAACATTTGATGAAACCAGTGATGCATATGACACAGAAATTCAAGACGAAGAAACTCCTGACAATATTGAAGCTGATGATACTTCATATGAAGAGGTTGATGAAGCTGGGGATAATGTAACAGAAGATATTGATGGAACCGAAGATGCAGAGACAGAAACTCAAGATGAAGTATATGATGACAGTTTTGAGACTGCTGATACAGAATCTGACAATGAGGATACAGGTTTTGAATCAGATGTTGAGGCTGATACTGCAGAAGACGAAACAGACTCTAATGAAGACAGCGAAGACATAGCTGAAGATGAGACTGATGAATTAGCAGATTCAGAAGAGACTGAGAATTCTGAAAATGATAATTCAGAAGATGAAGTTCTGACTGAAGAAGGTTCTGAGGATTCCGTTGAGGATGATACTGCAGAAGACGAAACAGACTCAACTGAAGATAGCGAAGACGTAGCTGAAGAAGAAACTGATGAATCAGCAGACTCAGAAGAGGCTGAGAATTCTGGAAATGACAATTCAGAAGATGTAGTTGAAAGAGAAGATTCCAAGGATTCTGATGAGGGTAATTCAATAGAATCTTCTGAGAACGAGGCAGAAGAACCCGCTAAAACTGCTGCAGATGAGAATGGTAACGAACCAGATGGCTTTGACAGTACAGAAACTGAAGAAAGCGATAACAATTCTGAAGATAATCTTGCGGCGAAGGATAGCGAAAATGAGGTCGAGAGCTTTGATAACAACGAGGTTTCTTCTGATGATGCTGTAAATGATACGAATGATGATATTGATCATAATGTTGAGAATAATGAGATGAATGAAGCCTTGGAGAAGTTTGATCAAGAAAACTGGGATTCAATGACTATTGAAGAACAGAAAGAAGCTATAAGAGATTTAGGCGATGCTGTAGCAAAAGATCTTGAACTCACCAACAAACCTAATATAGAGTTTTATAACAACGATGATGATACTGATTTTGGTGGATATTCTGCGAAGAATAATACTATATATATTAATGAACACAACATGTCAGATGCTCGCGAGACTGCAGACACAATCGCTCATGAATCCAGACATTGTTGGCAACACGAGCGAGCAGAGAATCCCAAGACCGAACAGGACAGGGAATTCAAAGAGAATTTTGACGATTACATCAGGCCGGAAGACGATTATCAAGCTTATAGAGATCAGCTTGTAGAATCGGATGCCAGAGAATACGCAACAAATATCTGTGACAATATAAACAGTAAGGCCAACGAAAACGGTTTAAATGAAACTAGTGAAAAATTGGATGGCAATACAGAAAACATCAATGATGCAGAGGTTGCTTCGGATTCGTCGAGTGATACCTATTCTGAGGCTGTTGAAACGAATGATACTGAAGATATATTTGCAGCCGGTAATTACGTTAATGAAAATCAGGCGAGTGAGACGACTACTAATAATGCTTTTGATACTGCTGATGAGACAAATGGAGAATTGGGCACGGACGATATTGCCGAAAATAGCGGTGAGCAAAATACTGATCATACAGTAGAGACTGGTTCTGAAGCAGATAGTGAAGGTGCACGTGAAGTTGAATCTGTTAATGAATTGAACGATTCGCTGAAGGACTTTACTCAGGAAAACTGGGATTCAATGTCGCCTGAAGAGCAAAAAGAATCCATTAATAATCTGAGGGATGCAGTCGCAAATGAATTAGGGTTGGTAAATAGCCCTAATGTTGATTTTTATAATAATCCTCAAGGAAATGATTATGGAGGTTACTCTCCAGACAACAACACGATATACATAAATGAGTATAATATGAACGATGCTCATGAAACAGCAGATACGATCGCACATGAGTCTAGACATTGTTGGCAACACGAGAGAGCCGAGAATCCTCAAAACGAACAGGATTTAGCATTTAGGGAGAATTTTGATGATTATATAAAACCAGAGGATGATTATCAGGCTTACAGGGATCAAATAGTTGAGGTTGATGCCAGAGAATATGCCTCAAATGTATGTAGCAGAATTGATAATCAGCCGCTTGAGGATTCAGCTTATAAAACCGAAGTTTCTTCAGTTCCCGAAGAAGCAAATGGTAACACTGTTTCCAATGATATATTCATTGAAGAAAACAAGCCAGATGATTTGGTAAGCAAAAGTGAACTGAATCCTATGTCGGAAGCAGCAGCAAAAAAATGCGAGGAGGCAGGGCTTTCTGCAGAAAGGGTTCAAGAACTTAGAGAAACTCCGAGAGGTGATAAACCTGAACCAAGCGAATATTTATCAAAGGACTACATAGATAATCACTTGACTAATTTTGAGGAATCGGGTTGTTATAAGATAATAAGTAACAGGAATGGTGAACCTTCAGGAGATATTGCGAATTCTAGTAATTCTATTTTTGTAATAAATGGGAAGGATGCTGATAGACTAATTAGTGAAGCGGGTGGTGACCCGAGAAAACTCGAAAAGTCATTAGCTATGGAGAAAGGATATCTTGGCGATAATCCGTATATAATCAGGTGTGATGACCCGCAGAATTTAAGGATGTCGACAGGGAACGAAACAAATGCCTGGCAGAATGAATGGTGTCCTGGCGGAACAACAAGAGGCGGTGTGGATGAAGCCATAGTTGATAACATAAAAAAAGGTGATTATTCATTTAGACATGTTTTCAGCGATGAAGACTGGAAAAAATAAAGGAGACTGAAATATGGAATTGGTATTGGAAAGCAATGGATTGAAACTTATAAAGAAATATGACCGCTATTACATCAGGTTTATTGGTGGACAGATGGACGATATGATCTGCGATTTGGGAATTACAAATAAAGATGCGATGACAATTATTTCTAACCATGAAAGCATCAAGCCCATTCTGGATGAGTACTCAAAACAAGTTAGTTGGACCAAGGAATATTTCATCGATAATATGATTAAAGAATACATGTTCTATGAAGTGAACATGAGTGAAAAAAGAATAAACCTGAATATTCAAAAACTTAACAGGCACACAGACATAAAGAATGAATTGTATTTTACAATTTCTAACGAAAAGTTCCCTGTTGAGGGAGCGATTTCAGTATGTGGTTATACTGCCCAAAAATTGAAAGAGACCACTCGCCTTTCGATATTAGGATCTTATAACTATTTGATTTATTTGAGAGAGGATGAAAAGAACGCTTTAACTGATTTGCAAAAGGGATTGCCAATTAAATAATTCATTTGTAGAAAAAGCGTTAGGATTTAAGTATGTTGCTGTTAATACACATATGGAGACGTTCATTAAACTTTGGACGAAAATTTAACAGCATTCTTTCAATTCTTCGAGATGCTCGGAAGCTTGATTTTATTGGTGAAACAAAAATAGTTTTCTCGTGGTTATTGGATGGAATCTCAAACCATCCTAATGCCATGTCTATTGTTCCCGGTATTATTGCGGTAAACGCAGAGTGGGCAGCTCGGTTGGTGCTGTTCAATTCACAGGAAGTTAAGGACGCATTCAGATATACAATAGGTCATGAGATGACACATCAAGCAGGAGACTATACCTATCTAGAAGCTTTTACTGCGGATAAACGGTTTGTTAATTGGGTAAGCGAGGTGCATGCAGATTATGGAGGTGCCGAGCGTGCGTTTGATGGAGATTTGAACAAGGCTATATCTGCTATTGAGTACAAAGCTAGGGGACTTAAACAGGATAAGGATTACCAAGGTCATCCCTCTTGGAAACGAAGACAGGAATATTTAAAGGTTGGAAGTTTCGATGAGAAACTGATTCGGCAAATTGCGATTGATGCCGGTTGCAAGAAGCAGATTCTGATAGAGAATGTTATTAATTACTATAAGCCTATAGTATTGAAACAGATAAATTATTATGGATGACAAAGAGAAAACGAGTTTATTAAATATGCCAGGAGACGAACTGAGTGCCACAATGAAGAGGCTCTCACGATATACTCTTGCGGTTGAGATGATACCGATAGGGGCTTGTCTTCCTTTGTTCACCCGAAACGAACCCTTTCTTTTAGGCGGAATAGCATTTACAATGCTTGTTGGTCTGCTTTTTATGCATTTCTGTAATGAGCGAAAACAAAAGAAGTGGAATGTCATAAAGTCAATCCAGTGCATACTTGCTTTGATGGATTTCGCTGCAGTTATCTTTTACAAAGCATTAGAAGGCATTAAAGTTACAACATTGTTGATTTATATCTCTCTTTTTTTCTTGTGGATTCATGTAGCATTGTGCGTAATCGACTATAGAAAAGAAGAACAGATTCTATTTTTGCGCTTTTTAGGAGCAATAACAGTTGTGCTTACTATGTTAGTTTGCTATGTAATTAGCACATGGATGAATTTTCAAGTTGACAGTTTTTTGTTTTGAGCATTAGGCTGATAAGACTCATTAACACGACAAGAAGAGCAGGACTACTCCATTACCATAGTTCCTTATGCGGTTATTTTTCTTTATTAAGACCTATAAACTCTTTTACAGTAACAATTATTGCTACAATAATTGAAACATAAACAGGAATAAGGAAAGCTATATGACCTCGTCTATCCATCCAATTTGGGTAAGTGTCCATTTTATTGTTTATTATTGCTAGATATATCCCAGCCCCCCATTCTGCCAGATTCATTAATGCAAAGAATTTGGATATGCCGAATAACGAGGAGTTGTAAAGAACACAGAACAAAGCTATCTCTGCCAAAAGCAGAAGACAAATGGCAAAGTACAATGCCAATTGACCACCCATTCTGTATGCATTTAGATAATGAAAAGCGTAAACGACCGTAACAAAAGTGTATACCCACACTTCAACAGATTTGTGTATATTTCCGGGAAGAGAGACTTTATCATACAGAATAATAACCAATACAGGTCCTAAAATCATGAATCCTTGACATAGCAGTTGATAGTTAAAGCTGCGCTCAATAAAAGAATTGAATAGGTCAATATTTCCATATAGGTACGCAAATACTAAAGAAATGGTAATAGTAATAAACAACAATACGGACTCCATGCTGCGGAGTTTGAGTTTTCTATCAGGATTACTCATAGGCTTCAAGAACCCCTTAGATATTTCCTTAAGGATTAACTATTTGATTTTTAAAGAGTAAATATAATTAAATATACCCATTATTAACAAAAAAGTAAAAAGTTTTTTATTTGATACTAATGCCTATAATTTATAATATTTGATGTATAGTGTAAATAAAGATGTGTATTAGTTTGCACTGAAGCTGTTGTTATGTTGTCTCTAATAATTGAATGACTATTGAGGGTGTTGTTATGCGTATATTTAAGAATTTTGTAATTCTAGTCTTTGTAGTTTGTATTGTTTTTTCTTCTTCGGCGATTGCATTTGCTGACGGTGTTAGAGTGAACATGTCGGACGTGCACAACTTGGAGTCTGATGATGTTGAAGTTATTACAAAAGGAATTACTGATTCTTATGGAAATAAATATTCGGGTAATATATTAGAATTCAATGCTCGTTTGAAGGCTTATATAACTTATGATTTAAATGGTGCTTATGATTCATTTAATGGAACTATAGTTCTCTCTGAAGATGCTTATAATTATTCTGGTTCCGAAGTATATATTGGCATATTTGCTGACGGAGTCTTAATATATAGTTTAAAAAAATATACTCGCCAGCAACCCCCAGAAAATTTTAGTCTAGATGTTTCTGGAGTTGGTAAACTTACAATAATGGCAAGATGTGGTGATGGAGGATCCAACAACGTTTATTTTGTAAATTCATACTTTAATAAGATTAGTTCACCTTCTACTTATCCAACTCGTTGGAACTTAGATAATCTGGTGATGATTGATAGCCACAATACAAAAACTGATGATCGAATGTTTGTTGATTTGTATGGCAACCTTCACAAAGGTTCGCTTAAGATGACGCCTAGTTACAAATATGAAGCCTATGCTTTGTTTAATTTGAATTCATCATATAATACTTTTTCTGGAGTGATTGTTTCTAGCAATGATTCAGACTCAGATGCGAATGGAACCGTGACATTTTATGTTGATGACGTTAAAGTGCACACCATTTCTAAAATAACAAAAAAATCTGCTGCTATTCCATTTGAAATTAACGTTGCAAACGGTAAAGTGCTGAAAATTGTTGCACAAAGCAGCGGTTATCCAACTTGTAGAATTATCATTACTGATACTCTGTTAAAAGTACACGAACACACATTGTCTGATTGGGAAATAGTTACTGAACCAACTTGCACAACGCTTGGAAGGAAACATCAAGTGTGTACCGAATGTGGCAAGGAAATCAATAGCGAATACATTCCTGTTTTAGGTCATAAACCAGATGGCAAATGGGAAACAGTTCGTGAATCTACTTGTTCTCATGAAGGAGAAGAAGTTCAACATTGCTCTGTATGTCATGAAGTGTGTGAAAGAAGAAATATACCTGTTGTTCCTCATACCCCATTAGCTAAATGGGAAACTGAAAAGGACCCTACCTGTGTTGAACGGGGTTCTAAGGTGAGAAGATGTTCTGAATGTGGAGAGATTGTTGAACGCGAATACATTGATATTATTGACCATGATTATAGCGACTGGGAAGTTGTAAGTGGAAATCTTTGGAATAATCCAATTGTAAAAGAACGAGTCTGTTCAATGTGCGGAGACGTTGAGCGTGAAGAAAGCTATCCCACACCTTGGCTCAAGCCATTGGTGATAGTTATTGTTTTGGTTGTATTAGGTGTGATAGTTGCAACTGGCGTTATTATAAGAATTAATAATCTTCCCTTGAGACCTTCCAGCATCAAAAAACTATTTAGGAAGGATCCAGTAAGTGATTTATTAAAGCAGACATACATTTGCCCGTTCTGTTTCGAAAAAGGCAGGCTGTCGAATCTTCAGTTCCGATGTGAAAATAAAAAGTGTGAAGATGTCGATGATATTCCGTTGACTAAATATGAGAATGGTGATATTAAAATTCCAAAAAAAGGAAAGACATGTTTCAAAGTGGTTATGAAAGCCGGCGTTTTTCCTAATTCGGGAGAATGTCCTAGATGCCATCATAAATCACATAAGCTAGTCTGTCCGGCATGCCATAATGCACTTCCTGAATCTACTATTTTGGGCACGGATATGATCATTTCAATAGTCGGTGCGCGTGATACAGGAAAGAGCCATTTTATTGGCGTCATCATTAATGAATTGATAAACAGAGTCGCATCTAGCTTTGACGGTGCTATAGAGGGCTTTGATGATACTATGCAAAGGTATACTGCTGGGCCGTATAAAAAACTGTTCGTCGATCTTCAGAAACTTCCTTTAACCAAGAGTTCAGAACAGGATGTAAACAACGGAGCTTACAGGCCTTATATCTTTACTCTGAAATTAAAAGAGAAAGCAAAGTTTGGTAATAAAGACAATATAAAAAGTTATACATTGGTTTTCTTTGATACTGCAGGCGAAGATCTTGATGATGCTGATGTTATGAGCACTGTAAATAAGTACATCTGTAAATCTTCGGGCATTATATTCCTGTTGGATCCAATGCAGATTCCTGCAGTTCGCAATCAGCTTGATGAAGATGTCGTATCTAGGGCATCATCTGTCGGCTGGCAGCAAGCTACGCGTTCAGACGAAATAATGACGAGAGTATCAAAGATGATAAGAGATGACAGACATATGAAGTCAGAACAGAAGATTGATATTCCGGTTGCAGCTGTTTTCTCGAAATTCGACGTTATTTCCAGCCTGGTACCTGAAGGAAGCACAATCTTGGAAACAAGTCCTCATTGTGCCGAGAAACAATTTGATCTTACAGACTGTCATAATGTTGATTCCGAAATTAGGAGCTTGTTGTCTGAGTGGGGTGAAGAAGCCTTCATGTCTCAAGTCAGCGTCAATTATTCGAATTATTCCTATTTCTCTGTATCAGCGCTGGGTCTGAATAACAATCCAACCGCTGATCAGAAAATTGAAAGACCGCGCCCGCATCGTATCGAAGATCCTTTGCTGTGGGTGCTGAAAGAGAATGGTGTAATTAAGACCAGCAAGAAGTCATAAAGTGCTTATTACCAACGCACAACACTTGCAATAAGAAGGATAATAATGCTGAGACTTTAAACAGTGCACGACACCTCCTATAATCAAGTCAGATATAACGGAGATTTTGATTATAGGAGGAATATGTTGAAGAATACAAAACAAAGCATTTTTATGATTTGAAGATGAATAAGAAACCTTATGTTGTGAAAGCATATGACATAATTTGTGATATAGCTTTTGATATATGGAAATCGGAGGTTTTATGTACTGTTTTAATTGTGGAAAACTATTATCGGATAATGCGAATTTCTGTTCAGGCTGCGGCGCTAAACAAAATCCTAACGCTAATATGGTGGTTTCTTCAAACAGAGAAACGACAGAAACAAGAAGCCGATTGCGCAATATTGAAATAATGCTTGAGTCAGGTCAATTTCAGAATGCCTTTAACAAATGTAATGAACTTTTGGATTTAGATCCTGAAAATGCAACTATATACTTATACATGCTTATGGCAGATAAAAATATATCTACCAGAAAAGACTTATCAAGATTGGTTATCCCGTTTGATAACAACGAATATTATAAAATGGCAATGCGGTTTGGTGATGATAATCTAAAGGCTGAATTAAAAGAAGATTTAAGAACTATTAATTCTTACCTTGAAATAAATCAGAAGAATCCAAAAGTAGGAAGCAGCTATTATTTTGGTTCGATTAACGGTAACAAGATTTGGTGGAAAGTACAAAAAATAGAAAGGGGACTTGCTCTATTGATTTGTAGAGAAGTTCTCTTTGAATTGCCATTTAATATTGGAGGCAAGCCGAGATCTTGGGAAGATACCACGCTAAGGAAATGGTTGAATAATGATTTTATACAGAAATGCTTTTCTCCTCAAGAAGCGTCAAGGATTGCACCGGTTATTAATAACAATAATGAAAGAAACCCAGTAACAGGAATGGGAGCTGGTTTTCGAACAAACGATAAGGTGTTTGTTCTAAGTTATAGTGAAGTCAATTCGTATTTCAATAGTTGTACTATTGGTGAAAAATCGGCAGGGAGATGGTATTGGTTAAGAACCGCAGGTGCCGACAATGGAAATACAGTGAATAAAATGTTTGTGGATGCTAATGGCGATTATGATTTTATAGGACTTGAACCAGGCAGTGATTGTGGTGTTCGTCCTGTTCTTTGGATCAAGTTAGTTTAAATGTTACTCGTTTTGTCGGTTTGTATAGGAGAGTAAGGGGATTATTACTAATAAAAGAGTAAGTTTGTTATGCAAAAGAAGTAGATTGATTTGTTTTTGACATACGACATTGTGTACTAATAGTATTGGAGGTAGCAAATATGCCTTATTGCAGCAAATGTGGATTTATTGTCAAAGAAGAAGATAAGTTTTGCCACAAGTGTGGTAATGCATTAAAAATATCAATGAGATGTGTAAGCTGCGGCTCAAATCTTAAGAATGGCGATAGGTTCTGTGGAAAGTGCGGGCATCCGGTAGATGCGGCTGCTTCTGCAGGCAGCTCTGTTATTACTTCATCAAATGAAACTTCCCAAAGTAATAATACGGGCAATAACAGTAATGCGCATAAATTAACGAATATGTGTCTTAGTTGCGGAGTAGTTCTTGCAGATAATGTTATTAACTGTAATAAGTGCGGATATCATGTCGAAAGCGTTAAGTGTCCGGTGTGCGGAAACGCAACAAATCCTTTTGAAGTAAAATGTAATAATTGCAATTCTAATATAGCAGATTTAGTAAAAACTGATTTGGACAAGAGCACTGCAGTCCTTAGAGTGCTGTTGGAATCAGATAGCTTTGGGGGAGTTAATGGTATAAAGCCTTCTGATCAAGTGTTCAGGCTTGCGAGACAAAATTCAATAGCAGGATTGGCAATAGTATATGCATTTGAAACTGTCGCTAAACGAGAAGGTTCTTATGCGGAGCTTGCTCAATTTGTCTATGATGAGGGTTCCCCTGATGAGTGGGATAATCCCAAGTTCCCTGAAATTTATAATCCACATGATAAATATGCTTCTAAACAAGAGTATATTGAATCTTTGAGAGAAAAATCAAAAAGGCCCGATTTTGGATTCTTTTGTTGGGCAATAACATATGCCAGATCCGGCAAGGATATTTATGCATATAGGTTATGTTTACTGCTTTCCAACCTGTATACAACTTTAGGAGATATTTTTGATAACCATAATTTTATTATTACCACTGTCGGAGTTGAGTTCCAGCAGCAAGCATATGGATTGTTATGTGTGGCGCAAAAGAATCCTGAATTAGATTATTCACAAGATGAATTTGCTAGAAAACTGTTTGCTAATATCAGATATAAGGTGGCTCGTCAATATTTTTATATTGAATTTATGGGATTAAACGAATCTGATTCAAGCAATTTTAAATATTATTCGTCTTATTCAGAAGGATTTAAGAGAGCATTTAATATGCTTCAGAATCCTTTACGGGAAGACCGTGCACAAACTAAACTTCTCAGCGGACTGATGTATTACAATTTTGGAAATGATCAGAAGTTTTTTGAGGCGTGGAAGGCTATTTGTAATGATGCTGACTATTTAAGCTCGAAAAAGGATGTTGCGGATGAAGGGGTCTTTTCAAGATCAGCTATATGCATGTCTTCTATAGCAAGACAAAACGGCAATATCAATGCAGCCATGGATATATTGAAGTTTTCATATAGCCATCTTACTAGGAAAATATGGTGTGACGAATTGCAGGAAGAATATTCCAAATATCAACAGGATAACTATGGAAACATAGTTTATGTAGGGTAATGGATTGACAAGGAGGTTATATATGGAAGATATAAATAAAGAATGTCCTGATAATGTGATAAATGAGAATAAAACATGGTGTATTTTTTGTGGAGCTAGGATTATTGTAGATATTGCTAAAGGAGAAATGAAATGCAGTAAGTGTGGCGGTAGGACCTTTTGGGATCTGGATTATCTTAGAGCAACGACACCCGTAACAACCCGATTGAATATTGAGTGTTTGCCTGATTTGAAAATCGGGGATGAGTTTAGTTATGGACGACTGCAAATGCCATTGAACTGGAGAGTAATAGATATTTCAGATGGTAAAATTGAGGCAATAAAGATTGATAAATATAATGGTTATATAGATAACCAACCTTATAATGAGAAGTTAGTTCCATCAACGTGGAAGACCTGTACACTTAGAAAATATTTGAATGAAGAGTATTTATTTGCTGCTTTCTCAGAAGAAGAGCGCAGCCGTATAATTGAAAACAATTTGAGTTGTGATAATAACAGTGTATTTGGGACAAGTGGCGGCGATTCAACAGTAGACAAGGTTTTCATACTTTCTGCAAGTGAAGCCAAGCAGTTAATAACCGATGACTATAGTAAGGAAAAGAAATGGTGGCTCAGAACTCCCGGCTATAGTGATCATTCAGCGTCATTCTATAGTAATGGTGTTGATGATATCGGTGAAGTAGTTAACAGAAAAAATCTTGATTGCAATATTGGGGTATGTCCAGTAATTTGGATCAATAACATCGGAATTCCCAGATTTAAGAGAGAATCTTATGATGTAGTTAGTTTAAATTGCAATAAAAACGATGAACTTGAGTTTGGTTTTGACCCTCATAGAGGTTCAATCAAATGGAAAGTTCTTGATGTTAAATATAATCGTGCACTTATAATATCCAGAGATATTTTAAGGGAAAAGATTTTCGACAAAAAACCAGTTGATAATTCTGATTACGTTCCATTATGGGAGACTAGTATCATCAGAAAATGGTTGAATGAAGAGTTCTTGAATGGCTTTTTTACCGAAGAAGAAAAGAAACGAATCTTAGTTACAAGTAATAACAATAACAATGTTGAAAAATATGATAAATCAATTGTAGAAGCACATATAACAACAGATAAGGTGTTTTTGTTATCAGAGGAAGAAGCAAACACTTATTTTCTTAGTGATGAGGAAAGAATTTGCGAAAAGTGTCCGTGGTTTCTTCGCAATACCACTGCATATTCTGCTAAAGATGTTAATTATACAGGCGAGATTAATAGTCAACCACAAGAGATGTATGGTGGAATAAGACCGGCTATGTGGATTGATTGTAGCTTGTGATAGATAAGTGCACGTCAGCACGAAGGAACAACTCAAATGCCGCAAAGCGTGCTCACTTTTCTTCACCTTTTTTCTGCTGTAAATCTGCTATTCTATAACAGATAGCGCATACTTAAGCGCTAATAGGAATTAAGGGAGGATAGAAAGATGAGGAAGCTAAGAAGTATTGTATCTGCAGGACTGGTTTTCGCGATCTGCTTATCAGTTGCTTCGTGTAATGGGGCAGGGAAGGGCACGGAAGAACCTTTTGAGCCGCCGACGGTCATAACCGAGATCGAAGAACCGACAGAGACAGAGACCGAGACAGAGGCAACGACCAAGCCGACTGTCGATCCGTGGGGACAGCTCTATGAAGCTGATGAGATCGCCGGTGCAACTGCTATCGCTAATGAGGTCCTTGATAAGAAGACTGATGATGCATTGTTCGGACATTACCTTGACGGGTTTATGCATGGCGGAGCGGCCTTCTCGGGCGATAAGAGCCACCGCATAATGGTGCCGGACTGCGGCTATAAGATCGAAGGCTATGAATTCAAGAGGATCTATCTCTGGACGGAAAACGATATCGTGACGAAGATCACTTTCGCCGTTAGAGATAAAGAGCTTATTCCTTCGACTGAAGCAGAGGCAAAGGGTGCAGCTTCCGACATGAATTACGATGCCGAAGGCGCGTATGCTAAGATAACATCCCAGCTTGTTGCCGCGTTCGGCGAGTCCGCAAAAACGATCGATACGGCTGATCTTAAAGCCGCTAAGAGCGAGTGCCGCGTGTGGGAGCACAACGGTAGGGATATTGCCGTAACTTATGCTGTGGACTGCTACGGTATCACCGGCAACAACGAGTTCAAGATCGAAGTGTATTCATCAGGCGCTGAGGGCTCTGCCGATACAGCAAGCGATGATTTTAAGGTTACATTGACAAAGCTCGGCAACTGCATGGGCCTTGATAAGGATACCGTTAAGGGCATGGTGGAAGAACTCTTTGGCGTGAAGCTGAACAATGAGCAGGCAGATAAGAATAATTACTACTACTCAAGCAACATCACCATTGAAGGTGTTGAGTTTAATCAGGTGATAATCAAGACGAACAAGGGTGACGGCAAAACTTACGAGATCTACTTTGTTAACGATACGTCAAGCACAAAAGAGTGCGAAGGTTATCTTGAGACATTCAAGAAAAAGCTTGCAGAAAGTTACTCTGACAAATTCATTCCGACGAATTCTTCTGAATACGTAGGCGTCATGCGAATGCTCAGTGATTACAATTTCTGCATAATCGGAGGCTCATATTCTGCCAACTACAACAGATTTTATCTGATCATAAACGCTGAGCGTCTGAAAGAGAAATAAAGAGGATTTTGCATGTACGTGCTCGATGGACAATGGTATATGGAAGGCCTTGACGGGGACGATGAAGGCTGTATCCACAGTAGTAGCGAACTGCTGTCCGTGATAGAGTCTGTCGGTTTCCTGCCGCTTTTCAGCAGCGGTGTTCCGGGCTTCTCTGTTGAGGAAATGACCGACACTTCATGCTGGTGGTGCGGTGATGCTGCCGTTGATCCGTGGGAGTGGAGAGCAGTACTCGCGCGCACGGGAAAAGTTGCCTACGGTAAGTTCTATGGCGGCCGCGCTGGCTTCATCTCGAAGAAATGGTTCCCGTATTTTGCAAATTACAGGCGCGACGGCTACGACTTTGACGCTCTTTATGAAGACGGCAAAGCAGGCTACCGTGAAAAGCTTCTGATGGATCTTTTCGTTCCATCAGGTGTGGATATGTGGGAAGTGAAAGCCTCATCTCTTGAAAGCATGGGTCTTGCTTCATCGCTCTACACCAACGAGATGAAGGAGAAGGGCGGCTTTGGCAAAGGCGGCGAAAAGAATTTTGAAGGCACGCTCACCAAGCTCCAAATGCAGACATACCTGATCGTGAAGGACTTCAGGCCGCGATTAAATAAGCGCGGAGAAGAGTACGGCTGGGCCGTCGCGATAATGACGCCGCCCGAATACCTGTGGGGCTACAAACACGTGACCTCGCGCTACAAGGAAAAGCCTTCAGAATCTTTTAGCAAGATCGCTGCTCAGATCGGCAAGCACTTTGAGTGCGATGAGAAATCACTGAGGAAAGTCTTATGAGCAGGAACGTTAAGCTTGTACGCCGTGCCTCTGTGTCTGATTCCCCGTTGGTCATGCTGAACTGCTTTGGCGATGAGGGCGAGTCGGTTGCGCTTGAACTTGATAAGCAGGTTGATTCTCCGTATTCGTTGCTCGCAGTTACTGTCTCTGATTGGAACGATTCACTGTCACCGTGGAAGGCGCCCGCAGTGTTTAAGGGCGAGGGTGATTTCGGGTGCGGTGCGGATGCATATATCGCTGAACTTGTTGATGAGATCGTGCCTGCTGCATGTTCTGAGTCAGGTCTTAAGCCGAGCGCGATTTACATTGCCGGTTATTCGATGGCAGGGTTGTTCGCGCTTTATTCTCTTTATAAGACTGACTTCTTTGCAGGCTGCGCTTCATGCTCCGGTTCACTGTGGTTTCCTGGCTTTTCAGAGTTTGCTTCTGAACATGAATTTGCTTCTGCTCCTTCGAAGATCTATCTCTCATTAGGCGACCGCGAAGCAAAGACTAAGAATCCTGTAATGGCAACTGTGGAAGATAAAACACAGGGCATATCTGAACGCTATAAAGCCAAGGGATACGACGTGTTTTTTGAGATGAATCAAGGCGGACATTTCACCGATCCGGCGCTTCGGACAGCGAAGGGGATCGCGTGGCTGATCAAATAAAAAAACTCACTTCAAGGCATTTGAGTATCTGGATTCCAGATATCGTCGCAAATGAAAAACCTCACCCAAGGCTGCAATCTGAAGTGAGGTTTTAAATAAACTAAATCTCGGAAGCAACCGTCTTTGCAGACCATGCTTTCTTGAACTGATTTTAGCATCACGGCTGTTGATGGTCAACGCATTTCAGACCTTCAAAACACATCGTTATTACTTCTTCAAAAGACATTTCAAAAAGCCTTCAAAAAAAGTCTGACACACACTATTCTGTCCCATTAATCGAAGGACAACTGAATCATTTGCCGATACAATATTAGTGGCATGGCCTGCTAAATTGGGGCGGTTACCTTCCGAGTACTACTTGCTTTTTTTGGATTCGTCCAAAGAGGTAAAAGGAAAGGGGGTTCCAAAAGTGACAGACTATGAGATTTTATCTCTTGTGATAACTGTGATTGGCTTGCTGATCGGCGTTGTCTCGCTGTTGCTCAAGGCATTTGAGTATCTGGATTCCAGATATCGTCGCAAATGAAAAACCTCACCCAAGGACTTAAGGCATTCTAGGGTGAGGTAGTTTTCTACACTTTACTCGGAAGCAACCGTCTTTGCAGACCATGCTTTCTTGAACTGATTTTAGCATCACGGCCTTATACAGTCAACGTTCTGCCGCGCCTAATTCCCCTCCTCAATAAACACCACGCTGTACATATCCTTGATCGCAACCGCTTCTCCGTCGGTAAAAACTATCGCGTTTTTGTACTGGTCGATCGTCCTTGCGTTGCCGATCTTGGATGCGTATCTGCCGCCGTCCTTTTTCTTGTCCGGAATGAAGTAGGTGACACGTATCTTAGGCCGCTCAGAAAGACGTTCTGTGAGCTCCCCTAACTGCCTGTTCAATTCCGCAATTTCGTCTTCCAACATCTCGCGCCTTGCATCAGTTAAGCGCGCTGTCTCTTCGACCGCATCCTCATATCCGACGAGCGCTGCGAAAGGTGAGAACTGCGCTGCCCTGTCGTGCATGGACATAGGCGGAAGATCAATATACTGAGGCCTTTCAAGGTTAATTATGTCATCGTACTTGCTCATGCTTTGTGTCCGCCTATCTGACCGTTGCGCTCCATCGCCGTGCCGCCTTTGTTGAGGTTCTTAGCCTTGACGACCGCGTTCTTTCCATACTTGTGCTTTATCTCAAGCATCGCTTCCTGAAGCGCACGTTCTTTCGCGAGCTTCTCATCCTGCTCCGTCGTATCCTCATCTTCCTTGCCGAGATCGAAGATGCTTATCTGCTCATGCTTTTCGAGCTTGGGGACATCTTCTTCGCTGATTACATTGCACGCGGCGATCCCTAAGCGGCGGCTCAAAAGATCCGGGTCGGCGATCGCGTCAAAAAGCTTCATGACTGCTTCCGTGATGAGCTTTGTCGACGACGTGTGCTTCTCAAGATTGATGGTTCCGTGCGCGTGTTTGGGGCACTCTCTGCCGTAGTAATCCGTGACGACCTCGCCCGTGTATTTGCCGCTTGCAAGGCTCTCTCTGTCGTACCCGATCGTGAGTACTATCTGGTTCGTGACGATCCCTTTTTCGACGAGATCAAGTGACAAAGTATCTGCCATCTCCCACACAATGAGCCTCGTAGTCTCGTAATCCGTGGGTTCCTTTAGTACCTGTCCTGTCGACGTGCTGTTATTGTCCGGTTCATACGCCTTAACGTCTTTTATCGTCGTCGGCTCAATGCCCCACGCGTGGTCGACCAGAAGCTCGGTGTTCTTGCCCAGGAGCTTATAAAGCTGGCCCAGGCTCTGCCTGTTAAGTGAGCACCTCGCGATGTCGCCCATCGTGTAAAGGCCGATCTTAGCGATCCTTGAAGCCGTGCCCCTGCCGACGCGCCAGAAATCGGTGAGGGGAGTGTGCTCCCACAAAAGCTCTTTGTATTTCTGCTCATCGATCTCCGCGATCCTCACGCCGTCATTGTCCGCGGGAATGTGCTTAGCCACGATATCCATCGCAACCTTGCAAAGAAACATATTTGGTCCGATCCCCGCCGTCGCCGTAATGCCCGTCTTGTGCAGCACGTCCTGGATCAGCATTCTCGTAAAATCGTGCGCATTCATGTGATAAATGTCCAGATAACTCGTTGCGTCAATGAACACCTCATCGATCGAGTACGCGAAAATATCCTCAGGTGCAACATACTTTAAGTAGATTCCGTAGATCTGTGAGCTGACCTTCATGTAGTGGGCCATCTGAGGCGGTGCAACGACATAATCGACTTCGAGCTCCGGGTGGCGCTCTAACTCAGTACTCCAGATGCTCTTTCCTGTAAGTTTTCTGCCCGGCGCCTTGTAACGCCTGTCGTTATTGATCTGCTCGACCTTCTGCACCACTTCAAAGAGCCTTGCCCTGCCGGGAATACCGTATTTCTTCAGTGAAGGGGAGACCGCAAGACAGATGGTCTTCTCTGTCCTCGTGGGGTCTGCCACCACGAGATTTGTCTGCAGCGGGTCAAGCTTACGTTCTACGCACTCAACGCTTGCGTAGAAAGATTTAAGATCGATCGCTACGTAGATCCTGTCCATTCGCCCCCCCGTTCGTATTTTGTATTCTATAAAGATAGTAATTCGGCGGAGTCGTTCAGTCAAGAACAAATGTTTGTCCTGACGATTATTTTCGCGTTCTTTCTACATGAAATGTTAAAATGTTTTTATGCGTTATGTAGTGCTTTTGCATATAGTCAGGGAAGTGAGGCGCGGAAATGAATAGAGCTCATATTATGAGAAGATCCATTCTCTCGGGATTGCTTGCAGTAACGGTTCTTATCAGCGGATGTTCACTCGGAAATACTCCGGAATCTTCTGTTGCGGCAAGCTCTGAGACCCGGTCAGAGACGACTGTGACGACAACGACCGAGACTACCGAACCGCCTGTCGTTTATGACTTTGAATGGGGTTTTACTGAGCGGGAACTTTTCGACAAGTATCTGAAGAATACACTTGGATGCGACAGCGCTGTTTATATATACCTGTTCGGTTATACGGAAGAACTGAATATTCATCTGACGGATTTTATTAATCTCTACTTCCAGAAGGACTATAAGACTGTTCCTTTCTCTGAAGTCGGATATATAGATGAGAATCATTATAACAACGGCAATTATAACTGGTATAAGGAGCACCCTGAAGATTTTTCCAAGTACTGCTTGAGCGACAACGGCTCTGCGTCGGGAATATTGATCAACAAGGTCATGATCAGTTATCTCGTTCAAAACAAACTCCCGTTTGGAATAAAGATCTCAGAAGAGAACCTTAAGGCTCTTGTTGGCGGAAAAGCTTACAGTTTTGATTTTTTTGAATACGAAGAGAAGAATCTCGCGAAAACCAAATTCGACGGATCCGAAAAATACAGTGTTGATGATCTCTTCACGCTACTTGCAATCTATAATGTCAGCATTTTCGCGATGGACCGTAACAGCGAGTATCAGGAATTCGTAAACGGCTGCCTGAAAGAATACTACGGTGACAATGCTCCGAAGATAGGTGATGTCATCACCAAAGAACAGTACATCAAGATGTTTGAGTCGGATCCTATAGATCTTTCTTACATCCCCGGCGCCGTTCCCGACAGAGCAAACTACTATGACAAAGTCTTTGAGGCCGACAAGGCTCTTGTCGGAAGCTGGACAATGAAATCAAATGCTCTTACACAAACATTCAAATTCAACGAGGACGGAACCGGCTTATATTCAGGTTCGCTCAAAGGCAAGAGCTATGATGTGAACACAGACAAAAAGACGGATACGGTGAGGAAATCCGAGACCGAATTCACCTATGTGATCCTCACTAAAGGTATCGTCAGGATCACCTATAAGGACGGCACTGAGAAAACATGGTCTTATGAGATCGATAAGAGTGGTGTTCACTTTATGGACGGTGATATGAGTGTGGGTTATTTCAAGAAATGATTCCCTCCAATTTGGATTATAATATAAATGTAGTCAGGCTTTTCGCATAGGATAATCGGGGGATCAATAAAATGGATAAGCGAAAACTCTTTTTAATTCTTGCAGCAGTATTTTCATGTATCAGCACCTTTATTCCGTATTATGTGATCGACTGCGACGGTATAGTTAACGGCGTTGTTGTAGAAGGCTCTTCGCCGTTAATGCTCATTAAGAACATAAGCGGAATTGCGATGCTCGTAACGGCGGTCTTTCTTATAATCGCAGTATTATTCATAAAGAGTAAGATCGGATTTGTATTAGCAGCATTCTTAAATGTTGCCTGCTCGATCTGGGGGCTTTTTGTTATCGCAGAGACCACAGTTACTCCGGATATGGATCTGGATGTTCTGCGCCGTTTGGATTTTTCATTCAGCTCAATGGAAGCTATTGTGATAAAAGATATTTCCAAGGGACCGGCATTTTTCTTTGTGATCTTTTCTGTAGTATTTATCCTGGTTACGACTGTTTTGTACTATATAAAAAGGGAAGACTGAAATGAATAGACGCTCATCTATATATAAAATTGTTACCGTCATTATTGCTTTTGCGGTAGTGTTTGGAACAGCTTCATGCAGTGCCGGGAGCAAATTTACAAAGAAGTCCGCAAAAGTCATCAGCAGTTCTGAAGACTGCGGAGTCAACATGTATGTCGTGGTAAAAGGCAACCGCGAGATCGAAGTCAATTTTGAAAATAAAAGCCGGTTTCAATACATATACGGCAGCGCTTATTCGCTGGAATATTATAAGGACGGGGACTGGTATGAGGTTCCGATGGATCTCGCGTTTACTATGGAAGGATATATTCTGGGTCCCGCTGAGGAATTTCAATCAGATGATCCTGATGAAGCTAAGATATCAGACACTGGATCTATGTCGGTCGATCTCACTATGGTGGGAAAGCTTCCTCAAGGTCATTACAGGATAATTAAAGAGCTCTCTGTTTTAGATGAAGATAAATACGAAAGTTATTGCCTTGCTGCTGAATTTGATCTGGAAAAGTAAATGATCAGCAAGGATACCAAAGCAGGCAAAAAGAAGATCATTTATGTGGAGATCATAAGGATAACCGCTATTCTTTTTGTGATATTCAATCACACGAAGAAGCAGGGTTATGTGCTCTTTACGCTCTGCGAAAAAGGGTCTTTCCCATATTGGTTTAATATGTTCTTTTCGGTTATTTCCGGGATTGGTGTTCCGCTGTTTTTCATGATCTCGGGAATGCTGCTTCTCGGTAAGGAAGAAACCATAGGATATGTGTGGAAGAAGAGGATCCTTAAGTACGCTGTTATTCTTTTTGTTTTCTCGCTGATCAACTATGTTTTGAAGAACAGTTATCTGCCGGATTTTTCAATTGCTGACTTTTTGAAGCAGCTCTATTCTGATAAAGTTATCGTTCCTTACTGGTTCTTGTATTCGTATATATCATTTCTGATCGCGCTTCCGCTGATAAGAAGAATGGCAAGAAATATGACAGATAAGGAATTCTGTTATCTGTTCGGTATCCAGATCGCATTTAACGGAGTGATCACAGTTCTGCAGTACAGGTTATCTAACGGAACATTGGTTATGAACAGCCTGCTAAGTCCTTATACTCTTGTAAATGATGTCATTTTCTATCCGTTGATCGGATATTATCTTGGCAATAAGCTTAAGAATGTAACCCGGAAGATGTGCCTTTATTCTTTCCTGCTTGCACTGGTATCTGTTGCCGTCACAATGTATATGACGGATTTCAGGATATCTCTGACAGGAGAACTGGATGAATCAAAAGTCGGTTTCTTTTATGATTCGACAAGATCCCTGCAGGTCATATTTGTTTTCCTGATAATGAGAAAACTGTTCGAAAACAGGAAAATGCACGCAAATGTTGAAAAAGTCATAGTAAATATGGGCAGCTCAGTTCTCGGCATCTATCTCATTGAAGACATTTTCAGAGACGGATTCTATTTTATCTATGAAGCGATGAGCACCCTGATCCCGGGGTTTATAGCCATAAGGATCTATGTTGTTTTCGTATTCCTGGTCTGCTGGCTGGCCGTAGCGCTGTTCAGGTTTTTAATAGGCTTATTCTACAGATTTAAGGCGTAAATTATGGGCATTTTGTATAATTGCCACTTATGTTATATAATAATACTTCAAAATTAAGCAAAGGAAGTATTATTGTGTCTGAATTTAATGGTGCAACCTTAATGATAACAGGTGGAACAGGTTCTTTCGGTTCTACCGTACTGAAGCATTTCCTGGATACTGACATCGGTCAGATTCGTATTTTCTCCCGAGATGAGAAGAAGCAGGATGATATGAGGCATGAATTGCAGGCTAAGCATCCTGATTCAGCCGGCAAAGTTAAGTTTTATATCGGTGACGTAAGAGATCCCAGATCTGTTGCTGATGCTATGCCCGGCGTTGATTATATATTCCATGCAGCAGCGCTCAAGCAGGTTCCTTCCTGCGAATTCTTCCCGATGCAGGCTGTTAAGACTAATGTAGAGGGTACAGACAACGTTCTCCATGCTGCTATCGATGCAGGCGTTAAGAGGATCGTATGCCTCTCAACCGATAAGGCTGCTTACCCGATCAATGCGATGGGCATATCCAAGGCAATGATGGAGCATGTTATCTATGCAAATGCCCGTGTTGCTGCCGAGCGCGGCGGAACGGTCATCTGCTGCACACGTTACGGTAATGTTATGTGCTCCAGAGGCTCAGTTATCCCGCTCTTTATCGACCAGATCAAGGCAGGCAACCCCATCACGATCACAAATCCCGAAATGACCAGATTCCTTATGAATCTTGACGAGGCTGTTGATCTTGTCCGTTTCGCATTTAATCACGCAAATCCGGGAGACCTTTTCATCCAGAAGGCAGATGCTTCCACGATCGGCGATCTTGCAAAGGGCGTACAGCAGCTCTTCGGCGATACAGGTACTAATATCATCGGAACACGTCACGGCGAGAAGCTCTATGAGACTTTGATGACAAGAGAAGAGAGACTCAGATCCGAAGATATGGGTCATTACTTCAGAGTTGCTGCCGATAACAGAGACCTCAACTACGACAAGTTCTTCGTACAGGGCAAGGTCGAGACAGAGGCTGAAGACAGCTACACATCTCACAACACAGAGAGACTCGATGTAGACGGAGTAGTAAAGAAGATCCTGACAACGGATTACGTCCAAGAGGAACTTAACGGCATCAGCCACAACTGATCGCAGGGCAAGTGTATGAGAGATAAGCTTCTTATAGTCGGTGCCGGTGGTTTTGGCCGGGTAGTTCTGGAACATGCTGTTTTGGAATACGATTGTGCTTTCATCGACGACGGACCTGAAATAGGAACTGCCGTTAACGGAACACCCGTGATCGGCAGGACATCTGAACTTCAAAAGTTTATCTCTGAATATAAGCTTCTTATTGTTGCCATAGGCAATAACAAGCTGCGTGAAGAGCTTTACAAGAAGGCTGAAACGATTGGATTTGATTTTCCTAATATCATTGATCCTTCGGCTTATATAAGTCCCTTTTCAACGATCGGAAAAGGCTGCGTGATCTTAAATAACGCAGTAGTCCAGAATAATGCGAAGATCGGCGACGGCTGTATCCTCAATTCAGGCGTTGAAGCGCATCACGATTCAGTTATAGACGATTACTGCTTGATCTACGCAAATTCAGTAGTGAGAGCATTAACTCACGTGGGAAAGCGCGTAAGGATCGGATCGACCGTATCTATATCGACTGGTGCAACCGTAGAAGACGATGCAGATATCGAAGACGGTTCTGTTGTGAAAAAGAATTAACCTAAAGAAAATAATCAGAATGGAGAATTGATTATGGAAAATGCGGGCTGGAAGAATAACGGAAAGATAAAGCTGATGATAATCGTAGGCACAAGACCTGAGATCATTCGTCTGGCTGCTGTTATCAAGAAGTGCAGAAAGTACTTTGATACGCTTCTCGTACATACAGGCCAGAACTACGACTATAACCTGAACGGCGTATTCTTCAAGGACTTAGAACTTGAAGATCCTGAGCTTTATCTCGATGCCGTAGGTAAGGATCTTGGTGAGACGATGGGCAACATCATCGCTGCAAGCTATAAGGCTATGGCAGATCTTAAGCCTGATGCAGTACTCGTTTTAGGCGATACGAATTCCTGTTTATCCGTAATCGGCGCGAAAAGGCTTCATATCCCGATCTTCCATATGGAAGCAGGCAACAGATGCAAGGACGAGTGCCTTCCTGAAGAGACAAACCGCCGTATCGTAGATATCATCTCAGATGTCAACCTCGCATACAGCGAGCATGCCAGAAGATACCTTGCTGACTGCGGTCTTCCCAAGGAAAGAACTTATGTAACAGGTTCTCCCATGGCAGAAGTTCTCAGAATGAACCTGGATAAGATCAAGGCTTCAGATGTACACGCAAAGCTCGGTCTTGAAAAGGGCAAGTATATTCTCCTATCTGCTCACAGAGAAGAGAACATCGATACAGAGAAGAACTTCCTGTCTCTTTTCACAGCTATCAACAAGATGGCAGAAAAATACAATATGCCTATCCTTTACTCATGCCACCCGAGATCAAGAAAGAGACTTGAGGCTTCAGGCTTTGAGCTCGATAAGAGGGTAATCCAGCATGAGCCTTTGGGATTCCACGATTATAACTGCCTGCAGATGAATGCTTTCGCAGTAGTATCAGATTCCGGCACGCTTCCTGAAGAAAGCAGCTTCTTCACATCTATAGGAAATCCGTTCCCTGCAGTATGCATCAGAACTTCCACAGAGCGTCCTGAGGCTCTCGACAAGGGATGCTTCATTCTGTCAGGCATCGACACAACAGGACTTCTCCAGGCTGTCGATACGGCTGTAGAGATGGTTGCAAACGGCGATAACGGAATCCCGGTACCCGACTATGTTGACGAGAATGTATCTGACAAGGTAGTTAAGATAATCCAGTCTTATGTCGGCGTAGTAAATAAGATGGTCTGGAGGAAGGATTCATGAAGATCCTCGTAACAGGTGCAAAGGGCATGGTAGGCACTGCCCTTGTAAATAATCTCAAGAACATCAAAGACGGCAAGAATAAGACGAGACCTGATATCCGGATCGATGAGATCTACGAATATGATATCGATTCAACGCCTGCAGAACTCGACAATTACTGCAGAGACTGCGACTTCGTATTTAACCTCGCAGGCGTTAACCGCCCGAAAGATCCTGAGGAATTCATGAAGGGCAACTTCGGTTTTGCGAGCGAGCTCCTGGATTGCTTAAAAGCACATAGCAACAAAGCAACTATTATGCTGAGTTCTTCTATACAGGCTACACTTTCAGGACGCTTCGGCGATTCCGAGTATGGCCGCAGCAAGAAGGCAGGCGAGGACCTGTTCTTTTTCTACGGCGAAGAGACCGGCGCTAAGGTCGCTGTATATAGATTCCCGAATCTCATGGGTCACTCAAGACCTAAGTATAATTCAGCAGTATCAACATTCTGCTGGGCTGTTGCAAACGATGAGAAATTCACTGTAAACGACCGCTCAACAGAATTAGAGCTGCTTTATATCGATGACCTCGTAGAGGGCATGTATGACCTTCTCGAAGGAAAAGAACAGCACTGCGAGTTTGACGGCGTTGAGACGGTCCTTAAAGATGACGGACGTTTCTGCTGTGTGCCCGTAACACATAAGGTTACATTAGGTGAGATCGTGGATCTGTTAGAGCAGTTCAAGTCACAGCCTAAGACACTCATGATGCCTAAGATGCCGGAAGGATCTTTTGCGAAGAAGCTCTACAGCCTTTATCTTTCATATCTTCCTGCAGATAAGTTTAAGTATGCGTTAAAGATGAATGTGGATGACAGAGGTTCATTTACAGAACTCGTGCATACCGAAGACTGTGGCCAGGTATCGATAAATATCAGCAAGCCTGGCATTACAAAAGGCCAGCACTGGCATAATTCAAAGTGGGAATTATTCATTGTCGTTAAGGGCCACGCTCTTATCCAGGAACGCAATATCAACACCGGCGAGACGGTTGAGTTTGACGTGTCCGGTGACAAGATCGAAGCAGTTCACATGATCCCCGGCTGGACCCATAACATAATCAATCTGTCCGATACAGAAGACCTTGTTACTGTCATGACCTGCAACGAGATCTTTAATCCTGACAGGCCGGATACTTTTTTCGAGAAGGTATAAAGGATAACTTCGAGATATATGGATGACAGACAGATCAAAGTGCTCATGATAGTTCCGAATCTCCGCGTTTCAAGCGGCGTTGCGAACTTTGCCATGAATTACTACAGAACTGTCGATCACGATAAGGTAAAGATCGATTTTGCCACTTTGAATTTCAGGGAATCTCCCTGCATCGAAGAAGTAAAAGCGAACGGTTCTGAGTTCTTTGTTCTGGGAAGGCTTTTCAGACATCCTGTAAAGTTTATTAAGACAGCGAAGAAGATCATTAAAGAACACGATTACGATGTCATCCATGACAATGTCGTTCTTATGTCTTTGCCCATCATGAAACACGCGAAGAAAAAGGTTCCTGTAAGGATACTTCATTCTCACGCTATCATGAGCGGCGAGTCGAAGTTCAGCGGGTTCATAAATAAACTCCTGCTGCCGCTCTTAAAGAGCAAGATGACTCATTTTGCAGCATGTTCATCTAATGCCGGAAGAGCAATGTTCGGCGACAAAAAATTCACTGTTATTCCCAACATTATCGATTCCGATAAATTCCTTTTTGACAGTGCGAAAAGGGATGCGGCACGCGCCGATGAAAACGCGGGAGACAAGCTTATCGTAGGCTCTGTCGGAAGGCTCGCGGAGTTAAAGAATCCGTTCTTTGCGATCGATGTTATGGAAGAAGTCTTAAAAAGACGTTCTGACGTTGAATACTGGTGGGTTGGAAGCGGTCCTCTCGATGAAAAGATCAAACAGTATGTTGAGGATAAAGGCCTGTCTGACAGGATAAAGCTTTTAGGCAGCAGAGAAGACACGAGCGGTCTTTACATTGGAATGGATGTGTTTTTCCTTCCGAGCAAAGGCGAAGGCTTCGGTATGGCCTGCGTTGAAGCGGAAGCAGCAGGGCTCCCCTGTGTGGTTTCTTCGAATTTCCCCGAAGAAGTAAATATTACCGGTAACGTTGAGTTTGTACCGCTTGATAAAGAGATCGGCATTTGGGCTGATACAATAATCAGATCTCTCGAAAAGCATACTGACCGTATTGCCGCAAATAAGATATTAAGAGACAGCAGATATTCAAAGGCAGGTTCAGGGAACGTGCTGACAGAGTTTTATTTAAAGGCGCTGTCTGAAGAGGAGAAGAAATAATGGCCTACAATATCGTCTTGATTGCCGGAAGTTATTATCCTAACTTTTCCGCGACGGGAAACTGTATATATCAGATCGCAAGATGCTATGTAAACAAGGGCCATAATGTTTACATGTTAAGTGAGAGCCCTGATGGCAGGGAAACCACAGTAGAACACGAAGGACAGAAGATCTACCGCGTAACGAGCAAGAGACTCAAAGACCTTGAAAAGCGTAAGTCTTATGGCAAATTCATGATCATCTTGAACAAGATCTACTGGGCATTAGTTAAGCTTTTTACCCCCAGCGGAATGGAAGAAGGCTTAGCCGATGCATTCTACAACAAGCTCGAAGAACTGCACGCGCAAGGCCTTCAGATAGACTGCGTGGTTCCTTGCTGCATGCCTGTAGAAGGTGTTAAGGGCGGTTACCGTTTCTGCAGCAAATACAATATTCCTCTGTTCCCGCTCCTTTATGACAGATACAGCGACAACAGGGATTTTTTCCGTTTTACATGGACTCACAAACTCAAAAAAGGCTATGCGGAAAAATACGAAAAGAAGATGTTCGACTATTCTTCAATGGTCTATTACATCGATAACTGGAAGCCTTATTTCGAGAAGTTTAAAAGAGATAATGCGTTAAGAGTTGAGCACCCTCTGGTTGTTAAAAAGCCTTTGGCAGAACCTCTGCCTTTAAAGGATCCTGCTAAGATAAATGCGATCTATCAGGGCGAGATCAACCATCAGATGAGACCTCCTCAAGCAATGCTTACGGCATTTTCTGCGATCGGCAAGACCGATCCTGACGTGCGCCTTCATATCTTTGCCAGAGGCAACGGCGTTGAAGATGTTGAGAAGGCTCAGGCAGCTGACCCCAATGTGATCAAGTTCTACGGTAAAGTCGGCAAAGCCGAAGCTGACGGATATTATGCATCTGCAAATATCCAGATAATCCTTGCAAACAGGGATAAGGAGATCGTATCAAGCAAGATCTTCGAGAGCGTGGCATCAGGTTATCCGATCGTATATTTCTATTTCTCGGAAGATGAATTGTCTTACGGACTTTTGAAGAAATATCCTCTGGTGCTTTTTGTGCGCCAGGATAAGGCAGAAGAAGAGGCAGATAAGATCCGTGAATGGATGTATGCAAACTGCGAAAAGCGGGTTGATTTTGACATCGTTGGCAAAGCCTATGACGATGCTACACCTGATATGGTTGTAGATACTTCGATCGACATCCTGGATAAGGGTAAGAGGAGTTAACAAAGAGATGAAAAAGATCGATATTGTTGAAGCAAAAAAGATGATGCTCGACATACTTAAGACCGTTGCTAAATTCTGTGACGAGAATAACCTCCGTTACTTTATTTTCTACGGAACATATTTAGGCGCACTAAGACATAAAGGATATATCCCGTGGGATGACGACATCGATATCGCAATGCCAAGGCCCGACTACGAAAAGTTCATGGAGATCTTCCATGCTGAAAACCTCGCTGTCTGGACATGGCGCAAGGACAATAAATATCTTCTGCCGTTTGCGAAAGTTTACGACACGAGGACCGAAGTTCACGAGAATGCCGATTTCGGTGAGACGTTCGGCGTAAATATCGACATTTTCCCTTTAGACGGACTTCCTAAAAAGCAGAGTCAGATCAAGCGCAGAGTCGAGTATATGCGTTTTTGCTGGGGCATGCAGGTAGCAGCAACGATCGTTGATTATTCAAAGAGATCGAAAAAGAAGAGAACGCAGTTAGCGCTCATGAAGGCTTTCTACAAAGTCTTCCCTGTAAAGCACTATCTTACGGGCAGGACCGAAAAGCATGCTAAGAAATATGACTTCGACACGTCTGAATATGTAGCATGTCTTGTGTGGGGCGATGGCATGAAGGAAGTATTCCGCAGGGAGTCGCTCTTCCCCCCGAGAATGATTCAGTTCGAAGATGCCGAGTTTAAGGCGCCTGCAACGGATGAGTGCTTAAGAAACTTATTCGGTGACTATATGCAGCTTCCTCCGGAAGACCAGCGCCGCTGTCACAAACCTGATATAAACTGGAAAGAAGGATATTGAACGGGGAACGCAAGGATATGAGGATTCTGGAGATCAATACAGTCAATTTCGGAAGCACCGGTCATATAATGCTTCAGATTGCAGATCTTGCCAGGGCAGAAGGCCACGAGGTCATCTGCAGCTATTATGCACGCAGAAAAAAGCCTTGCGAACCTAATACCATTTATATCGGCAACAAGGTCTCACATAATATCCATAAGAAGTTCTGCAGGGCAACCGGATATAACGGACGCCTCTCCATAATCTCCACCTGGAATTTCTTGCGCAAAGTTAAGAAATTCAATCCGGATATCATCCATATCCATAATGTTCATGACCGTTATATTAATCTTCCGATGCTCTTTAAGTTCATCAAGAAGAATGATATCAAGGTCGTCTGGACCCTCCATGACTGCTGGTCATTTACGGGACAGTGTCCTTACTTTACTGCCATCGGGTGCGAAAAGTGGAAGACTGGCTGCCACGACTGTGAACAGATAGACAGATACCCTTCAACCAAGGTAGACCGCACGGATAAGATGTGGAATCTTAAGAAAGAATGGTTTACCGGAGTTAAGGATCTTACTGTCGTAACTCCTTCACAGTGGCTCGGAGATCTTGCAAAGCAGTCTTACCTTAAAGATTATCCTGTTATGGTGATCAATAACGGAATCAATCTGGACGTTTTTAAACCCACAGAAAGCAGTTTCAGAGCGGGCAATAACTTAGAAGATAAGTTCATCGTTTTAGGTGTTGCTTCGATCTGGGAAAAGCGCAAGGGCATTGATGTTTTCATTGAACTTGCCAAGCGTTTGGATGACAGGTTCAAGATAGTTCTTGTCGGAACAGATGATGAAGTCGACAAGACCTTGCCTGATAACATCATTTCCATTCACAGGACATCGAACCAGAAAGAACTCGCGGAGTTATATACTGCCGCTGATATTTATTTCAATCCCACACGGGAAGAGAATTATCCTACGGTAAATATGGAAGCAATAGCTTGCGGAACACCGGTAATGACATTTGAGACAGGCGGAAGCCCTGAGATGATAGACAGCAAAACAGGGCTTGTCGTAGAAGATGATATCAGCATCATTGAAAAAGCCATAATCTCTGTTTGTGAGAACAGACCATTTAATGCGGAAGACTGTGTGGAAAAGGCAAAATCATTTAATGCAGACGATAAGTTTGCCCAGTATTTACACCTTTTCACATCACTTGCGAAAAACTGATGTGATAAAATCAACGCGTTTTAAAACAAGAATAGAGGCAAAGCAAAATGACAAATAAAGTCGCCAAGAACGCTTCTTGGATAATAGGTTGCAAAATAGTTCAATCCGTAGTTGGATTCGTTCTTAATCTGCTTACGGCAAGATTCCTCGGTAAATCGGATTTCGGTTCTATCTCATATGCATCTGCAGTTGTAGCTTTTGTTGTCCCGATAATGAGACTTGGCTTAAGCGACATAATGGTCCAGGAAGTTGTAAAAAATCCGGAAAGAGAAGGAAAGGCCGTCGGAACCGGCATTTTCCTCAATGTTATATCTTCCATTTTCTGCATTATCGGTGTCATTGCTTTCTCTTTTGTAGCCAATCCCGGCGAGCCTGAGACAGTGATCGTTTGTGCCCTGTTCAGTATTAAATTGCTGTTCGAAGCTACAGACCTTCTGGTGTACTGGTATCAGGCAAAACTGATGTCGAAATATTCTGCGATCGTAAATCTTATCGTTCATTTTGCAGTTATGGGATACAGGATCTACATCCTTATTACATCTAAGAGCGTTTACTGGTTTGCAGTTACCACTGCTCTGGATTATCTCTTGAGTTGTATCGGTATATACACTATCTATCATTTCAAAAAGACCCAGAACCTTTCAATATCTATGAAAGTCGGAAAAGAAATGCTGAACAAAGGCAAACACTATATCTTGTCTTCGATGATGGTAATGATATTTGCAGAAACAGATAAGATAATGCTAAAGGGCCTTATCGACAGTTCAGCGACCGGTCTTTATTCCACGGCGACTGTTCTCGCAGGTGCTACGGGATTCTTTTTTGCAGCGATAATCGATTCTTTCAGACCATGGATATTTGAGGTCCAGAAGAAAAACGAAGAGCTGTTTAAACAGCGTTTGAAGATGCTTTATTCATTCGTAATCTATCTTTCGCTTTTGCAGAGTCTGGTAATGACGATCTTTGCAAAGCCTATCATCCTCATTGCGTATGGTGAACAGTATTACGATTCGATCGGAGCTCTCCGTATCGTTGTCTGGTATACGACATTTGCTTATTTAGGTTCCGTTAGAAATATCTGGATACTTGCAAACGAAAAGCAGAAGTATCTGTGGCTTATAAACCTTTTGGGCGCTGCAGCAAATGTCATTTTGAACGTGGTACTCATTCCTGCTTTCGGAATATACGGTGCTGCAATAGCTTCACTCGCTTCGCAGTTCTTTACTAACGTTGTAGTCGGATACATCATCAAGCCTATCCGTCCCAACAACGCCATCATGGTCAGCAGCCTTAATCCTAAATGCTGTATTGACGCATTCCGTAAACTCTTAAAGAAAGAGCCTAAGGGCCAGAAGGCTGAGTAATATGATAAGAGAAATGCGTAGGGAAGAGATCCCTTCCTGTGTGGTAATAATCAGAAAAAGCTTTCAGACCGTTGCAGACGAATTCGGATTTACCCGTGAGAATGCTCCGGCGTTTGTTGCATTTGCAGCTTCTGATGAAAGGCTCATCAAACAGCTTGATGAACAGAAAAGACTGATGTTTGTCTATGAAGATGACGGCGTTCTCTGCGGCTACTACAATCTCCTCATGCAGGACAATAACGAATGTGATTTGGGAAGCCTTTCGGTTCTCCCTGAATACAGACATAAGGGCATAGGAAAAGAACTGCTTTTGCATTCTCTTGATGAGGCAAGGAAAGCAGGATGCCATACTCTTAACCTCAGTATCGTTGAAGAAAATCAAGTCCTTCGTAAATGGTACGAAGATAACGGTGCCGAGCACCTCTATACCAAGAAGTTCGATTTCTTCCCGTTTACATGCGGTTATATGAAGATTTCTTTGTGATATAAAGATTATTATGGATACTATTTTTGAGTCAGAAAATATAATTTATGTAAGACCGTCGTTCGACCTTGTGCCTCAGTATCTTGAGATGGTCAACGACATTGAAAATGTTGCCAGATTCATTGGTGACAGGAGAGAGCCGTTAACGGAAAAAGATGAGATCGATTACATCAAAGATAAGATGGATAACAATGCGACGATGTTTTCGATGATCGAGAAAAAGACGGGTGAATTCATAGGCAATATCGAGTTCTTTAACCGTGTTTTCGAAGAGGCTGAATGGGGCATTGTAATTACTACCGGAATGCAGAATAAAGGGTACGGAAAAGAAGCTCTGAAAAGGTCTGTTGAGTACGGATTTAATGAGCTCGGCCTTACCAGGATCTATCTCAGCGTTTATGCCGATAATCCCCGCGCTATACATGTTTATGAGGATTGCGGCTTTAAAGAATATGACCGTGATGAAGTCGATATCTTCATGGAAGTAACAAAGGAATAAGCTTTGTGATGAACTTGATAAACTGATCTGAAAGATGAACGAACTGATAGCAGACAACATGATAACTTACCAAGCGCTTCAGAACAGGTCTGATATCGCTTTGATAAGTGATGACGTAAGTTCCAGAGAAGAGCTAATCGAATCTCTGATGAAGTATCTGAAGCTTTCAAGAAAGCAGAGAAGATATTCTGATTATTATTCGGTCAAGATATTCGGCTGCAATGTATCAGACATGTTCTTTACTTTGTGCTACAGGTTCAAGTTTGAATCTCCTATCCCCGTAAACGAGACGCTCCTTATCTCAGAACCTGATCTCTATTACAACAAAAAAGCTTTTGATAAAGGTGATATCAACCTCTGTTTTGTCATAGGTTATTCAGGTTCCGGAAAATCTGTCCTTACGCAGGAATACGAAGGAACTGATATTGAAAAAGTTTCATTAGATGACCTGGTCTGCGTTAAGGATCACTACACGATTGATGAACTAAAGAACTTAAGTGATATGCTCTATGCCTTCTTTACGGGAACAGGCGCAAAATACTATATCTCCAAAAGAGAACGTGATCTGTTTTCCGACAGGAGTGAAGTCTTTGTCGAGTTTATCAAGTTTGCGAAAAAGTATGCTTCAGCACATAAAGAGAAGAAATTTATCCTGGAAGGAATCTGGATATATCTGTTCTTTGAAGATCCTTCGAAGTTCGATAAATATGCCGTTTATATGAAGGGTACATCTCTTATCAAATCCAAATTCAGAAGGATGATAAGGGAATCTTCAAATACTCCTGTAGAGTCCTGGGACAGGTTAATTGAGTTTGGGATCTATGCAGGTGATACGACCTTAAAAGACGGCAATGTCGATAAATGGAGAAGGCATTTCGAGAAGAAAAGAGAGACCATAATTAAGGAGGAAAAGAATTATTTCACTCTCCTTAAACAGAATATAATGGCTCAGATCAACAGCATTAATGACTGCTTTGTTCATGGAGACAGAACAGGGATCGAGAGCATAATGAAGCGCGCTTCTTCCGACTGCAAGATGGATATTACGGAAAAAGCTATTGTCATTGAAGAGTGCAAAAGGGCTATTGCAGACCTTGCATAAATAAGACGGCAATTTCTGCCGCCTTATCCTCAAGAGGTCTGAAAAATGAGGTCAGAGTATTTTTCCAAGATCAGTATTCGAACCAGAAACCGAAGCGGTATGAACCGTCATCGTATTCGATTATCTGGTAGTATTTAGTGCTGACTCTGCCGGCGAGCGCTCTGTATTGTGAACCTATATCGCTCAAATTTGCGAGTTCAATACCGGAACTTAATGTGTATACAGTTACATAATCGTCTTTAAGATCATATGTCGTAAAACTGTCTCCGCTTCCCACGGCAGCTTTAATATCATCGCTCCATTCAGACGGCAGGGCAGCACACAGTTCATTTAAGCTTTTGTACTTGTAGGATTCGACAGCTATGCGCTTGGTGTGGTAATTGATAGTCTTTTCGGCATAGAGTTCAAAGCAGGAGGAAAGCTCCGGCTTTATAGCGACAGCGGCATATTCTGCTTTCCAGCCTGCAGCTGTGTATGTCTGGACGGTAGAAGGTGAATAATCCACGAAATAATCGTCAAAGACATCATCTGTCACGATGCTTACGTCGGTATTATGTTTTGTTTCCTCGTATACTTCCCATCTGGAGCTTTGATAGATATTGTTCAGGCATGCCAGGCAATAGCCTATGAAAAGTACTGCTGAAACAACTATTGCCGTGATCAGGATCGTTTTTGATGTCTTATCCATTTTCAAGTCCTCCTTATGACAACTTCCCCTCTTGCTGTCAGATTACCATGCTGAATATTGAAAGTCAATGATAATTTATCGAATGTCGATATAAATTTTCCGAAAAGCACAAAAAGGCAAGGCGACGAAACCCGCGGATGCGGTCTTGAAAAGCTTAATATGTTTACACTTATTTAAATAAGAAATGGTCAAAGAAAATTGCAAAGTGTTAAAATATTTTTATGGCAGACAAAAGAAACATTTCAGTTAAGCTTTTGAAGACCGTTGTTACGGCGGTCATGGCAGTTTGTGTTCTTTTTGCCTGTGTTCCCCAAATCGTAAACGCCGATAAAAAGTCAAATGACCCTACCGAAAACCGTGAAGGTTTTGCGGCATATCTTTATGACAATACGACCGGCCTTCCTACACCTGAAGCAAATGCGATAGTTGAGACTCCGGACGGATTTATCTGGATCGGAAGTTATGGCGGACTTATAAGATATGACGGCAACACTTTCGAGAGATTCGATTCCAGGTCCGGTATCGCGAGCGTTAATGAACTTTTCGTCGACAGCAACGGCGATCTGTGGGTAGGAACCAACGACAGCGGCGTAGGCGTCATAGACAGGTTCGGAAACATAAAGATGTATAACAAGCGGGACGGCCTGCCGAGCGCTTCCATAAGAGCCTTTGCAGAAGGTCCTGACGGAAAGATCTATATCGGAACGACTTCGGGCATAGCATATGTCGATACTAACGGCAGCCTTATCTGGATCGATGATTCCCTTATCAATAATTCATACATAATGCAGCTTGAATTAAGTGCAGACGGAATTATTTACTGCCTGACAAAAGAGAATGTCATTTTTACGCTTGAAAACGGCAGCGTCGGCAAGTTCTTCGATTCGGCAAAGCTCGGTATCGATGACGGCGTTCTTCGTGCCATGGCATCAGATCCTAAGAATCCCGGATATCTCTATGTCGGTGTTTATAAGGATTCCGACAGGCAGACCGGTTCGAAGATCTGGTATGGAAAACTGGAGGCTGACGGATTCAAATCTGCAAAGAAGATCAATGTTAATCCTTTGATCTATATTAACTATTTTGAGTTTGTCGGAGATGATCTTTGGGTATGTGCCAATAACGGTATCGGAAGATACAAGGGCGGCGATGAAATCTCAGTCCTGAAAGATATCCCTTTGACTGCAAGCATTGAAGACATGATCATCGATTACCAGGGCAACTTCTGGTTCGCTTCTTCAAAGCAGGGCGTCATGAAGGTGGTAAAGAATCATTTCAACGATGTCTTCGATAAGTATAATATCGACAGAGCTGTTGTTAATTCGACATGCTATTACAACGATATGCTCTTTATCGGTAAGGATTCCGGACTGACTGTAGTAAACACAAACGGCATAGTCGACCGCTTGAATTTGAATGAAGTAAAGACTGCCTCAGGAGAACACTTAGGATATCTCGATCTCATCTCGATGCTCGAAAAGGTGAAGATCAGATCGATCATAAAAGACAGCAAGGACAGATTGTGGATCTCGACTTTCGGAGATTTAGGCCTTGTAAGATACGATAACGGAAACGTCGTTACTTTCGGAAAAGCAGAAGGTCTTCCTGAAAGCCAGAGAATCAGAACAGTTTATGAGTGCAGGGACGGTTCGTATCTTGTGGCTTGTACAGGCGGCGTTGCTGTCATCAGGGACGATAAAGTAGAAAAGGTATACGGCACGGAATCAGGTGTAAGCAATATCGAGATACTGACTGTTGCAGAAGGCTCTGACGGCGAGATAATTGCCGGTTCTGACGGTGACGGAATCTATATAATCGGAGATTCAGGGATCAAGCATATCAATACCGATAACGGATTGATGTCTGACGTAGTCATGAGGATCAAGAAGTCTCAGAATAAGGATGTTTACTGGATAGTAACCAGCAACTCGATCGCTTATATGACATCGGATTATGAAGTCCACACCATAAAGGATTTCCCGTATTCCAATAACTTCGACATGTATGAGGATTCGCAGGGTGATGTCTGGGTATTGAGCAGTAACGGTATTTATGTGATCAGTGCAGATGCGCTTATAGAAAACCAGAATATTACACCGGTCTTCTATGGAATCGATAACGGCCTTCCGATAATCGCCAATGCAAACTCATACAGCTGTGTAACTGATGACGGCATCCTTTATGTCGCAGGTACCACCGGTGTTGCAAAGGTAAATATCGAGAGTGTTTTCGAGGATGTTAACGATGTAAAGATGACTGTTCCTTACGTTGAAGCTGACGGTGTAAAGTTCTATCCGGATTCTGAAGGAAAGTTCGTTGTTCCGAGCAGCGTTAAGAAGATAACCATTTATCCTTATGTATGTTCATATAATCTAATGAACCCCAAGATCACATATAAACTCGAAGGCTTTGGTTCTTATGAATCCACGGTAAAGAGAAGCGAGCTCACATCGATCGACTACACGAACCTCAAGGGCGGCACATACGCTTTCAAAATGACTCTGACAGATTCCATGGGCCACAGCAGTAATGAAGATGTTTTCTCAATAGTGATCGTTAAGCAGAAAGCATTCTATGAATACTGGTGGTTCATGATCCTGACACTTTTAATGGGTATCTCTTTAATCGCGCTGATTTTCTATCTCTATGTGAGAAGAAAGACCAAAGCGCTCTTGAAAAAGCAGGAAGAGAATAAGACCCTCATCAGAGAGATCGTAGAAGCATTTGCGAAGACGATCGATATGAAGGACAAGTATACGAACGGTCACTCGAAGAGAGTGGCAGACTACACTGTGCTCCTTGCCCGTGAATTGGGATACGATGAAGAGACCGTCGAAAAGTATTACAATATCGCTCTTCTCCACGACATCGGTAAGATCGGCGTTCCGGGTGAAGTCCTTAACAAAGAGGGAAGACTTACTGATGATGAATATCACACGATACAGTCGCACACTGTATTGGGTTATAATGTTTTGAAGGATATCAGCATCATGCCGGAACTCTCTGTCGGCGCAGAGTCACATCACGAGAGACCTGACGGCAAGGGTTATCCGCAGGGACTTAAGGAAGATGAGATTCCGAGGGTAGCGCAGATCATCGCCGTTGCAGATGCTTTCGATGCGATGTATTCCAACCGTCCGTACAGAAATCGTATGAACTTTGAAAAGGTAGTATCGATAATATCCGGCGCAAGAGGAACACAGATGACAGCAGACGTAGTCGATGCATTCTTAAGGATCGTCGAACGCGGCGGATTCAGAGCACCTGATGATGTAGGCGGCGGAACGACTGAAGACATCGATAACATTCACAAGAGACTCGAAAAAGAGTCGAAGGATCAGGCGAAAGAACAGCCGAAGGACCGGGAAGATAAATAGGACAAGGGCGATGTTTGACGGCATTAATAAGTGGGCATACTTCATTATTCAATTTATCGTGTCATGTATTGTCACGTCGATTGTCTGGTATCTGTTTGTCGTTATCGGAATGAATGAAGTTGAAATGTCCTTTACGCCATTGTTTTACCTGCTCGGAGGAACACTGGTCCATGTCGTTCTAACGGTAATCTATATTCTTTTCGGATGGAGGAAAGTTGATGAGTGGAGATGGTGGTGCATACTTATTTCTGCCGGAATAAATATAGTTACTTTCTTCATCGGAATAGAAGGATCATATCTTATTAATTTACTTGTTGCTTATTACTAAAATCAGGGACTGCCACTTAAACAAGTGACAGCCCCATTAATTTATCCGGGAGTATGGATTTATTTATCATCCGAGCTTCTTGATAAGTCTGCAGAATTCTTCTCTGTACTTGTTATTTCCCGTACCGGATTTAGCGAGCTCATAAGCTGAATCGTAGGTTGCATTACCCTTGTACTCGCTGTCTCTCATTACCATTGAAGTTTCGATGATACCGCAGATGAAATTGAAGTCATCCTTATTGCTGATTCCATTGTCCTTGAGAGGATACTTGATAAGCCTGCTCTCGTCTTCGTCGGGTGCCTTATATCTGACAGATACTGTGCAGAGTTCGCCGTTCTTTGCGTTATCGGAAAGAACAGTATCCTGATACTTGAGGTCGTCTTCAGGCTTTTCGTTAGGATCTCTGAGCTTGAGTTCGTAGCATACTGTTACCTGAGCGCCTGCACCGATCTCGCCGCCGTCTTTCTTATCGTCATCGAAATCCTTTGCGGACATCTGTCTGTTCTCGTAGCCGATCTGTCTGTATTCAGCTACTTCATAAGGATTGAACTCTACCTGGAACTTAACGTCTTTTGCTACTGTTACAGTTGTCTGCATGAGCTTTTCGCAAAGGACTCTTTCAGCTTCATCGATAGAATCGATGTAGAAGTAATTGCCGTTTCCTGCGTCAGCAATGGATTCCATATTTGCATCGCTGTAGTTGCCTGTGCCGTAACCCAAAACTGTAAGGAATACGCCTGTTTCCTTCTTTTCTTTGATGAGGTCTACGAGGCCGCTCTGGGATGTGATTCCGAGATTCATGTCGCCGTCAGATGCGATTATAACTCTGTTGTTTCCGCCCTTAACGAAGTTCTTTTCAGCACACTTATAAGCTGCATTGATTCCGCCTGAACCGTTGGTGCCGCCTGATGCAGAGATCTTGTCTAAAGTCTTGCAGATCTTATTGTAATCGTTGGAACCTTCGAGGAGTGTATCTGAGCTACCGGAATAAGTAACGATCGATACTCTGTCATTAGGTCCTAAATTTCCTGCAAGGAGCTTGAAGCTCTCTTTTACGAGAGGAAGCTTATCTTGGCTGTTCATGGAACCGGATGAGTCGATAAGGAATACAAAGTTGTTGCCTTCGCTTGTAATTTTAACTTCGCTGTTAGCCTGCATCGTCATTACAAGGAGCTTGTTTTCCTTATTCCAGGGACATTCACCGACAGAATACTGTACACTGAATACGTCATCTTTGTTATCTACCTTATAATCGAAATAATTGACCATCTCTTCAGTTCTGATCGCTGAAGCTACATTGCTTAAATTATAGCCCTGGTTGATGATCCTTCTTAAGTTACAGTAAGAACCTGTATCAACATCTGCCGCAAAAGTCGACAGAGGGCTCTGGGAAACTTTTACAAAACCATTCTCTTTAATGATGTTGTATTCTTCTGTGTTGAAATCCTTGTCTGTTTCACCGTTGGCCACAGTGGTTTCTTCGTAGCCTGCTTCTGTAGGCTCGTAGTAGACATCGCCTCCTAAATAGGAATCTACTTGTGCCATTGGTGAATCATTGTGAGCTGCGACTGTTGTGCTTGCTGACTTCGCATTGGAGCAAGCAGTTGCTGACAATACCATTGTTCCTGTAAGTATTGCTGCTATTACCTTTCTCTTCATATAATTATCCTCCTTAGATAACACACAGGTCGCATTCCTGCGCCAAATTAAGTGCTGTCTAACCTATATACAGACAGGTATGAGGAAATGTTGCAGCGGAAAAGAAAATTTTTCGCAATATGGCATATAATTGTATTGCATGATGTATTAAACAGAAGGAGAGATTTATGAACCGCGAATTGGGTTTGGCAAGATGCGGCCTGGCATGCTGTCTTTGTTCCGAAAACGTCCTTTGCAAAGGCTGCAGATTAGACGGATTTAAGGATCTTTCCTGGTGTAAAGATGCTGAGTGGTGTGTGAACAGAAAATGCTGTATCGAAAAGAATATCCCGGCGTGCTGGACCTGCGGTGAAACAGACTGCAGAAAAGGTCTTTTCAAAGAAAAGATAAAGGCACTGGGATTTACGGAATACGCGAGAAGATTCGGTGTCGAAAAGCTTCTTGACCGTTTGGAAGAAAACGAAAAGAACGGCATCGTATATCACCGTGAAGGCATCATGGGCGATTACGACGAGTTCGATAATGTGGAAGACCTGATAAGGTTTATCGATACAGGTAAAAGATAAAGCAAGAGGATTAGGAAGGATATAGTTATGGAACAGACCAAAAAGTGTCCGTCATGTGGCGGTACAATGTTTTTCAAGCCGGGCTCGCAAAGTCTGCTCTGCCAGTCATGCGGACATAAAGAAACGATTCCGGAACTTGTATCAAAGATCGCGGTAAATGAGATGGATTTTCTTGCTGCAAAAAATACCGCGAGCCACGACTGGGGCATGGAGGCAAAGCTCGTTACCTGCAAGCAGTGCGGTGCCGAGACCATCCAGAACAAACTGCAGCTGTCAGGCATGTGTCCTTTCTGCGGTTCAACCACTGTTGAAGCAGCTGATCCTGAGCAGGATATCATGGCACCTAACGGCATCATCCCGTTTAAGATCACGGAAGACCGCGCTCTCTATATTTTCAAGGAATGGATCAAGGACAGATTCCTTGCGCCGGAGCTTCTCGCTCGCGATGCACAGCTCAATAAGTTTTATGGCATATATGTTCCGCTTTTTACATTTGACGTGCTGACTGTAAACCGTTTCACGGGACACTATACGGAGAATAACAGGACGCTGTTTAAGTGCGGAAAATTCCAGCACCAGGTCGATGACTTTCCGGTCGTTGCAAGTAAGCAGCTGTGCTCTGACAAACTCCTTTTAAATGTCATGAAAGACTATAGGACAAGAGAAGCAAAGCCGTATACTCCTGACGCCCTGGCAGGCTTTCCATGCGAGCACTATTCTATCGGTTTAAACGAAGCCTGGAACAGCGTCGGAAAAGATATGGAGCTCTATCTTAAGAACCAGGCGAATAAACAGGACGAGACAAAGTTTCTCATGGGAATCGACATGGCAACTGACTATTTCAATCTTAAGTATAAATACCTTATAGTGCCCGTATGGATCAATTCGTTCTACTACGACAACCAACTCTATATGATCGCCATAAACGGTCAGACAGGTAAGATCGACGGCCAGTGGCCGAAGTCTTTTGGTACTTTTGCAAAGAAGGCAGCGTTGTTCTTCTTAGATTGTTTTATTTAAAGGGTGAAATATGGCATCAAGCAAAGAATATCTGGATTTTATCCTGGAACAGCTCTCATTACTGGACGATATTACATACCGCGCCATGATGGGCGAATACATCATTTACTACAGAGGAAAGATCATAGGCGGTATCTATGACGACCGCTTTCTCGTAAAGCAGACAAAGGCATCTCTTGCAAAGATGCCTGATGCCGAATTGGAGCTTCCCTATGAAGGTGCCAAGGAAATGATAATGGTTGACGAAGTCGAGAACAAAGCGTTCTTAAGAGAGCTTTTCGATGCGATGTATCCGGAACTTCCTGCACCGAAGAAAAAATAAGGATATGGAACTGGTTCAATACAAAGAAGAATATAAACAACTTGTATTCAATTTTACTGACAATTGCTTTGCAGAACTCGGCAAAAAGTTCGAACCTGAAGGCCGCCATTATTTCTATAACGACATCGAAAATGCATTCGAAGCATTCTATTGCCTGATAGACGGCGAAAAAGTCATTGGCACTGTTGCTTTAAAAAAGATAGATGATTATACTGTTGAGCTCAAAGCCTTATATCTCGATAAGACTTACAGGGGACAACATTTAGGAAGCCGTCTGATAAAGGCCGCGATCGACGAAGCAAAAGCATTAGGATTTAAGAGCGTGGTTCTTGACTCCATGTCAAAGTACAAAGAGGCTTTAAGGCTCTACGAGAAGTGCGGATTCAAGAACACTGAGAGATTTAACGACAACGTCTATGCTGACGTATTTATGAAGCTTGAGTTATAAGGGGGATATATGTTTGAGAGTGATTTTGCAAAAACTGATTATATTGAGAAAGATAATGTAGTCTTTCATGTGTGGAAAAAAGAAGCACATTTTAATGACTATAGAGATCCCGTGAAAGCTTCATTGGAACTCCTCCGCGAACACAAAGACAGTATCTTTATTGTTGATGCCAGAAATGGTTTTGAAGACGTTAAGGAAGATGTTGACTGGGGTTTTAACTACTTCCTTCCGGAACTAAAGAAGACCGGTTGTACGGTATGGGGATTCATTCTCCCTGAAGTATCTGAGATAGAAGGAGAGATAGATCTTTGGACGCGCGAGATCGAGAAGAATTTCCGCGTGATAAGAGCAGTTAGTTACGAAGACATATTAGAACAGATCTGAAAGCCAAAGGGGGATAATATGGCACAACAGAACATCTACGACAACGAAGTGTTTTTCGACAACTTCAAAGGTCTCCGAAGTGATGAGATCAACTTCAACGAAGTGATCGAAACACCGATCATCACAGCAATGCTTCCCGATATGAAGGGCAAGAAGATCCTTGATATCGGCTGCGGAATGGGCCAGCACGCGATGCAGTATTCAAAGGCTGGTGCTGCATCAGTTCTTGGTACGGATATATCTGAGAAGATGCTCTCATTTGCAATGGAAAACAATGCGGCAGATAACATCACTTATAAGCATATGGCATTCGAAGACATCGCACAGCTTAATGAGAGATTCGACATCATCACAAGCTCTTTGGCATTCGATTATTCACAGAATTTCGATGGCTTGATGAAAGATGTATATTCGCTTCTTAACGACGGCGGCCGCCTTGTTTTCTCAATGTCGCACCCGATCTCAACAGCATACGACGGAGTATACGACAGATACACGAGAACAGAAGATGGCGTAAGGCTCTATGCGAACCTTCACAACTACGGTATCGAAGGCGAGCGCCATTTCAAATGGGTCGTCGACGATTACGAAGTCTATCACCGCAAAGTATCGACATTGATCAATGCGATCGCAAAAGCAGGCTTCATCATCGAAGAATGCCAGGAATCAAAAGTTCCTGAAGAGATCCTCGCAGAGCACCAGGATAAGTTCGGCGGCGTTATCCACCAGCCCGACTTTATCTTCTTCAGGTGCAGGAAGTAAAACTCTTTCCAATACTTGGTATAATAACTTTTGTGGATAATTGGTTTTGCTTTGGGCCTGACTGAGTTAAGGTTCAGAGATGATGTGGGAGAAAACTTATATGGATAAGAACGAAAAGAACTACATCCGGTCTTGTTATTTAGGATTGGGCGCTTCGCTTGTTGCTTTGTTATTCTTTTTCTTCTGTGTGAATCTGATTCCTTATTATTCCAGTCCATTCTTTAACCTGTTTTTTCTATTTATGTTTGTTTCTCCTGTTATAGGACTTATATTTTCGATTATAGGTATTGCTAAAACAACAGGGGCAGAGAAGAAACACATCGTTGCAGGTTCTGTTGGCATGACAATTTCCGCCTTGGAAGTAATACTTATGATCTTTGTTGCTATACCTTGGATTGGTACCCAGGTTTATATTGAACAACATTTCTCGCAGCCTGTAGCAACGCATTCTCATGATGTTGAAATAAACGATGAAGCTTGGAAGCAACTGGAACTTAGAGAAAAAGGTTATCCCGAAGGTTATCCTGAGAAACCTCTTGAGGATTTTTTCCACCTTACACTGGAAGATGATTATGCAATCACGCGTGATGACCATAGTGGCTTTAAAAATCTCGGATGGGTAATAAAGCGCAATGGAAAAACTGTGCTTGACCGCAATGCGAACGGAGAATTAACGCTTGAACCGCGTTTACAGTGGATACAGGGTGAAGACGGCGATTTCGCCATCTATCTTACTGCTTTTGTTGATGGTCAGTACCGGAGAGTAAGCAACGTTATTGAATACACGCATTTGCCGTCTGATTGCTGATTCGAAATATTGAAAAATAAATGGGGAAATAGTAATGGTTACAACTATAATATTTGTCCGTCACGCCCAAGCGAACTACGGCGTGGATGACAGGATCAGACCGCTTACAGAGGATGGCTTAAAGAGCAGGGAAGTCGTTGTTGAAACGCTGAAAGATATTCACGTCGACCAGTTTCTCAGCAGTCCATACAGAAGAAGTATGGAGACTATTCAAACTGCTGCGGATTATTTGGGAATGCCGATAGAAACGGATGAACGTTTTCGCGAGAGGCAAGTAGGCACATGTGACGATGGCTGGCTCGAGAAACGTTGGGCCGATTTTTCCTGCGCTGAAGAAGGCGGCGAATGCCTGGCATCTGTGCAGAAGAGGAACATAGAAGCACTTCATGATGTGCTAAATAAATACGCCGGAAAGACAGTCGTCATTGGCACTCACGGCACAGCGCTCTCGACGATCCTTAATTACTATGACAGCTCTTTCGATCTTGAAGATTTCCTTAAGATAGTTCGTTGGAGACCTTATATTGTCGAACTGACTTTCGATGGCGATAAGTTGATAGGGAAGAAAGACCTGGCCCACGTAGCGGTAAAAGAGGATGCCCAAAAGAATGTCGGTGATGTCATTCAGTTGATCAGTTCAGAGATGATAGAAGAATGCCAGGAATCCAAAGTTCCTGAAGAGATCCTCGCAGAGCACCAGGACAAGTTCGGCGGCGTGATCCACCAGCCCGACTTTATCTTTTTCAGGTGCAGGAAAAACGGATAATGAACACGATTAATACTAAGAAACTGTTATTGTATATTTTCATTCCTACGGCAGTATTAAGCCTTAGTTATTTGATCCTGGGGCATTATTGTTTGATGCCTCATATTCTGCTTTTCTGTATCCTGGGAACGTTTACGCTGGTTCCGATAGAGCTGGGAATTATTCTTTCTGCCGGCAAAAAGGAGAACGGGTCGTTCTCTTTGAAAAGTGCATTTGCCGGACAGGAAAAAATTCCGGTTTGGAAAATCGTTTTGATCGCATTTTTGCTCTTCTGTTTAGCCGGGTTGTTATCAATAACTGTGGCACCTTTGGAAAACACAATTTTAGCGCCGGTAAGACAAGCTGTTTTAAACCGCCTGCCTGTCGGATTTGATTGGCAGAATATCGGTTATGTAAAAACATATCCCAAGGCGGTCTTGATAGTTACATGCGTTTATTACGGCATATTCAATGTCATTATTGGACCTGTTACCGAGGAACTGTTTTTCAGAGGTTATCTGACATCGCATTTTAAGAAACAGAATTCATTAACGCCGGTCCTTATAGTGATCCTGTTTTCGCTTTATCATTTCTGGCTGCCGTTCAATAATGTGTTCAGAATATTGGCATTTGGCCCGGCTGCATTTATCGCATATAAAAAGAAAAACATATACATAAGTATGTGTTTTCATTGCATGTGCAATTTGTTCTCTGTAGTGGGATTTGTATTAGAAGTTATGCGGTAAAATAGTCAGCAAGTGTTTTCGTGAATTTACTATCATTCCTTAGGAGGTTTTTATGCAGACAATAGGCATTGTATTAGATCCCGGAAAAATGAGTAATCCTGATCTTGATATACGTTATGATCTTCCTGAGCGTATTGAAGAATATACAGACGGTAAGGTAAAAGAAAGCGCCTATGATTATCTTCCTGATGAGAGAATGGTTATTTGGCTTGATACAGAGGATGCCCAAAAGAATGTCGGTGATGTCATTCAGTTGATCAGATCAGAGATGATACTCGATAATGACCTTACTGAGGCCGCTGAGATTTTCATCTCAACTTTGGAACAGGCTGAGCTGGATCAGTGCACTAAGGTTTTTCCTGCTTAAGAACAGATATGGGTACAAAGCATGTAGTGGTTCTGCCTTATGATGAGGCATGGAAAAAAGATTTCGAAGATATAAAGGCTGAGCTTATGACGGTTCTGTCAGGCCTCATCCTGCGCATTGAACATGTGGGCAGTACATCTGTGCCAGGACTTTCTGCAAAGCCGATAATAGATATTGATGTCGTTATAGATGGTGCGGAAAATTTTGAAAAAGTAAAAACTGCACTCGGAACGATCGGTTACCGGCATGAGGGTGATCTTGGCATTCCCGGACGCGAAGCGTTTAAGTATGAAGGCAAAGATCATTTGAGAAAACATCATCTTTATGTGTGTTCAAAAGATGCTGCTGAATTGAAGAGACATGTCTCATTCAGGGACTATCTTCTTTCTGATCCTGATGCTGTCAAAGAGTACGGCAGGATAAAAGAAGAAGGCGCGCGATTGTATCCGTATGACATAGATAAATATATTGAATACAAGTCTTCTTTTATCGAAGGAATTTACGCAAAGATCGCAAGTGACAGCAAATAATTTTATAGGGCTTTCTCATCTTTTTGAGAAAGCCCATTTCTAATCATCCCTTACTATTCCTATTAATCTTTCTTGTATTCCAGAATGTCGCCCGGCTGGCAGTCCAATGCATCGCAGATGGCTTCTAATGTTGAAAAGCGGATTGCAGATATCTTTCCATTTTTCATCTTGGAAAGATTTACATTTGATACGCCGACCTTTTCGGACAATTCATTGAGCGAGATCTTACGATCCGCCATCACTCTGTCTAATCTAAGTATTATCTGTCCCATATTTGTTCCTCCTTACAATGTCTCGTCTGACTGAGTCTGTAAGGTAATGCCGTAATCAAAGATAGCATTGATTACCCAAGTGATAACTATACCAAGTGCAGTAAATGCTGTGCCTGCAGTTAAGGCAAGTATAACGCATGTGACGA